>Ga0134122_10000006_pt1 | contig 94388 bp, 78 predicted proteins | sample KB302_FD_96461 | JGI IMG/M metagenome (GOLD analysis project Ga0134122, IMG submission 96461) | Terrestrial soil microbial communities without Nitrogen fertilizer from Kellogg Biological Station, Michigan, USA - KB3-0-2 | ecosystem: Environmental > Terrestrial > Soil > Unclassified ... | reverse complement strand
TGTGATCCTTGCCGCCGAAGATCACGAGGTCGTAGTCGCGATGCGGCTCCAGGCGCAGGTAGTAGTACGGATCGCCCGTATCCGAGAACAACGCGTCGGGCACGCTCCCCCGGGGCACTCGTCCACCGACGACGTAACTGGTGTAGAGCGCCAGCTTCGTCTGGAACAGCGTGGCGGCTGCCACGTTGCTGAGCCCCACCAGCGGATTGTGCGTGGCGAGCACAATGTCCTTGCACGTGATGGTGTGGCCGTTGGCCTTGACGCTGAGCGGCTCGGCGCAGAACTCGCAGCCTTCGCTGTGCTCGTAGATGTGGCCGCCGGCGGCGTCGATGGCGCGCGCCAGCCCGGCGAGGTACTTGCGCGGGTGGAACCTCGCCTGGTCCTCGTAGCGGACGCCGGGGCCTCCCATCAACGGCACATCCTTGACGAACGTCGCGTCGAATCCGAGCTCCGCGGCGAGCGCGGCTTCCTTCTCGAAGTCCACCTTGTCGCTCTTCGTCGAGCGGTCGCGCGGCGCGTGGAGGTAGCCGGGTACCCAGGCGTAGTCGCACTCGATCTTCTCGTCGCGGATATTCGCATCGATCTGCGCGATCGCCGCCAGCCCCGCATCCCAGACGGCCTGCGCATGGTCCCGGCCGAACGAATCCACCAGCTCCGACAACCTGGTATCCGTCACCATGGTCAGGTGCGCGGTCGTGTGCCCGGTATCGACCGTGGCGCAGCGTTCACGCTCGAGCAGCGCCACCGATCGTCCGGCGGTTGTCAGCAGGTAGGCGGCCGTCAGTCCCGTGATGCCGCCGCCGACGATGACGACGTCGACGCGCTCGTCGCGGGAGAGTTTCGCGAATCGCGGAAGCGAGGTGGAATCGATCCAGTAGGACGCGGTGTCGAGAGCGGAATCAGGCATGCGTATCCCTCGGCTTGACTGCGAGCAATCCGACCGCCAACCATGAGTCATCGGTATGCGGCTCCGCGTCGGCACTCCCATCTGGCTGGTCCGTGGTCGAGCGCGGGTGGGCCGCCTAAAGGCGGCCCCCACGTACGTAGGGGCCGGCTTCAGCCGGCCCAGATTCCCGAAACTCACCGGCACACACGACGCCGACGTGGTCATCGTCGGTGGCGGCATGACCGGCGCCGGCATAGCTCACGTGTTCGCGGCGGCCGGGTTACGCGTGGTGCTGGTCGACGCGGGTCTCGTCGGACGTGGAAGCACCGCGGCGAGCACGGCGCTGCTCATGCAGGAAACGGACGAGGAGCTTGGCGCCCTCGCGAAGCGGTACGGCGCGCGGCGGGCGGCGCGCATCTGGGAGTTGAGCCGTTCGGCTGCGCGGGATCTCGTCGCGACCATTCGCCGGCTGCACATTCCGTGCGGCCTGACCGAGCGCGACTCGGTCTACTTCACGACAGACCCCGCGACGGCTGACGGCCTGCGCGACGAGTGCCGGCGGCGAAAGCGGTCGGGCTTCAGCGCGAGGTGGCTCACGCCCGCGTCGCTGCTGGCCACGGCCGGCATCGCGGGTGCAGGGGCGATTCGCTCGACGGGCGATGCGCAGTTCGATCCGCATCGAGCGTGCATCGGGTTGCTGCACGCGGCGGCGCGGCAGGGCGCCCGCATCTTCGAGCGGTCGCGCGTCCGTCGCATCGATCCCACGCGCACGGGCGTCACCGTCCGCACCGCGCGGGGCACGATTGCCGCGCGGCACGTCATCATCGCGACGGGTTTCGCGACGCCCGCCTTCAAGCCGCTCGCCGGGCGATTCCGCATGAAGCATACGTACGTGCTGGCGACGGCGCCGCTCGATCGGCGCCAGCGCGCGAGGCTCGGGGTGCGGGATGTCTTGTTGTGGGATACCGCGCGGCCGTACCACTACGCGCGCTGGACGGCGGACCGGCGCCTGCTGCTGGGCGGAAGCGATCGTCCCGTCGTGCCACCGGCCAGGCGCAGGCAGGCGTTTGCCGCGGCGACCGAGGAGCTGCGTGAACACTTCGAGGAGCTTCTCCCGGCGCTGAAGGACGTCGACATGGAGTTCGCGTGGGAAGGCCTGTTCGCGACGACGCCGGACGGCCTGCCATACATCGGGCCGCACCGGCGCTATCCGCGCCACCTGTTCGCCCTCGGCTACGGCGGCAACGGGATGACGTTCGGCTTCCTGGCCGCGCGGCTGCTGCTCGACGCGGTCCGGGGCGTCCCGAACCGCGATCTTCAGCTCTTCGCGTTCAGTCGAGCGAGGCGAGCCTGACAGGGCTCGCCCCATCGGTGAGATCCGCTTACTGCACGTTGGCGGTGACCGTCCCGTCGGCGTTGAGCGTGAACGTGCAGTTCTTCGTCTTGTTCCCGCCGCTCGAGCATGCCCCGGACCAGACCGCGTCGCGTCCGTTGCTGACACTCAAGGTGATCGACGTGCCCGACCCGAACGTGGCGCTGCCGGTGCTGCCGACCGACACGTTGATGCCGGCGGGTGACGAGGTCACGCGCTCGCCGCTGCGGCCCGAGGCAGTCACGGTGAGTGTCCGCGGGTTCGCCGGCGGCGGACTTCCGCCACCGCTCAGCGCGAACGTCCGTACGGAGGACCAGGCGCCGTTCGTTCCGGCGCTGTTCCGGCCGCGCACGCGCCACCAATGCTGGCTGGCGGCCGACGACGACAGCGTGACCTGTGAAGCGGTCACGATCTGGTCGATGAGCAGCGGTGATGAAAACGCGCTCGAATCGTCTACCTGGACCTGATACGAGACCGCACCCGAGACGTCGGTCCAGTCGAGCATCACCGGCAGCGTGACGGTGGCGCCGTCTGCAGGGGCCGCCAACGCCGGGGCCGCCGGTCCTCCGGGCGGCGCCGGGTTGACCGTGATCGTCGCGGGCCGGCTGACGCCAAGCGTCGCGGTAATCGTCGCCGACGCCGTGGACGAGACCGTCGCCGTCGTGACCGTGAACGTGCGGCTCGTGCTTCCCGCGGCAACGGTGACGTTCGCCGGCACCGTCGCGACCGCCGTGTTGCTGCTGGACAGCGTGACCACGGCGCCGCCCGATGGCGCCGCACCGGTCAGGGTGACCGTACCGGTGGACGAGCTGCCGCCCGTCACGGTCGTGGGCGACAGCGACAGCGTGGACAGCGACGGACCGCTCGTGGACCCGGGCGTCACCGTCAGCACCGCGCCCCACGACGTGTTCAGCACCGCCCACATCTTCACCTGCGTCGTCGACGACACGCTCGTCGTGCCGACGTTGAACGTGGCCGTCGTCGCGCCTGCAGGCACGGTCACCGTCGCGGGGACGGTTGCGGGAGACACCGACGAGAGCTGCACCGTCGCGCCTCCTGACGCCGCGGGGGCGTTCAATGTCACGGTTCCCGTCGACGAGGCGCCCGCCACGACCGTGCCCGGACTGAGCGCGAGCGACGTCACCCAGACGTTGACCGTGGGATTGACGGTGACGCCGGCGGTGGCGCGCGACGAGCCGTATGTCGCGCTGAGCGTCACGGGCGTGACCGCATCGACGGCCTGCGCATTGAAGGCGAACAGGCCGTTGGTCGACCCCGCGGAGATCGTGACGTTGGGAGGCAGCGTAATCGCGGGATTGCTGCTGGACAGGTCGACGAGCACGTGGCCCGCCGGCGCGGGCGCCGTCAGGTTGACGAACCCGACGCCGCCCTGGCCGCCCGTCAGCGTGCTGACGTTCACCGTCATCGACGCCAGCGCGGCCGACGTGCCGCTGATCGTCAACGGTGCACGCAGCACCGTGTCGTCGTACGCGGCCACGACATCGAGCGTCGTGGTCGCAGGCACGTTGTGAACCAGGATGTTGAACGTGGCGCTGCTGCTGCCAATCGGTACGGCCACGAGCGGCGAGAACCCGACCGCAGGGTTCGTGCTCTTCAGCGTCACGATCGCATCGCCCGTCGCCGGAAACGGTGACGCCGGGATGGGACCGCTGAAGGTGACCGTCCCCGTGACGGTGTTGCCGCCACTCGCGTTCGCCGTGCTCAGCGTGAACGACGTCAGCCTCGGGCCGCCGCCCGCCTTCAGCGCAAGGCGCCGCGCCGCGAACTGGCCGCCGGTCGCTTCGATCATGACGTCGATCGAGAACGGCACCGGCGACGTCGCGATCGGAAACGTCGCCGACGTCGCGCCGGCGGCGACGGTCACGCTCGCGGGGACCGACGCGTATTGCGGATGGCTGCTGAGCAGCGGCACCACCACGCCGCCGGCAGGCGCCGGCCCCGTCAGCGTCACCGTGCCGGTGGCCGGATGCCCTGCCGAGACGGCGAACGGATCGAGCATCAGCGACGCCGCGCGCGCTCCGCTCGCGACGCCCACGGAAATGGATCCCTTGGCGCCGACCGCGTTCGTCGTCGCGTAAATCGCCGCAGGCGTGGACGCATTGACCGCCGACGAGGCGATGGAAAAATTCGCGCTGATCGCGCCCGCGGGAATCGAGACCGTCGCGGGCACGGTCACCGGCGGCACCGTTCGGAAAAAGCCGCGAGGATCCTTCGTCGACAGGACGGCCTGCAGGCCGCCTGGAGGCGCCGGATCGGTCAGGTGGAGCACACCCTGCGCGGACCCGCCGCCGGTGACGGTCGCCGGATAGGTCTGCACGAAGTTGATCACGGGTTGGGCGCCCGAGACGCCGAGGGTAAACGTGCTCGCCGGCGACCATTCGCTCAAATTGCCCGCACGGTCCGCCGTGCGAATGCGCCAGAACCACGGCGTGTTGATGGCGAGCGACTCCAGGATCAGCTCGGGGGCGTGCGTCGAGCCCTTCGGCAACGTGAAGTTGGGCGGAAAGTCCGGCTTGCTGGAAATCTCGTAGACATAGCTTTCGACGCCGGAAGGATCGGGCGCATCGGACCACCGCAGGCGGACCACGCCGCCGGATCCGCCCGTCGTCGAGCCGTTGGCGGGACTGAGCAGCGCCGGCGCGCTCGCCGTGATGTCGCCGCCCGCATCGGCCGCGAGCGTCAGCTTCGTCACGAATGGATTGGTGCCGTCGCTCACCTCGTCGGCCGCTCGGTCGACCGCGCCGGCCGTCGTCTCGAAATCTCCGCTGCCGGTCATGCCGGCCATCGCGATCGTGTTGCCGCCGAGATAGGCGGCCTTCGCACCGATCGTGGCCACGGCCTCGCAGTCCTCGTAGCTTCCGCCGAGATAGCTCGAATACAGCAGCTGGTCCGCGTTCGGACTCAGTTTCCAGACGAAGCAGTCGTGCGCACTGGTGCCGACGCCGCCCTGCGTCCGATCGACCGCGCCGCGCGTCGTCTGCAGATCGTAGGAGCGCGTGCCGCCGACGACGATGGCGGCGCCCGTCTCGTCCACGGCGACGTCGCTGAGGAAGTCCTCCCAGTTGCCGCCGGCAAACGTCGACCACACCAGCGACGCGGTGCCGGTCGCGGGGAAGCGAAACCTCGCGACGAAGCCGGTCTTGTTGTGCGGGAACAGCTGCGTGGGAGCCGGTTGCGGCGTCAGCCTCGGCTTGAACACGCCGGCGGTCGTTGGAAAGAACGGGCCTGTGAACGAGTCGTACCAGGCCCACCCGGCCACGGTCACGAGCTGCGGGTTCGCCGGGTCGATGGCGACGGCCTCAATCACATCCTGGTTGATGCCGCCGAGGAACGTGGCGTACTTGAGATCCGCGGTTCCCGCGCCATCGAGCTTGAAGCGCGCGAGGTAGCCGTCCTCGCTGCCGTTCCAGGTCGCGTCGAACGCGTCGCTCGTGAGCGGGATATCGCGGCCGCTCGCTGACGAAGTCGTGACACCGACAATGGTGAGAAAGCCCTGGGGATCGACGACGGAGTCGAGGATCGTCTCGTACGTCTGGCCGCCGTAATAGGTTCCGTACGTCAGCTGCGTTCCATTGGCGCTGAGCCGCGCGATGAAGGCGTCGAGCGGGTAGGCAGTGTTGTCGCCCGCCGGCGGCGTGTTGAACGTGCGATCGTAGGCGCCCACGGTCGTCGGAAAGTCCGTGGAGTTGGTCGTCCCGGTGACGATGATCTGGCCTCCGCTGTCGATGACGACATCGCCGGCGCCGTCGTTGCCGCTGCCACCGAGATAGGTCGAGAAGACGATGCCGCCGGCGGCGTTGAGGCGCATGACGAAGCCGTCACCTTCCGACATGCCGGTGTGGATCGACGCGAAGGCCGGCTGGAACGCACCCGGCGTGACCGGAAAATCCAGGTCGACGGTGGTGCCGACGAACGTGACGCCGCCGCTCGCATCGGCCGCCATGCCGCCGGCATACGTCTGGTTCTGCAGTCCGTTGATGAAGGTGACGAAGTCGTAGTGGCCGCCGGAGGCGTCGAGCCGCGCGACGAATGCCTTGTAGCGGGCGGTTTGAGCCGACGTTGGAGCATCCGCGAAATCCGGCGAATTCGTGTTCCCCGAGACGAAGAGATCGCCGGAGCCGTCGCGCGCCGCCTCGATGCCGGCCAGTTGCTCGCTGCTCGTGCCGCCGGTCAGCGTCGACCAGACAAGGCCGGGATCGATGACGAGCGGGAGCGACGTGTCGTGCCCGGGAACGTCGAAGCCGTACCGCTGCGCATCGATGATGCGGAAGGTGCTGGTGACGGGACGCATCGTCCCGTCGCGGCGGGTTTCGAACGTCGCGGGCCGCGTCTGTTTGAGCGGGCCGGCCGGCGTGCGCACCACCAGTCCGCCGTCGTCGGCCATCTCGAGCGCGCTCGCACCATCGACGCGGACGACGACGCGCCGCAGGTCGGCGCCAGGCTGCAGCAGCAGGTCGTACTCGAGCGTGTCGCTCCGATCGTGGAGGCGAATGTTCACTCCGTCGTACACCTGTCGGTACAGCACGCTGCCGAACCCGGGCACGCCCGTGCGCCACGCGGTGGGATCGTTGCCGCTGAAGAAGTTGTAGAGGGTCGGCCGGCGGTCCTCGCCGACGAGGCTCGCCTGCGGCGATGCGCCCTCAAAGGTCAGCGTGATCGCGGCCGGGTCCGCGGTTCCGAGGCGCAGCCGGATGGCGCGCGGTTCGAGCGCCACCGCGACGCCGCCGCGACGGGCCGCGAACGTTTCGGGTCCGCGCCATTGCCCGCGGTTCTCGATGAAATCCGATGGGAGATGTGCGGCGCTCGCCGCGGCGCGATCGGTTTTACCAGCTACTTGTGTCGCGCTCGATTGAACTGACGGCGAGAGGACCGCGCCGGCGATTCCCAGGACGAACAGGCATGCGGCAAGGCGCAGCACCTGATGCATGAGACTCCTCCACAGTCGTCGTGCACGGGCACGCGACAAATGGGGGAGGACCGGGCGCCAGACGCAATCGTACTGCCGCGCGCTCGCGTTGTTTGCACTCGAATCATCAGCCAACTCTCGCGTTTCAGTTTTCGACCTGCGTAATTTCGATCGACGCACGTACGCATCGCGGCCATCACAACCAGCAGATTGCCAGCTGAGCAGGCGGCGATTCGAGCGCGGCTATTCGAAGGTGGAACGCGGCGCGGTCTCGAGTCGCGAGAACTCGAGACGCGCGTCCGCGAGCGGCTGGATGTCGGCGTCGGCGCCGTTCCACAGCGCGAAGAACGCCTCGTACGATTTCCGGGCGGACTCCATATCCCGGCTCATCGCGGCCGCGCGCGCGTGGCCGAGGTACGCGAGCGGATAGAGCAGCGTGATGGGCACCTCGCCCCGGTGATCGATGATGCTGCGGAACTCGGTGGCGGCGGCCGCGCCGTCCTTCAAGTCGAGGTAGGCCTGCCCCCGCAGATAGGCGGGCCAGAACTCCGCCGACGGCGCGTGATCGTACCGCTTGACCGGCTCGAGGAGCGCCCGCGCCCGGGCCGGATCGCGCTGCGCCAGCGCGAGCGCCGCGGCCGTCACCGGTACCGCCACGCCGTTGGCGAACGTCGCTTCCGGGAAACGCGCCGCCACGTCGCTCGTCAGCGACAGCGCCGGCCGCGCGTCGCCGCACAGCGCGAGCGCGCGGCTGGCGCGCGCCAGCGTCGCGCTGTCACGTCCGAGCGCAAGACCCGCGGCTGTCTCGCGGCGTGCCTCGTCGCACTGCCCGACGACGGCGTGCGTCTCCGCATCCTCCATCGTCAGCTGGGCGGCCACCTCGGGGAACTTGCCCTGCAGCGACAACTGGATGCCGCGCCCGAACCGCTCGTGCGCCATCGCGACGCGACCCGAGAATGCGGACGCCCTCGCCTGCCATCCGAACGCCGCGTTGTTCTCGCCGACGCCAAGCGACGCATCCAGCTCGCGCGCCATCGTCGCCGCGTCGCCCTGGACGAAGGCGAGGAAGTAGGAGAGCCGGCGCGCGCCGTTGAACGCGAGCTTGCGGTCGGCCGCCTGCCGCAGCACGGCGCGCGCCTCGCCGTAGCGGTCGGTCGCCATCAGCCCGGCCGCCAGGTTGCCGTAGGCCGGGATGAACTGGGGGTCGAGGCGGATCGACTCGCGAAACGCCGGCACCGACTGCTCGTAGCGCCCGAGCAGGAGGTCGACCGCACCGAGGCTGTTGAACGCGAACGCTTCCCGCGGGTACGTCATCGTCCACGACTGCGCCAGCTCCCGCGCCTTCTCCCAGTCCTGCGTCGCGTCGCGGTAGTACCGCCACGAGATGAAGAAACGCTCGCGCTCGCTCACGCGATCGCGCAGCTCGAACGCGCGGCGTGAGTACTCGGGGGCGAGCGCCGTCTGGCCGGTATTCGCGTAGACGCCCGACAGGAAGGCGTGGGCCATGGCGAAGGTCGAATCGAGCTCGATGGCGCGCTTCAGCTGCGGGATGGCGTCGAGGCGCGGCACCTCGACACCGCCGGACAGCGCCAGCGAGTACGCGTGCAGCGCTTCGAGTGATGCCGTCGTCGCGCGCGGCAGCGGCACGTCGAATTTCTGGATCGAGCCGAGCGACTCGCCGAGCTTCTCGCGAATTCTCGACGTCGCGGCGCCGAGCGCAGTCAGCACGTCTTCCTTGCTCGGCGCCTCCGCCTGCTCGCGCGCCATCACGTCGCCGGTGTCGGCGTTGATCGCTTCGAGCGTCAGCACGTAGTTGCGCCCGAGGCTGGCGATCGAGCCGGAGAGCAGCGCCTTCAGCTGTTCGCGCCGCGCAATCTCGCGCGCGACCGCGCGCGTGAGGCGCTCGTCCGGCGCGCGCTCCATCAGCCGCAGCGTCTCGCGCGCGCGCTCGTCGGGAAACACCTTCAGGAACGGCGACTGCTCGAGCGAAACGGCGAGCGCCACCTTCAGCGTGCCGTCGAAGACGGCGTCGCCGGTCGCGTTGTCGAAGTCGGCGAGCACCAGGGTGTCCTGCGCGGTCAGCGTTCGGCCGGCGGGTGCGACGAAATACGAGGACGCGATGGCCAGAATGCCGACGATGCCGGCCAGGGCGGCTGCGGCCATCCACCGCGGTATGCCGCGCCACCCGGCCGCTACGGCCGCGCCGTCGCCGTCGCTGCCGAGGTCCGGCAGGCCCGCCGCCATCTCGGCAGCGGATGAAGGTCGCCTGGCGGGATCGCGCGCAAGCGCCTGTGAGACGACGCGCTCGAGCTGCGGATCGATCGCCGGAACGAGCGTTGACGGCTTTGGCAGCGCACCCGCCGCGGCAACGCGGCCGAAGATCTCCGGCCCGACGAGCAGCTCGTACAGCACCAGGCCGAGCGCGTAGACGTCGGTCTGCTCCGAAAGCACCGTTCCCGCCGCCCGCTGCTCGGGCGCCATGTAACGAGGAGTGCCCGTCTGCATGTGCAGGCTGGCGTCGGCCCTGGTGATGGCGATGCCGAAATCGGTGATGCGGACCAGCCCGTCTTCGTCGATCAGCACGTTCGCCGGCTTCAGGTCCCGGTGAAGAATTCCGTGCGCGTGCGCTGCCGCCAGGCCCGCACAGAGTTGGCGGGCGATGTCGGCCACCTTCTCGGACGGCAGTCGTCCTGCCCGGCGGAGGAGCGCGGCCAGGTCTTCGCCACGAACCAGCTCCATCGAGTAGAAGATCGCGCCGTCGGCTTCTCCCACGTCGAAGACGCGGCAGATCGCCGGATGCGTGATCTGCCGCGCGAGTCGAACCTCGGTGAGAATCCGCTCGCGCGCCGCGTCGGTCGAATCGATTAGCTTCAACGCGACCGACGTCTGCAGCACCAGGTCGTCAGCTTCCCAGACGTCCCCCATCCCGCCACGGCCGATGCGCCTCGTCATGCGGTAGCGGCCGGCGAACATCGTGCCCGCCGCAAACTCCGCCTCTCGCGCCGGCGCTGCCGGGTCGGGCTCGCCGCCGTCGTGAAACGTCAGCAGCGATTCGACTTCCTGCTGGAGGGCCGTGTTGCCGGCGCAGGCCTCGGCGACGAACGCATTCCTGGCGCTCGGCGGGGTATCGAGCGCCGCGAGAAACACGTCCTTCGCGCGATGGTGGAGCGATGACATTGTCGAGGTGGTGCAGCAGTTTACCCCGGTTCCCCATGCCGCTTGCGGGGTTTGATCGCGGATGACGCGTATCAGGGCGACCCGATATGCGAGCGCAGTTCCAGTCACCTCAGGCCCGATCGATGTGGACGGCGATGCTCTGCGCGGCGGCCATAACCGCGCAATTCGTCGGCGGCAAGGCCACCCGCGACGCGCTGTTCCTGAGCGCGCTCAGCGTGACCGCCCTGCCGACGATGCTGATCGCCACCTCGATCTGCTCGATCGTCGCGGTGGCCGCCTATGCGCGGTGGAGCCGCAGGTTTGCGCCAACGACGCTCGTGCCGGCGGCGTTTGTCGCCAGCGCGCTCCTGTTCGTGGCTGAATGGCTGTTGCGCGCGAACGCGCCCGCCAAGACGGCCGTCGTGGTCTACCTGCACGTGTCCGGCGCGGCACCGCTACTGGCTTCGGGTTTCTGGCTGATCGTCAGCGAGCGCTTCGACCCGCGCACCGCAAAGCGGCGGTTCGGGCAGATCGCGGGCGCCGGCACACTCGGGGGATTGTGCGGCGCCCTCCTGGCCGAGCGGGTTGCCGCGTTGTCCGGCGCGCCGTCCATGCTGCTGATGCTTGCCGGACTCCAAGTGGTCGCCGCCGTCCTGGCGCGTCGCCTGGGGGACGGCGCCTCCCCATGGATCGATACGCCTTCGCCGATCCCTCCGTCGCGCAGCGGACTCCGTGTCATCGCGGACGCGCCGCAGCTGCAGTATCTCGTCGCGGTGGTGCTCCTCGGCACCACGGGCGCGGCGCTCCTCGATTACGTGTTCAAGGCGCGGGCCGTCGAGACGTTCGGATCCGGCGACGGCCTGCTTCGATTTTTCGCGTTGTACTACGCCGCCACGAGCCTGATTTCGTTCGGTCTCCAGACGATGGGCAGCCGCGCCGCCCTCGAACGGTTCGGCCTCGCGCTGACGACGAGCACGCCCTCGATTGCACTGGTCGCAGGGGGCATTGCCGGCCTGGTCGCGCCAGGCCTGGGCAGCATCCTGGTCGCGCGTGGCGGCGAGTCAATCCTCCGCGCCTCGTGGTTCCGTGCCGGATACGAGCAGTTCTTCACGCCGATCCCGGTGGCGGACAAACGCGCGGCCAAGTCGATTATCGATGTCGCCGTGGACCGCCTGGGAGATGCGGCTGGTGGCGGGCTGGTACGGGTCGCCACCGTGTTCCTCCCGGCCATGCAGTCCTCCGCCATCATCTCGATGGCCATCGTCAGCTCGCTCGGGGCCATCGTCGCGGCCAGTCATCTGAACCGGTGGTACGTCCGCACGCTGGAAAGCAGCCTCGTCCGCCGATCTGGCGCCCTCGATGTGGCGGTCACCAATGACGATTCAATGGCCATCGTCGTCGAGGACGTCCTCCGGCGGGGGCGTGACGGCGAGCCGCTCGACGCGGAGGCCACCCGGGCGCTGATTCGCGGAGAAATGGACCCGATGATGCGGGATATCCTGCGGCTCCGGTCAGGCAAGCGCGAGGCGATCATTCAGGTACTTGCCCGCACGGAGGGGCCGTCGGCGTTCCTCGTTCCGCACATCATCCCGTTGCTGTCGTCGGAGCCGGTGGCCGCCTACGCGGTGTTCGCCCTGCGCAAAGTCGTCGAGGAGCGCGTCGGAGAGCTCACCGATGCGATGCTCGACCCCGTCCGGGACTTCGGTGCCCGCACCCGGCTCGCGCGGGTGTTCTCGGTCGCCGTGTCCCAGCGCGCCGCCGATGCGCTCGTCCTGGCGCTCGACGACGACCGGTTCGACGTCCGGTTCCAGGCGGCGAGGTCGCTGGCCGCGATCATCGACCGGAATCCCCTCGTCCACCTGGAGGCCGCTCGCGTCTTCGCCGTCGTTTCGCGTGAGGTGGCGGTGAGCCGTCCGGTCTGGGAAAGCCGCCGGCTGCTCGATGGCCTCATGGGCGGCTCGCCGCTCGACGAATTCGTCCGCGACCGGGCGGGGCAGAGCCTGGCCCACGTGTTCACGCTCTTATCGCTCGTCCTGCCGCGAGAACCGCTGCAGATAGCCTTCCGGAGCCTCCACAGCGACGACAAGCAGCTTCGAGGAACCGCGCTCGAATACCTCGAAGGCGTGCTCCCTGCCTCCATTCGCGAGCGACTCTGGCCATTCCTCGTCTACCGGCGGCCAGAGCGCCTCGCGCCCGTCCACGACGACATCATGGCGAACCTGCTGCGTTCGAGCCAGTCGATCACCCTGAAAGGCTTTGCCAACGGCGGGGCAAAACCAGCTGTTGCGGGGTTCGACCGCGGTTGACGCGTTAGGGGCCAGACAGACAGGAGGCCCCGAATGACCGCAGCCGTACTCGCCACCGCAGACACTTCCCGGAAGACCCCGCTGGACCGTGCGCTCTCGCTCTTTACCGAGGTGCGGGCCGGCGAAGGCGCGACGGCGCTCCTGATGCTGGCGAACATCTTCCTGCTCCTGGTCTGCTACGCCGTCATCAAGACCGTGCGCGAGCCGCTGATTCTGCTGGGCGGAGGCGCGGAGGTTCGGTCGTACGCCGCGGCGGGACAGGCGCTCCTCCTGATGGCGACCGTTCCCCTTTACAGCTGGTTCGCCGCGCGCGTGGACCGCGCGAAGCTGCTGGTCGGCGTCACGCTCTTTTTCGTCGTCACCATCGAGCTGTTCGCGGCGGCCGTCGCCGCGCACGTGCCGTACGTGGGCGTCGCCTTCTTCATCTGGGTCGGAATCTTCAACGTGTCGCTCGTGGCGCAGTTCTGGTCCTTCGCCAACGACATCTACAGCAAGGAGGCCGGCGACCGCCTGTTCCCGGTCATCATGATCGGGATGACCGCCGGCGCGCCCCTTGGCTCGCTGATCGCGGGTCGTCTGTTTCACTCTGGCGTCACGCCACAGGTCATCCTCCACATCTCGACGCTGCTCCTCGCGGCGAGCGTCTTCATCTATCTGCGCATCAGCAAGCGCGACGAACAGCGGCGTGGCGCCCCGGCGCCGGCGTTGTCGGCTGCCGGCGGCTTCCGCCTGGTCCTCTCCAACCGGTATCTGCGGCTGGTTGCCGCGCTCGTCGTGCTGCTCAACGTCGTCAACAGCACGGGGGAATACCTCGTGGCGCGCCTGCTGACGCTGCACGTGAAGGAGCTCGCGCTCGCGAGCGCCGCGTTCGACAAGCAGGCGTACATCGGTGCCTTCAGCGGCGACTACCAGTTCTGGGTCAACGTCGCCGCCCTGCTGATCCAGGCGTTGGTCACCTCGCGGCTGGTCAAGTATCGCGGCCTGCGCGGCGTGCTGCTCGTATTGCCGCTCATCGCGCTCGGCGGTTACGCGATTGTCGCCGCCGGCGTCGGCTTCTCGGTGGTCCGCTGGATCAAGACCGCGGAGAACGCGACCGACTACTCGGTGATGAACACGGCGCGCCAGCTGCTGTGGCTGAACACCTCGCGCGAAGAGAAATACAAAGCCAAGCAGGCGATTGACACCTTCTTCGTGCGCGGCGGCGACGTGCTCTCCGCGGGCGTTGTCGCCCTCGGCGCCGGCCTGCTGCACCTGACGGTCCCGCAGTTCGCGATGGTGAACGTGGCGCTGACGATTGGCTGGATCGGCATCGCCATCGCCCTCGGTCAGCCGCGCCGGATCGTCGCGCGGCAGCCGTGGCGTCCCCTGGTCATGCGCGCCGCGACGGCGGCAGTCGTCCTCGCGATCGCGGCCCCGGCATTCGCCCAGCAGACGCGCGCCGCGCAAATCGGCGCCGAGCAGGCCGAGAAGGCGACCACGCTCCACCCCTACGAACCGGACCGCCTCGAGGAGCGGCTCGAGAGCATTGACGCGGCGCTGCTCTCGACGCGGCCGGTCTACCCGTTCATCGGCAGCATCTTCCCGGGTGGCGGCGCCGCGTTTGGCCCGGGCTACCGCGGGCGCTTCGGCGACAGCGGCCGGTTCGACACGCATGCGGCGTGGTCAGTGAAGAACTACAAGGTGGCGGACGCGATGCTGACGCTGCCGTCGTTCGCGTCCGGCCGCGTGACCGTCATCGCCCGCGCGAACTGGCGCGACGCGCCGAACGTGGCGTTCTTCGGCACCGGCAACGATTCGCGCAAGAGCGACCGCACGGGATTCTCATACACGGCCAGCACGGCCGGTCTGTCGTCGCGCGTCAAGGTCGCCGGACCCTTCGCTCTCGGTGGGGGCGTGGACGCGACGCGGATCGAAGCGGCAGGCACTGATGGAAACTCGATGGCCGCCACCCGTCCCACCTACGTCACGAGCCATGCGTTCGCCGAGATCGATTCGCGCACCTCCGCTCTCTACACGCGCCGTGGAGGCCTCTACAGGGTCGAGTGGTCCGACCACCGCCAGACCAACGCCGGCCCGTACACCTTCGGCCGCGTGGACGCCGAGGTGCAGCGGTTCATTCCCATCCTGCGCGAGCGGTGGGTGGTGGCGCTTCGCGCGCTGGCTTCGTCAACGACGACCGCGGCCGGCCACGACGTCCCCGACTTCCTGCTGCCGGACCTCGGCGGCAGCCATACGCTGCGCGGCTACTCGGCATGGCGCTTCCGCGATCGCAATCGACTGCTGCTATCCGGTGAATATCGCTGGACCGCGGGACCGTTCGTCGACATGGCGCTGTTCCTCGACGCCGGCAAGGTCGCGGCTCGAGTCTCCGATCTCGACCTTTCCGGGTTGAAGAAGGTCTACGGGATCGGCTTCTCGGTTCACACGCTGACGGCCACCGTGACGCGCATCGAGCTCGCGCGCACGCCCGAGGGCAGCAGCCTCGGTTTCTCGTTCAGCCCCAGCTTCTGAAGAAAAAGAGCACAAAGACATGAAGCCACAAAGACACGAAGAACCACAACGCGCAAGGAAGACAAAGAATCTGCTTTCCGTTGTGCTCCCTTCGGAGGATTCGCACATGAGAACCACGACATTGTTCCGCAGGCTGGCAGTGACGTTCGGCACGCTGGCCGCGGTCGCGTCGGCCACGATGCTCGGGTCGGCGACGTCGCAACGCTTCTATGACGACGACCCGATCCGGGTGGAACCGGCGACGCAGGATGCCTCCGCGATCAAGGCGCAGGAGGTCAACCTGTTCGTCGACCTGGCGGCGAACATCATTCGCGGCGGCAAGATCGCCAGCCCCGGTCGCGCGCGCAACGTGAACACGATCGACGAGGTGCCCGACTCGAGCTGGTTCACCAACAGGGGCGGCACGCGCGCGATCACGGCAACCGACATCGCCATCGGTCCGGACACGAGCGCGGGACCCGCCGCGGGCGCGTGGACCATCACCTCCTCGAAGAGCGACGGCGTGACGCCTGGCTTCACGGTGAAGGACGCCACGGGCGAGCGCTGGTTCCTGAAATTCGACCCGCCTGGTTATCGCGGCATGACGACCGGGACGGAGGTCGCGGTGACGAAGCTGATGTGGGCGCTCGGCTACAACGTGCCCGAGAATCACATCGCCCACCTGCGGCGCGAGCAGCTCGTGGTCGGCGCCGGCGCGACGTTCACGCCGGTCAACGGGACGCCGCGCCCGCTGCGCATCACCGACGTCGACGCGCTGCTCTCGCGCGCGGAGCGGGACGCCGACGGGTCCTATCGCATCGTCGCCAGCAAAGCGGTTGCCGGCAAGCCGATCGGCCGCGTCCGGTTCGTCGGCACGCGTCCAGACGATCCCAACGACGTGGTCGCGCACGAGGACCGGCGCGAGCTCCGCGGCTACGGCGTGTTCGCGGCGTGGCTGAATCACGTGGACGCGAAGGCGATCAATTCGCTCGACACGCTCGTCACCGAGAACGGTCATGCCTACGTGCGGCACCACCTGATGGACTTCGGCTCGGCGCTCGGCAGCGGAGGCGTTGGACCGGCGGACTACTGGGCCGGCGAAGAGGGCCTGGTCGAACCGGGAGAGGTGGCGAGGCGGATCCTCGGGTTCGGCTTCTACACGCCGAAGGGTCGGACGTCCTCCTTCTACGAGGCCAGCGCGGTCGGACGCCTGCGCGACGACAACACCGATTTCAACCCGGACCTGTGGAAACCGCGTGTTCCCAACCAGGCGTTTCTGCACGCGCGACGCGACGATCAGTTCTGGGCGGCGCGGAAGCTGTCGGCGATGACGACCGACCTGCTGCGCGCGGCGGTGCGGACGGGCGAGCTCGGCGATCGCGACGCGGAGGACTTCCTCGTGCGCGCGCTGGCCCAGCGGCGCGACGCCATCCTGCGCGCGTATCTCACGGCGATCAACCCGATCAGCGACCCGGTGCTCGACGCTGACGGGACGCTGACGTTGACCAACGTCGCGGTCGAGGCCGCTGTCGCTCGCGCGCCCGGCGGCTACCGTGCCTCGTGGTCCACATACGACAACACGACGGGTACGTCTGCATTCATCGCGGAGACCACGGGCACCATGACGGCGCTGCACGCACCGGCGGGACTTCCGGCCGCCGATGGCGTGTTCATCAAGGTCGCGCTCAGCGCGATTGGCGGTGACGTCTCGTGGCAGGCGCCGGTGAACGCCTACTTCCGGTTGCGTAACGGAAGCTGGCGCTGGGTCGGGTTCGAGCGCATTTCAGAGGAGTAATCATTGATGACACGACGGAGCACGACATGGGTCGGCGTGCTGGTGCTGGCGGGGGGAAGTTTCCTGAGTGTCAGCCCGGCCCGCGCGCAGGACAGCTTCGGCGCGCGAGGCGCGTGCACCAACGATCGGTCCACGCGGCAACTGTTCACAGGGACCGTGCGCGACATCGGACGCGTGCCGTCGGCGGGCTCGGCAGCCATTCTCGCGCTGGGAGGCGCCGCGGCGCTTGGCGCGCACGCGGTTGACAACCGGGTGAACAGCACGTTCTCGACCGGGGACGAACGGCGTGCGGCATTCAAGGCCGGCGCGACCCTCGGCGGGACGCCGCTGCAGCTCGGGGCGGCATTTACGACGTATGCGATCGGCCGCGCGATGAACAAGCCGTGCGCCGCCGCGCTCGGCGCGGACCTCGTGCAGGCGCAACTGATGGCGCAGGTCTTCACCATCGGATTGAAACAGGCCGCGCGGAGGCAGAGGCCGGAAGGGGCGGGCCTCTCGTTTCCGTCAGGACACACGGCCATGGCGTTCGCGTCGGCGACCGTGCTGCAGCGGCACTTTGGCTGGAAGGCGGGAATCCCCGCGTATGCCGTCGCCTCATACGTGGCCGCCTCGCGCGTGCAGACGCAGCGCCACTATCTGAGCGACGTGGCGTTCGGCGCCGCCCTCGGCATCGTCGCCGGCCGGACGGTGCCCGTCGGACACGGGCGGGAGTTGATGCTGGCGCCGATGACCGTCCCGCGCGGCGGCGGCGCGTCTTTCACGCTGGTTAAGAAGTAAAGCGCTCACATCGTGGTACCATCCGGCGTCTCCCTGACGCCATATGAAGCTTTCGCGACGCGGGTGTGTGCCACGTGTGCTGTCCATCCTCGCCCTGCTGGTGGGCGTGGTGTCCCCGGCGGGCGCTGCCGAGACCGGCACCGTGTCCGGAACGGTGTTCGATCCCAAGGGTGACGCCATCACCAACGCGTCGGTGGCGATTGTCGGCGCCCTGCTGGCCGAGGGACGGGCGACCGCGACGGGCGCCAACGGTTCGTACCGGTTCGATTACCTGCTGCCCGGCGAGTACACCATCGAGGTGGCCGCGCCGGGTCTCGGCGCGGCGCGCCGTCTGGTGGCCGTCGAAGTCGGAAAGGACACGCAGGCCGATCTCATCGTCGGCCTGACGGTCTCCGAGGAATTGACGGTCACCGCCGCCACGCCGATCGTGGACGTCCGCTCGGTGGAGGTCAGCTTCAACGTCCAGGACGAGACGTTCAACGCGCTTCCCATCGAGCGCACCTACCGCGGACTGTTCCAGCTGATCCCCGGTGTCGCCGACAACCGCAGCCAGATTGGTCCGGCTGCCGGCGGCGATCGGCAGGACAACACGTACCTGATGGACGGCGCCAACATCACCAATCCCGGGTTCGGCTACCTGAGCACCGAGGTCAGCGAGCTCGACATCGCCGAGATCAACGTCAAGCGCGCCGCGATCAGCGCCGAGTTCGGGCGCACCGGCGGAACGGTCACCAACGCGGTGAGCCGAAGCGGCTCGAACCGCTTGTCAGGCATCGGCCGCGTCGACTGGCTGTCGAAGCAGCTGGTCGGTGCGTACGCGCTCCCGCGCGAGCTGATCGATCGCGGCATCAGGCCGGGAGCGTTCCGCGACACGCAGCTGACAACGGAAGCGGGACCGGGCGTGGGAGTCGGCGGCCCGGTCCTCGTCAACCGCATCTTCTTCTACGGGTCGGCGCGCCACTCGCGCCAGACGAAGTGGGGACGGGTGAACAAGGTCGGGACGCCCTTGCCCGACGAAGTCCGCGCGGGCCAGGAGGTGTACGGCAAGCTCACCACGGTGCCGTCGCCGCGGCACCAGGTGAATGGCGGCTACCGCTTTCGGCCGAGCAACGTCGAGCACGCGCTGCTCGACTCGAACGCCTCGCCCGGCGTCGCCACCAACACCGACAACGGCAGCCGCATCGCCAGCACCGACTGGACGACGTTCATCGGCGGACACAGCTCGCTCAACGTGCGCTACCTGTTCATGAAGGAGAACAACGAGGACACGCCGGTCACGAGTCTCGGCTACCTGCCGACGTTCGACCCGGCGGCGCTCGCGGCGATGGGGCAATACAACGATCCCTTGCAGGCGGATCTCAAGGTCGGTGGGAACCAGTACACCAATCTCCAGAACTACCGCCGTCACGAAGTGCGCGGCGTCTTCAGCCGCTTCATGGACATCGGCGGGACAAGTCACGTGCTGAAAGCCGGCGGCGGCGTCGAATTCGCGGAAGAGACGCTCAACCGACTGGCGAACGGGTGGGGCCTGCTGGCCAGCATCACGCAGAACGACGTCCCGGCCGTGCGCGCGCGCTACTACACCACGCAGCCGTCGCAACTCTCGCGGGGAACGACCTCCTCGGTGTTCGTCCAGGACGAGATCGCGATCGCGAACCGCGTGTCGATGGCGCTCGGCGTGCTGCTCAACCGCGACGAGTTTTCAGAGAAGCTGAAGGGGAGCCGGGGCTGCCCGGCGACCATCCTCCTGAAGGGCGGCGCGGCGGTCTACGAATCGAAGCGCGATACGTGCAACTTCCTGCGGTTTGGCTTTGGCGACGAGGTGCAGCCGCGGCTCGGGGTCACCTACCACGTGCGCAAGGGCAGGAGCGACAAGGCGTACGCGAACTGGGGTCGCTACTACAACATGGATCAGAAGTCGGCGGGACGCAGCCTCGCACCCAATCGTCTCTTCCAGACGCAGACGGTGTTCGGCGTGGGCGGGGCGGTGCTGTCGAGCGAACCGCTGGCGTCCACGACCGGCAAGTTGATCGATCCCGCGATTCGTCCGACGTACACCGATGAAGTCGTGCTCGGCTATGCGACCCCGTTCCGCGCCACGTACAGCGTGGAGGTGTTCGTCATGTCCCGGAAGATGACGAACATGATCGAGGACCTGCCGTCACGTCTCAGCGGGACGGCGCCCCAGAGCGGACCGTTCGTGGCCGCGAACCTGCCGTGCACGGCGTTCGCGGCCTGCCGGTTCGCGGACGCGCGCCGCACCTACCGCGCGTTGACCGCCAACCTGCGGCGGCGCCTCCTCAACGGCTGGTCGGCCGACGTCAGCTACACCTGGAGCCGGTTCGAGGGGAACTACGACGTGGACTACTCGGCGACGCCGGTCTTCAACACCTCGTCGTTCATCCAGGACGGGCCGGGGACCAATGTCGAGGACCCGAACCGCTACGGACCGCTGGCCGAGGATCGCCCGCACGTCTTCAAGCTCTTTGGATCGGTGGCGGCGACCAGCCGCGTGACGGCGTCTGGCTACCTGCGGGTGCAGAGCGGGACGCCGTGGGCGGCGCGCGCGCGACATGCCTGGCGCGGTGATGAACTACCTCGAGCCGGCCGGTAGCCACCGCAACCCGGTGTGGACCAACCTCGATCTGATGGGCGCGTACCGGCTGCCGCTGGGCAGTCCCGTCAACGTGTCGCTCGAAATGCGCCTGCTGAACGTGTTCGACAACCAGCCGCGGCTGTCGACGGACTCGCAGCAGTTCCTCGATTTCAGGTCGCAGCCGACGCCGCCGTACATCGCCCCCTACCAACAGCCGAATCCGTTCTTCGGGACGGGCAATGCCTTTGCGCCGCCACGCCGTCTCCACGTGGCGCTCGTCTTCACCTTCTAACCTAGGAGGATTCCTGCCCTGCGAGCTCGCGTTTGAGCCACGCGCGGGCGTGTGTCCAGTCGCTTTCCACCGTGCGCGCGGACACGCCCATGTGCTCGGCGACTTCGGGCACCGACAGTCCCGAGAAGAACCGCAGCGAGACGACCTCGGCACCGCGCGGGTCGAGCGCCTCGAGGCGCGTCAGCGCGTCCTCGAGCGAGAGTAGTTCCTCGACCGGCACCGCGGACGTCTTCGCCGCCTGCAGGAGCTCGTCGAGCTCCACGTGAGGGAGGCGGCCGCCGCGCTTCTGGCGTTTCTGGTGGCGGCCGTGATCGACGAGCAGGCGGCGCATCGCCTGCGCGGCGAGCGCCAGCCCCTGCGTGCGTCCCTTCGACGCCAGGCCGCGCTCCTTCTGCATGCGCAGCCAGGCTTCGTTCACCAGTGCCGTCGGCTGGAGCGTGTGGTTGACGCGCTCGCGTCCCAGGTAGCGCCCCGCGACGCGGCGCAGTTCGCCGTACATCAGGGGAAACAGGTCGGGAGCCGGGTCCGGTCGCCTGGTCGCAGACATCGAATGGCCACCATTTCGAGTGCGGGGTTTACCGCCGGTTGTCGCGTTGAGAAGGGAAGCCGGAAATCACGGTATCACACGGCAACCGAAGGAGGCTCAGATGACCAGATTTTCAGTGCTCGTGGCCGGCGGCGTGTTCGCGGTCGCGCTCGGTCCAGGCGCCGCCGCGCAGGCATCCTCCGGTCCGGCAGGACATAAACCGCCGCTCACGCCCGGCACGTGCGCGCTCTCGCGCTCGTGCACGCCCGGAGCATCGGTGGACGTCGTTCCGTACGTGATGGCCCTGGGAAAATCGGGACGGCTTCTTCTGGAAGTCGTGCCCGCGGACGCGGAGGTATACGTCGACGGCGTCTATGCCGGGCACTCGGAACAGTTCGACGGCGTCTCGCCGCACGCGAGGCTGGCCCCCGGCGGACACCGGATCGAGGTGCGCGCCGAAGGCTATCGGGACGTCGTGTTCGGCACGCGCATCCTCAAATCGAAACGAACCGTTGAGCGCGTCACCCTGTTGCCGCGCTGATCGCCGCAGCGAGGTGTCGCGGCTGCCCGGCTGAGGTCGAGTGTCTTCGTCGCCGGATTCAGAAGGCCAGCACCAGCGCGGCGGCCGCGCGGCCGAACGTCAGCTTCTCGTCCGTCGGCGTCGTGCCGAGGAACGGAATCGCGAACGACTCCGTGGAGTGGAAATGGCGGATATCGCCGCGGATGCCGACGTGCTGCGAGAAGAGGACGGTCACGCCCCCGCCGAGGTCCCATGCGAGGCTGTTGTTGGAGAGTGAGAGCACGTCGGCGCGGGTGAACTCGACGTGCGTCTTCATCAGCCCGAGCCCGCCGAGCACGTACGGATGCACCGGGCCCAGCCTGGGCACGATCATGATGTTCGACATCAGCGTGATGACGCTCGACGACTGCGTACCGACGCTGCCGAAAAAGTTCTTCGCGTCCGCCAGCTCCTCTTCGAACCCCAGCACCGCGCCCATGCTGCCAATCGCCACGCCGAAATTCATCCGCTTGTCTTCGCAGCCGCTGATCTCCGGGCAGCCGGAGTTGCCGCCGAAGTCGTAGCCGATGAGCGGGCTGATGAACCCCTGCGCGCGCGACGGCGTCGCCGCCGCGAGCAGCATGAAGAACCCTATAAGAATGACCGCCCGTGCATGATTCGTATGCATCGCAACCTCGCTTGGAGCTGGCACCGCCCAGACAAGCCAATTACGCGCCATAATGCGCCGATGCGCAAGACCGCTGCTCTCCTCGTGCTCGCGTGCGCGGCGGGTCTCGGGGCCATCGCGTCGGCCCAGGCGCCGCAGGCACGCCCGGCGGCGCTGCGGATCCCATTCGAAAGCTACGCGCTGCCGAACGGACTGCGTGTCGTGCTCGCTCCGAGCCCAGTCTCGCCGACCGTTGCCGTCACGGCCTGGTACCACGTCGGCTCGAAGAACGAGACGGTGGGGAAGACCGGCTTCGCGCACCTGTTCGAGCACGTCATGTTCACCGGTTCCGGTCACGTTCCGTACGGCGTCCACGACCGCCTGACGGAAGGCGTTGGCGGCTCGAACAACGGCACCACGAGCCGGGATCGGACGACGTACTACGAAACGGTGCCGTCGAATTATCTCGAGACAGCGCTCTGGCTCGAGTCCGACCGCATGGGGTTTCTGCTCGACACGCTCGACGTCCAGAAGCTCGACGCGCAGCGGGACATCGTCAAGAACGAGCGGCGGCAGCGGATGGACAACCAGCCCTACGGCCTCGTCGGCGAGATCGTCTCGAGCACGCTCTATCCGCCGACGCATCCGTACTCGTGGTCGGTGATCGGCAGCATGGCGGACCTGACGGCGGCGTCCGAAGCCGACGTGAAGGACTTCTTCCGGCTCTATTACGCGCCGGGCAACGCCATCCTCTCGATCGCGGGCGACTTCCAGCCGGCCCAGGCGAAAGCGCTCGTCATGAAATACTTCGGCGCGTTCCCTCGCGGGGCGGCGATCGTCAGGCCCGCGGCGGCACCGGTTACTCGCGACGGCGAAACGCGGCTCGTCTACGAGGACCGCGTGCAGGTGCCGCGCCTCGTCATCGTGTGGCCGACGGTCGGCCTGCAGCACGACGACCGGTTCGCGCTCGCGGTGCTCGATGCGATCAGCGCGGGGCCGCGCACGACCCGGCTGACGAAAGCGCTCGTCTACGATCGTCAGCTTGCGACGTCGATCACCGCCACGCAGGACTCGGACGAGAGCGCCGGCGAGTGGAGGCTGACGATCACGCCGCGGCCCGGCGTCTCGCTGACCGACCTCGAGACGGCGGCGGACGCCATTCTCGACACGCTGAAGGCGCAGGGTCCCACCGCGGAGGAGATCCAGCGCGCGACGGCGGGGCTCGAGCTCGATTTCGTCAACGGCCTCGAGTCGAACCTCGGCAAGTCGATGCAGCTCGCGGACGGGCTCGGCTATCACAACGACGCCGGCTACTTTCAGACGGAATATCAGAAGACGATCGCCGTCTCTCCGGCCGACGTGACGCGCGTCGCCAACAAGTACCTCACCAAGGGGCGCCTCGTCCTGAGCGTCGTTCCCATCGGCAAAACGGAGATGGCGGCGAGGCCGTCGGAAAGCACGCCGTATCGGAGAACCGACCGGTGACGCGGCCCGCCCGACCTCTCGCGATCCTCATGCTGGCGGTGGCGGGGAGCGTCGTGCTGGCGCAGGGGACGCTCGACCGGTCGAAGGAGCCCATTCCCGGTCCGCCGCCGATGCTGCGTGTGCCCGCCTGGACCCGCTCGACGCTCGCCAACGGCGCCGAGCTCGTCATCTCCGAAAAGCACGACCTGCCGCTCGTGTCGTTCACGATCACCATCTCGGGCGGATACAACCAGGCCGATCCCGCCGCGCGCCGCGGGCTGGCGGAGCTGACGGCCTCGATGATGAGCGAGGGCACGGCGACCAGGAATGGCGACGCGCTCGCCAGCGCGCTGCAGCTTCTCGGCACTACCGTCACCGTCAGGATCGGCGGCGAGAGCGGCACGCTCGCTTTTCAGAGCATCGCCGGCAAGTTTCCCGCAACGCTCGACATCGTCGCCGACATGCTCGTCCACCCGTCGTTTCCGGCCGAGGCCCTCGAGCGGCTGCGCGCGCAGCGCCTGGTCGCGCTCGTCCAGGCGCGCGACCAGCCCGCCGCGATCGCGTCGCGGCTGTTCCCACGGATCGTGTACGGCGACGCCCATCCCTACGGGCAGAACGTGACCGAGCAGACGCTCAAGGCGATTGCGCGTGACGACGTGGTGGCGTTTCATCGCGCGTACTTCCGTCCCGCGCGCGCGCTCATCACCGTCGTCGGCGACGTGCACGCCGCGGCGGCGAAAGCCGCGATCGAGAAGACGCTTGCCGCGTGGCCGGGCGGCGGAGAGAAGCCGGCGTTCCAGTATCCGGCCGTGCCGGCGGCACGCGCGTCGACGATGTACCTGGCGGACAAGCCGGGCGCCGCGCAATCCACCTTCGCGATCGGGCTCGCGGGGCCGCCGCGCAGCACGCCCGACTACTACGCGCTGCAGGTGATGAACACCATCCTCGGCGGCATGTTTCAGTCGCGGCTGAACGCCAACATCCGCGAGGAAAAGGGGTACAGCTACGGCGTCAGCTCGTCGTTCGCGTACGGCAGGGGCCCGGGAGCGTTCCGGGCCGGCGGCGACATCGTGTCGGCGAAATCCGACGCGGCGCTGACGGAGTTCATGAAGGAACTGCGCGGCATTCGCGGCGACCGTCCAATCACGGACGAGGAGCTGTCCACGGCGAAGGACGCGCTGACGCAGCGCCTGCCGGGTACGTTCGCGTCGGCGCAGAGCATCAACAACGCGATCGTCTCGCTGTGGACGCAGGGACTGCCGGACGACTATTACCAGCAGTACGCCGCGCGGATTGCCGCGGTGCGGCGCGAGGACGTGCTGCGCGTCGCGCGGCAGTACGTGGATCTCGATCACCTCGCCATCGTGATCGTCGGCGACCGCGCCACCATCGAAGCTCCGCTCCGCGCGACAGGCATCGCGCCGGTTGCGATCACGGATATCGAAGGCAATTCAGTCCAGTAGTCCTGCTACGGAGGCGGTACGTGGGGCGGGTTCCGCGGAGCACCGGTTCCGTGCGAACGCGGACCCGCCACGCTTGTTAGAGCGACGCCTCGGTGGACAGGCGGCAATCGTGGATCGCGCGACTGTCCAGTTGTTCGGCCTCGCCGCCGAGGAACCACGCTTCGCGCCTCCGGATCGGGTCGATGACCAGGCCGAGGCTGTACTCCGCGTTGAAGAAGGCGCGTTGCGTTCGCCGATCGGTGACGCTGAAGAACGCACCAAGGTTCGGATGGCTGTGATACCAGCCCACGACAATGCCGCGGCCGCGGTCGATGTGGGCGCGCGCGCGATCCCACACTTCGGCATCCATGGACAGCGAGACGCCGCTGCTGCGAAAGCGTTCGCTGGGAAGGAAGACATCGATCGACACAATCGGTCCCCACAGGGCGCGAAGGTCGTCGTCGGGTACGTAGGCGGAGCCGAGCAGCAGCCCGCCCAGCTCGGTGCGCTCGCTTCGCAGGTGGGCGAGAATGCCCTCGCGACATGCCGGGCTGAAAAAGATCGCGGGCGATTGGCTGAGGGCGGCCATGACCGATAGCGCGTCCACGGCCGGCAGCGTGTTCAGAAACTCCCTGATGGTCGAAGGCCTGACCTCTGGACGGTGATGGGTCCACTTCATGACGCCACCCTGAAGGTGTGACTGCACGTGGGACAGCGGACCTGCGTCCCGGCGACATCGGGTACCCGCAGCGATTGCGCACATTGTCCGCACTGCACAGTTCGGCGGGCGACGGGCGGCGAATCGGTCGCGATCTCGCGCCACGACCGCTGGCGGCGTTCCGCGGGCTCGCGTGACGCGGCGGCCGGAGGCGCCGCGGACGCGGCAGACATATCGCGCCAGAGCGGTTTTGCCGGCGGGCGTGCGTCCGACGGCAACGATATCGAGTCCGTCGGAAACGCCCTGCGCCACTGGCTCACCGCGCTCGAGTACCAGGAGCTGGCGGTGGGGTTCGCGGGCGAAGCCGTGTTCACCACCGCCGGATCGAACGTGAGGATCTGCACCAGTCGCTTCACCAGCAGGTCGAGACCTTCGGTTGGCAGCCACTTGCTGCCGAGGCAGACGAGGCCCGAGCTGAACACGTTCGGGTGGAACGTGGGCGGCGTGAAGTACACCTGCGGCGGGTGAAGCGGATAGCCGGCCGGAAGCTGGATGCGGGCGCGCGTTGCCGCGACCGACTGCTCGGGGTAGGCGGATGATCCCGCCGTGCGGTAGTTGATCTCGATCGTGACGCCGGTCGGCGGGTCGCCGTCGCGCGACACGATGCGCAGCCTGCCGGCCGAACGCGCGCACAACTGTTCCAGCTTCGCGAGGTCGCCGCGCCGGCGTTCGCTAGCCGCGTCCATGGCTGCCCGCCACCAGGACTGGCTGCAGCTCGAGCTCGTCGGCGTCCGCGACGATGTCGCTCGACAGCGACGCGTTCGGCTGCAGCACGCGCCCCTTCGTGACGTTCACCAGCGAGTAGTCGGTATCGCGAGGCAACGACCAGTTCTCAATGGCGCCCTGGATCAGATCTGCGCCCCGCTGATCACGCGGCATCGTCACCTCCGCCTTCCGAGTCCTGTCGGCCGTCCGTAGAATCACCTTCACCTCTGACATGGTCCTCTCCCTTCAACTCGATGACCACCTGGATGCCGTCGTTCAACGTCGTCACGATGAATTTCCCGGGCAGATCCCGCCCGGCATAGTCCCGAAGCAGCTCCCCATAGTCGAATTGCTCCCGCAAGCCGACCTCGCGCGTCCGCTCGCCGCATGCCGGGCAGGCCGCCAGCGTCTCGTCGTACCGATCGGCCACGCGGAAGATCCGTTCGCCCGGGTCGTTCGCGTCGCAGACCACGCAGCGGACGTGCGTCACCACGCGATCGCTGAAGCGCACTGGCGACGCCGGCGCGCGCGCGCGCACGATTGCCAGCCGGGGTTCGATGGGCCGGCACGCGCCGACGACGATTCGACCGTGCTGGAGGTCGCCACAGCCGGCGCAGCCGTCGAGCGGCGTGAGCTCCGTGGTGGTCGTGTGTCCCGTGAACGTGTCCTGGAAGTGGCGCCACGACGAACCAGGCAGTCCGTCCAGCGGCGCGCGGAGGTGCATCGACACCGCAAGGCTCGCTGCCGCGCTCGACGTGAGAATGGTCGTCGGGACCTTCCGTTCGGCGACCGCGACACGCTTGAGGCCGCCACACGAATACCGTTTCGCGATTTCGGCATAGGCCGACGGCGGCAGGCCGCATTCGTAGCAAGGCACACGACGATCGCGGCTGAAGGGAAACCGCTCGACGACCGCGAACCGGCTGTCGATGCCGACGTTCAGCAGCGGCGTGCCCACGATGGCGCACACGCGGTTGAGGCGGATGCGCGCCTCGAAGTTGTCGACGCAACAGAAGACGGCGGTCGCTCGCTCCACGCCGCTCAGCGTGAGCGTGGACCAGAAGTCTCCGACATGCGGCTCGATGCAGACCGACGGGTCGAGCTCGCGCGCCCGTTCCGCCGCGGCCTCGGCCTTGGGCCTGCCGATGTCGCGTTCGCGAAACAGCACGGAACGCGTCAGGTTGTGCACCTCGATCAGGTCCCAGTCGAACACGTCGATCGCGCCGGCGCCGAGCAGCACCAGGTCCTTGATGACCTCGTTGCCGACCGCGCCAGCGCCGACGACGACGAGGCGCTGCGCCTTGACGGCGTCCTGGTCGAACCAGTCGATGAGCGAATGACGGGCGTAGCGTTCCGTTGTCACTTGTGTCCTCGTGCCAGCATGTCGTCGTAGGCGCGGTTCAGCAGCTTCATGACCTCTTCGCCGTGAGGTTTCAGGAACGGATCGACGAAGTCCGGGTGATAGATGCGCACCTTGCGGCGGTAGGCAGCCTTCACGTCGGCGTCGGAGGCATCCGCGGGCACGCCGAGAACCTCGTGCGGCGGCTGCCGCCGCAGCTCGTCGAGCGTGCGCACGTGAAAGTCGATCGGCGTCCACTTCATCACCGCACCTCGAGGATCATCGAGCGGCTCGAGATGGAGATCTCGTAGCCGAAGATGGGTGAGTGGGTGACGACACCGCGGGCACGGATCGTTCGTCCCGCAAGGCTGCGGACGAAGACAGCGCCCCCGACCTCGGTGACGTACGCCGTCGGCACGACGAGCTTGAAGCCTTCGGTCCACGTGCCGCGTTCGAACATCACCGCGAAGGCGGTGCCACTGCGGCTGGTTAGCACCTGCAGGCAGCGGCCCTCGAAGACCACTTCCTGGTTCACCCGCCGCCGGTAATTGGCCAGCGTCGTGACGTTACCGCCGGACGGCGGCGTGACCCACTGCCCGGGTCGCGCCGCGTCAAGCGGTACGACCGGTGCGATGTTGCAGGCAATGCAGCGCGAGCCATTGTGCCGCCGGACGAAGTCGACGCTCGGCGCCTGGTAGTACACCCGGCAGCGGGTGCATTGGTGGATTCCCGGTTCGTCGCGAAGCGGCTGACCGGTGACGGCATCACGCACGTCGTCGTGAACGTCTGGAGATTGCGGAGCCGCGGCCGTATCGGTGGACGGCCCACCGGCGGCAGCTCGACGTCGGCGGCGGCCGCGCATCCACCCACGGAACGTAATCGGGCGGTTCAAATAGGCATAACCCGGGATTCGTCTCCGTCCCAGGTATACGCCACCGAGAACGGTGTAAAAGAGCACGACCAGCACGATGTCAGAATCACTGGATGCCGGTGCTGAATCGACGGGCGCCGGGGTCGTGGTGGTGGGCGTGGAAACAACAACCCGCACCGCCGAAGCTCCGCCCGACACGGTTTCTGAGGCCGCAGGTGTGACGCGACGCGTCTCTCTCTTCGGTTGCGGGTGGAGCGGCGTCGCTGGCCGGTCCTCGCGCGGCGATTCGTCTACCGCCGCGGCTTCATCGCTGGAGACGGCATCGGATGGAGGCGGCGCGAACGGGGCCGGCTCCGGCGCGGGTGCCGGCGCGGGTTCAGGCGCCGGTTCTGAGAGTCGCGCCACCGGTGTGGGTGGAACAGCCGGCGGAGGCAGGGGCGGCGGAGTGGCTGGCTGAATCGCGTTTGACGACAGGCCAAGCCGCCGCCGAACATCGCGCAGCTCGATGACCTTCTGGCGAAGGCACGAATAGAAGCTGGCCGGGCCCAACAAACCCGCTCCGTAGCAACTGCTTCGAATCGATACTCGATCGGCGACGCTGAATTCCGTCAAGTCCGGTTCGCCAGGCGACTGGCGAAGCGCATTGGCCTGCTGTCGCAGGCAGGCATAGAAACGCGCTGGCCCCAGCAGGCTCGGTCCATAGCACGCGCCTCTCATGGACGACTGCTGCTCGCTGGTGAACTCCGCAAGGCTCGGTTCGCCGCCTGACTTGCGCAGCTCGGTCGCCTTCTCGTCAAGACAGCTGTAGAAGCGCGCGGGTCCCAGCAGGCTCGCCCCGTAGCAGGCGCTGCGAATCGAAGCCTGTTCGTTCGAGGAGATGCCGCGCAATAGCTCGTCGCCGCTCTGGGCACGGGCTGCGGCGGCCGAAAGGACTACGAGAAGAATGAGAACCGTGATTGGCCACACGGGGTTAACGCCCACGCGCCGAAGGTACGCAGCGCTTGTGACAGTTAAGGTCCTACGCCCTGCCTTCGCCTCCGCCTGCAGTGCGCAGCGCGCGTTGAAATATTCGGGACGCTAGTCCATACTCCGCGGACTCGGCCCTCACGGTGTTCACCTGTTTCACCCTGCTGTCAGTTCTGGGGAGATCTCTATGTCGAGATGGACCGTATCGCGCTGGCCGCTTCGGACGATTGTGGTAGCGGCACTGCTGCTCCTGGCTGCGGATCGCGCCGCGATCGCGCAGACGGGAACCGCGACGATCAACGGGCAGGTGTCGGACGAAAGCGGCGCCGTGCTGCCGGGCGTCACCGTCACCGCGACGAGCCCGGCGCTGCAGGTGCCGCAAGTGACCGCGAGCACCGACCTCGAGGGGCGCTACCGGCTGACGCCGCTGCCGATCGGCACCTACGACGTGACCTTCGAGCTGGTCGGCTTCAAGACCGTGCGGCGCGAAGAGATCCGCCTGACCGCGGGCTTCACCGCGCGCGTGGACGCGTCGATGAGCGTCGGCGCGCTCGCGGAAACGATCACGGTCTCGGGCGCCTCGCCGCTGGTGGACACGGCGTCGACGGCGAACTCGACGCAGCTGACGCGCGAGACACTCGAACTCCTCCCCACGAGCCGCAGCAGCTACAGCGCCATCCTGATGCAGACGCCGAGCGCGCGCATGCCCGCCAACCGCGTCGACGTGGGCGGCTCGCAGTTCGCCAACTCGCCGCGCTTCTACGCGCTCGGCCAGCTCGGCGACTCGTGGCATTCGGTCGAGAACGTCATCGCGATGTCGCCGGCCGACAACCCGAGCGGCAACTACATCGACTATTCGGCGATGGACGAGACGGTGGTGAGCATCGGCGGCCACTCCGCCGACACGCCGAACATGGGGCTCGCGCTCAACGCGCTCGTCAAGTCGGGCGGCAACGACTTCAGCGGCTCGGCCTACTACGCCTACACCGGCCGCAGCCTGCAGTCGGACAACATCGGCCGCTACACGAACATCATCTCGCCCGAGCGCCTGCAGTACCGCGACGATGCGAACTTCGAGCTCGGCGGACGCCTGCTCACCAACAAGCTATGGTTCTTCGGGTCGTTCCGGCAGCGGCGGCAGATCGACGAGATCGTCGCGGTGTGCAGGAAGCCGGACGGCTCGCAGTGCGACCAGAACAACCACGATCGGTTCTTCACCATCAAGGTGACCGATCAGATCAACGCGAAGAACCGGATCATCGGCTTCGTGCAGCCGCACTACCGCAATCGTACCGGCGGCGGCAGCGCGACCGCGGACTGGACGACGGCGACCGCTCGCGTCGGCTTCGAGGGCACGTGGAAGGGGGAGTGGCAGTCGGTTCCGACCAACCGCCTCGTCCTCTCGGTGCTCGGCGGCGCATGGTGGCTGCGCTCCGGTGACGAGGACCCGGGCATCACGAAGGCGCCGTCGGGGACCGACAGCTTCCTCGGCACCTCCTTCGGGTCGAGCACCGCGATTGGCGGCCGGAACCCGCAGGACCGCTACCAGGTGCGCGCCTCCGCCGAGTGGTACAGGCCCGAAATGGCGGGGACGCATCGCTTCAAGGTCGGCACCGACGTCTTCAAGATGCGCGCGGAGCGCGGCTCGGTGTCGCGCGGCGAGCTCGGCAACTACACGCTGACCTTCCTGAACAGGGTCGCGGATCGCATCACGGTCTTCTCCAACCCCGTCACGCCGAAACAGCCGATGCTGTTCCTCTATCTCTATGGGCAGGACAGCTGGGCGATGGGCTCGAGGCTCACGCTGAACGTCGGGGCCAACGCGCACCGTCAGGCCGCCACGATCAACCCGGGTGGCTTCTGCCGCAAGGCGGCCGACGGCCCCGCCGCCGTGATCTTCCCGTCGCAATGCTACCCGGAGGATGCGCCGCCCATCTACAAGGCGATCTCTCCGCGGGCGCATCTCTCCTACGACTTCACCGGCCGCTCGACGACGGTGCTGAAGGGCGGCTACGCGCGGTACTACACGCCGCTGCTCGAGGACGACCTGCACATCGCCAATCACTACACGATCTCCGACGCGACCTACCGCTGGAGGGACCTGAACGGCAACGCGAACTACGACGCCGGCGAGGTGAACCTCGACCCGAACGGCTCGGATTTCCTGTCGATCAACCTGCGCGGCGGGGATCCGCTGTACGGCTTCGGCCACTTCAACCCGGACCTCGAGCAGCGGTTCCACGACGAGGTGATGCTGTCGTTCGAACGCCAGCTGGCGCCGACGTGGGCTGTGCGCGTCAGCGGCATCCAGTCGTGGGCGAAGAACCAGTGGCGCGTCAAGAACGTGCTGCGCCCCTACTCCGCGTACAGCATCCCGATCACCAACCCCGACCCCGGCAACGACGGCATCGTCGGTACCGGCGACGACCCGGCCGGCGCGCGGTTCACCTACTACGACTACCCGGCGCAGTTCGCCGGCCTCGTGAACCAGGACTCGGAATACGTCAACGACGCGTCGGCCAATCGGTCCTACACCTCGTACGAGGTCGAGTTGACCCGCCGCTACGGCAACAACTGGCAGTTCAGGTCGTCCTACAGCGCGACGCGGAAGACGGAGCCGTTCGGCACCTCCGACAACACCGTCGTGGTCGGCATGGATCCGAACTCCGAGGTCAACGCCACGTACGACGGGTTGCTGGAATGGGAGTACCGCGCCGCCGGCTCGTACCTGTTCAAGTACGGCGTGCTGGCGTCGGCCAACTTCGACGTCCGCAGCGGCGAGTACTGGGAGCGCAGCGTGCAGTTCCGCGGCCCCGCCGGCAGCCGCATCCCGACGCAGGTGCTGCGCGTCGAGCCGCGCGGAAGCCGGCAGGCCGATGCGCTGACGATGCTCGACATCCGCGCGGAGAAGCGTTTCGAGCTTGGCGGTACCAGGCGCCTGAGCGTCACGCTCAACGTCTACAACCTGCTGAACAGCAACGCCCCGCTCGGCATCCAGGGACGGTCCGGACCGACGTTCGGATTCGTCACGAGCATCCCGCCGGGCCGGCTGGTGGAGGGCGCCTTCCGTATCGGGTTCTGACGCGGGTGGGCCGACCTGAAGGTCGGCCCCTACGACACCGCGAGGCGAGGGCCGACCCGAAAGTCGGCCCCACCGTCTTGGGAATTGGGAGTTGAAATTGGGAGTTGACCGAGCTGCCGCTATTTCTTGATTGGCGTGCCTGTGCGCGCGGTCGGCTTCAGCCCGGACGCCTTGTAGCGTTTGTCGCTCTCGTTGAAATAGGTTGCCCACGGGCGCGGGTCCGCGGGTTCCCAGTAGAGGGCATCTCCGGCGACGCGCTCGTTGAGCAGCCCCTTGTCGTCCATGTAGACGTTGGGTGAGGGACCGTTCGTGTCGGTGCAGGTGTTGAACTGCATCCGGTCCTCGTACGCCGTCTCCTTGTCGCGCTGGAACCGCAGCCGCCCGTTGATCGGGCTCACGTACACCTCGGGATCGTAGAGCGTGATCTCGCCCTCGAGACGATCGCCAACCAGGCGATACCGTTCAACGGTCTCCAGCCGATCGCTGAACTCGGAGAGCCCGCCCTTCCATCCGTGAATCTGGTTGGTGTGGACGACGAGCTCGTCGCCGTTCCAGAAGCCGATCGACTCGCCGTGCCACTTCGGAAATTCCTTCTCCGTCGGGCTGTGCGGGGTGCCGTCCGTGTAAATCCACCGGGCCGTGAACGAGCCGTTGCCGGAGCCCATCGAATAGACGCGCCCCGGCGTGACGACGAACTCCTCCGCGCTGACCGCGTCGAAGTAGCCGCCGGGAAGGCAGATCGAGTTGGCCGACCAGATGCGTCCTTCCGTCACCGCCTTCATTTCCTGCACGAACGTTTCGCGGTACTTCGGCGTCAGCATGGCGGCAATCGAGCTGGCCGGCGCGCCGCCGCCGAAGTTGGCGCCGCCGCTCCAATGACCGCTCCAGTCGGGGAGCGTCGCCCTCGTGTGCTTCGTGCCGCCGTTGGCCTGCGTGAGCAGCGCCTGGTAGTGGTCCCACGCGTTCGTATAGGGATAGGGACTCTTGACGCTCGCCGCGTCGGCTCGTCCGGTCCCCTGCGAGCCGTAGGGACGCGCGGAGAGCTCCTGCCCGGTGCGGCGTCCCTCGACGTTGATCGCCATGCCGCGAAGCTGGCCGGGCGTGTTGTTCCGGTAGTACGCCGGATCGGTCCACAGGTCGCGGTCCTGTCGGAAGTCCGTGGTGGTGAAGATCGTCGGCTTCTCCGTCTGCGTCTGCGCGATGGCGGGAATCGTCACCAACCCGGCCAGCAGCGCCGTCAATAAGGCGCGCACGACGCTCAGAGCCTTCCCAACTGCTTGCCGTCGGCGGACGTCGCGACGATGTAGTTGCCGCCGGGACGGCCGTCGTTCAGCGGATGCATGGTGACCGTCACCTTGTCGCCGGCTTTGAACGTGGTCGCGGAGAAACCCATCTTCAACATGTTCGTCAGGTTCGAAAACTCGACGGTGTAAGTGATCGTCCCGCCGGCGTCGTTCTGCACGTCCATGTAGAGAAATACGTGCGGGTTCCGGAAGATGTACTGCGAGACCGTTCCGGTGATCGTCACCTCCTTGTCGTGATCGAACATCGCGTGGGAGTGGTGCGACCACGCGGGGGACGACACGGCGAGCGCCATCGCGGCCGCCAGGACAGCCGTCAATCCGAGGTTTCTCACTGCGGTCATAGAGCCTCTCAGAAATGGGATCAAGCTCCAAGATCCAAGTTCCAAGATCCAAGTTCCAAATTCCCAGGCTCTTGTTGGAACCTGGTTTTTGGAGCTCGGAGCTTGCAGCCTGGCTCTTGGAACTCGAATAACGGCAGCAGTATACGGGGAGGGGACTGCCCGGGCAATTTGTATTTGGCGGCGTCGCGCGCCTGTGCGAGACTCACGGGCGCCCCACAACCCGAACAGATGTGCAACGGTTTCACGGTCTCGCTGGTGCTGTCTCTCGGCCTGCTGTCCGCCTCGTGCGGCGCGGTCAACCCTGCGGAAGGCGGCGGCTCGGTCGTCACGCTGGTGACCCATTCGAGCCCGGGGGGCGGCAGCGACGTGTTCCTGCGCACGATGGCGCCGCACCTCTCGCGCATCATGCACAAAACCATCGTCGTCGAGAACATGCAGGGGGGCAGTGGCGCGCGCGCGATGGCGGCGCTCGCCGTGGCCAAACCCGACGGCGGCATGTTCTACGCGACGACGCCGACCTTCATCTACACGTCGTTGATGAGCAAGCCCGCGGCGTCCTACAAGGACCTCGACCCGCTCGTCAACATGTTCTACGACCCCGAGGTGCTCTTCACGGCCGCCGATTCGAAGTACGAGACGCTGCAGGCCGTGCTCGAGCACGCACGGGCCGGCGGCGGCAAGTGGGGCGCGGCCAATCCCGCGTCGCTCGAGCGGCAGACGATGGAGCGGATCAAGCAGAAGGCGGGCGTGACGCCGGCGATCGCGACCTTCGAAGGCGGCGGCGACATGCTGATCAACGTGCTGAACCACACGCTCGACATGGGGATCGGCGAGCTGCAGGAGATGCGCGGCCAGCTCGATGCGGGGAAGCTCCGGCTGCTGGGCGTCGTCGGCGAGGAGCGGATGTCGCAGTTCCCGCAGGTGCCGACCGTGCGGGAGCAGGGCATCGACCTCGCGGTGCGAAAGTTCCGCGGGCTGGCGGGGCCCAAGGGGACGCCGCCCGAGATCATCGCCGCGTGGGAATCGGCCGTTCGCACGCTGCTCGACGATCCCGAGTACAAGAAGCTCTACACCGACGACAACCTGCAGCCCGGGTTCATGCCGCACGCGGAATACGTCGTGTTCATGGACGACTTCGGGCGCCAGACTGCGGACTTCCTCAGGCAGACCGGCGTGATCAAGTGACGCGGGCGGCGCCATGAGCGAGGACTCGCGCCGCGAGCTCGTCCTCGGCTGCGCGACGCTCGCCATTGCCGCGGGCTACTACCTGATGGCGGTCCGCATTCCACAAAGCGACATTGCCGACGTCATCGGCGCGCAGGGTCTCCCGAAGACCTATGCGGCGCTGCTCGCGATCCTGTCGATCGTCCTGATCGGGCGGGCGACGCTGGCGCGCCGGACGGCAGCCGTGCGGGACGCGCCAGCGATTGCCGTGGCGCCGCCGGTCCCCGAGGGGCCGCCGCTACCGCGCAACGTCGGCTGGCGCACGTTCGGCATGCTGATGAACGGCGTCGTCTACGTCGCGCTGGTGACGCGGCTTGGGTACATCGTGTCGATCGCCGGACTCATCGCGTCCACGATTTACTTCCAGGGCGGCGCAATGAACCGGCGCTCCCTCGCGGTGGCCGTAGGCGGGGCGCTCGTCCTCTGGCTGCTGTTCGTACGGTTGCTCCACATCCCGCATCCCCCGGGGATATGGCCGTCGCTTTTCTGACCGTCATTCCCGCCGCCTTCGGCGGCGTCGCGTGGGGAATTCTCGGCGGCGCGCTGCCTGGCATCTCGCCGTCGATCACGATGGCGCTGCTGCTACCGTTCACCTACAGCATGGCGCCGACGACCGCGGTGGTGATGCTCGCCTGCACGTACATCGGCGCGGAATACGGCGGGTCGATTCCCGCGATCCTGATCAGGACGCCCGGCACCAACGCCGCGGCTGCGACCGTCGTCGACGGTTACATGATGAAGGTGCAGGGGAGGGCCGGGGAGGCGCTCGGCATCTCGCTCTATTCGGGCTTCGTCGGCGGCCTGTTCGGCATGCTGGTGCTCGTCGGCCTGACCGAACGCCTGTCGACCGTCGCGCTCGCCTTCACGCCGCCGGCGTACTTCGCGCTCGGCGTGCTCGGCCTGAGCGTGATCGCCACACTGGCGGGCGATTCGCTGGTCACGGGACTCATCGCCGGTGTCCTCGGCCTGATGATCTCCACGGTCGGCACCGACCCGGTGACGGGGCTGAACCGGTTCACGTTCGACAGCCCGGAGCTGCTGTCGGGGATTCCGCCGCTGCTCGTGATGGTCGGCTTGTATGCGGTCGGCGACCTGTTCGTGAAGACGGGCGAGCCCGACTGGGCGAAGGCGACGCGCGAGGACGCGCGCATCAAGTTCCCGAGCCCGGCGCTCTGGAAGCGGATTGCGCGTCCCCAGATCATCGGATCGCTGCTCGGCGCCTTCGAGGGGATGATGCCGGGCGGCGGCGGAGCGGTGTCGAGCTTTCTCGCCTACAACGAGGCGCGCCGCTGGTCGCGGCACAAGGAGGAATTCGGCCACGGCTCGCCGGAAGGGATCGCCGCGCCCGAAGCGGCGAACAACACGGTGGCCTGCACGGCGCTGGTGCCGATGCTGAGCCTCGGCATTCCGAGCTCGAATTCATCGGCGGTGCTGCTCGGCGGCTTCCTGATGCACGGCCTCATTCCCGGCCCGCTGCTCTTCGTCAGCCACGCGGACGTCGTGCACGGCCTCTACGTCGGGATGTTCGCGGGCAACGTGGCGATGCTGATCATCGGCTACCTGATCATGTCGCCGTGCATGTGGCTCGTGAACCGCCCGAAGCCGTACCTGATGGCGTTCATCTACGCGCTGGTCGTGTCGGGCGTCTACGCCATCCAGAACAGCATCTTCCACGTTGGGCTGACGCTCGGGTTCGGCGTGCTCGGCAGCGCGATGAAGTACTTCCGGCTGCCCGTGCTGCCGATGGTGCTCGGCGTCGTGCTCGGCTTCGTGGTCGAGTCGAACTACCGCCGCGCGCTGGTGATCTCGGCCGGCGACTATCGCACGTTCATCCAGGATCCGATCGCCGCCGGCCTGCTCGCCCTCGCCTTGCTCTTCGTCACCGGCGCGCTCGTCCGCCGCCTGCGCGAGGCACGCTCCGCGCGCCGTGCCGCCGCCGCGTCAGTGTGAATCGCAGCGCGGGCAGCGCAGCGCGTAGCGGCACGAATGCGACGTCGCGCTGCACGACAGCGTGACCATCACGAGGCTCTGCGCGCAATGCGCACACTGCAGCTGTCCCGGTTGGACGCCGCTGGTCGCCGACACGCCTTCGGGGAAGGAGTCCGCGTCGACGCCGAAGATCATGTGACAGCGCTCGCAGCGCGCCACGAACAGGCACTCGGTGGTGCCGACGTCGCAGCGCATCGCGAATTCGAGGTGGGGTTCACCGCAGGCGGGACAACTGGTCTTGGGGACGCGATTCTGGAGATCCGAGACGAAAGCCGCATTGACCACGGGTCGACTCCCTTCTGACTGGGGGCCGGGGTGCGGCCGAAGGGAGAGCAAGCCACATTCCACGTACGCCGATGACGAAACGCGCCGGAAACCAGAGGTTCCCGCGCCGCTGGCTGCCGGCCGCGTTTCACGATTGGTGCTGCGGTTACAGCCAGGTCATAGCGATTTCAAGTACTCGATGATGGCCGCGCGCTCGTCGGCCGAGAACGCGGGCCCGATGACGCCGTTGCCCCTTGGTGCGTCCTTGAACCGGTGGCCGGAGTTGCTGTTGCCCGGCTGCGTCGTGTCGAACAGCGTCGCGCCCGGGATCTCGATGCCGTCGTAGCCGACCTTCACGGGATCGAACTGCTTGCTGCCCATCCAGAACTGCGCGGGGCGCGCGGAGTCGTCCGACGAGAGCAGCGCGTCGAGGGTGGGCACCGAGCCGTTGTGCAGGTAGGGCGCCACCGCCCAGATGCCGTTGAGCGGCCGTGCCTTGTAGATCAGGTCGTCGCGCACGCGCGCGTCTGCGGGGTCGCGGCCGCCGGACCACGTCACGCGATCGGCCGGCGCCATGTGCTGCAGGCGGAAGAAGCGATCCGCGATGCCGCCGGTCACGAGGTCGAGGCCGGCAGCGGCCGACACGACACCTTTCCCCAGGTCGCCCGTGCTCGCGGTCCTGCGCTTGAAGTCCGTGGCCTGCCGCGGATCGGTGCCGACGTAATCCAGCTCGACGTCCGACACCTTCAGGTACCAGTTGCCGCTCGCGCTCTTCCACCAGTACTTCGATTCGTGGCTCTTGTCGTAGGCGATCGCGTCGAGATCCGCGATCAGCTCCTGGCGCGGCGGCAGGTGGCACTGCTGGCAGCGCTGGCTGTAGAGCGCGGCGCCGGCTTCGACCTTGCGCGGATCGAGCGCCGGAAACATCGCCGGCCACTTCGGCGACGAGAGTCCCTGGAACTGGCGTGGGCCGGCGAGCAGCTCCTCGATGGTGTGCAGGCCGCGCATGTTGACGGAGTTCTCGAAGCTGGATGCGTCGGACCCGAACAGCTTGACGACCGCGCGCACGCCGAGCGCCTCGCCGATGTTGCGCGCCAGCGGATCGGCGATCGACGAGTTGTACTGCACCCAGTTGAACCACGATGCGTCCCAGATCTGCGGGAAGCGCACCGGCGCGTTCGCAATGGCGTAGTTGGCGTCAATGTTGGTGTCGGCCGCAAAGACCTGGTTGCCGATGCGCGCGAGCGCGTCGGTGCGCATGAACCCGGCGCCGTTGTCGTAAATGTGGCCCGCGTTGGTGACGTCCAGCTGACGCCGCGCGCCCGCAAGGTACGCGTCGACCTGCCGCTTGAGGTCGGCCTTCTGCGCGTCGGTGGCGTTCGGCCCGAGCACGCGCCGCTCGAACCGTCCGTACCGGCCGACGCTCATCGGGAAGGTGTCGGTGAATGCCAGCGCGAGGCCGAGCGCCTTTTGGAACGCGGCGACCTCGATCATCGCCGGCGCCCCTTCGACCTGCACCGCGTAGTTCCGGTAGTACAGCTCGCCGGTATGGCAGGCGGCGCAGGTCAGTCCCACCACTGGGTAGGCGCGCTTCTCGATCGGGTCGACGAAGTCGTTGTCGAGCGCAAATCCGACCGGCAGCCCGTCGGGGTTCAGGGCGTCCTTATGACTGGGGATGAAGCCGAATCCACTGAGGTACGCCGGGTCGGCGAACGGGTCGCAGCCGAACGGCGAAAAACACGGCTGCTCGAGGGCCCGGAACCAGTCCGCCGGCAGCAGCCGGGTGCCCTGCGGCGTGTGATGGAACTGCTGGCGCTGCTGGTCCGTCCAGTGCTGATCGAGCGTCAGGACTTCGGCCGGGCGCTGATAGTCGGGGACGACGACACGGTATTCGTCGAGCTTCGAGTACGCGGAAGGAACTCCCGCTGCGCCGACGATGGCGGCGGCGGCAAGCGCGATGTACCTCTTCTTCACGGCAACCTCCCCGGGAGCAGAGCCCTGCGGCCCTCTGGATACAACGATGGCGTGGACGGATGAGAACCGCAGCGTGGGGGCAGGCCCTCAGGCCGGCCCAGGTCGCGTGCGACCTGCGGGGGAGGAGGGTCATCCTATTACGGACGGATGCCAGATCCGGCGGCGGGTGCACACAATTTGATCGGGCGCCTTCGATCACCATGCCGCGACGACGGTCGCCGCGGTTTTGCTGCCCCGCTCACCGCCATTCACATTCCCACCGAGCAGGAAGAAGCCGCCCGCGAACTGCTGCGGTGCCGCGAAGACATTCGCGCCGACCTGCTCCGCTGCCGTCACCGGCTCTCGAAATTCCTCCTCCGCCACGGGCGTCGCTTCACGGCGACCAAGAAGGCCTGGTCGAAACGCCACGACGTGTGGCTCCGCGCGCAAACCTGGCCGCTGCCGTCGCCCGCGAGCTCACCGGCTTCGTCTGGGCGGCGTTAACCCAATGATCTGATCGGCCGACTGTCGAAAGGAGAATCCTCGGCGGTTCTATGCGATAGATGACTCCGGTCTCGAACTCGCGCTCCTAGAGCGAGGCAGCTCCCGACGAATCATGGTCATGCGGTTCCGACCCGCGAATATCAGAGTGATTCATCGTCGTTGCCGCTCGGCCGATCAGATGACTGGGTTACGACAACGCCCGCGTCCGGATGGCTTGATAAGCCGGGCGCGGGCTGAACGTCCTTACGAACACAATGAAATTACCGGCTCATTGACACCGGTCTTTCCATATCAGAACCGGGAGATCAATTCGATGATCGCGTCCGCCGACGCGACGACCCCGTATCCCGAGTTGCCGAGCGCGAGCATTGTCCCTGGAGCGGGACCGGGCGCCGGTGCCTCCGGTTTCAGGGGAAGGACGTCCTCGGGCACGGGCACGAATTGTGTGGCGATGCCGATGATGCGCAGCCTGTTGGCCCGCGACAGCTGCACGACGGGGCCGCCGCTGTTGCCGTGATTGACGGGCGCGTCGATGATGATCGTCTTGAGCGCGGCGTTGAGCCCCGCGACGATTCCGCCGCGGACGAGCGGTCGCGTGCGATCGATCTGCGAGGAGCCGGCGACGCCCACCGACGGGTAACCGAACATGAAGATCTGGCTCGACACGTCGACGTCCGCGTACCGTGTCAGGTACTCGAACGGCGCGACGACGATTGCTCCCTTCGACTTCTCGGTGACGACGACGCCCGGCGTCGTGTTCAGCCCGTCGGTTCTGAGCGACGCCAGGCGGACGACAGCCACGTCCCGGGGTTCGTCGGCGTGAATCTGTTTCGCCTCCACGAGCTGCGCGGCGTTCACCTGCATGACCGTCACGGCGCTTTCGTGCACGTCCTTGCTCAGCGCGCGCAGCGTCAGCTCGGGCGCGTGCAGGCGTCCCGTGAGAACATCGAAGATCACGTGCCGCGCGGTGACGAGGAACAGCTCGCGGTCGCGCCTGACGAAGAAACCGGTGCCGCCTCCATCGGGGACGAGGACCTGCACGGGATAGGCGAGGTTGTCCTCGGGCAGGTACGCCTGCGCGCGTGCCACGCCGGCGAGGGCAGTCGCCTCGAGCAGGACGGCGGCGGCGATCGAGAGGGACGTTCGCGTCATGCGGAAATCTAACACCATCCACGCGATCGGCTGCCTCATCGTCTCGCTCGTCCTGCTGGACGGCTGCGGGTCCTCGTCCAATCCGGCCGCGCCATCCACGCCACCCGTCGTTCGCCGCGTCGTCGTGCTCGGCGACAGTCTCGCGGTGACGCCGACGCCGGCGGAAGGTTTTCCGGCGGTGCTCCAGAGCAGGATTGCTGGCGGACGGCTGCCGTGGACGGTGAGCAACGCCGGCGTGTACGGCGACACGACGGCGGACGGCCTGCGCCGGTACGAGCCGCTGCTGCAGGGCGATGTCGGGGTGCTCGTGCTCGAGCTCGGCGCCAACGACGGTCTCGACGGCGTGGGCACGAGCACGATCGAGGGGAACCTCGCGGCGATGATCGAGGCGGCGCAAGCACACGGCATCGCCGTCGTGCTGTGCGGGATGGAGACGCTTCCGCTTCGCGGCCTCGGCTACACGGTCGCCTTCCACGACGTGTTCCCGCGCCTGGCGCGACGCTACAACATCCCGCTGGTGCCGTTCCTGCTTGCGGGCGTCGCGCTGACGCCCGGCATGACTGCTCCTGACGGCGTCCATCCGAACGCGGCCGGCGCGCGTCGCATCGCCGACAACGTCTGGCCGTACCTGGAACCTCTATTGCGACAAGGGCCGACCTGAGGGCGGCCCCTAACAAGATCCAAGATCCAAATTCCAAATTCCAAAAGCGGTTGGAGCTTGGAGCTTGGAACTTGGAGCTTGGAGCTTGACCGCAGCCTATGAAGCCCTGGCGAGCTGCGAGGCGAGCTGGCCGACGTTGACGTAGTCGATCTTGCCCGTGCCGAGCACGGGGACGCTGGCCACGCAGGCGACGGCGCGGGGCACGAAGAGCTCCGGCAGGCCGGCCGCGCGAGCGGCGGTTGCCAGCGCGCCGCGGTTGGCTTCCTTGTAATCGGTGATGAGGACGATCTGCTCGCCGCGCCTCGCGTCGGGCACGGTGACGACGGCATGCGTGGCAGCCGGCCAGACCTTCGCCACGAACTCCTCGACGGCGCCGAGCGGCACCATCTCGCCGGCGACTTTCGCGAAGCGCTTCGCGCGCCCCTTGATGGTGACGAAGCCTTCCGCGTCGATGTCGACGATGTCGCCGGTGTCGTACCAGCCGGCGTCCGGCGGCTCGAGCACGCCGGGCTTCTCGGCGCGCAGGTAGCCGAGCATGACGTTCGGTCCCCTGACGAACAGGCGGCCGCCGTCCGCGATCCCTTCGACGGGATCGATGCGGTGTTCGATGCCGGGCAGCAGCCGCCCGACCGTCCCCGGCTTGAACCGCATCGGCGTGTTCACCGCGAGCGCGGGAGCCGTCTCGGTCGTCCCGTACCCTTCGAGGATGCGGATGCCGAACTTCTCGAACCAGACGCGGCGCGTCTCGGCCTTCACGCGCTCGGCGCCCGCGAACACGTAGCGCACCGAGTAGAAGTCGTACTCGTCGGCCACGCGCGCGTACCCGGCCAGGAACGTGTCGGTGCCGAACAGGATCGTCGCGTTGATGCCGTAGGCCAGCTCGGGGACCGTCCGGTAGTGCAGCGGCGACGGATAGAGGAACGTCCGGACGCCGGCGAGGAGCGGCATCAGCAGGCCGCCGGTCAACCCGAAGCTGTGAAAGACGGGCAGCGCGTTGAGCACGATGTCCTTCGCGCTGAGGTCGATCACGGACGCCAGCTGATGGCGGTTCGCCAGCAGGTTGCGATGGCTGAGGACGACGCCCTTCGGCGTGCCTTCGGAGCCTGACGTGAAGAGCACGACCGCCGGGTCGTTGGCGCGCTCGGGCCGATGATTCGGCCGGCTGATCGTCGCGCGCAGCAGCGCCGACAGGCGCCGCAGCGTCCCGATTTCGCCGCGGACGTCCTCGAGATAGACGATCGTGACGTGCGGCTCGAGCGCCGCGACGAGCGGCTGGAGCTTCGCGCGCTCGATGAAACGGCGCGCGGTGATGACGAGCGAGATCTCCGATCCCCGACACGCCGCCTGGACGGACGCGGCGCCGGTGGAGAAGTTCAGCATCGCGGGGACGCGCGCGGCCGCCTGCAGGCCGAAGAACGTCACGAGCGCGGCACGGGAGGTCGGCAGCAGCACGCCGACGCGCTCGCCGGCCTTCGACCGGCTGGCCAGCGCCGCCCCGAGCGCGTAGCTCGCGGTAATGACCGCTCGATACGACATCGGCTTCTGGTCGAGGTCGTCGGTGATCAGGTGCGCGGCGCCGTGCGTGTCGCGCGCCTCGAGCAGCGCCTCGAACAACGTCGTGTCGATGCGGGCCGCCGCGAACGTCGAGCGCACCATCTCGTCGGCGAGCGCGCGGCGCAGCGCGGTGCGTCGCGCGCGCCCGGTGACACCCGCGGGCGACGCCAGGCGGCGCGGCGCCTCGATGCGGATGCGGATGCGCGGGAAGAGCCGGCGGCGCACCTTGCCCGCCAGGCGCGCGAACGGCGTGAACTCGACGCCCTCGATGCGGACGAGGACGAGCGGCGCGCCCGCGCGCTCGGCAATCACGGCCGGCCCGTCGTAGACCTTCATCAGCGACCCGGTCGTCGTGATGCGCCCCTCGGGGAAGATGATGCACGGCGAGCCGGCTTCGACCGCGCGGATCATGGCGCGGATCGACAGCGGGTTGGTCGGATCGACCGGCATCGCATTCACCAGCGAGAGAAACGGCCGCGCCCACCACTTGCGCGCGATGAACGTGTCGACGGCGAAGACCGGGTCGCCCGGCAGGAACGCGCCGAGCAGCAGGCCGTCGAGAAATGACGCGTGGTTGGCCGCGATGACCGCGCGCGGCAGCGTGGCGCGCGCGTGCTCGAGGCCATCGACCTCGACGCGGTAGAGCGTGCGCAGGACCAGGCGCACGACGCTCTTGGCGATGTCGCGGCGCAGGATCCACGCCGCGGCGACGCCGACGGCAATCGTGCCGACGCCGCACAGCACGAACACCTGGCCAATCGTCGCGCCGCGCGCCAGCAGCGCCGCGGCGCCCAGTGCCGCCGCGGTCATGGCGAGCGCGTTGATGATGTTGTTGGCGGAGATGATGCGCGCGCGGTGCGCGGGATCGCTCTCGTGCTGCAGCACGGCGTAGAGCGGCACGCAGAACAGGCCGCCCGCGACCGCGAGCCCCAGCAGGTCGGCGAGGATGCGCCAGGTCTGGCGATCGCGGACGAACGCCAGCGCGCCGGTGAGCACCGCCGGGTGCACGCGCCCCGCGCTCGACAGGTGCAGATCGATGGCGCACGCCGCCATCCCCATCGCCGCCAGCGGCACGTAGCGGGCCGAGACGTCGCCGTGCAGCAGCCGCTCGGCCATCATCGAGCCGATGCCGACGCCGACGGCGAAGAGCGCCAGCATCAGCGTGACCACCTGCTCGTTGGCGAACAGCACGTCCTTGGCCAGCGTCGGCAGGCCGGAGACGATCGTCGCGCCAAACAGCCAGAACCACGAGATGGCGAGAATCGGCGTCAGCAGCGCGCGCCGCCGCACGACGTGCACGACCACCGACACCGAATCGCGGATCAAATGCGGCCGCGTGGCGCCGAGGTCGGGCGCGGGCGGGGCCGCGGGAATGGCGCGCGCGGCGATGGCGCCCAGCGTCGCCGCGCTGATCCCGAAGGCGCCGACCACGAGCGCGCCGTTGGCGACGAGCACCACGCTGCCGCCGAGGATGGTGCCGAGCAGGATCGCGAGGAACGTGCCCGCCTCGATGAGCGCGTTGCCCGCGACCAGTTCGTCCTCGCGAAGGTGCTGCGGCAGCAGCGCGTACTTGATGGGGCCGAAGACGGTCGAATGCGTGCCGAGGCAGAACAGCGCGCCGAGCAGCGCCGGCACGCTCTGCTGCCAGAGTCCCCACGCGCCGAGCGACATGATCGCGATCTCCGCGATCTTCACCCAGCGGGCGATCGCCGCCTTGTCGGTGCGGTCCGCCAGCGTCCCCGACGCGCCGGAGAAGAGGAAGAACGGCGCGATGAAGAGGCCGCCGGCCAGCATCACCAGGGACGAGGCGGCGACGTGCAGCTGCTCGGCGATGCGGTAGGTGACGACGATCCCGAGCGCGCTCTTCAGCAGGTTGTCGTTGAACGCGCCCAGGAACTGCGTGACGAAGAGCGGCGCGAAGCGTCGTGTCGTCAGCAGCCGTGCGAGTGGCGAGCGCATCAGCATCTCCTGTCAGACCGTGGTCACGACGGCCCAGGCCGCGGCGACGAGCCGGTCGCACACGGACCCCATGTCCGACGGCAGCCGTCCGTAGGCGGCGAACTGGACCGGTTGCAGAACGACGCCGAAGACGAGCGACGTGGCGAGGTCGGCGTTCTGCGGCGGCAGCTCGCCCGCCGCGATGCCGCGCGCGATCACCATGCGGACGGCCTCGACGGGCGTCGGCGCGTCCGCCGCCAGCTTGGCGAGCTGGTCGTGCTGGACGAAAAGAAGAAACCGGAAGAGACGGGGGTTTTCGTCATACGCGCGGCAGAAGCCGGCAATCATCGCGGCCAGCTTGTCGCGCGTGCCCGATTCCGCTTCCGCGAGCTTCAGCAGCCGTCCGGCGAACTCGATGTAGTGGCGCTCGAACACCTGCCAGACCAGCTGCTCCTTGCTGGGGAAGTGGCGATAGAGCGCGCCCTCGGACATCTCCAACGCGCCGGCGATGTCCCTGACCGTCGTATCGGCGACCCCCTTCTCGACAAACAGGTGAACGGCGGCTGTTTCGATGCGGTCGCGCGTGTTAGGAAAGCGATGTCGTGGCATAGTGAGTAAACAATCACTCACTATACTAGTCGACTACCACCGCACTGTCAAAGAGTCATGTCAAATGACTGATTCGATTGGTCTTACGCCATGTCACCGGGCCCCCGTCGCCGCGGGCGGCGGAGGCGGTGCGGCCGGGCGCACGAGCGGTGGAACCGGATCGATCCGCAGGCCGTGGAACTGGTTCGAATAGATAGCCTGGTAACGGATGCCGTTGCCGTCCTTGTCCACGTAGCCGAGCGACTGCTGGAACAGGCCCGGCTCGGGATACCCCTTCGGGACCGTCGCGTCGAGGATATACAGCTTGTTCTCGTGCATCGAGATGTAGAGGTATGTGCGGGATTGATCCGCGTTGTTGGTCAACTGCAGTTGATGCCCTTCGATGAGGTCCTGCCAGTTCCAGAGGTACTCCGAGACCTTGACGTCCTTCTGCAGGTACTTGAACGTCGCGTACACGATCGCGTCGCGGATGTCCTGCGTCGCATAGCCCGGGCCGATCACCGACCGCAGGCCTCCTGAAGGCTGTCCCTGGCAGGTTTCGGCCCCGACCGGGCATTTCTCGGATCGCTCCATCCCCAGCCGCTCGATGCCGGAGTAGTCGACGACGGTCATCGAGTAGCGGCCGCCGCTGGTCTCCGCGCTGTACACGCGTGCCGGCAGCACGTAGCCCTGCTGCGTGGTCCAGACCGTCTCGGCGATCTTCGGCTGGTAGGGGAACACGACCTTGAACCCGTCCTCGTTGTTCTGGTACTCGATCCACTCCTGCGCGGCGCACGGCGCCGCGACCAGCCATCCGACCATCAACGCGACCGCGAATGCTGCTGCACGCATGATGCCCCTCACTTGAAATCGAAGGCTGTTGACGCGGTGTTGCTGTCGGTGCCGCTCGCATCGGTGGCGCGGACCTGCAGGTCGCAGTGGTTGCCGGCGGCGGGAGCGCCGGCGTGCCCCGCCAGCGTGCGCGGGTTCGGAATGCTCACGCGTATCGCGCCGTTGTCCAACCGGCCGCGGACGATCCCCGCCTCGGGCTGGCCGGCGCCGCAGGAGAGCAGGAACCAGACGAGCGGCGTCGCGCTGAACGAGCCGCCCTGATCCGCCGCCGCGAACTGGAGGTCCACCGACGGCTGGCTCGCCTGTGCAGACACGACGCGCAGATTCGAGATCGCCGGCACGTGGTTCGGAATCGTGAGCGTGACCGGCGCCGTCCGGCCGGTCTGCTGCACCCCGACCAGCGTTCGCGGACCTGGCGCCGCGTCCTTCGCCACGCTGACCGTGAATTCCCACCACACCGATCCCTGGTCCAGGTCGCGCGACGTCATGCCGCTGACCGTGATGCCGGCCGGCGGCGTGATCTCGATCGACTGAATCGGGTTGATCCTCGGGAGCGCGAGGTGCAGCACCGTCGCCTGGCCGGGAATCAGCTGTGTGGGGTAGTAGCTCCCGATGACGCCCTGCACCTGCTGCGCGTTGCCCGCCGGCGCGCCGGCGGCTGCCAACATGAGCACCAGGCATCCGCCCCTGACCGTCGTGCGAGCCGTGAACCGCATGCGATGCCTCCCGCGGCTGGGAGTATCGCTCCAAGCGCTCCGATCCTCAAGAGCACAACGCACACAAAGAAATGCGAGCCACAAAGAGCACGAAGATCACGAAGAAAAAGAACACAAAGAAATTTTGGCTTTTGTGCTCTTCAACTTCGTGTGCTCTGTGTTCTTTGTGGCTCCCGTCTTTGTGCTCTTGTGCCCGCGCCGACGCGCGCCGGTTAGATGGCTCCCTGCTGGCGCGCCGCCTGGATCTCGTCGTCCTTCAGGCCCACGATCTCGCGCAGCACCTCTTCGGTGTGCTCGCCGAGCAGCGGCGAGCGCCGCACCTCGGCGGGTGAGTCCGAGAGCTTGATCGGGTTGCCGACGGTCAGGTACTTCCCGCGTTTCGGATGATCGACTTCGACGACCGTGCCGGTCGCGCGCAGCGACGGCTCCTCGGCGATCTCCTTCATCGACAGGATGGGCCCGCACGGGACGTCCAGCGGATTGAGAATGTCCATGATCTCCATCTTGGTCTTGGTCATGGTCCACTTCTCGATTTCGGAGAAGATGTACGCCAGACGGGGCAGACGCGCGTCGGGCGTGTTGAAGTCGGGATCCGTGAGCCAGTCCTCGTGGCCAATCACCTTGGCGAGGGTCGGAAACGCCTGCAACTGGGCGATCATGTAGATGTACGCGTCAGGGTCGGTCTCCCATCCCTTGCACTTGACGATCCAGCCCGGGTGACCGCCGCCGGACGCGTTGCCGGCGCGCGGCACGGCGTCGCCGAACTTCCCGTTCGGGTACTGCGGATACTCCTTGAGCGGACCGTGCGCCAGCCGCTGCTGGTCGCGCAGCTTCACGCGGCAGAGATTCAGCACCGCGTCCTGCATCGCGCAGGTGACGCGCTGGCCGCGTCCGGACTTCTCGCGCTGGAAGAGCGCCGCCAGGATGCCCGCGACCAGGTGGATGCCGGTGCCCGAGTCGCCGATTTGCGCGCCCGTGACGAGCGGGACGCGATCGATCTCGCCGGTCGTCGACGCGGCGCCGCCGGTGCACTGCGCGACGTTCTCGTACACCTTGCAGTCCTCGAACGGCCCGGGACCGAAGCCCTTGACCGACGCGTAGATCATCCGCGGGTTGATCTGCTGGATCTTCTCCCACGGAAATCCCATGCGATCGATGGCGCCCGGCGCGAAGTTCTCGACCATGACGTCGCACTGCTCGATCAGCTTGGTGAAAATCTTCTTGCCTGCCTCGGTCTTCGGATTCAGCGTGATGCCGCGCTTGTTGCTGTTCAGCATCGTGAAATACAGGCTGTCGACGCCGGGTTTGTCGCGCAGCTGGCCGCGCGTCGGGTCGCCTTCGCCCGGCCGCTCGACCTTGATCACGTCGGCGCCGAACCACGCGAGAATCTGGGTGCACGTCGGTCCCGACTGGACGTGTGTCATGTCCAGGACCCGGACCCCTTCCAGGGCTTTCGCCATGTTGTCCTTTCCTCGATATTGTTGAACTCGTGAAACGAGAATTTTATTCGCACAAGTGAGGTTTTGAGAACCACCTTGCCCGGGCACACCCGTTGCACCCCGCCAGCGCGTGCCTCGTCCGTTCCCATTGGTGGCAGTAATCGCCGGCGTCGTTGCACTGTTTGTGTCGGCGCCGGGTGCCCAGCAACCACGCACGCCCACGGCTGATGCCCTGCGCTCGCCGATCGAGCGCGCGCTTGGGGCGGCGCCCCGCAACTACCAACGGCTGCTCTCGCCGCAACAATCCGGGGTTCGCCTCCTTGGCGTGCAGGTGCGCGCGACGCCGGAGACGCTGACGATTGCCATCGACCTCAGCCAGCGGGCGCTGACCTACGACCCCGCCGGCAACATCGAGCCGCTGCTCGATCAGATTATCCAGGCCACCGCATCGGCGGTCGGGCCCGCGCCGCTCGTCGACTACCGGTTCACGATCGACGGCCTGCCGCTCGAGCAGTTCCTTCCGCGGCCGGCGGCTCGCCGCGCCGCGGTCGGCCCCGGTCTGGTCCAGGGCAGGCCGCTCGCGGAGGGCGGTACCGTGCTCGTCAGCCCGGGCCACGGATGGTACTGGGACGAAACCCTCGGCTACTGGCACCTGCAGCGGCCGCGCGTCCGCGGCATCGTCGAGGATCTCGTCAACTGGGACATCGCGCGCTACGTCCGCGACGAACTGCTCGCGGCAAACATCAGCGTGCAGATGACGCGCTACGCGGAACGCGAAGACGCCGCCGGTCCGTCCGGCAATCCACGCTGGCAGGAGGCGGCCAAGTATTTCATCCAGGGCCTCGGCGCGCCGCCCGAAGTCTGGAATTTCGGCGTGGACGACTACGCGCGCGACATCAACTCGCGGCCGTTCTACGCCAACTGGATCGACGCGTCCGCGGTGCTCGCCATTCACAACAACGGCGGCGAGGAGACCGGGACCGAAACGTGGTACGACGCGACCAACGGCCAGCAGGACGAGAGCCGGCGGCTGGCGGAGATCGTCAACCGGCACGTCGTGTCCGCCATCCGGACGCGCTACAACGCAGGGTGGGTCGATCGCGGGCTGCGGACGTGCGACGGCTGCAAGGGAGAAAACCGGCTGGCATCGCGTCCCGCGGTCATCGTGGAGATCGCCTACATGGACACGCCGGCGCCCGACAACGACGCGCTGCACGACGACGCGTTCAAGCGCATCGTCGCGCAGGCCCTTCGCGAGGCCGTGCAGGAGTGGGCGCAGCGCTGATAGGGTTCAAAGGGTTCATGAGGTTCAACGGGTTCAAGAGGTTCAGAACCCAGAACCAGAACCCTATGAACCCAAGGAACCACTTGAACCTCATGAACCCAGTTCTTTAACGCTGAAGATGATGGTCGTCGTTCAGCAGCCGCGGCGCATCGCTCTCGACGCACCTCGGTGATTCTTCGAGCGAGTCGGTCGACGGCCTGAGCAGCCGCGCCGGCATCACCCACGGCTTCGCGAGCACCTTCGGCTCCTCGACCGTCGCCTGCCACACGATGTTGTCGCCGTCCTTCCAGATCCGCTCGACGACGTGCATCGCGTCGGTGTGGAAGTAGCCGTCCTCGCCGAACCACGTGTCGTCGCCGAAGCCGGTGACGTCCACCACGAACACGTCGCCTTCCCACTTGCCGATCGAATCGCCGTACGCGGACGGGTTGGGATACTGGCGATGCGGGCGGCCGTCGGTCGGGATGACGCGGTAGGGATCGCCGGAGATGTCCTCGTAGAGGAAGATCGTCTCCTTCGCCAGCTGCACGATCTTGCGCGGCGGCCCGATGCGCGGCACGCCCGGCTTGCCGCAGTAGAACACCGGGTCGGTGCGGCTCTCGTGGTCCGAGAGGTCCTTCACCTTCGCCAGGAACTCGGGCCTGTACGCCGGTCGCGGCGTCGACGGCTGCACGCCCTTGATGGCGCTCGCGTCGCCGTGGCGCGCGCTCTGGTCGATCTTCTGGATGGTGACCTGGCCGTTGACCTCTTTCTTCAGCGCCGCGGGCGCGCGATCGATCGCGTAGCTCCAGACGCCGCTCAGGTCGGGATGGCGGGCCTGCTGCGCGACGACGGCCCCCTGGACCAGGAACGCGGATACGGCAACGGCGAGAACGGTTCGTGTCATGTCTGCCTCACTTCGCCTCTGCGCTGTTGATCAATTCGTACGAGGTGCCGTCGGGCAGCTTGATCTTCTGCATGTACCCGTACAGCGAACCGTCCCGCGCTTTCACCGCCTCGACGGTGATCTGGTGCCCGATCGCTTTCGCGAAATCGGCACGCGCGAGGCCGACGCTCTTGTACCAGGAGGGCGGGTTGCTCTGGAACGTCCACTGGTCGACCTTGCCGCTGTCGCCCTTCGCCTCGATGGCGAGCACGATGTGCGGATTGATCCAGTCCACCCGCGTCAGGGTGCCGGTGATGTCCACAACCTTCGACATGTCGAAGATCGCGGAGGGCGAATGATGGGCCTGGACGGCCGCGGAGGCCAGCCACGCGAAAACGATGAAGCCGGCCGCGAGAACCCTGTAGTTCACGATGGGCCTCCTTGGTGCGATTGGCGCGAATATAGCATTGGTGACAGAGGTCTGGCTCCGTTTTTACGCCCAACTGAACGATTTTCTGCCGGCGGTCTACCGCCGCGCACGCTTCAGGCATGCCCTGCGCGCTCCGGCATCCGTGAAGGACGTCATCGAGTCGCTCGGCGTGCCGCACCCCGAAGTCGACGTCATCACGGTCAACGGCGAGGCGAGCGACTTCACCTGTAAGCTCCGCGACGGCGATCGCGTGTCCGTCTATCCGGTGTTCCGGAGCCTCGATCTCGAGGGGCTGTCGCGCGTCGGCAGCGATCCACCGGCTCCCGTGCGCTTCGCGTTGGATATCCACCTGCGAAAGCTCGCCTCGCTGCTGCGTCTCGCCGGATTCGATGCCGTCCTGCTCACCGAGGATGCAGAGGTGGCGGACGTGTCAGCCGGCGAGGAGCGCGTCGCGCTGACGCGCGACGTCGGCCTGCTGAAGCGCAGCATCATCCGGCACGGCCGCTGGATCCGGCACACCGATCCGGAGCTGCAGCTCGTGGAAGTGCTCGATCGGTTCGACCTCGCGCACGAGATGCGTCCGTTCATCCGCTGCATGGAATGCAACACGCTGCTGACCGCGGTCGACGCGGATGCGATCGCGGAGCGGCTGCCGCCCGGCACGCGCGAATGCTTTACGCAGTTTCAACGCTGCCCGGGCTGCGATCGCATCTACTGGCAAGGGTCGCATTACGACCGGCTGGTGCAACTGCTCGAACGCGTCCGAGCGCGCGTCGCGGGCCAGGCGGGTGAGCAGGGCCGTACGTAGGCCGCGGACCCGGCTCCGTTATCGCTGCGGCATCGGGATGCGGTCCCAGACGTTATGACCGCTGTTGCCGGGCCCGCCGTTGAAGCTGGTCCAGGTCAGCGTGTTGCCGTCGGGCGACACGCGATAGAGCACCCACTCGTCGACGGTGCCTTTGGTGGCACGCTCGCGATAGAGCGTGTTGCGATCGACCAGCCACATGGCGACCGTCTGGCCGAGACCGTTCGGCCCCTGCGGGTTCGGGTAGATGTTCTTGCCATCGAGCTTGAAGAAGAACTCGCGCGCATCGTCCGTGAAGACGTTCTTGTAGTCGGCCTTCGTTGGCGGCCAATATAGGAACACCTCCTGCTTGATGCCGCCGTTCTCCGCCGTGTAGATCACCGTGCCGGTGTCCTTGAAGCGGTTCTGCGCCTTCAACGCCGGATCCGAGCGATTGAAATTGATCCGCCACGCGCCGATGATCGGCAGCTTCGACAGATCCATCTTGTCGGCGGCGACGCGGTAGCTGCCGAAGAACCCGATCGGCGGCGCTTCCGGGAGGTTCTGCGCCTGGCCGCGCCCCTCGCCCCGTCCCTCGCCGCGGCCACGCCCGCGGCCTTCCTGGCCGAGGACCGTCAACGGCTGGACGAACAGCGCGAGCACAAACGTCGCGATGAAGAGCGCGAGATACCGGCGTGCCCTGCTCATGGTCATCTCCTGATGTTGGTGTCCGTGCCGTACTTCGGCCGGGCGTCCTTGCCATGCGCCTGGTAGTACGTGTTCTTCAGGTGCACGAGATCGACGTTCCCTTCGTGGCACGTGTCCTCGACGTCGAAATCGGGCACCGCCTTGATCCGCTTCATTGGCGCCGGCGACGTCATCGTCCACGGCTTGCTGAACACCTTCGGGTTGTCGATCGTCATCGTCCACTTGATCGTGTTCGCGTCGAGCATCTGGAACCGCTCGACGATATGCGCGTCGGCGCCGTGGAAGTCGCCGCCGAGCGACATGCGCGTGCGGTCGTTGAAATTCGTGCTGTCGACCACCAGCGTATCGCCCTCCCAGTGGCCGACGGGGTCGCCCAGCCAGAGGCGGATGCCGGGCGGCAGGTGCGCGCGCCCGTCCATCGGCACGATGCGCGTGATGTGCTGCGTCGCGTTGATGACGAACGTATTGCCCGAGAACAGGTATTCCTGCGTGAAGCTGTGGATGCGGCCGACGTCGTAGAACTCGCAGTGGCCGACCTGGTCTTCATAGCCGTTGGCATCGTCACGGCGGCGATCCCGCTCCTCCAGCGCCCACGGCAGATACGGGATGATGCCGTCCTTCGGCTCGAGGATGAGGCTCTGGCCGCCGAGCACGCCGAAACCGGGAGGATGCTCCTCGAGGATGACGGTGTGCGTGACGCCACCCGGCGATCCGTTCCAGGTGCCGGTGAGGTCCGGGTGGCCGTCGGCACGCCGCGGGATCGGCCCCGCCGGTCCGGTCGATTTCACCTGGCCGTCGACATTGGCAAGGCCGCCGGGACGCCCGATCTCGCCGCCAGCCTGGCCGGCGATCGGCGGGGACGCGGCGGCGAACATTACCAGCGAGGCCGCTATCGACAACAGGAGGCGTGTGCGCGTGCTCATAAGTGTCACCAGACGGGCCGGCTGAAGCCGGCCCCTACTTCTCTTCGTCGAAATCTCTCGGCCACGTGTGGTCGATGCCCAGCTCGTCGAGCATCGCGGTGCACTCGTAATCGAGCAGGCCGACGTCCTTCTGCCGCTGCAGCGTCATGCGAATGGTCCACGGCCGCGTGAAGACCTTCGGATCGGTCATGGTCGCTTCGTACTGCAGCGTGTCGGCACCCATCGGCGTGTAGCGCTCGACCACCTCCAGCGCGTCGCTGTGGTAGTTGCCCGCCATGTCGAACCACGTATAGCTGTTGAACTTCGTCAGGTTGATCACCAGCGAATTGCCGTCGTAGCGGCCGCGCGCGAATCCCATCCAGGCGGTTTCGTCCGCGGGCGCAGGCTCCTTGCTGTTGATCGGGACGAACCGCTTCTTGTGCGCCCACTCGTAGACGAAGGTGACCTCGTCGGACGTCTGGATGATCTGGAACGGCCACCCGAGATACGTCATGCGGGGGATGCCCGGCAGGTAGCACTTCGCCAGCGGGTCGGCGTTCTTCACCGGATCCAGGGTCTTCGTTCCCTCGTAGTTCCGTGCGCGCTTCGCCAGCGCCTCGGATCTATACGGGATCCTGCCGTCGGGTGGATCGACGACAAAGCCCCTGCCGGCAGGGACGCCCGGCTTGGCGCCATGATCCTCGAGGTCGTATTTCGCGAGATTCCACGCGCGCCAAACGCCCTGCAGATCGGGCGGCCGCCTCGCGGGTGCCTGCGCCATGACGGTTGGCGAAACGGCGTGTGGGCTGGCCGCGATGGCAGCCGCGGCAACCAACCACGTCAGGACGCGATGACGCATGCCACCCCCTGGATGTTCTCCACTACAGGCGGACGTCCGGGTCCGCCGCTACGAGGTCTTGTCGTAGACGGCCTTCTGGGTGCTTGGGGTATCCCCGACCTGCGTGCGGGTCTTCTCGACCGTCAACTCGTTGCCGTTGGCGGTCCACACTTCCTTGAAGTCGACGACCACGTCGCCGGCCGGCGACGAGAAGGAACGCCGCGACGTGATGACGAGACTCGAGCCGTTCAGCACCGCCTGGCCGGTCTCGGTAATCCCTTCGGGCGCCTGCACGTCCACCTTGCTGCCATCGAGCTTGTAGGTGGCGGAGAGCGGCCGCTGCCGCACGCTGGTCGCGATCACCGAGATGTCGCTCGCCGTCTGCTTGACCTCGAGCTGACTCGGGAACTGGATGTCGGGCGTGTTGCCAACGACGCTCCGGCTGCTCTTGGCCTGGCTGATTCTCCACGTGCCCGTAAAGTCGGGACGTCCCTGCGCGAACGCCACCGTCTGCGCGCCCAGCGCCAGGGCGACGCCCAGAGCGATTGTCACTCGCTGCATGGTTGGAACTCCCGGCCCTTACGGGGTCTTTTCGTCGCTGACGAACTCTTTCTTCGCTTCGACGAGCGTGAAGCTGCTGGCGTTGACCGTCGGCGTGCCGTCCTTGGCGAGGAAGCCCTTGATGATCACCTCGGCGCCGACGAAGTCCTCTTTGCGCAGCCCCTGCTTCATGAGCGTGGTCGGCCCCGCACTCTCGACTTCCCACGTCACCACCTTGCCGTCCGCGTTCTTGACGTCGACGTAGAGGTGCGCGTGCGGGTTCTGCCATCCCATCTTGACGATGGTGCCGCGCAGGGTGATCGGCTTGTTGCCGTCGTAGGTCGCTGAAAACGAATGATGGGCCCGGAGCGGTGCGGCGGCGAGCAGCAAGCCCAGAGAGACCGTTGCGAGCGCCAGGATGGTGCGCATGTCGCCTCCTAATATCTCAGTCCGAGTGCGGCCGCTCAGAATGATGCGGATGGTACCAGATGTCGCTTGCGGAAGGCTATCGCGTACCGCCCGGGCGCTTCCGCTTGCTTTACTCGTCCCGGTCGATGCGGTATATACGCCGCCATGACACCCACGCGCAGGCGCCCGGTTCACGGGGTGCTGGCGGCGGCGGTCGCGTGCCTGCTCGTCATGGCCACCGTGCGCGCGTCCGCGCAGCAGCCGGCGCCGGCACAGCCGGCGCTCGTCACCGAGAAGCTGTTTCGCAACATCCAGGTGCTGAAGGGCATTCCCATCGACACCTTCTTCGACGTGATGGGGATGTTCGCCTCGTCCATGGGCGAGGACTGCACGTTCTGCCATTCGAAGGAGGCGGTCTTCAGGCACGAGGCGTTCGGCGACGAGACGCCGCGGATCCGGCGCGCGCGCCAGATGATCGCGATGATGAACGGGATCAACCAGGCGAACTTCGGCGGACGGCCGATGGTGACGTGCTTCACGTGTCATCGCGGCAGCAACACGCCGGTCAACTCGCCGAAGCTGGCGCTGCAGTACGGCGAGCCCGAAGACGACCCCAACGTGATCAACTTCCCCCCCGAGAAGCAGCCGGCCGCGACGGAGATCCTCGACAAGTACCTGCAGGCGCTCGGCGGTCCCGCGACGCTCGCCAGGCTCACGAGCTTCACCGCGAAGGGGACCTACTCCGGGTTCGACACCGATCACAAGGAGATCCCGGTCGACATCTACGCGAAGGCGCCGAATCAGCGGACGTGGATCATCCACATGCCCGACGGCGACAGCTATCGTGTCTTCGACGGTCGCAGCGGCTGGTGGGTGGGTCCGGACGCGCCGGCGCCCGAGACGCTGACGAGCGGCAACCTCGATCGCTACCGGCTGGAGGCGCTCATCGCCTTCCCGTCGGGCATCAAGCAGGCGTTCACCGGGTGGAAAGTCGGACGAACGGCGATCGACGGCCGTCCCGTCCAGATCGTCCAGGGCACCAACCCGCCCTTGCTGCCGGTGAACCTGTACTTCGACCCGAAGTCGGGGCTCCTCGTCCGGCTCGTGCGGTGGAACGCGACCCCCGTCGGGCCGGTGCCGACCGAGATCAACTACGACGACTACCGCGACGTCGCCGGCGTCAAGATGCCCTTCACCTGGACGGTGAGCCAGACCTACATGCAGATGACGATCAAGTTGACCGGCGTGCAGCCCAACGTGCCGGTTGACGCGAAGGTGTTTGCGAAGCCGGCGGCAGCGCGCTAGCCGGCAGGGAGAACCACGAAGGCCGAGAAGATCACGAAGGAATATTTTTCTTCGTGTTCTTCGTGACCTTCGCGGTTTACGCCGTCAGCTGCAGCCGCCGTGCCTCGTGGTACTCCTGCAGCTTCGCGTTGGCGACGCTGATGGTGCGGCCCGCGTCCGCGAGCTTCGCGAGGTCCTTGCCGGGGACCGCGGCATACAGCTCGCCTTCCTCCACGCCCGTATAGACACGATTGCCGATGCAGCCGGTGCTCATCACGACGCCGTGCGCGAGCGCCGCGGGGAGCGCCATGCACGTCGGCCGGCCGAGCGTCTGCAGGCTGGCGCTGATGTCGGCGGACATGGCCGCTTCGTGCAGCAGCATCACGCGCGCGGCCGGTCCCCAGAACATCACGACGTCGGGATCCACCGGCGTGTCTCCGAGCGGCGCATAGACGATCGCCGCCGGCGTGCTGGGCAGGACGGGGATGGCGGGAACGTTCTCCATCCGCACGTAGCCGATATCGCTCATGAAGCCGAGGGTCTGGAAGAGCTCTTCGCTCCGTTCAGCCGGCAGCGGGATGTTGTGCGTGTAGGAGCCGATCGGGCAGTTGTAGTGATCGCCGGGCACCGTGAAGAAGGTGCGTCCCTCGGATGCGAGCCGCCAGAAGCTGCAGCCGGACGGCATCGAGCCGGTGAATTTCGCGACGCCGGGCGGGGGCGAGTCGCGGAAGGCGATGGCGATCGGCCTGCGCGTGAGGTGGAGGTCAGACGACAGCTGCTGTTCGAGCGAGCGGTAATCGGTCACAGATTCCTTTCGAACGGTTCGTGCGTGCCGGCACGCGAGTGCCGCGCGCAACGTACGTCCCCCTCCTCGCCCTGTCAAGTACACGCGCCCTTGACACGCGCAGAGTCGCGTCGGTACTGTCTCGCCCTACCTCACGCCCGTTTTCCGCCACATCGGCGTTCGCTGGCACTGGAGTGCAACGAGCCAGACACATCGCGCGTTCGGTCAGAAGGAGGGGGTCCATGCGTGGGCTGCGAGTCATCGTCGTCTCGATGGTGGTCGGGCTTCTCGGAGCACCGGCACTGGTCAGCGCCCAGGCATCCATCGCCGGGCAGGTCAAGGACGCCTCCGGCGCGGTGCTGCCGGGCGTCACGGTCGAGGCTTCGAGTACCGCGCTGATCGAGAAGGTCCGATCGGTCGTCACCGGCGGCACGGGTCAGTATCGTATCGAGCTCCTGCCGCCCGGCACGTATACGGTGACCTTCGCGCTGCCCGGCTTCAGCACCGTCAAGCGCGACGGCATCGAGTTGACGGGGACGTTCACGGCGACCATCGACGCAGACCTGCGTGTCGGCGCGGTCGAGGAGACCATCACGGTGAGCGGCGAAACGCCGATCGTGGACGTGCAGAACACCGCGCGCCAGCGCATCGTCGACCGGGACATCATCGAGAACATTCCGGCGGGGCGGAACATCTGGGCGCTCGGTGCGCTCAACCCCGGCATCACGACCAACGTGCCACAGGATGTCGGCGGCGCGGTCATCAACGCCACGACGGGCATGTCGTCGCACGGCGGCCGCAGCAACGACGGCTGGACGTCGATGGACGGGATCACGATGAACGCGATGGCGTCCACCGGCTTCACGACGCGGCTGATCTACAGCATGGCCAGCGTGCAGGAAGTCACGCTCGACTACTCGGGCAACACGGCCGACGTGCCGACCGGCGGCGTGCGCATCAACATCGTGCCGCGCGAAGGCGGCAACACGCTCAACGGGACGTTTTTCGGCAGCCTCGCGACGCACGCGATGCAGGCGAGCAACCTGACGGAGGACCTGCGCGCGCAGGGGCTGCGCACGCCTGACGCCGTGCGGAAGCTGTGGGACCTCAATCCCGGCTTCGGCGGCCCGTTGCGGCAGAACAAGGTGTGGTTCTATGTGTCGGCGCTTTATTCCGGCTCGCAGCTCGATGTCGCTGACATGTTCTTCAACCGGAACGCGAACAACCCGAATGTGTGGACGTTCGACCCCGACCTGAACCGGCCCGCCTTCAAGGACACGCATTACTACGGCGGCGACGCGCGCGTGACGTGGCAGGTGAACCCGCGCAACAAGCTGGGGTTTCTCGCCGCCGACCAGGCCGGCTGCACGTGCGTGGGCGTCGTCTCGGCGACGGTCGCGCCGGAGGCGGACATCCGCGAGCGCTTTCCCATCCAGCGGAGGCAGGTTGTCGACTGGACGTCCCCGCTGACGAGCCGATTGCTGCTCGAGGCGGGCGTGGCCAATCATTTCGGCCGCAGTGTCCGCCTGCCGGCACTCGACACCAGCCCGCAGATGATTACCGTCAACGAGCAGTCGACGGGCCTGCGGTACCGCTCCGCGGATAATTTCCGCAACGGACCGAACCACGCGATTCACCTGCGCGCGGCCGCGTCGTACATCACGGGCGCCCACGCCTATAAGGCGGGGTTCGCGCACAGCCACGGCTTCGAGGCGCGCGACACCAACGACGGCGGGCAGCCGCTCACCTATCGCTTCAACAACGGCGTCCCGAATCTGATCACGCAGCGCGCGCTGCCCCTGTACGGGCAGGTCAACGTCGATCACAACCTGTCAATCTATGGGCAGGACAAGTGGAGCCTGCGGCGCCTCACGGCCAGCTTCGGGCTTCGTTACGACTACTTCGCCAGCAGCTTTCCCGAGCAGCACGCCGGACCGGCGGCGCTGGCGCCGGCGCGCGACATCACGTTCCCTGCGCAGGGCAATACTGCCTGGCACGACCTGAGCCCGCGGCTCGGCGTGAGCTACGACCCGGCCGGCAACGGCAAGACCGCCGTGAAGGTCAGCCTCAATCGATACCTGCAGAACGAAGCGGCCGGCTCGCCGCTCGCCGCGGATCCAAGCCCGCTCAACACGCTCGTCACCAGCACCACTCGTTCGTGGAGCGACGCGAACCGCAACTTCGTTCCCGACTGCAGCCTGCTGAGCCCGCTGGCCAACGGCGAGTGCGGCGCGCTGGCCAATCCCGCGTTCGGCAGCGCGCGGCCCGGCGCGACCTACGATCCCGCTCTGCTGCGCGGCTGGGACAAGCGGGCGGCGAACTGGGAATTTTCCGCCGGCGTCCAGCACGAGCTGTTCGCGCGCACCTCGGTGGACGCGGCGTACTTCCGCCGTGCGTACCAGAATTTCTGGGTCACCGACAACCGGTCGGTCGGCGCGGCCGATTTCGATCGGTTCAGCATCACCGCGCCGATTGACCCGCGTCTGCCCGGCGGCGGCGGATACACCGTGTCCGGCCTCTACGACCTCAAGCCCGCGAGCTTCGGCCGGCCGGCCGACAACTTCGTCACCCTGGCGAGCGCGTACGGCGGGCAAATCGAACGATGGCAGGGCGTCGACGTGAACCTGAGCATGCGGCCGCAGGCGGGCGTGATGCTCCAGGGAGGCGTCAGCACGGGCCGTACGCTGACGGATATCTGCGACGTCGCCGAGCAGGTGCCCGAAATGCTGCTCGGCACGGCGACGCCGGCCAACGCAACGACGCCGCAGGTGCTGGCGGTCTCGACCAACAACAGCGACGCCATTCGCAACCAGTGGATTCCCGGCCAGTACTGCCGCCAGCGTTCGCCGTTCCTGACAAACGTGAAGTTCGCGGGCAGCTACACCATCCCGCGCGCCGATGTCCTGGTCAGCGGCACGTTCCGCAGCGTGCCAGGCCCTGAAATCTACGCGAACTACACGGCCACCAACGCGGTGATCGCGCCGTCGCTCGGACGGAGCCTGTCGGGCGGCGTCGCCAACCTGCCGGTGACCATCGTCGAGCCGGGGACGATGTACGGCGAGCGGCTGAACCAGGTGGACATGCGGTTCGGCAAGATCGTGCGACTCGGACGCACCAAGACCGTCGTCAATCTCGACGTCTACAACCTGTTCAACGTGAACACGGCGCTGACGGTCAACTATGCGTACGCGACGTGGCTGCGCCCGACGTCCATCCTGCTCGCGCGGTTCGCGAAGATCGGAGTGCAGTTCGATTTCTAGTCGCCAGTGGGCAGTCGGCAGGAAAAAGCACCGACAGGAGGCTCATCATGCGTGGACTGCGGGTCATCGTCGCATCCCTGGCCATCGTTCTCCTCGGCGTTCCGGCCATCGTCAGCGCACAGGCGTCCATCGCCGGGCAGGTCAAGGATGCCTCGGGCGCGGTCCTGCCGGGCGTCACGGTCGAAGCCTCGAGCGCCGCGCTGATCGAGAAGGTCCGGTCGGTGGTCACCGGCGGGACAGGTCAGTATCGTATCGAGCTCCTGCCGCCCGGCACGTATACCGTGACCTTCGCGCTGCCCGGTTTCAGCACCGTCAAGCGCGACGGCATCGAGTTGACGGGGACGTTCACGGCGACCATCGACGCGGACCTGCGTGTCGGCGCGGTCGAGGAGACCGTCACGGTCAGCGGTGAAACGCCGATCGTGGACGTGCAGAGCGCGACGCGGCAGCGCGTGATCGACCGTGAGCTCATCGACAAGCTGCCGGCCGGCCGCTCGCCGTTCGCGCAGATGGCGCTCATTCCCGGCGTGACGGTGGCCGCCAACAACCAGGACGTCGGCGGCGCGACGCAGCTGTCGGGCGCCATCGCGATGCAGGTGCACGGCACCAACGGCAACTCGCAGCTGCTGATGGAGGACGGGCTGTCCACCGCGGCGCTGGTGTCGCCGGCCAACTCGCAGATCACCTTCAACATGGCGGCGACGCAGGAAATCGCCGTGGACTATTCGGCGGCGTCGGCCGACAACAACGCCGGCGGCGTGAAGATGAACATCATCCCGCGCGAAGGCGGCAACACCTTCAACGGCACGCTGTTCGTCAACGGCACGACGGGCGCGCTGCAGGGGAACAATTTCTCCGGCGAGCTGCAGAAGGCGGGCCTCCGATCCCCGGACGCGATTCATCGCCTCTACGACGTCAATCCCGGCTTCGGCGGCCCCCTTCTTCGCGACCGGCTGTGGTTCTACGCATCGGGCCGCCGCGCGATTGCGTCCCGCTGGGCGGCGGGCGAGTTCTACGACAGGAATTTCAACAACCCGACCGCCTGGACGTGGGAACCGGATACGAACCGTCCGGTGTCGAACGACTCCGACGTCAACGACGCCCGCCTGCACCTCACGTGGCAGGCGCTGCCGAAGCTCAAGGTCGGCGGCCTCTACGTGCAGCAGACCGCCCGCAACTGGCCGTCGGTGCGCGACAGCAACGGCATCACCGCCGCCGGCACGACGCTCTACGCCTACGAAGCCTCGCCGTACCACTACTTCCCGCTGGAGCGGCAGGTCACCGTCGATGCCGCGTCGCCGGTGAACAACAACCTGCTGATTGAAGGGGCGGCGAAGCACTCGGTGGAGCGCGCCATTCGCGATCGCGTGCCCGGGCTCAGCCCGACGATGGTGAACGTGCTGGAGCAGTCGACCGGCCGCCAGTACCGCTCGCGCGAGATCTACATCAACCGTCCGAGCTATACGTTCTTCTACCGGGCGTCGGCCTCGTACATCACCGGCGGGCACGCGTTCAAGGTGGGCGTCGCCGACATCTTCGGCCACTTCAACGAGCTCGACTACGACAACAACCCCGTGAGCTACCGGTTCAACAACGGCGTGCCCAACCAGATCACGATGCGCGCGTACCCGGTGAACTTCCGCGTCGACATCAACCACCAGTTCGGCGCCTATGTGCAGGACAAGTGGACGATCGACCGCGCGACGCTCAATCTCGGGCTGCGGTGGGACTGGTTCAAGAACAGCTTCCCGCAGCAGACGGTCGGGCCGTCGCCGCTCGCGCCGTCGCGGAACTTCAGCTTCACGAAGACAGAAGGGCTGTCGCTCTCGGATCTCGATCCGAAGCTGAGCGTCGCCCACGACCTGTTCGGCGACGGCAAGACGGCGGTGAAGGCGAGCCTGAACCGCTACGTCGAGCAGTACACCGTCGGCGGCATCGCCGGCGGCCGCAACCCGATCAACCGGCTGTCGAACTCGACGACGCGGTCGTGGGGCGACGCGAACGGAAACTACATCCCCGATTGCAACCTGCTCGACCTCAACGCGAACGGAGAATGCGGCGCCACGGCGAGCCGGAACTTCGGGACGGCCGTCGCCGAGCAGAACTTCGACGACGACATCCTCAGGGGCTACGGCAAGAGGATTTACAACTGGGAATTCACGGCCGGCGTCCAGCGCGAGATTCTCCCGCGCGTGTCCGTGGACGCCACCTACTTCCGGCGCTGGTACGGCAACTTCAACGTCGTGGACAACCGGGCGGTCGGGCCTGCTGATTTCAGCGCGTTCAGCATCACGGCGCCCTCCGATCCGCGCCTGCCCGACAACGGCGGCTACGTCGTGTCAGGTTTGTACGACGTGAGCCCCGCGCGGTTCGGCGTCACCGACAACATCACGACCTTCGCCAAGAACTACGGCAGGGAAGTGCGGATGTGGAACGGGTTCGCGGTCGGGACGAGCGCGCGGCCGGTGAGCGGGCTGCTCCTGCAGGCGGGCCTCGACAGCGGCACGCTGACACAGGACGTCTGCGAGATTCGCGCGAAGCTGCCGGAGTGGACGATCACCGACGTGCTCGGGCCGTACGCCGGGCCGACCAATCCCTATTGCCACAGCGAGCAGCCGCTGACGCAGTTCAAGCTGCTCGGGTCGTACACGATCCCGAAGGTGGCGCTGCAGGTCAGCGCCGCGCTCCAGAACCTGCCGGGCCCGGAACTGCAGGCGATCTACACGGCGAGCAACGCGCAGGTCGTGCCGGCGCTCGGCCGCAGCCTCGCGGCCGGCGCCAACGCCACCGTGACCGTCAACCTCGTGAAGCCGGGGACGATGTACGGGCCGCGGCTGAACCAGCTCGATCTGCGGTTCGGCAGGGCGGTGTCGCTCGGACGTGCGCGAGCGACGGTGAACCTCGATCTCTACAACGCGCTGAACGTGGACACCGTGCTGACGACGAGCAACGCCTACGCCACCTGGCAGCGTCCGCAGTCGATCATCCTCGCGCGTTTCGCGAAGCTCGGCGTGCAGTTCGATTTCTGACGGGAACAGCAACGCCGGACGGAAAACCACGAAGGCGGCCTGCGGCCGCCGACACGAAGAACACGAAAGTTTCAACTGCAGGGGAAGGGCCGACCTGAAGGTCGGCCCCTACGTCTCACTGCCCACTGCCTGCTGCCCGCTGCCAGCTGCCTAGAAGTCCAGCTGCAGGCTCACTTTCGCAAAACGCGGCGGCATGATCTGCGTCGGCCGCAGCCACGAGGTGCCGAACGTGTTGTTCTGCGCGAGGGTCGAGCTGACGTTCAGCGCATTGTAAAAGTCCAGGCTGACGGTCTCGCGCATGCGGGCGAGGTGCAGCAGTTTCCCGATGCGCAGATCCACCTGGTTGACGCGATCGCCGAACACCGTCCCGGGCCGCACGAGACCCACGGTGACGTTCGCCGCGCTGCCCGAGAGCGGACGGCCGAGCGTGCGCGCCGCCACGGCGGTCGGCAGCGCGTAGTTCGCCTGGATTTCAGGGCCGGGAAGACTCTGCACCGTGCCGCTGACGAGCACGTCCAGGCGCGGCACCGTGTACGAGCCGAGGAACTTCACCTGCGTCAGCCAGTTGGTGGCCACGTGGCAGTAGTCGAGCGGCACGACGTTGGCGACCGTGACCAGGCCCGAGTTCGCCGACCGGGTTTCCAGCGGCTCGGGCACCTTGGCCAGCACATCGCAGTTATCGGTGACGGTACGACCCGTGCTCGTGCCGCCCTGGACGAGCAGCCCCTTGATGTAGCGCGCCGTGATGTTGACGTCCACGCCGTGCCAGTGCTCGAACTGCTTGCCGTACTTGCTCGCCAGCGTGACGAGGGTATCCGACGGCAGGCCGAACTTCGCGGGATTGAGGTTGTACATCCCGTGCACGTCGTAGCCGCCGCTGCCGGGCAGGCCTGGATCCGACGGGGCGGTGAAATCGAACGTGTCGAAGTCCGACGCCGAGAGCACGCGGTTGTCGTTGATGCGGAAGTTGCCGTAGGTGCGGCGGAAGTAGCTGACATCGACCGACGTGCGCGGCAGCAGTTCGTGCTGGATGCCGGTGGAGAACTCCCAGTTGAAGCCGCGCTTGCCGAAGCCGTGCATCAAATCCGGGTCGTAGGTCGATCCCGCCACGGGCTGGCCGAAGCTGGCGTTGGCCATCGCGCCGCATTCGCCGTTCGCGGCCGGGTTCAACAGATTGCACTGCGGCACGTAGTCGCGGTTCGCGTCGCTCCACGATCGCGTCGTGCTGGTGACGAGCGTGTTGACCGGATTCGGATCGGTGAAGATCGGGCCGCCGGCCGACGCATTCTCCAGGTACTTGTTCAGGCTCACCTTCACGGCCGTCTTGCCGGTGCCGAAGAGGTCGTAGACCGCGCCGAGATTCGGCGTCAGGTCGTGCCACGTCAGGAACCCGTGTTGCGCGGGGAACGTGAGGGTGCGATTCGGCGTCAGCGGCGCGGGACCGAGGCGCTGTTCGGGCCAGCCGTCCGACACGTAGCTGTAGCGCAGGCCGTAGGCGGCGGTGAGCCGATGGATGGACCACTTGTCCTGCGCGTAGACGCCGAGATTGTGCTCCATGTCGGTTTCCGACACGATTGGAAACGCGCGCTCGCTCAACTGGTTGGGAACCGCGTTCAGCAGGCGATAGCTGATGGGGTTGAGGCTCTCGCTGGTGAACTTGTTCCACCCGTTGGTGTGGTTGAAGCCGACCTTCACCGCGTGCGCGCCCGTGATGTACGACGCGCTGAACCGCGCGTGCACGCTGTAGGTCGGCGCGAGCCGCGTCGCGTCGATGGCGCGGAAGGCGAGGCCCGTGGCCTGCTCGACGGCGGGAATCATCGAAGCGCTCAGGCCGGCCATGTGTCCGACGTTGCTCGCCGCGCGGTAGCGATTCACGCCCGCTTCGAGCAGCAGGTGGTTGTTCACCGGCGAGGCCCAGTCGATCTGCGTCTGCCGCTGCAGCGGATATTGACGGGTCTGCGCCGCCTCCGGCGCGGTCGTCAGGCTCACCGCCGACGGCGTGTAGTCGATCACGTCGTCGTTCCAGCTGATGCCGATCTTGTTCTTCGCAGAGGCCTGCCACGCCAGGCGCAGCTGCCCGCCCTTCCACACGGAGGGATTGAACGCGCGGCGGCTCGTGTCGGGCTCGAACGCCCACACGTTCGGGTTGTTGAAGTTCCTGTCGTAATACATGCCGGCGACGTAGTTGCCGGAGCTCTTATAGCGCGCCGAGAGGAAGAACCAGAGCTTGTCCTTCTTCAGCGGTCCGCCGAAGCCGGGATTGAAGTCGACGTTGTTCTTCAGCCGATCGCCTTCGCGCAGGCCGCGTGCCTGCAGCGCGGGCGTGACGTTGCTGGCCTGCCACGACGGGCTGGCGTAGCTGGCGAACAGCGCACCGGTGAACGTGTTGCCGCCTTCACGCGGGATGACGTTGATGCGGACGCCGCCCGTCGTGTACTCCGCGCCGGCGGAGGAGGTGTCCACGTTCACCTCCTGCGTGGCGACGGGGTTGATGTTGACGGGCGTCGAGAACCCGGTCGACGCCTGGCCGACGGTCTCGACGCCGTTGCGCAGCATGATCTGATCGCCCGTCCGGCTGCCGTGCACGCCGACGCTGCCGATCGGGTTGCCGGACGACGAGGAGCCGCCGACGTCCTGGTTCGTCAGCCCGCCGCGCGACACGCCGGGAATCAGCGACGCCAGGTCGTAGGCCGTGCGGCTCGTCGGGATGTTGTCGATGATCTGCCGGTCGATGACGCGCTGCCGCTTCGTGTTCTGCACGTCGACGATGGGCGTCTCGCCGGTGACGGTGATCGTTTCCTCGAGCGCGCCGACGCGCATCTCGGCGTCCACCTTGGCCGTAAACGTTCCGGCGAGCACGACGCCTTCGCGCTTGACCGTGTTGAAGCCGGGCAGCGTGAAGGTCACCGTGTAGGTGCCGGGCACGAGATTGACGACCTGAAACTGGCCCGTGCCGTCGCTGACGGAGGTCCGGACTTTTTCGAGCAGCGCCGGACTCGCGGCTTCGACGGTGACGCCCGGAAGGACCGCGCCGGAAGTGTCCTTGACGACGCCCGCGATGCTGGCCTGCGCGAAGACCGTCGCGGGTATGGACGAGATGAGGAGGATCAAGCAGGCCAGGCGGGTCAGCGTTGCGGCTACGCGCATATCGGTTCCCTCGTTGGAATGAACAGTGAGCGGGTTCCGGCGACGTGTCCCGCCGACGCGCGACGCGCGAGGGCGGAAGGCGGAAATGATACGCCAGGACGGCTGATCGTCAGGCGGTTAACAAATCCGGGGACGGGGAGTATAGTCCACGCCATCTATGCGCTCGCTGACAGCTGCCGCCTTCGCGCTCGCACTTGTCGTCGTCTTCCAGCCGTCCGCGGCCGGCCAGCGCGCGCCGTTTGCGTCGCCGCTGCCTGGATCCGGCCCGACGCAGATGCGCCCGTACGGGCAGTCCGCCGGCTGCTCGGAGGAGCCGGCCGCCTTCCATCGGTGCGCGCTCGAGAAGATGAAGACGTTCACCCCGCCGCGGACCGCCGACGGCAAGCCCGACTTCACCGGCTTCTGGAACCGCATCGTCGTTCGCAACATGGAGAACATCGAGGAGCACCCCGAGACGATGGACACCTCGGGTGGCAGGACCTCGATCATCGATCCGGCGGACGGCAAGATTCCGTATCAGCCCTGGGCCGCCGCCAGGCGTGACGAGATGTTCTCCACCTACGTAAACCCGTTGGCGCTGTGCATGCCGATGGGTTCGCCGAAGCAGGCGTACGGGCCCGGCACGTTCCGCGTCGTCCAGACGCCCGGCTCCCTTTTCATGATCAACGACTTCGCGCACTCGTATCGCGTGATCCCGACCGACGGCCGCCCGCACGTGGGACCTGCCATCCGCCTCTATGCGGGCGACTCGCGCGGCCGGTGGGAGGGCAACACGCTCGTCATCGACGTGACGAACCAGCGCGACCGGATCTGGCTCGACGCCGTCGGCAACTTCTTCAGCGAGAGCGTGCACGTCGTCGAGCGCTTCACGATGATCGACAATAACGTGCTGCACTACCAGGCGACCATCGAAGACCCGAACGTCTACACGCGTCCCTGGACGATGGTGTCGGGCTGGCGGCGGAACATGGAACGGCCGCTCGAAATCTGGGAGAACGCGTGCTGGGAAGGGATCCAGGAGGACCTGCCGAACGTCATCGCCACCCGGAAGTACTACCCGGGCGCGGCGGCGCTGCCGAAATAACTCCCAACTGCCAACGCCCGACTCCCAAGGCACACCCTCGCCGCGACAACGTGCTGCTTGGAAGTTGGGAGTCGGGACTTGGGCGTTTTCTCTAGCCCACCGTGTCGATCACCGCCTGCGGGTTGTCCGACGCAATCACGAGTCGATTGCGAGTCGCCAGGTAGCTGTAGCGCACGTTGATGTGCGCTTCGGCGATCTTCTGGAACACGCGCGCTGCCGCACCCGGCTCGTCGGCCACCGGCACGAGCGCCACCTGCTGCTCCTGGATGATCCTGAAGCCCGCCTCGTTGAGGCATTGCCGCGTCGCCTGCAGGTCGTGCGTGAGCACGTGCACGACGCCGTTCATCTCCGAGTAACCGTCGATGTTGATGCCGGCGGCGCCGACGCAGGTGATCGCCTTCGACAGCATGCCCGGCCGATCGGCTTCGAGGGTGACCGCAAGATCCGCTGCGAGATGTGCCATCGTGTGCTCCATTACGGCGTCTTCGAGCCGATATAGGCGGCGATGTCGATCATCTCCTGCAGCGTGAGCTGCGCCGCGATCGGCTTCATCAGCTCCGTCGTCCGGCCCGAGCGGGCGCCGCTCTGGATGTCGTACAGCTGCCGCACGATGTAGGTGGGCGAGCGCCCCGAGAGCGCGGGGACCGCGATGTCGGTGTCGGGCGCGTGCGCCATCCCCTGCAGGTTCGGCCCGTGGCAGTCGGTACACGCTGTCGTCTTGCCCGGCACGACGACGGTCTTGCCGCGCATCACCGCGCCGCCATTGGCGACGAGCGCGCGGCCGCGCCGGAGGCTGCCCGTCGGCACGTAGGCGACAAACGGCGCGTGCGCGTCGTAGGCGCGGGTACGTACGGGAAACTTTGGCACCTCGACGATCCGCTGTCCGAGCGGCTCCAGCTCCTGCGGTTCGAGCGGCACCCGGAGATTTCCTTCGATGACGCGCGTCTTCGGCACCATGTCGGCCTCGACGACGGTGATCCACGGCGTTCGCGGCAGCCGGGAGAAATAGGTGATGGCGGCCTTCGCCTCGTCGGGGGTGAGCGCCCTCGAGATGATCGCCATGATCGAGTTGCCGACCGATGCGTGCCGCGCCCCGCTCTTGAAGTCGGCCAGCTGCTGCGTCAGGTAGTCGGCCGAGAGCCCGGCCAGGCTGCCGGACTGCGGATGCCCGAGCCCGTTCGGAAGATGACACCACGAGCAGGCGCGCACGTCGGGCTTCCGTCCCTTCGCCACCGGGAATTCCGGCATGAGCGGATGCTCGCCGGGGTACCAATCCGCCGGCGCGAACGAGTCCTCAATCTGCTGATAGGTGTAGGCGCGGGTGCTGCCGGCGAGGCGCTTCGGTTTGCCGTCGTCGGGGTCGGGCGTGAAAGGACGGGGAGTCTGCGGGTACGCCCACTCGGGCGGCGGAAAGCTGGCGGCCGCGCGGCCGATGCCTGCGGCCAGCCACGTCAGGAGAACGGCGGTGACAATGGCCTTGCCTGCGCCGGACACGGCTGCACAGGCTAGCGCATTTTCGCGCCTACGGGATCAGGAAACGCATGACGCTGACAGCGGCGTGGCTGGACGCGACCATCGGCGTCAGGTACCAGAGCCAGAACAGGGCGGTCGCGAAGATCACCCGGCGCCAGTAGAAGACGAATGGGAGGCGGCCATGCGTCATCACGTGGAAGACGCACCCCAGGAACACGCGTGAAATCGCGAGACTGAGGCCCAGGCTGAGTGCCAGCGTCGTGAGCAGCAGCATGGGTTCCATGCACCGTTTATCGGCAGAGTTCGCGCGGCCACTAGCCCATTTGTGGTAGATTTCGCGCCGCCCATGATGCATTCGGGAGCTTCGTTCGTCGTCGGCTGTGCCCTTCTCGCCACCCTTGGCCCCTGGACGCGCACCGCCGATGCGCAGCAGATGCCCGCTATCGAGTTCGCGTTTCCGAATCAGCTGGTTAGAGGCCAGACCAGCGTGATCCACGTCGCGATTCCGAGCCGTGAGATGTTCCAGGGCGCCGAGATCTCGCCCGCGGCGGGTGTCACCGTCGCGAGCGTCACCAACGCCAAGCGGGCGGAACTGTCCCAGAACGTCGCCTGGTGGGACGTGACGCTCAACGTGGCGCGTGACGCGGCGCCGGGGAGCCGATCGCTGGTCCTGGTGACGCCCGCCGGGCGTTCCACCCCGACCAGCCTGGTAATTCCGGACCACGTGCCGGCCATTTCGGACCTGAAGGTCGTCACCGCGGCGCCAACCACGGTGGACGTGCAGTTTGCCGCCGCCGACGAGAAGTCCGACGTCGGCGACCTGCCGTACGTCTGGTTCACGATGGCGTGCGGCGGCGAGCCGGAAGTCGGCGTGGTGCGAGGGAAGGCGACGGGCGGCACCGTGCGGGCGTCGATTCCGCGCCCCGCCGCCATGCCGTGCGACCTCGAGCTGCGCGCGAGCGACTCGAAGAAGAACGACAGCAACAGCCTGAAAACGAGGGTTCCATGAAGCGCCTGACGCTCGTGTCATCCGTACTGGTCCTGTCCCTGTCGGGATCCGCGTTCGCGCAGGAGTGGGACGAGTTCATCAGCAAGGACGAGCGCTTCAGCGTCAACTTCCCGGGTACGCCGACCGTCACCGAGACGACGTGGACCTCGCAGTTCGGCGCCATCCTGCCGGCACGCGTCTACAGCGGGACGCAGGGGACGGGCCGCTTCACGATCACCGTGGTCGATTACAACCCGATTCAACGCCTGCTCTCGGAGCGCTCGATGTCGTGCCCGTCCGGCGCCGAGACGTGCCAGGGGATCCACGACTGGGGGCTCGGCTACTGGAAGAACGACGTGCGCGGCGCCGTGATCTACGCCGGATCGAAGTTCCTGCAGCGCGACGTGAAGGTCGTCGACGTGATGGCGAACTTCGCGGACCTGGTTTCTGGCCAGGAACTGCAGCTGAGGGACAACAAGGATCAGTCGAAGATCTTCGCCTCCATCTACATGCACGACAACCGGCTGGTCATCCTCGAGGCGAGGGTGCCGAGGAACTACCCGCCGCCGACGATCTTCCAGCAGTCACTCAGCTGGCTCGACGAGAACGGCACACGCATCCGCTACAACAACATCAACCACAACGAACCGGACGTGGCCACGCCACGGATACGGGGGCGCTAGAAAACTCCAAACCCCAACTCCCAAATCCCAACTCCCAAAAAAAATTCCCAACTCCCGAGGCCGGGTGCCTTGGAAGTTGGGAGTTGGAAGGTGGGAGTTGACCCGACTACTTCGATAGGGCGTCGGGTCTTACCTGGAACTTGATGATCTTCGCCACCTGTCCCTTGCCGCCTTCCATGTGGAACGGCGCGCGGGTCGCGAAGGTCGAGTAGACCGCCTTCCCCTTCCAGCCGCCGTTGGCGTCGTCGATGCGCCCGTCGAATCCCTTGCCGTAATAGCCCATCGGATACGGGATACGGAACGTCATGAACTTGCCGTCGACGAGCGCGTTCAGCGCCTCCGACTCGTTGCCGGTCGCCAGCGGGATGTCCTTGCCGAGGCCGAGCATGTCGAAGCGGTCGATGAAGTTGTAGTACGCCGAGTCGGCGCTCGCGACGTCAACCGCGCCCTTGAAGTTCGGGCCGGGGTAGGCGTAGAGCGTCCATCCCTCGGGGCAGTGCTGGCCGGTCGCGTTCGGACCGTTCAGCGGTCCCTTGCACTTCCGGCGGTCGAAGCTGGCCAGCTGTCCGCTCGACAGCGTCGTCCAGACGACGCCCTTGGAATCGACGTCCATGCCGCGCGGCGCGAAGCCTTGCGCCGGGGCCTTCGGGTTGTTCCACGGGATCTCGTAGATCTCCGACAGCGCCGTGTTGGTCGGGTCGGATCCCGGGACGACGCGAATGAGCGAGCCCGGCATGCCGAGCACCGAGCCCCACACCGACCCATCGGGCGCCGGGGCGACGCCGTAGAAGCCGCCCTGGATCCGCTTGTCCTTGGTCGGGTCGATCGGCTCGTTGATGCCGACAAACGCGTCACGCTTGCCGTTGCCATTGGTGTCGAGGACGAACGGCGCCCAGCCCTGGGCCTGCGCTTCGTCGTGCGTGCGGTCGTAGATGCGCGTGTCGAACCACGCGATCACCGGGCCGCTGCCCGTGAACCACAGCTTGTCGTTGTCGTCGAAGTTGAGGTGATGCGTCCCGAAGCAGGTGTCGACCGTCGTCATCTTCTTCGCCTTGGGGTCCCACATCTGCATCTGGCGGTTGTTCTGCGCGATCGGCACGACCTTGGCGGACGGGTGGCTGCCGCCCTCGCGGCAATAGGCGGCCGTCTCACCCGGGCGGATGCGGGCCGCCACCCAGACGCGCGCCTGCTTGTCCATCGCGAAGCTGTGCGACACCGACTGGCTGTTCCAGATCACCTCGTCGCCCCAGTACGCGGAGGGCGCCGCCGGCGGCTGATCCGCGGCGCTCGGCGTCTTCGGGTCGCGGACCACGAGCGCGACCTGCGTTGCCGAGTTGTCCGCGGGGTTCACGACGGGGAGGAACTGCGTGCTCTCCTCGGTCGCGCCGTAGATCGGTCCGTTGGCGTTGACCGTCGGGTTGCGCTTGTCGCTCGAGATCTCGTCGTGCAGGTACGTCTTGTCGGTGCCGTAGTCCCACATCGTGATCACGATGTTGCGCTCACGCCCCGTCGGGCGCGCGGGCGCGGTCGCGGGCAGCTCGCCGCGCGCGACGCGGTCGGTCCAGTCGGCGTACATCTGCAGCGCGCGGGTGCGGCCGACCTGCGTGAAGCGGGCGCTCATCGCGCCGCCCGCCTGACCCGACTGGATGCGGCGATCCCACGCCGCCACCGAGTCCTCGAACGAGCCGAGCGCCTTCGGGATCTCGCGCGTCGCCTTGCCGCCGATCTGATGGCACGCGGTGCACGCGTCGGTCGCGACGATGTTGCGGACCCATTCACCCTGGCTCTTGATGTTCTGCGCGATGCCGTTGCCGCCCGGGCCCGAGCCCGTGCCCGGGAAGTCGCTCTTCGGCGGCAGCTGCATCATCGACCACCAGTACTGCGCCGGGTAGTACTGCGCGGCGGCCGCCGCGTTCGGTGCGGTGACGGCGGCCAGGTTCACCGCCTTGCCGGGCGTGGCCTTGACCTTCGGGGAATCGACGAGCCCGTAGCCGCGGACCCACACGTCGTAGGTCCCCTTCGGCAGGTCGGGCAACACGTATCGTCCCTGGTCGTTGGTGACGACGATCTTGATCAGCCGCGTCGGCGTGTCGCGCGTCTCCGCGATCACCCAGACGCCCGCTTCCGGCCCGCGGGCACCGGTGACGACGCCGCCGATGTCGTCGTTGTCGATGGCGACCGCTCCGCCGCCCTGTTGGGCCCGGAGCGTGGTCAGCGAGATGGCTGACCCCAGGACGAAGCAGAGCAGGACGATCAGGCGCGTCATCCTCATATCGAGCCTCCTAAAGCTGCCCCGCCAGGCGGACGCCTACCAGGCGCGAAGGCGGGCGTCGTGAGTGTGCTCCCCGCCAGTCTGTGCAGTCAAGGAGCATCGGCAGTACCATAGGGCCTTCCCATGCACCGCAGGTCGGCAGTTGCGGTCGTCGTCGTGCTCGTCGCCGCCGGGATAGGCGCCGTGGCGGGCCTCGCGTACGCGCAGCAGATCTTCAGCGGCTACTACGGCTACACGCCGCCCCGGTATCCCACCGCGAACAGCTTCAAGGGCGCCTTCAACATGTGCCGCGTGCAGTTCACGAGCAACCGGCGTGAGAAGCGCGGGTGGGACACCGACTATCCCGGCGCCGACATCAACTTCAGCGTCCGCCTCGGCGAGCTCACCCGGACGCGGGTGACGAAGCAGCCGGACCACTCCGACCCCGAGTATGTCGTCGTCCGTCTGACGGACCAGGCGCTGTTTCAATGTCCGTTCGTCCTCATGGAAGACGCGGGCACCGCCATCTTCAACGACCAGGAGGTCAAGCAGTTCCGCGAGTACTTCCTCAAGGGCGGCTTTGCGTTCGTGTCGGATTACTGGGGGCCGTTGGCGAAGGACCAGTTCGACCAGCAGATCGGCCGCGTGCTGCCACGCGAAACGTATCCGACCGTCGACCTGCCGATGGGCCACCCGATCTGGCACACGCAGTTCGAGCTCAAGCACCTGCCGCAGATGTCGTCGATTCAGTCGTGGCGGCGCAGCGGCGGCGGCACGACCGAGCGCGGCGTCTCGCCCGGCACCCAGAGCGCGCGGGCGGTCGTCGACGCGAAGGGCCGCATCATGGTCGTGATGATCCACAACGACGACATTCCCGACGGCTGGGAGCGCGAGGGCGAGGAGAAGGAATACTTCCTCAACTTCTCACCCGATGCCTACTCGGTCGGGATCGACGTCCTCCTCTACGCCCTCACCCATTAGTCCCCCAGGTTCGTCCGCAGAGGCGGTCCTTCAGGTCCGCCTCCGGGTGTATCATCCGCGCATGAAATTCACCTTTGTACTCGTCGTTGTCGGCGTGTTCATGGCGGCGGCCGTATCGGGGCAGCAGGTGACGAAGAAAGACATCGCCGGCATCTCGACGTTCGCGCAGGTGGAGACGACCATCGCGTGCGGCGGCGCGACCAAGCCCGAAGCGATCCGCGAGATCGCGAAGATGGGCTTCAAGTCGGTGATCAACCTGCGCCTCGCCAGCGAGCAGGGCGCGCAGGTCGAGGAAGAGGGCGATGCCGTCAAGGCGGCGGGGATGCGGTACGTCCACCTGCCGTTCGACGCGCAGAACCCCGACGCGCACCTGATCGACAACTTCATCGCGGCGGTCACGGCGCCGGCCAATCAGCCCGCGTACGTGCACTGCGCCGCGGGCGGCCGCGCCGCGTCGCTCTGGATGGTCAAGCGCGTGCTCGCCGACGGCTGGGACGAGCAGCGCGCGCTGACGGAGGCCAACGCGCTCGGACTGAACGATCGGTTCCGCCCGTTCGCGCTCAACTACATCCACTCCCATGGCAGATAACTCGCGTCGCTCGTTTTTCGCACGGCTCGGCATGGGCGGCCTCGCCGCGCTCGCCGCGCCAGTGTTAGCGCAGGAACGTAGAGGCGGACCTTCAGGTCCGCCTGCCTGGAGCCACGAGTACTGGGCGCAGAAGGGCGACGCAAAGCTCTACATGTTCCGCAAGCGGCGCTCCGCGCCGAAGGCGGGGGAGCGCCCGCTGCCGGTCCTCTTCCTCGTGCACGGCTCCTCGTTGTCGGGGCGGCCGACCTTCGACCTGACCGTGCCCGGCCGCGGCGAGTACTCGCTGATGGAGACCTTCGCCGGCTACGGCTTCGACGTCTGGACGATGGACTTCGAGGGCTATGGACGGTCGTCGCGGACGGCAGGCAACTCGGACATCGCGGAGGGCGTGAAGGATCTGAAGGTCGCGACCGACCTCGTCATGAAGGAGACCGGCCAGCGCAGGCTTCACTTTTTCGGCGAGTCGTCCGGCGGGCTGCGCGCGGGCGCCTTCGCGATGGCCTACCCCGATCGCACCGATCGACTCGTGCTCGCGGCATTCACGTACACGGGTGAAGGCTCGCCGACGCTGACCGATCGGGCGAAACAGCTCGAGTTCTACCAGACGCACAACCGCCGGCCGCGCGACCGCGACATGATTCGCAGCATCTTCACGCGCGACAAGGCCGGCACGGCGGATACGGCGGTCGCCGAGGCGCTGGCCGACGCCGAGATGCCGTTCGGCGACAGCGTGCCGACCGGAACCTATCTCGACATGTCGGCGAACCTGCCCGTCGTCGATCCGCTCAAGGTGCACGCGCCGGTGCTGCTCGTGCGCGGCGAGTACGACGGCATCGCGACGGAGGACGATCTCGTCAGCTTCTTCCGCAAGCTGCCGAACCGCGATCGTCAGCTGATCGTGCTGCCGGGGATGTCACACTCGGTGGTGCTCGGCCTCAATCGCGACCAGCTGTGGCACGTGATGCGCAGCTTCCTGCAGATGCCGCAGCGCCACGACACGCTCGCGACCAACTAGCGTGCCCGCGAAGCCTTTCATCTAGAAATCCATACGGCTCGCCGCCAGCGGGCGCGCGCGGGGAAAAAACAGCGGCGCCCGCGAAGTCTTTCGCGCGGCGCCGATGCGCCCGTGCGAAGGCGCACGTATTCCTGAACGGATCGGCGCGGCGCGCCCGCCCGCGACCGTGGCACCGGACATGCCTCCTTTCCGCGCGCATCAACAAGGAGAAGGTCCCATGTCCGATCGTCTGATCGGCGGAGGTATCGCCGCCGTGGCCGCGGTCCTCACGCTCGTCCAGCTGCTCTGGCTGTTCGGCCTGTTCTCGCCCGCCGACGCGCTCGCCGGCCGCACCGGTTTCATCTACGCCGGCTTGCTCGCGGCGTGGTTCTGCGGCACGTTCGCGCTGCTCGCGGCCGCCGCGGTGATCCTGCTGATGGCGACAGACGACGAGACGCACGGATAAGGAAGCGAGGTTTCGATGGACGGGTTGCTGAACCTGGCGCTCTTCGTGGGCGTCTTCTATTTGATCTTGGTCCTGGCGGGCCTGCCCGACAGAGGGAGGGACGCTGCCGCGCGCCGCACGGATTCGGCGGGAAAGGAGAAGCGCGTCGCCTAGGCGGCGCGCGTCACGTCTTCTCCGCAGCGCGCCACGCGCACGTTGACCGGGATGCCGCGGCGGACGCTCTCGGTGACCGTGCAGCACTCCTCGTAGATCGCCTTGCACCGTTCGAAGCGGCGCGCGTCGGAGCCGGGGAAGCAGGGCGTCAGCTCCACGTCGATCCGCTCGATGCGCAGCCGGCCCGACGCATTTCGCTCGACGTGCGCGGTGACGTGCGCGTTGACCGCGTCGGGCTCGAGGCGCGCCTCGTTCAGGCTGAGGGTCAGGCTGGACGCGAGGCACCCGCCGACGGCGGCGGCCAGCAGTCCCGTCGGCGTGGGGCCCGCACCCGCGCCGGGCGGGGCGCCCTCGTCAAGCGTCATCCGGTCCGCGCCGGCGACATCCGGGAACGTGACCGTGAAGCGGTAGCCGTCCACCAGCTGCACGTGCGCGGTGGCGGTCTGTGGGTCGGCGGGCATGACGCACCTCCTCGTACACCGCTCGTGCAAGCCCTGTCCCAGCGTCGCGGGCGGCGCGACCGCCCGCGCGTCGAATCGGCCTGCGAGCACCGTTCGCGCGTCACGGCGAAGAGTTCCCGGCGCCGCGGGATTTTCCGCGCCGGGCCGCCGGCCTCTCACGCGTGCCGCGGGCAAACGCTTCGCAAATCCGCACGAGCACCAGCGTGCGGCAGCGGCACATCCGTTGCCCTGCAGTACTGCAAACGCGGAGGACGTCATGTCAACACCTTTTGTGAAAATCACGGCGGGCCTCACTCTGCTCGTCGCGGCACTGGTGACCGGGACCGCGGACCGCGTCCGCGCGCAGTATGCCGTGTTCGACGAGGACGCGGCGCTGCGCCAGTTCCAGGAGCGGGTCGAGAGCTACGCGTCGCTGCACCGCAGGCTGTCTCCGCCGCCGGCGGTGGTCTCGGGCACCGATCCGATCTCGAAGCTGCTGACGCGCAACTACCTGGCGGCGGCCCTCCGCGGCGCGCGCCGCTACGCGCAGCAGGGCGAAATCTTCACGCCGGAGATCGCGACGCTGTTCCGGTGGAAGCTCGCGGATTCCATCGGCGAGCGCGACGGCGAGACGTTTCTCGTCGCGCTCAATGGCGGCGAGCCGATGCCGCGCGGCATGCATCCCGACGTCAACGAGCCGTACACGATGACGCCGCTCTACCGGATGCCGCCGGCGGTGCGCCTCGGCCTGCCGCCGATCCCGGCGGAGCTGGATTACCGGATGGCGGCCCGCGACCTCGTGCTCTGGGACATCTACGCCGGCGTCGTTGTCGACTTCGTGCCCGAGGCCCTGACGTCGCATGTCGCGACGGAGTAGGAAGAAGGAGAACGCCATGACCGACCGAACCGAACGCGCCGTCTTGAATCACCTGATCGAAACCTGCAAGGACGCCGAGCGCGGGTTCCGGCATGTCGCGACGCACGCGTCGGACCCGGCCGTGAAGTCGCTCTTCCTCGACATCGCGTCGCAGCGCGCGCGGTTCGCGGCGGACCTGCTGCCCTACGCGCAGCGTCTCGGCGGTGCGAACGTGCACGACGGGACCGCCGCGGGCGCGCTGCACCGGACCTGGATCGACCTGCGGAGCGCGATCTTCCGCAACGATGCGGTCGCCATCATTCACGAAGCCGAGCGGGGCGAGACGTTCTCGCGCGGCGTGTACGAGGACGCGCTCGACGGCCTGCTGCCGCCGACCGCGCGCGACCTGGTCGAAACGCAGTATGCCGAGCTGCGGAAGACGGGCGACCGTCTGCGCGAGCTCGAGGTGTCGTAACCGACGCCGGGAGGCCGCCATGTTGCTCGACTCGTCATACCTCGGCATGCATCTGCCGCATCCGTTCATCGCCGGGGCGTCGCCCTTCGGGTATCACCTCGACACCATCAAGCGGCTCGAGGACGCCGGGTGGGCCGCCGTGGTGATGCACTCGCTGTTCGAGGAGCAGGTGACCATGGCCCGCGAGGGCCGCATCGCCCGCATGAATCCGGACGACCAGCGGTTCGCCGAGATGATCGAGTATTTCCCGAAGCAATCCGCCTTCTCCTTCGCGCCCCAGGAGTACGCGGAGCACCTGTATCGCGTCACGCGAGCGGTGAAGATTCCCGTCATCGGCTCGCTCAACGGCCACACGCGCGAGTCGTGGCTCACCTACGCGCCGATGATCGAGCAGGCGGGCGCCGCCGCGCTCGAAGTGAATTGGTACGAGGTGCACACCGACACGCGCGCGAGCGGCGGCTACCTGGAAGAGGAGCTCGTCGAGATGGTGCGCGACATCAAGGCGCTCGTGAAGATACCGCTCGCGGTCAAGCTCTCCCCCTTCTTCACGGCTTTCGCCAACGTGGCGAGCCAGGTGGACGAGGCCGGCGCGGACGCGCTCGTGCTGTTCAATCGTTTTTATCAACCGGAGATCGACATCACGACCATGCAGGTGACGCCGCGCCTGCAGCTCTCGACGAGCGCCGAGCTGCCGCTGCGGCTCCGGTGGACCGCCATCCTCTGCGGCCGGCTGAACGCGTCGCTGGCCATCACCGGCGGCGTCGCGACGCCGCACGACGGCATCAGGGCCGTGCTGGCCGGCGCCGACGTGGTGCAGATGGTGTCCGCGGTCCTGAACCACGGGCCCTCGTACGTGACCGCGATGCGCACGTCGCTCGAGCAGTGGCTCGACTGGCACGAGATGGGATCGATCGCGGAAGCACGCGGCCGCCTGAGCCACCGGACGACGCAGGACCCGGCGGCCTACGAGCGCGCCAACTACATCAGGACACTTCACAGCTGGGGGCGGCCGGCGGCGTAAGCGTGTTAAGGGGCCTGCCGCCGAATAGTCCGGGCACGCCGCGGGAATTCGCGCAGCCCGAGCCGGCAGGGCACGCCTTCCGGCGTCGAAATCCGTTCGCATGCGCGGGAGCCGGCGAGGCACGGGCGTTGCTCCCATTAGCTCAAAGTTGGCGATTCGCGGTTTCAGCGTTGTGCGAGGAGGTGGGTGATGCCACGCGCCAGGGACAACATGGTCACCGAGCGGGCAGGGTCGCTGCGCCGGATGGTCGGCGACCTCGATCGATGGCTCGAGCCGCGCTTCCCGCTTGCGGGTCTGCGGACGGCACCTGCAGACGTGCTGTGGCTGCCGCCGATCGAGATGCGCGAGCGCGATCGCCAGCTCGTCATCACGGTCGAGCTCCCCGGGCTGAAGAAGGAAGAAATCGGCGTCAACGTCAGCTCCGAGGGGCTCGCCATCGAAGGCGAGCGGACGCAGGACGGCCAGCGCAGGAAGGACGCAGAGTTTACGACCGAACGGACCTACGGGCGGTTCCACCGTGTGGTGCCGCTGCCCGCGGGCGCGGATATCAAGGAGGTGAGGGCGACGTTCAGGAACGGCGTGCTCGAGATCTCGGTTCCCATTCCCGCCGCGGCCGCGAGAGTGCCGTACACGGTGCCGGTTGAAGGGGAGCCGCAGGCGACCACCGTCCACGTTGCTGCGTGACGGCGAGTACCCATTCGCCGCAGTCTGATCCCGGACACGCCAGCGGGCGCAGGGGCCCTCCCTGCGCTCGCATTTTTCGCCATCGCGGCGCTACCTCCACCGATCACAACCCTTGGGGACGCGCTCCCACACCGCGGTGAAGAATCGTTACGCACGTCCTGAAATTTCACCGTGATCTCGTGCGAACACGTGCGTTTCGTGCCTGATGGCGGGGCCAGCTTCGCGGTACGCGAGTTGCTCGACATCCCGTATGCCCGTAACCCTCACGCCGGAGGCACAGCAGCGACACACCCTCACGCCGGAGGCACAGCAGCGACACATCGGGGACCTCGTGATGCGCATCGAAGGCGAGTTCCTCGAGACGCCCGGACTGCGGCTGACCATCCCCGAGGCCCAGGACCGGTTCGACATCGACGAACTCACGTGCGAGGCGCTGCTCGACACTCTTGTCGCCGCGTCGGTCCTCTTCCGGACCGGCGACGGCGTGTACGGCCGGTTGTTTCCGCACAACGCCGCCGCGTGATGCCGCGCGCGGCCTGATCCGTCCTGCCGAAAACCATCCGGGAGCGGCTACTCTACTCGGATGATTCCGACATCATTTGTCGACGTGTTTCTGCGTCTCGCACTTGCGGCCGGGCTTGGCGGCGCCATCGGGCTGGAGCGCGAATACCGGCGCAAGCCGGCGGGGATCAGGACCAACATGCTGATCGGCCTCGCCTCCGCCCTGTTCGCGATCCTCTCGATCGAGGTGGGTACCGCCGCGGGCTCGCCCGATCGCATCGCGGCCCAGGTGGTGACGGGAATCGGCTTCCTGGGCGCCGGCGCGATTCTTCGCAGCGGCCAGAACGTGCACGGGCTGACCACGGCGGCGACGATCTGGGTGAACGCGGCCATCGGCATGGCCACCGGTCTCGGGCTGTACAACGTGGCGGCCGGCGGCGCCACGCTCACGCTCGTCGTGCTCGCCGTGCTGCCCTTGCTCGAACGGGTCTTCGACGAACGCGGCGGCAGCACCGACGAACGCCCCTGACACCCGCGGATCCCATCAAGGGCCGCGCGTTCTTTCGCGGCGGGCGCGCAGGATTCACCGGTGCGCCGCGCATCCCAGCCGGCGGTGCGGCAGTTCCGCCCGCTCGAACGCGAGGTACACCTCTTGCCGCCTGCCAATGCAGGAGGCGTCATGCGGCTGAGCGAGATCATGAGCAAGCCGGTCCACACGATCGGGGCGGCGGCACCGGCCGCCGCCGCGTGGGAATCGATGCGGCTCCACGGCACGCACCACCTCGTCGTCTCGGGGAGCGAGGGGCACGTCATCGGGGTGATCACCGAGGGCGATCTTGGCGGAAAGAACGGCGAGATCGTTCGTTCGCGCCGGCGCGTCAGCGATCTGATGACCGGGAAGGTCGTCGAGGCGCAGCCGGACACCACCGTTCGCCAGGCGGCGAACCTGATGAGAGGACATGCGGTCAGCTGTCTTCCCGTCTTCGATCAGCGACATCACCTCAAGGGCATCGTGACCGTCGTCGATCTGCTGGAGCTGCTGGGACGGGGCGCGGAGCGTCCCGTGATTCGGCATCGCGTGAAACGCAACGCCCGCTGAGGGCACGGTCTTCCGGACGGGGCACCATGAGCGTCACCGCAGACCCAATCGTGCAGCGCGCTCGCGCCGAGTACCTGGAAATGCCGGGTCTCTGCCTGACGGAACTGCAGGCACGGCGCCTGTGGCACCTCGATCCGGCCGCGTGTCACCTGGTGCTCTCGACGCTCGTCACGGGCGGCTTCCTTCGTCAGACGCCGCGCGGCGAATACGTGCGGTCCGTCGGGTCGCCTTCGACGTACGAGCGTGGACCGCGAGCCGTCAGCAGCCGCTGAGCGAGGCGCCACGGTCATCCGGATGACCGCGTTCGGCACGGCTGACGTGACGTCCGGTGCGCTGAGGCTCGGCGCGCTGAGGGTGCTGAGCAAGCCGTCCGACATGCACGAACTCGAAGAGATCGTCCGCACGCTGTAAGACCGGCCTCCGCCCGCCGCCGGCGCGCTTGTTGCTCAACTATCCTGCAAGTCACCATAAAGCGCCCGCCGAGTGCGGAAAGATTCACGCGGGCGCGGAATTTTCCGGATTCGAGGCTGATATGGGCGCCCCAACCCTGCTGATCGTGGACGACGAGGACCTGGTCCGCTGGTCGCTGCGCGAGGCCCTTGTCCATGAGGGGTACACGGTCCTCGAGGCGCGCACCGCGGCGGAAGCGCTCGAGCGGATCAACGGGTCGATCGACCTGGTCCTGCTCGATTACAGGCTGCCGGACGGGGACGGGCTGACGGTGCTGCGGCGGATCAAGGAAACCACGCCCGAAACGCCGGTCATCCTCATGACCGCGTTCTCGTCGGTGGAGAACGCCGTCGAGGCGATGAAGCTGGGCGCGTGGCACTACATCGACAAACCGTTCAACCTGCAGGAAGTGTCGATGGTGGTCGAGAAGGCGCTCGAGACCGGCCGGCTGCGGCGCGAGGTGCGGACGCTGCGCACGTCGGCGCGCCTCGAGTACGGCCTCGACGCGATCGTCGGCACGTCGCCCGCGATGCTCGAGGTCAAGGCGCTGCTCGCGCGCGTCGCGTCGAGCCCTGCCTCCACGGTGCTGCTGACCGGTGAAACGGGCACGGGGAAAGATCTGGCGGCGAAGGCGATTCACTACAACAGCGATCGCGCCGCGCGGCCGTTCGTCAACATCACCTGCTCGGCGCTGCCGGAGCAGCTGCTGGAGAGCGAGCTGTTCGGCCATGAGCGCGGAGCGTTCACCGACGCGCGGCAGCAGAAGCGCGGGCTGTTCGAGACGGCCGACGGCGGCACGGTGTTCCTCGACGAGATCGGCGAGGTCACGGCGGGCCTGCAGTCGAAGCTGCTGCGCTTCCTCGAGGAGAAGACGTTCAAGCGCGTCGGCGGGCTGGCCGACGTGCGCGTCGACGTGCGCGTGATCGCCGCCACCAACCGCGACCTCGAGCAGGAGGTAATGGCCGGGAAGTTCCGCGAGGACCTGTTCTACCGCCTGCACGTCATGCCGGTGCTGCTGCCGCCGCTGCGCGAGCGGCAGGGCGACATCCGCCTGCTCATCGACTACTACGTCGAGCGGTTCAACCGCGAGTTCCGCAAGAAGGTGCGCGGCCTCAGCGAGGAGGCGATGGCGCTGCTCGACCACTTCCGCTGGCCGGGCAACATCCGCGAGCTGCGCAACGCCATCGAGCGCGCGATGCTGCTGGCCGATCGCGAGTGGCTGACGCCGCAGGACTTTCCGTCGCTGACGCGGCACGCCTCGTCGGCCTCGATGTTCCGGCTGCCGCCCGACGGCGTGAACCTGGAGGACGTCGAGCGGCAGCTGCTCGTACAGGCGCTCGACCGCTGCGGCTGGAACCAGACGCACGCCGGCCACCTGCTGCGCATCAACCGCGACCAGGTGCGCTACCGGATCGAGAAGTTCGGGCTGCGCGCCCAGCACGACCACGCGGTGCCGCACGCCGCGCCGCTGCGCGTGCCGGCGTAGCGGCCGGCGCGCCGCTCACCGGGCGCGTCGAGCCGCGGTTTGGCTGGCGCGGTGATCGGGCGTGGTCGAGCGCGCGCTGCACGTCGGCCAGCCGGGTTGCGGTTTCGATGTTGCTCATCGCTATACTTGGGCGTGCCGTCCGCCACTCTTCTCATTGTCGACGACGAGGCGCTCGTCCGGTGGTCGCTGCGCGAGCGGCTCAACGCCGACGGCTACGACATCCTCGAAGCCGGCCTCGCATCCGAGGCGCTCGAACGGCTGGCGGCAATCGACAGCATCGATCTCGTCCTGCTCGATTACAAGCTGCCGGACGGCGATGGCCTCACGGTCCTCAAGCGGATCAAGGACGTATCGCCGGAGATCCAGGTCATCCTGATGACCGCGTACTCCTCGGTCGAGACCGCCGTCGAGGCGATGAAGCTCGGCGCGTACCACTACGTGAACAAGCCGTTCAACCTCGACGAGGTCGTGATGCTCGTCGAGAAGGCGCTCGAGACCAGCCAGCTGCGCCGCGAGGTGCGCGCGCTGCGGTCGAGCCAGGGGCGCGAGTACGGGTTCGACGCCATCATCGGATCGTCGCCGGCGATGCAGGAGATGAAGGCGCTGCTCGCGCGCGTGGCGAGGAGCCCGGCATCCACGGTGCTCCTCACCGGTGAGACCGGGACGGGGAAGGACCTCGCGGCGAAGAGCATCCACTACAACAGCGACCGCGCCCGGCGCGCCTTCGTCAACATCACCATGTCCGCGCTCCCCGAACAGCTGCTCGAGAGCGAGCTGTTCGGGCACGAACGCGGCGCCTTCACCGACGCGCGCCAGCAGAAGCGCGGCCTGCTCGAGACCGCCGACGGCGGCACCGTCTTCCTCGACGAAATCGGCGAGATGGCGCCCGGACTCCAGGCCAAGCTCCTGCGCTTTCTCGAGGAGAAGACGTTCAAGCGCGTCGGCGGCCTCGCCGACATGCGCGTGGACGTCCGCGTCATCGCGGCGACCAACCGCAACCTCGAGGAGGAAGTGTCGCACGGGAAGTTCCGCGAGGACCTGTTCTACCGCCTGCAGGTGATGCCCATCGCGCTGCCGCCGCTGCGCGAGCGGCACGGCGACATCCCGCTGCTGGCCTCGTACTACATCGACCTGTTCAACCGGGAATTCAAGCGCCACGTGCGCGGCGTCTCGCCGGAGGCGCTGAAGCTGCTCGATCAGTATCAGTGGCCGGGCAACATCCGCGAGCTGCGCAACGCCATCGAGCGCGCGATGCTGCTCGTCGAGCACGAATGGCTGCAGCCCGGCGACTTCACCACGCTCACGCGCTCGGTCACGCCGGCCGAGTTCAAGCTGCCCGCCGAAGGCATCAGCCTCGACGAGGTCGAACGTCAGCTGCTCGTGCAGGCGCTCGAGCGGGCGGACGGCAATCAGACGCAGGCGGGGCAGCTCCTCGGCATCAACCGCGACCAAGTCCGCTACCGCATCGAAAAGTTCGGCCTCACGCTGAAGTCCTAGTATCGGCGAGTCGGAGTCAGATGGCGGGCGTCACCCGACTCGGAGTCGAACACGCCCCGTAACCGACTCCGAGTCGAATACAAGCCGCATCAGGCTCCGACTCGCCCGTACAGCGAGCAGGAAGGCGTAGCACGCGGGGCGGCCGCGGGTCTCCACGAAAACGCTGCGGGCGAAACGCCGGACGCCGTCAACGCGAGCCCAGCGTCCGCAAAATTCAGCGAGGGTGGGGAATGTCCGGCGGGCCGTCAGACGGCCACCGCCATGCGCACATCGACCGCGCGTGCCACCTGTTCGTCCGCGGCGGCGGCGTGGCGCACCGTCAGCACCGGGCAGGACGCGGTGCGCACGACCTGCTCCGCGACACTGCCCATCAGCAGGTGCGCGAGGCCCGTCCGCCCGTGCGTGCCCATCACGATCAGCCCGCTGCCGGTCGCCGTGGCGTACTCGACAATCGACGCGGCCGGCAGGCCGAGCACCACTTCCGCGTGCGCGTGATACCGCGACCGGTCGACGAGATTCATCGACCGCTCGAGCCGTGCGTGCGCGCTCTCGAGCAGCGAGGTGCGGATGCCTTCCGTGGACGGCGCGAAGCCGTCGGCGACGAAGGCGGATTCGGCCGTCGGATCGTCGATGACGTGCAGGATCTGCAGCGACGAGCCGAACTTCGCGGCGAGAATGCGCGCGTACTCGAACGCGGCGTCGGACGGCGCACTGAAATCGGTCGGAACGAGGATGCGGCTGAACATAGGGCCTCCCGCAGCCGACGAAACGCACCGTCTGTGCCACGGCGCGCACGAACAGTTGCGCGCACGCGTTGCGCGAACAGCGACGCGGACCTCGCGCCGCCGGGAAATTTCTCACGCTGGCTGCGCGATCGTCCGCCGCGAGGCCGCGATCGCGCGGGTCCGCACGATACGTCCGCCGCGAGGCGGCTCGCATCATCGTCGCGCCGCGCGGAGCCTGCAAATAGAAGCGGCACGGCTGAGTCGGTTGCATGGGGACCCTTGAGCTATGCTGCCGGACCGGGCACCCATGAACACGCTCGATCCGGTGTCGCTGCATCTCGCGGCCATTGTCCAATCCTCGGATGACGCCATCATCAGCACGACCACCAGCGGCGTCATCGAAACGTGGAATCCCGCGGCGCAGCGCATGTTCGGGTACTCGCCCGCCGACGTCGTCGGGCGGTCGATTGACGTCATCATCCCCGAGGAGCGGCGGCGCGAGGAGCGCCAGCTGCTCGAGCGGATCCGGAACGGCGAGGTCATCTCACACTTCGATACGACCGGCCTGACCGAGTCGGGCGCGCGCCTCCAGCTGTCGATCTCGATTTCGCCGGTGCTCACGCCCGCCGGCGAGCTGTTCGGCGTCGCCCGCATCGCGCGCGACGTGTCCGCGCAGCGCGCGCTCGAGCGCGAGGCGCTGCGCTTGGCGGCGATCGTCGACTCGTCGGACGACGCCATCGTCAGCAAGGATCTCAACGGCATCGTCCAGACGTGGAACCGCGCCGCGGAGCGGATGTTCGGCTACGCGGCGGCGGAGATCGTCGGCCAGTCGATCACGCTGATCATCCCGCGCGATCGCCTCGACGAGGAGACCTACGTCCTCGACCGGATTCGCCTGGGGCAGCGGGTCGAGCACTTCCAAACCGTGCGGCGCCGGAAGGACGGCTCGGCGCTCTCGATCTCGCTGACGGTCTCGCCGATACGCACGGCCAGCGGCACGGTGATTGGCGCGTCGAAGATCGCGCGCGACATCTCCGGGGAGAAAGCGTTCGAGCGCGAGGCGCGGCGCCTGGCGGCGATCGTCGACTCGTCGGACGACGCGATCGCGAGCAAGGATCTGAACGGCGTCGTGCAGACCTGGAACCGGGCGGCCGAGCGGATGTTCGGCTACACGGCGCAGGAGATCGTCGGGCGGCCGATCACGACGATCATCCCGCGCGAACGGTGGCCCGAGGAGGACCTCGTGCTGTCGCGCATCCGCGCCGGCCGATCGGTGGAGCACTTCGACACCGTCCGCCAGCGCAAGGACGGCAGCCTCGTCGAGATCTCGCTCTCCGTCTCGCCCATCAGGGCGGCCGACGGCCGCGTCATCGGCGCGTCGAAGATCGCGCGCGACATCTCCGCGCAGAAGCGGATGGCGCGCGAGCTCGAGGACGCGAGCCGGGTCAAGGACGAATTCCTCGCCACGCTCTCGCACGAGCTGCGGACGCCGCTCAACGCCGTGCTCGGCTACACCCGCATGCTGCGCACGGGGCAACTGACCAGCGGGGGGCCCGAGCGCGCGATCGAGGTCATCGAGCGCAACGCCAACCTCCTCTCGCAGCTCGTCGCGGACGTGCTCGACGTGTCGAGGATCGTCACGGGCAAGATCGTGATCAAGCCGACGCAGTGCGACCTGGCGTCGATCGTCGCGTCCGCGGTCGACAGCATGCGGCCGACGGCCGACGCGAAGGGCGTGTCTATCGATGAACTCGCCGCGCCAGCGGTGCCCGTCAAGTGCGACGGCGACCGCCTGCAGCAGGTCTTCTGGAATCTTCTCAGCAACGCGGTCAAGTTCACCCCCTCGGGCGGCCGCGTCGCGGTGCAGCTCACCATCAACGGCGGGCGCGCCGAGGTGCAGGTGTCGGATTCGGGCGTCGGCATCCGGCGCGACCTGCTGCCGTACGTGTTCCAGCGCTTCTGGCAGGGAGAAGGCGTCGACGGCCGCGTCCACGGCGGCCTCGGCCTGGGCCTCGCGCTCGCGCGTCACTTCGTCGAGCTGCACGGCGGCACCATCCGCGCCGCCAGCGCCGGCGAGGGGCAGGGCGCAACCTTCACGGTGACGGTTCCCGTCGGTCGCGGATAATCCGCGCCGCTGCCCGCGCGCGCCCGGCGGGCAAGCTCGTGTAGGATTTCGGGCATGTCTGCCGTGGTCGACGCGCCCCCGTCGAGACGAATCAAGGAATTAGAGGTGATGGTCGCCGACGTCGTCGTCGAGACGCCGGATACCAGCACGCTCGTGTTCTTCACGGGCAACGATCACCTGGAATACAGCGCCGGTCATTTCCTGACCATCGACCCGCACCAGTTCGAGGCGCTCGAACGGTTCACCGCCTTCCTGGAGGACCTGAAAGGGAAGAAGGAGCCGCCGCGCGCCTACTCGATGTGTTCCGCGCCGCACGAGCGCTACCTGGCGGTCACGGTGAAGGAAGAGCAGTACATTTCCGGCTCGACGAAGTACCCGCCGCTGGTGTCGCCGATGCTCGTCAAGCGGACGGTGCGCGGCATGCGGCTCACCGTGACCGGATTCACTGGCCCCTACACGCTGCCGAAGGACATCGAGTCGCACACCGACCACATCGTCCACATCTGCGCCGGCTCGGGAAGCGTGCCGAATTTCTCGATGGTGAAGTACGCGCTCGACTACCACCCCCGGCTCCGCCACACCGTCATCTACTCGAACAAGACGTGGCGCGACGTGATCTTCCGGGATGCGCTGGCCGCGCTCGAGCGGAAGCACCCGGAGCGGCTGCGGGTCGTCCACACCCTGACGAGGGAGCCCGACGTCACCATGTGCGGGCCGATGATCCGCAAGGGCCGTGTGAGCGCCGCGCTCATTCGCGAGCTGGTTCCCGATCTCGACAGCTGCGTGATCTACGTCTGCGGTCCCGGGATCTCGAAATGGGATCGCGACGCCGCGCGCGCGCTCGGCGAGGAGCCGGCGCCGCGTTTCCTCGAGTCGGTGCTGGCGGACCTGAAATCGCTCGGCGTCCCGAACGCGCGCATCAAGCGCGAATCATACGGATAGGAGGACCTGCCATGCGGAAGCCGTGTACCACCGTGGCGATGATTCTCGGCGCGCTGTTGCTGTCGGCGTCGGCCGCGCATGCCGCGGAGCTCCGGGTCCTGGCCTCCAACGGCGTGAAGGCCGCGGTGGAGGCGCTGAAGCCGCAGCTGGAGAAGGCGAGCGGCAGCACGCTGTCGATCGAGTTCAGCACGGCCGCGACGCTGCGCGAGCGTATCGAGAAGGGCGAAGCATTCGACGTCGCCATCCTCACCGATGACGCGATGGAAGCGCTCGTCAAGGCGGGAAAGCTCTCGCCGATGCTGACGAAGCTGGCGCGCGTCGGCATCGGGGTGGGCTTCCGCGAGGGTGCCGCCAGGCCAGACGTCCGCACGCCCGCGGCGATGAAGCAGTCTCTGCTCCACGCGAAGGCGATCGCCTACACCGGCAACGGTGCCAGCCGTCCGGCGATCGACCGGATGATCGAGCGGCTCGGTGTCGCGAAAGAGATGCAGGCGAAGTCGCACCTCACCGCGGCCGGCGCGGCGCCCGCCTCGGTCGGCAAGGGCGAATCCGACCTCGTGCTGACGCTGATCAGCGAGATCCTGCCGGAGCCCGGCGTCGCGCTCGCCGGGCCGCTGCCAGCCGACTTCCAGGCGTATCTCGGGTTCTCCGCCGCGCCGTCGGTGAAGGCGGCGGGGAGTGCCGCCGCCGCGAAGGTGATCGCGTTCCTGCGTGGACCCGCGGCCGCCGCGGTCTACACCGCGAAGGGAATGGAAGTAACGCAATAAGACTCGAGCGACACCTGAAACCGCTGGCACGATCGACGGAATTCGGACCGCGCGAACAATCCTGAAAGAGCGCGACGTCGTTTTTCGTCGGCGACGCGCGATTTCTGGCGTGTTCATGTGCTGGCACGCCGCTTGGTCATGCGCGCGGCATGGAATCCCACGCCTCGCGTGTACATGATCCGCGGCAGGCGATCTTCAAGGACGGCCTCGGCACCCGATACCGTCGTGACGATGCCGACGGCCTGTCCGAGATCCTCGTCCTGCGCGATGCCTTCGCGCCGATTCCGTCATTCGAGTTTCTCGTGCGGGAACGCGTCAATCGGCTCGCACATGTGCGCAGCGAGCACTTCGCGCGCGTCTACGACGTCGAGCACGTGTCCGACGGCGCGAAGGTCGCGATCGTCTCGCGCGCCGCGGCCGGCGTCAGGCTCTCGCGCATGCTGGCCATCGCGGAGCAGAACCTGCTGCCACTCGACGTCGAATCCGCGCTCTGCCTCCTTCGCCAGCTGCTCGTCGCGATGTCCGAGCTGCACGACGACGCGCCCGACGCCTGCCACGGCACGCTGGCCGCCGAACGCATCGTCGTCACGTCGACCGGCCGCGTCGTCGTCGTCGAGCACGTGCTCGGCGCCGCGCTGGCGCAGCTGCGCTATTCACCGGAGCGGTACTGGAAGGAACTTCGGGTCGCGTTGCCTATCGCGGTCAGCGCGCCGCTGCTCGACCGCCGCGCCGACGTCGCGCAGATCGCGATGATCGCGCTGGCGCTGCTGCTCGGCCGTCCCATCGCCGACGACGAGTATGCGGCCGACGTCGCCGCGCTCGCCAACGGCAGCTTCGGCCTCGGCGGCGGCTTCGAGCCGTTTCCCGACTGGCTGCGCACGTGGCTGTCGCAGGCGCTCTCGCTCGAGCCGACGCGCTGGTTCGCGTCGGCGATCGAGGCCAGCCACGCCTTCGAGGCCGGCCTGAAGAGCGGCGCGCACGTCGCGTCCGAGGAACGGCTGCAGGCGTTTCTGCGCGAGTACGCGCGCTTCGATCCGATCGAGGCCGCGCGGACGGTGCCCGCGGCCGCCACGGTCGCTCCGGCGACGGTGTCGAGGATCCCGACGGCCGCGCCGGGGCCGTTCGCCGCGCCGGCTGTCGCCGCGCCGGCTTCCATGCCCGCGGCTGTCGCCGCGCACGCAGTCGTCTCCACGCCGGCACCTGCGCGCGCGGCCGTCGCTGCCTCGATACCCGCGCCGGCGCCCGTCGCTGCATCGAAACCGGTGGCGTCTCCTGCGCCCGCGCCGGTGGCAGTTGCGACCACGCCGGCGCCGGCTCCTCGAGCCGCCGCACCCGCGCCCGCGCCCGTCGCCACGCCGACGCCCGTCGCCAAGCCCGCGCCCGTCGTCGCACCCACGCCTGTCGCGACGTCTGCGCCCGTGGCGGCGCGATCGACGGTTGTGCCGATGGTGCCGAAAGACCCGCCGCGCCAGAGCCGGTTCCTGGACAGCGAACCGCCGCCGGCTTACGACGACCACCAGGCCGACTCGCCGGCGCGCGTCAATCACCGGCCGCGCCTGATTGCCGCGGCGGTGGTCGTGATTGCGTTGACGTCCGGCGGCGTCATGGCCGCGCGGCGCTACCTCGCGGCGCCCGTGGCCGCGCCGCCGACGACCGGCACCGTCGTGGTCAACACCGACCCTCCCGGCGTGAGCATCGTCATCGACGGCCAGGCGCATGGGACGACGCCGACGACCGCGACGCTGAAGGCGGGCACGCACACCATCGAGCTGTCGAGCGGCGGCGCGCGCCGCACCATGTCGGTCAACGTCGCGGCCGGCGCGCAGGTCTCGCAGTTCGTCGAGATGCCGAAGGCGGTCGCCGGAACCGGCGATTTGCAGGTGCGCACCGATCCGCCCGGGGCGAAGATTTCCGTCGACGGCCAGCCGCGCGGCGTGTCGCCGCTGACGATCGCCGCGCTGACGCCCGGCAGCCACATGGTGGTGCTCGAGAACAGCCTCGGATCGGTGAACGAGGAAGTGTCGATTCAGCCGGGTGCGACGGCGTCGCTCGTGGTGCCGATGAAGGCGCCGGAGGGTGCGCCCGTCTCGGGATGGATTTCGATCGCGGCGCCCGCCGAACTGCAGATCTTCGAGAACCAGCGCCTGCTGGGCAGCAGCCGCACGGATCGCATCATGGTCGCCACCGGCCGTCACGAGATCGAGTTCTCGAACGAGGCGCTCGGCTATCGCGGGTCGCAGACCATCCAGGTCGGGCCGGGCCAGGTCGCGCGCATCCGGCCGGAGTGGCCGCAGGGAACGATCGCGATCAACGCGACGCCGTGGGCCACCGTCACGCTCGACGGACAGGACCTTGGTGAGACGCCGGTCGGCAACACCCCGGTGGCGATCGGCAACCACGAAGTGATCTTCCGGCATCCCCAGCTTGGTGAGCAGCGTTTCACGGCAACGGTCACGGCCACGACGCCAGCGCGCCTGAGCGTCGACATGAGGAAGAAATGAGGAACACTACCTGCGCCGTCGTCCTGCTGATCGCGACCGCGTTCGCCGTCTCGGCGCACGCCGCGGACAGCACGCTCGCCGCCGCGCGCGACCTCTACGTCTCGGCGTCGTACGACGACGCGCTGTCGATGCTGAGCGGCCTGACCGCCGGCTCGAAGACGCTGGAGGAGCAGCAGTCGATCGACCTGTATCGCACGCTCTGCCTCTTCGCGCTCGGCCGCGGCGTGGATGCGGACCGCGTCATCGAAGGGATGCTGATGCGCCAGCCGCTCTTCCGCGCGTCGAGCGAGGAGCTCGCCCCGCGCGTGCAGTCGGCGTTTCAGAACGCGCGCAAGAAAATTCTGCCCGGCGTCATCCAGCGGGGCTACGCGGAGGCGAAGAACGCCTTCGACAAGCAGGATTACGCGACCGCGTCCGCCGGCTTCGCTGAGGTGCTCAAGAGCCTCGCGGACCCCGACATCACGATGGCCGCCAACGCGCCGCCGCTGGCCGACCTTCGCACGCTGGCCACGAGCTTCCGCGATCTCAGCCTGAAGCTGACGCCGCCGCCGCCCGCGCCGAAGGAGGAGCCGAAGCCGGTGGTGGCCCGGCCGGCGCGCAGCGTCTACTCGGCCGACGATCGCGACGTCATCGCGCCGGTCGCGCTGCAGCAGCGCGTGCCGAAGTATCCCGCCAACGTGACGCGCGCGATGTCGGGCGTCGTCGAGTTCGTCGTCGACGAAACCGGCGCGGTGCAGGCGCCGATGATGCTCGTCAGCATCGATTCCACCTACGACCCGATGGTCGTGAGTGCCGCGAAGAAGTGGATGTACAAGCCAGCCACGGTCGACGGCAAGCCGGTGAAGTACATCAAGCGGCTGACGATCAGCGTCTCGGCGACACCCGCGCAATAAGGTGGCAGGTGGCAGGAGGCAGGTGGCAGTAGGGGGCAGCAAGATGCGACCTGCTGCCACCTGTTACCTGCGACCTACCGCCCACTGCCCCCTGCCCCCTGCCCACTAGTTCGTCGCGTTCGCCCAGACCGGCTTCACCGGCTTGGCCACCAGGTACGCCGGGTTGGCGCCCGCGCGCGGCTTGAACTTCTGCACGCGCCCGCTGTCCACTTCCGCCAGGTACAGGTTCCCGTCCGAGTCCACGCTCATGCCGTGCACGCCCCACAGGCCGCCGGGGAAGTTGCCCATGGTGCCCCACGCGTATTTCAGGTGCCCCTGCTGGTCGTACTGCACCATCTTGTTGGTGCTGCGATCGAAGGTCCACACCATGTGGTCCTGCCCGATGTACAGCAGGTGCAGGCTCGAGGGATCGGCATTGATGGCCCACTCGGACAGGTACTTGCCGTTTTCGTCGAATACCTGGATGCGGTGGTTGTTGCGATCGTTGACGAACACGTGGCGGTTGCTCGGGTCCACGGCCACGCCGTGCACGTTGTTCATGTAGCCGGGCCGCTTTTCGTTCGGCGGCACGCCCTTGATGCCCCACTGGGAGACGAACGTGCCGTTCTTGTCGAACTTCGCCACGCGCGTGCCGGTGTAGCCGTC
>Ga0134122_10000004_pt1 | contig 104370 bp, 79 predicted proteins | sample KB302_FD_96461 | JGI IMG/M metagenome (GOLD analysis project Ga0134122, IMG submission 96461) | Terrestrial soil microbial communities without Nitrogen fertilizer from Kellogg Biological Station, Michigan, USA - KB3-0-2 | ecosystem: Environmental > Terrestrial > Soil > Unclassified ... | reverse complement strand
GCCAACGGGACGCGGTAAGAAAAATCCCAAATCCCAGATCCCAAACCCCAAATCAAAATTTGCGGGTTTGGGATTTTTGGGATTTGGCATTTGGATCTTGGGATTTGGGATTTATCCTGAATCCCTGCTCTATCTCCTCTTCTTCCTCTCGGGCATCAGCGGGCTGATCTACCAGGTCGTCTGGGTCCGCGTCTTCGGCAACGTCTTCGGCAACACCATCTATTCGGCCTCGGCCGTCGTCGCCGTGTTCATGCTCGGCCTCGGCGCGGGCAGCTATCTCGCCGGGCGGTGGTCGGATCGGCGATACGCCGCCAACCAGGAGCTGCCGCTGCGCGCCTACGGGTATTTCGAGCTGGCGATCGCGGCGATGGGCGCGGTTATCGCGGGCGTTCTTCCGCACCTCGATCGACTGTCCGTGCTCGTCACCTCGTATCGGCAGGATGCCAACGGCTGGTACGTGATCACCGCGGGCTCATACGCCGCGCGGACCGCCATCGCGCTGATCCTCCTCACCCCGATCACGCTGTTGATGGGCGGCACGCTGACCCTCCTGATCCGGTATCTCGTGCGCACCGACGTCGAAGCGCAGACGCGACGCATCGCGTTGCTCTATGCCGTGAACACGGCGGGCGCCGCCGCCGGATGCTTTCTCACCGACTTCGCCCTCGTGCCCGCGTGGGGCCTCTTCGCCACGCAACTCGTCGCCGTGGCACTCAACACGATCGCCGGCGTCGGCGCGATCGCGTTGAGCAAATCCCAAATCCCAAGCCCCAAGTCCCAAGCCCCAAATCTGAAATCGCAAACCTCAAAGAGATCCGGCAAGCGGACCCCGGATCCCGGATCGCGGATTCCGGACCCAGCGTCTCCGATCCCCGATCCCCGATCCCCGATCCCTGCCCGCAGCGCCGTCGCGCCTGTCGCCATCGCCCTAGCGCTGTCCGGCTTCGCCGGCCTCGGGATGGAAATCCTCTGGTTCCGCCACTTCTCGATCATGCTCGGCGCCTTCCGCGCCGTGTTCTCGCTGCTGCTGACGGTCATCCTCGTCGGCATCGGCATCGGCTCGTTCGCCTCGACCGCATTGCAGCAGCTTGCCGCGCCGAAGCCTTCGGCGAAGGCGGGGCGTGTCCGCAGTCCCGCGACGGCGCTCATCGCCACCCAGTCGCTGTTCGTCGCGTTCACCCTCGCCGGCATCTGGGCGGCGGACTCCGCCGCCATCGATCGCACAGTGTCGGCGGCGCTGCGCGAATTCGGTGCGGCGACCAACGTCGATCAACTGCTGGCTCCGGGCACGTTCAGCGAGATGTGGTTCAACCTGCGGCCGATGCTGTTCGAGGTCGGCGTGCCTGCGCTGCTGATCGGGTTCAGCTTTCCGCTCGGCAACGCCGTGGTTCAGCACGCGGAGCCGTCGGTCGGCCGCCGCGCCGGCGTGCTGTATCTCGCCAACACCGCGGGCGCGGTGGGCGGCAGCCTCGTCTCCGGCTTCGTGCTGCTGCCATGGCTGGGCCTGCAGGGGAGCACCACCGTCCTGATGATCGTCGCCGCCGCCGGACTCATCCCTCTGTACCTTGCCGCGCGGACGCCGGATCCCGGATCGCGGATCCCCGCCCGCTCCCTGATCCCTGCCGGTGCCGCGGCGGTTGCCATCGCGGCCTGGCTCCTGCTTCCCTCCGACTACATCAGCACGCGCGCGCTGCCGCAGCCCGAACAGAACGAGCGCGTCCTCGACCAGAGCGAAGGCGTCAACGAGATCGTCACCATCACCGAGACCTCCGGCAGGGGGAGGCGCCTGATGACGAACGGCCACGCGATGTCGGCCACCTGGCCGCTCTCCCAGCGCTACATGCGCGCGCTCGCGCACGTACCGCTGCTGATGATCGATAACCCGGCGCGCGCGCTCGTCATCGGGTTCGGCGTCGGCAACACGACCGCCGCCGCGACGCTCCATCCGTCGATGCAGCAGGTCGAGGTCGCCGACCTGTCGCGCAACGTCCTCGATCACGCGTCATGGTTCAGCGCCACCAACGGCGACGTCATCCACGATCGCCGCGTCTCGGTCTACGTCAACGACGGGCGCCATCATCTCCTGATGGGCGCGGGGGCGAGGAATTACGATCTCATCGCGCTCGAGCCGCCGCCGATCGGCTACGCCGGCGTCGCGTCGCTCTATTCCACGGAGTTCTATCAGCTGGCGCGCTCGCGGCTGAAGCCGGGCGGGTTCGTCAGCCAGTGGCTTCCGGCCTACCAGGTGCCGACGGCGACGACGCTGTCGATGATCAAGTCGTTCGTGGAGGTGTTTCCGCAGTCGGTGCTGCTCTCGGGCGCGGAGGCCGACCTCATTCTCATCGGCGGCAGCGAGCGGATAGAGGTCGATCCGAACCGGTTGTTCGCCGCGCTGTCGCAGCGTCCCGCCGTGCGCGCCGATCTCGCCAGGCTCGATCTCGGCACCCCGCGCGAGATCGTCGGCATGTTCGTCGGCTCGTCGCAGACGCTCGCCGCCGCGACGCGCGACGTCGTGCCGGTCACCGACGACCGGCCGGTGCAGGAGTTCGGCGTCCGCTCGCTGCTCAACCTCGGCGAGTCGGTCCCCGGCTCGGTCGTCGACTTGAGCCGCGTCGCCGAATGGTGCCCGGCCTGTTTCGACAACGGCATGCCCGTCCGCGCCGTCGAGGGGCTCGATCTCTATCTCGCGCTCCTGAACCGCGCGTACGGCGCCTCACCGGAGCAGGGCGCACGCATCCGCGCCGCCGCCGACACCGGCCGCCGCGTCGCGGGCAGCGCCTACCTCGGCGTCGTCGTCCCCGAGGAGGCCGGGGTCCACAACGATCTCGGGATTGCGTACGCCTCGCGCGGCCAGATGGACGCCGCCATCGCCGAATTCCGCCAGGCGCTCGCCCTCGATCCCGGCGCCGCGGCGACGCACTGGCACCTCGGCGCGGCGCTCGCCGAGCGCGGAGCGCTCGACGAAGCGATGGAGCATCTGCGCACTTCCGTGCAGCGCGACCCGACAAATCTTGAAGCGAAGCACGATCTTGAAACGGTGACCGCGCTGCGGCGGCAACGTCAAGCTCTCCCTTGACTTAGGGCCCCGCAGGCGCTAATTTCATTCGCTCCACACACAGCAATCCGGCGGGCACTTTCGATGAAGGAGTTTCCATGAATTGGGGTTTGGCAAGGCGGGTACTTGCGATCGGCGTCATTCTCCTGCTCCCTGTCGCGGCGTTCGCACAGGAAGCGGTACTGACCGGCACCGTCACTGATTCGACGGGCGCAGTTCTGCCGGGTGTCACCGTAACCGCTTCGAACGAGGCGACGGGCAATACGTTTGTCGGCGTCACCGACGAGCGCGGGATCTACCGCATCCCTGTGCGAATCGGCAATTACAAGGTCACGAGCGAGTTGCAGGGATTCGCGACCGCCATGCGGGCCGACGTTCAGTTGCTCGTCGGCCAGACCGCGACGCTGAACCTGCAGATGGCACCGTCGACCGTCCAGGAAACCGTCACGGTCACCGGCGAAGCGCCGCTCATCGACCTCAAGAACTCATCGCTTGGCGGCAACATCGACGCGCGCCAGGTGCAGGAGCTGCCGGTCAACGGCCGCAACTGGATGGCGCTGGCGCTGCTGGCGCCCGGCAGCCGCACGCAGGCGGGCGCCACCGGCACCGCCGCGCAGATCCCGCTGCCCGATCGGAACGGCGGCGAGGCGCGCGAGTTCCAGCTGAACGTCGACGGCCAGCAGGTCTCGGCCGACATCGGCACTGGCGGCCAGGCGAAGTTCAGCCAGGACTCGATCGCCGAGTTCCAGTTCGTCGCCAACCGGTTCGACGCGACGATGGGCCGCTCGACCGGCGTCCAGGTGAACGCCATCACGAAGTCCGGCAGCAACCAGGTGTCGGGCCTCTTCCGCGGCAACTTCCGCGACAGCAGGTTCAACGCGGAGAACCCCGTTCTCCACGTCGTCGAGCCCGTGAAGAACCAGCAGTACAGCACCACGCTCGGCGGCCCGATCGTGAAGGACAAGCTGCACTACTTCGCCAACTACGAGTACGAGCGCGAGCCGCGCACCAGCATCTTCAACTCGCCGTACCCGGCGTTCAACGTCAACCTCACCGGCAAGAACACGCAGAAGAAGGGCGGCGTCCGGCTCGACTACCAGCTGTCGTCCCAGACGCGGTTGATGGGCAAGTTCTCGCGCGCGGTGATCTTCGAGCCGTTCGGCGCCGGCAACACCGGCTTCTCGGGCTCGACGGGCACCAACCGCGAATACAACCGCGAGTCGCTCGGCCAGCTGACCCAGGTGCTGAGCAACCGCGCGGTCAACGAGGTGAAGGTCGGCCAGGCGGTGTTCGGCCTCGCGAACGAGAACCTCACGCACTGGTCGAACCACTGGCAGAAGGTCAACGGCATCACCATCGGGTCGCCGCGCATCGCGTTCACCGGCTTCTCGATTGCGCCGAACCAGAACTACCCGCGCCACCAGGACCAGTGGGTGTGGAACGCGCGTGACGACTTCACGTATTCGTACGACGCCGGCGGCCGTCACGACCTCCGCCTGGGCGGCGAGTTCCTGAACCGTCATCAGATCCAGGCCAACTGCCGTCAGTGCAGCGGCGACATGCGCGCGACCGCGCTGCCGCTTCCGTCGGCCGCCGTGCTGCAGTCGTGGTTCCCGGATCCGTTCAACGTGGACACGTGGAACCTCGCGGCCGTCTCGCCGTGGGTGACGACCTACTCCATCGGCGTCGGCGACTTCAACGTGCACCTCTACTCGAAGAAGGTCGCGAGCTGGTTCCAGGACGACTGGGCGATCAGCAACCGGCTGACGCTCAACCTCGGCCTGCGCTACGACCTCGAGCTCGGCGCGTTCGCCAACGACGTCGAAGTGCAGCCGTTCCAGCAGGCGGGCCGTCCGGCCGACAAGACGAACTTCCAGCCGCGCGTCGGCTTCAACTTCAAGGTGAACGATTCGACCGCGCTGCGCGGCGGGTCGGGCCTCTACTACGGCGACGCGCTCGGCGCCGACCAGTCGTTCGCGACGGGCAACCGGCAGGTGGTGGTCATCCAGTACACCAACGACGGACGTCCCGACTTCGCGGCCAACCCGACCGGCGGACAGCCGCTGCCGACCTTCGAGCAGGCGCAGGCGCGTCTCTGCTCGGGCAACCCGGCGGTGTTCAACGCGTGGAAGGCGACCAACTACGCGGGCGCCGCGCCGTGCCTGACGCGCGACCTGCAGGAGTTCGTCGGCCTGCCGAAGTACGTGCACCTGCCGCGGACGTTCCAGTCCTCCATCGGCATTCAGCACCAGATGGGCTCTGTGACCGCCTTCACGGCCGACTACGTCTACAGCAAGGGCGACCATGAAAAGGACGTCGTCGACAACATCAACCTGACGTTCAACCCGGCGACGGGCGCGAACTTCCCGTTCGCGAACCGCGCGACGCGGCCCTACCCCGACTGGGGCGTCGTCTCGATGAACACGCACCTCGGCCGCTCGGAGTACCACGCGCTGCAGACCTCGCTCACCAAGCGCTTCAGCAACCGGTGGCAGGGCTCGGCGACCTACACGCTGTCGCGGCTCTACAACGCGGACACGCACCCGTTCAGCGGGCTGGAACCGGTACCCTTCGACACCGCCAGGGATCTTGGCGGCGAGTGGGGCATTTCGGCCGACGACCAGCGCCATCGCCTGGTGATGAACGGCATCTGGCAGGTCGGCGGTGGCTTCCAGGTGAGCGCGCTGCACTTCTTCGCCGCCGGCATACGTCTGCCGCACACCTACGGCGGCGACGTGCGCGGCACCGGCGCGAACTTCAGCCAGCGCCTGCGTCCGGACGGCTCGATCGTTCCGCGTAACGATCTGCTCGCGCCGCCGCAGAACCGCACCGACCTCCGGCTGCAGCAGCGGATTCCGCTCGGCGGCCGCGTGGCCGTCGACGGCATCGCGGAGGTGTTCAACGTGTTCAACCGTCCGAACTGGGGCATCGGCACGCAGGAGAGCACGCCGAGCCAGTTCCTCCAGCACACGTCGGCGCAGGTGCGGACGGCGCAGTTCGGCTTCCGGCTGACTTTCTAACGCAGGTCAACGTCCAGTCTCCAACTTCCAACTCCCAAGGCGCCCTTCGGGGAACCTTGGGAGTTGTTTTTTTGGGAGTTGGTAGTTGGGAGTTTTCCGCGTTCCCCGTATAGAATTCCCCGTTTCTCCACCTCACAGCAAAGGACTCCGCATGGCTGCCACCCGCGCCACCGCCGCGCCGTTCGCCGCGACTCGGACGCCGCTCAATTCGAATCAGATCAAGGGCTTCTGGGCGGCCTGGGGCGGCTGGTGCCTCGACGGCATGGACGCGTTCATCTACTCGCTGGTGCTCGTGCCCGCGCTGACCGAGCTGCTGCCGAAATCGGGCATCGCCGCGACGCCGGGCAACATCGGCTACTACGGCAGCATCCTGTTCGCGCTCTTCCTTGCCGGCTGGGGCATGTCGATGGTGTGGGGGCCGATCGCCGATCGCTTCGGGCGCGTCAAGGCGCTGATGATGACGATCCTGATGTACTCGGTTTTCACCCTGGCCTGCGGCCTCGCGCAGAACGTGTGGCAGCTGGCGATCCTGCGCGTCTTCTGCGGCATCGGCCTCGGCGGTGAGCAGCCGATCGGCGGCACCTTCATCGCGGAGGAATGGCCCGAGGATCGCCGGAAGATGGGCGCCGGCTACATGCACACCGGCTACTACTTCGGCTTCTTTCTCGCGGCGCTGGCCAACTTCGTGATCGGCGCCAACTACGGGTGGCGGTGGATGTTCGTGCTCGGCGGCACGCCCGCGCTGCTGGTCGGCTGGATCCAGAGCGGGGTCCACGAGTCGGCGGCGTGGAGGGCGAAGTTCGAGAACCCGGCGGCGCGGCCGCGCATGCGCGACTCGTTCGCGGCGCTCTTCAGCCCGCGTTTCTCGAAGCGGACGATCACCATGTCGCTGCTGTTCACGGTGTCGATCATCGGCTTGTGGGCCGGGTCGATCTACGTGCCGACCGCGGTCACGCAGATCGCCCTTCGCGAAGGGCGTAGCGCGGCCGAAGCGGCGCGTCTGGCGTCGTATGCGGGCGCGGTGCTCGCGATCGGCACCATCATCGGCTGCCTGCTCGCGCCCGTGGCGGCCGAAGCCGTCGGGCGCCGCGCCGCCATGGCCGGCTATTTCGTCCTCATGTTCATCGGCATCGCCTTCGGCTTCGGCAGCGTGTTCTACATGCAGAACGCGCTGACGCCGTTCTTCGTCCTCATCTTCGTCCTCGGCCTCGGCGGCGCGAACTTCGCGCTCTACACCCTCTGGATCCCGGAGCAGTTCACGACCGAGTGCCGCGGGAGCGCCATCGGCTTCACCAGCTCGATCGGACGCTTCGCCGGCGTGGCGATGGTGTTCCTCGTCGGCGCCGGCATCCAGCGCTACGGCTCGCTCGGCGTGCCGGTGGCCCTGACCGCCGCGGCGTTCGTCCTCGGCCTGTTCGTGCTGCCCGCGTCGAAGGAGACGCGTGGCGAACCGCTCCCGGTCTAGACCGTTGCCCGATCCAGTTCTCGAGCTCCGGGATGCGACCGTCGTCAAGAACGAACGCCGCATCCTCGATAGCCTCACGCTCACCATCTCCGCCGGCGAGCACACCGCGATCATCGGGCCCAACGGCGCCGGCAAGTCGGCGCTCGTCAGCCTGCTCACGCACGACGATCGGCCGCTGCGTCACGAGGACGGATCGCCGTCTGTGCTCGTCTTCGGCCAGGGCCGGTGGAACGTCTTCGATCTGAAATCGCAGCTCGGCATCGTCTCCGCCGACCTGCACCATCGCTTCGTGCTGGGGAACAACGAGGGACGCGTCACGGCGGATGCCGCGGTGCTGTCGGGATTCCTGGCGACGCAGGGCATCCTGCGCTACGGCGCGGTGACGCAGGAGATGCGGGCGCGCGCCACGGAGGCGTTGACCCGCATGGGCGTCGCGCACCTGGCGAAGCGGCGGCTCGACGAAATGTCGACCGGCGAGGCGCGGCGGGTGCTGCTGGCGCGCGCGCTCGTCACGGCGCCGCGCGCGCTGATCCTCGACGAGCCGACGACCGGGCTCGACCTCGTGGCGCGCCACGACTTCACCGAGCGCGTGCGGCAGGTCGCGCGCGCCGGTACGACGCTCATCCTGATCACGCACCACATCGAGGAGATCGTCCCCGAGATCCAGCGCATCGTCCTCGTCGGCGAGGGACGCATCGCCGCCTCGGGGCCGAAGCGCGATATCCTCACCTCGGCGCGCATCAGCACGCTGTTCAACGCGCCGATTGCGCTCGAGGAGGACGATGGCTACTTCTACGCGAGGCCGACGCTCACCACGAAGCGCTAAGGCCCGAGGCAAGACGAAGCGCGAGACCGTCGGCGTCATCGGCCTCGGCATCATGGGGTCGGCGATGTCGGCGAACCTCGTTCGCGCCGGCTTTCGCGTCGTCGGCTACGACCCGGTGCCGGAAGCGGGCCGTCGGCTGAAGCGCGCCGGCGGCACGCCGCTGCAGGACGCGCGCGGCGTGGCGGATGCGGCCGCGACCATCATCACGTCGCTGCCATCCGCCTCGGCGCTGATCCAGGTGGCAAGCGAGCTCGCGCAGTTCGGCCGCAAGGTCATCGTCATCGAGACGAGCACGCTGCCCATCGACGTCAAGGAACAGGCGCGCGCGGCGCTGGCCAGGCGCGGTGCCATCCTGCTCGATTGCCCGCTCAGCGGCACGGGTGCGCAGGCGCGGACAAAGGACATCGCGGTGTATGCGAGCGGCGACAACGCGACGTACCGCGCGGTCGTGCCGGTGCTCGAGGCCTTCTCGCGGGTGAATTACTACGTCGGGCCGTTCGGCAACGGGTCGAAGATGAAGTTCGCGGCCAACCTGCTGGTCGCCATTCACAACGTCGCCGGCGCCGAGGCGATGGTGCTGGCGATGAAGTCGGGCCTCGATCCGGCGCTGGCGTACAAGGTGCTCACCGACGGCGCCGGCAACTCGCGCATGTTCCAGGTGCGCGGGCCGATGATGGTGAAGGGCGACTATTCGTCCGACGTGACGATGAAGCTGTCGGTGTGGCAGAAGGACATGCACGTCATCGCCGAGTTCGCGAAGGCCAATGGGTGTCCGACGCCGTTGTTTTCGGCGACGGCGCCGCTCTACATCGCGGCAACGGCCTCCGACCCCACCGAGGACACCGGCGCGGTCTGCGCCGTCATCGAGAAGATGGCAAACTACCGGCGGAAGCGGCGGTAACGGGCCGGGAGCCGGGATCCGGGATCCGGGATCCGCAGGGATCAGGGATCAGGGATCAGGGATCAGGGATCAGGAATGACGGACGTAGCGGCGGACCTTCAGGTCCGCCGGCCGCGGTCGGCGCGTGCCCTCCGCGTCGCTTCTCCGCGTGGCGAAAGCGCTGCGCGCGCCGGGGCGATCCGCGGGACGCCAGGGTCGCCGCCCTTCCTTCGCTCATTGACGCCGGCAACGAGCTGCGATTCATCCGGCGGCTCAACCTGGCTCGACTCCCTCAGCGTGCTCACGCTTGGCGGATTCAGGCCGCCAGCGCTCCGACGCTCCGCTTCACGCATGCGCCGACCGCCGATAGCGTCGCGCATCCCGCCATCTACCGATCGCGTCGAGATCGTGGTAACGTCCGCGCCGCCATGTTTCGAATCAACTGCTTCGCTATCGTTGCAGCTCTGGTCCTGTTCGCGTGCGTCGCGTCCGCGCAGGACATGCGGCCCGCCGAGCAGGTCTACAAGAACATCAAGGTGATGACCGGCGTCCCGGCGAGCCAGATCGTCGAGGGGATGCACGTCATCAAGGCGGCGCTCGGGGTGACGTGCGAGCACTGCCACATCCAGGGACAGATGGACCGTGACGACCTCCCGGCGAAGAACAAGGCGCGCGCGATGTACCTGATGATGACCGAGATCAATCGCGCGAACTTCGGCGGCAGGCAGCTGGTGACCTGCGTGACGTGCCACCGGGGTCACGCGACTCCCGCCAACGTCCCCGAGCTGCCGTCGCCGAGCATCACGGAGGAGACCGAGTCGAGGCCCCAGCTGCCGACCGTCGACGAAATCCTGGCGAAATACATCACGGCACTGGGCGGCGAGCAGGCGATGCGCAAGGTGACGACGCGCGTGATCACGGCGACGCAGGAAGTGCCGACCGGTCCGGGAGGCACGATCCCGGTGCCCTCGAAGCTCGAACGGTCGCTCAAGGCGCCGAATCTCGTGCTCGACGTCTACGTGACGGACAAGTTCACGATCGCGGACGGCTTCGACGGCAGCGCCGAGTGGACGAAGGGGCAGAACGGCGCCGTCAATGCCCTCACGCCGGACGGGATCGACGGCGAGCGCGCGAGGCGCGCCGCCGCGTTTTACGAACCTCTCACGCTGAAGGCGCAGTATCAGACGATGAGGGTCGACGGCATCGAGCAGGTCAACGGCCACGACACCTACGTCGTCACCGGCGTGCCGGCGGCGAACACGCCCGAGAAGCTGTACTTCGATACACAGACGGGACTGCTGCTCCGCAAGTCGACCTACATCGACGCGATGTCCGGGCGCAGTCCGTATCAGGTGGATTTCGACGACTATCGGAACACGGACAGCGGCGTGAAGATTCCGTTCGTCGTCCGCATGCTGCCGGCGGGGCCGCGAATGGAGTTGTCATCGCGCGCCACGTTCCGCATCACGAGCGTGAAGGACAACGTGCCGATCGATGACGCGAAGTTCACGAAGCCGTTGCCCACCCCACAGCCACCGCGGCCGTAGAGGTAGAGGCCCCCGTAGACGTAGAGGCCCCCGTAGACGTAGAGGCGGACCTTCAGGTCCGCCTTCCGACGCAGGTGTCTACCTCAGGTCGGCCTGCGCCGGGAGCGGTCGCCGCATGCGTTCCGCGTCGCTTCTCCGCGTGCCGAACGCGCTGCGCGCGTCGATGGCGGCCGCTGGCCGCCAGGGTCGCCACGGGCTGGGCGCTACGCGCCCGTGAGTACTTGTCGCTGCCAGCTATTCGTCGCGCGGCTCAACCTGGCTTGCATCCCTCGACGTGCTCGCGCGTTGCGGCTTCAGATCGGCAGCGCTCCGACGCTCCGCGTCACGCATGCGCCGACCGCGAGACCGGCCAGAGGGGCGACGTTTCCACCTGGCTGTCCGCACCGAAGGCCAGCGCGCGCCGACGCCTGAAGCCCGCAGCCCGCGGCGGCAAGCCCGCAGCCGAGCCCGTTTTATTGACACCATCCGTTCGGCACTACTAGACTCGGCGCGCTGGGGTTGTCGTTCGCCCCAAGGAGATTGGAAATGACCCGAAAACTGATGTTCGTGCTCGGTCTCATTGCGGTTCTCGTGATTGGCGTCGGCCCGGCGATGGCGCACCACGGCGGCGCGGCATTCGACCAGGCCAAGATGCAGACCTTGACGGGCACGCTCACGCAGATGGATTTCGTCAACCCGCACGTCGTCGTCTGGTTCGACGTGAAGAATGCGGACGGGACGACGACGAAGTGGTCGGGATGGCTGACCGCCCCCAACAAGCTGCAGCGCGCCGGCTGGAGCAAGAACACGCTCAGGCCGGGCGACATGCTCACGGTCGTCGGCAATCAGCAGAAAAACGGCAGCCCGGTGCTTCAGATCCGGAAGATTGCCGGACCCGAGGGCGACCTGCCGACCTTCGAGCAGTAAACGAGCAGTCAAGAGGAGATGCAGATGCGCACGCGCGTAATCGCCCCCACGCTCGCGACGGCTGTAACGTTCGTGCTGGCCGCGTCCGCCACGCTCCTTTCCCAGGGCGCGCCGGCCGGGCAGGGCGCTCGCGGTGGCGGCGCGCGGGGCGGCGCACCGGCGGCCGCTGCCCCCTCGGCCCCCGCGCCAGCGAAAGACCTGACCGGCGTCTGGATGATGCGCAACCCGCCGGGCAAGAACGGTCCCTGGACCAACTTCACCTACACCGATCCGATGAAGGCGCCGCCGGCCATGACCGAGTGGGGACAGGCGCAGTTCAAGCTCGCCAAAGACTCCAACGGCGGCAACTACACGCTCGACGAGACGAACGACCCGGTGCTGACCAAGTGCTACCCGCCCGGCGTCCCGCGCGTGTACTTCCATCCATATCCGTTCGAAGTGATCCAGACCCCGAAGCAGACGCTGCTGGTGTACGAGTACGATCATTGGATGCGACGCGTCCACACGGACGGCCGCACGCTGCCGACCGATCCGGATCAGCTGTGGATGGGCACGTCGGTCGGCCGGTGGGTCGACGATCACAACTTCCAGGTGGAGACGATCGGCTTCAACGAGAAGACCTGGCTCGATCGCCTCGGCCACGCGCACAGCGATCAGCTGAAGGTGACGGAGAACTTCCGCCGCATCGACAGCAATCACCTCGAGCTCGACATCAAGATGGAAGATCCGAAGGCGCTCGCCCGCCCGTGGACGACGACGTTCTATTACGAGAACCGTCCGCAGTGGGAGCTGGGCGAGATCTCGTGCTCGGGCGACTATCTCGACTGGACGCAGGTCGAGAAGGGTGGACGGGAATACAAGAGATAGCTCGCAGCGGGCAGCAGGCAGCGGGCAGTTGGTTCAGGCTGCCTGCTGCGAACTGCCTGCTACTGCCAGCTGCCCGCTGCCCGCTGCCCGCTAGGCTTTCAGGCGCGGCAGCAGGCGAAGCGCGTTGTCCCGTTCCACCGCGCGCAGCTCCGCGTCGGTAAATCCGCCGTTCTCTTTCAACCCTTTCGCGACAATCGCCGCCGACCCGCCGCCGAGCGGGAAGTCGGTGCCGAAGAGGATCTGCGAGGTCGGCACGAACTTCCTGAACGAGGGCATCGTGTACGGGTTGAACGCCTGCGCGGTGTCGTAATAGAACTTCTGCAGCTCGAACACCACGCCCTTCGGCAGCTTGTCCCCGCCGGCGCCGTTCAGGCGGCTGGTGATGTAGGGGACGGTGCCGCCGCCGTGCGACCAGATGAACCTGATGTCGGGAAACTGCGCGACGGCTCCAGTCTGCAGCAGGCTGAGGATCGTCCGCGTGGTGTCGAAGACGAACTCCACGCCGCGGTTCTGCGCGTCGGTCAGCGTGGCCTGCACGCCGCACGCGGCGCAGTACGGATGGCAGTAGACGACGCCCTTGCGCCGGTTCATCTCCTGCAGCAGCGGCGTGAACGCGGGGTTGCCGAGGTACTTGCCGTCGTAGCTTGACAGCACGCCGATGCCGTCGGCCTTCAGCGTGTCGAGCGCGTACTCCATCTCCTTCAACGACCCGTCGACGTCGGGCAGCGGCAGCACGGCAAACAGGCCGAATCGCCCCGGGTAGTCGCGTACGACCTTCGCGCCGGCCTCGTTGCACTCGCGCGCGAGCGCGCGCGCGGCCATGTTGTCGCCGAAGTGCACGCCCGGATCGCTGATCGAGATGATCGACGTCGCGACGCCGCCTTCCTCCATCTCCGCCAGCATCTTTGCCGGCGACCAGTCCTTCAGCGTCGCCTGCTGGACGCCATGTGCCGTGGCGAGGTCGTAGAGCTTCGGCACGGTGAAGTGCGCGTGCGTGTCGATGCGGAACAGCCGCCCGGCCGCCGCTCCCTGAGCGGCGACGCCCCGGCCGAACGCGGGGGCGAGTGCCGCCGCGCCAGCCGCGCCAAGACCTGCAAGAAATTCCCGTCTGCCGACTGCCATTGAAAGCCCCTTGTCCCTGACAGGCGGACCTGAAGGTCCGCCTCTACGTTCGACGTGACGTCCGCCTCTACGTTCGACGTGACGTCCGCCTCTACGTTCGACTGCCGACTGCCCACTGCTGACTGCTGTGCGGGCACGAGAATAAGCGTGTTCCCGCGTCCATTGACAGTGTTTTCTCCCAACCGCTAGACTCCGCGCCACCATGCGAATTCCGCTCCGGTACGCCCGGATGTTCGGGCTCGTCATCGGTGTCTTCTCGCCTAAGGCGGACTGAAGATCCGCCTCTACGCGACGAGGACGAAGACCAAGAGGTAGGGGCAATAACGGGAGGTCAAATGGGCCGTTTCCTTCGGGAGGTTTCTTTCGGGGCGCTGGCACTTCTTCTCACCGCTGCGGCGGCGTCGGCGCAGTTGTCGACGGCGGAGCTGAGCGGACGTGTGACGGACACGAGCGGCGCGGTGCTGCCCGGTGTCACCGTGACGATGACCCAGACCGACACGCAGGCGACCAGGACCGCGATTACCGACGCGGACGGCACCTACGTCATCTCGAACCTCCCGACCGGTCCGTACCGGCTCGAGGTCTCGCTCCAGGGCTTCCGCAGCTACGTGCAGAACGGCATCGTGCTGCAGGTCGGCGCCACGCCGACCATCAACGTGCCGCTCGAGCTCGGCAACGTCGCCGAGACGATCACGGTTGAAGGCGCGGCGCCGCTCATCGACGTCAAGAGCTCCGGCATCAAGGATGTCGTCGAGAACGAGCGCATCGTGGAGCTGCCGCTGCAGGGCAGGCAGGTCACGGACCTGATCGTGCTCGCCGGCGGCGCGGTCAACACCGGCAGCCCGAACAGCCGCAATTTCGGCGGCTGCGACTCGTGCGGCGGCAAGGCGGTCAACATCGCCGTGGCCGGCGGGCTGAACTTCGGCGTCGCCTACCTCCTCGACGGCGCGATGCACAACGACCCGCAGAACAACGCCAACCTGCCGCTGCCGTTCCCCGACGCGCTGCAGGAGTTCAGCGTCGCCACGAGCGGCCTCTCCGCGCAGAACGGCATGCACTCCGGCGCGTCGGTCAACGCCATCACGAAGTCGGGCACCAACAACCTGCATGGCAACGCGTTCGAGTTCCTGCGCGACCATCGCTTCAACGCGACCAACCCGTTTGCGGCGATCAACCCGGCGACCGGCAAGCGCCGCGACGACGGGCTGCTGCGCAACCAGTTCGGCGGCACGATGGGCGGACCGATCGTGCAGAACAAGCTGTTCTTCTTCGGCGCCTACCAGGGGACGGCGACGCGGCAGACGCCCGCGGCCAACATCGCCTTCGTGCCGACGGCGGCGATGCTCGCCGGCGACTTCACGGCGTTCGCGTCGCCCGCCTGCAACGGCGGGCGGCAGGTGACGCTGCGCGCGCCATTCGTCAACAACCAGATCGCCCCGTCGGCGTTCAGCCCCGCGGCGCTGAACCTCGCCCGGCGGCTGCCGAAGACGACGGACCCGTGCGGCCAGGTCACCTACGGCACGAAGGACGACAACAACGAGGGGCAGGCGGTCGGCAAGGTCGACTACCAGCTCACGACGAACCATGCGATGTTCGGCCGCTACATGGCCACCTTCTTCAAGCAGCAGGCGGCCTTCGCCAAGGACCCCGACAACGTGCTGGTCACCAACGACCCCGGGACCGACAACCTGGCGCAGTCGTTCACCTTCGGCGACACGATGATCCTCTCCTCGAGCACGGTGAACTCCCTGCGCGTGGCGTTCAACCGCACGGCGGTGCACCGCTACCAGGCGCCGTTCTTCTCGCCGAAGGACCTCGGCTCCAACGTCTATTCGTACAACCCGGGCGAGATGGTGATGGTCGTCACCAACGCCTTCAACATCTCCGCCGGCACCGCGACCAAGGGAATCTTCTCGACCAACACCTACCAGCTCAATGACGACTACTCGACGGTGAAGGGTGCGCACCAGCTCTCCCTCGGCGCCGATGTCGCCTACTGGAAGTACGCGGGCGAATCGCACGCGCGGTCGGGCGGCAACTGGACGATCAGCGGCCAGATCACCGGCGCCAGCCTCGCGGACTTCCTCATCGGGCGCGTGACCACGCTCGAGCACGGCGGGCCGGCCATCATCCCGGTCGATCAGAAGTACGTCGGCCTTTACGCACAGGACACGTGGAGGGCGACGGCGCGCGTGACGGTGAACGGCGGCCTCCGCTGGGAGCCGTACTTCGGGCAGCAGGTGGAGAACGGCGCGCTGTCGATCTTCAGCCTGGACAACTGGCGCAGCGGCGTGAAGAGTACCGTCTACAAGAACGCCCCCGCCGGGTTCTTGTGGCCGGGCGACCCGGGCTTCCCGAAAGGGAATACGGGACTCTACCCGCAGTGGTTGAACCTGTCGCCGCGCATCGGCCTGGCGTGGGATGTGAGCGGCGACGGCCGCCTCGCCGTCCGCACCTCTTACGGCATCGCCTACGACTTCCCGAGCGCCGACTACCACAACATCAACGCCTCGGCGCCGCCGTTCGGCAACCGGTCGCTGCTGCAGGATCCTCCGGGACTGTTCGACGACCCGTACCGGACCTACGGCGGCGACCCGCATCCGATCGTCACCAACGCCGACACGCGCTTCGTCAACTACGGCTCGTACGGCGTCGTCGATCCGCACATCAACTCGCCGCGCGCGCAATCGTGGAACGTCACCGTCGAGAAGCAGCTGGGGACGATCTGGGGGGTCTCGGCCAGCTATCTGGGCAGCCACACGGACCGCATCTGGGGGCAGGTCGCGCTCAACCCGGGCGAGTTCCTCGGCAACGCCCCGTGCACGCTGAACGGCGTGTCGTACGCGAACTGCACCGTGCCGGCCAACCTCGATCAGCGCCGCGTCCTGCACGATCCGCTGATCGGCGTGCTCGATCTGCACACCGACGTCGGCGTGCAGAACTACCGCGGCATGAAGCTGTCGCTGCGTCGGCGTGAAGCCAACGGGTTGAGCCTGAACGCGAACTACACGCTGTCGCGCTGCGTCGGCAACACGGCGACCGGCACCTTCCCGCAATTGAGCACCGGCTACGTCAAGCCCGACGATCCGTCGTTCGACTACGGGCACTGCTCGCAGGACCGGACGCACATCGGCATCATCACCGTCGGCTACGTCACGCCGCGCTTCAACGGCCGCACGGCGCGTCTCGTCGCCTCGAACTGGCGGCTCTCGGGCATCTACAACGCGGCGTCCGGCCCATGGCTGAACATCACGACCGGGCAGGACAACTCGGGCAACGGCCTCAACGCGCAGCGCCCGAACCAGGTGTCCGACGATGTCTACGGCGCCAGGACGGTGACCGCCTACTTGAACAAGGCGGCGTTCGCGCAGCCGGCGCCCGGCACCTTTGGCAACCTGCCCATCAACGCCATCAAGGGACCCGGCCGGTGGAGCATCGACATGGCGCTGTCGCGGACGGTGAACCTGGCGAGCACGCAGAACGTCGAGCTGCGGCTCGAGGCGTTCAACGTCACCAACAACTTCAATTGGGATATTCCGGCGACGAACCTGAACCTGGGGACGTTCGGCCGCATTACGAGACTGGCGCCGGGGACGACGCCGCGGATCCTGCAGTTCGGCGTGAAGTACGGCTTCTGATCGAGAACCACGAAGGACACGAAGGACACGAAGGAATTCTTTGATCTTCGCGTTCGTCGCGCCCTTCGTGGTTCGCCACGCCGATCTTGCACTGGCGAGCTTTCCGGGGCGACAATGAGCCGCCGGCGTGCGCACCGCCGGTTTTCGGAGGAATCGGGATGAGAACGAAACTCGGGCTTTTGTCCGCCATTGTCAGCCTCGTTGTCGGCTCGGGCGCCGCGTTCGCGCACCATTCGTTCAGCACGGAGTACGACGGCTCGAAGACGTTCAACATCAAGGGGACGGTGTCGAAGGTCGAGTGGACCAACCCGCACGCCCGCTTCTATGTCGACGTCAAGGACGAGAGCGGCAAGGTCGTGACGTGGAACATGGAGCTGGCGAGCCCGAGCGCGCTCGCGCGCAACGGCTGGACGAGCAGGACGCTGAAGGTTGGCGACGAGATCACGGTCACCGGCTACGCCGCCAAGGTTGCGGCCTACCGCGGCGATGCGCGGTCGGTCATCACGGCGGACGGACGGTCGCTCTTCGGCGGCGCGTCGGATGACGGCCGCCCCGAGGGCGGTCAGCCCCAGTAATCGTCGGAGGTCACCTGTGCGACAGATTGTCGGTTTCCTCGGCGCGCTGGCGATGGTGCTGCCGCTCGCCGTCTACGCGCAGCAGGGGCAGGGACGCGGCGGCGGCGCGGCCCGCGGCGGCGGCGCCGGCCGCGAGGGGCAGGGACCGCTCGGCACGATCGGCGCGCTCGGCCAGGAAGTGAAGCGTCCGCCCGTACGCAACGAGCCCGCGCCGCGGCTGCCCGATGGCACCGTCAGCTTCGACGGGCTCTGGGTCGGGGGCGGCCCCGTCAACGACATCGCGCAGGGGCTGCCGAAGGGCGAGACGATACCGTTGCTGCCGGCGGCGGTGAAGCTGATGGAGTACCGCGCGCAGCACGAGACCGACGATCCGCACCTCTGGTGCATGCCGATGGGGGTGCCGCGCTCGACGCCGTACCCGTTCCGGTGGGTGCAGGACATCACCGGCAGCGCGGCGTCGCCGCACCTCTTCATCATTCACGAAGGGAACATCCACAGCTACCGGCAGATCTTCATGGACGGCCGCAAGCATCCGGCGGAGCTCGACCCGACGTGGTTCGGCCATTCCATCGGGCGGTGGGAGAACAAGGACACGCTGGTCATCGACACCGTCGGCTTCAACGACAAGTTCTGGTTCGACCGCAAGGGGACGCCGCACAGCGAGCAGCTCCACACGATCGAGCGGTGGACGCGCCCGACCATGGGGACGCTGGTCAACACGGTGACCATCGAGGACCCGATGTACTACTCGAAGCCGTTCACCGTGTCGTTCACGGCGCGGCTGCAGGCGCCCGGCGACGAAATCATGGAATACATCTGCCAGGAGAACAATCAGTACGGCACGGCCGGCGGGCACGAGAACCCGTTCTTCGGCAAATGAGACGCCCCTTTCTCGCCGCCGTGACCATTGCGGCGGCGTCGCTCGTCACTGTGTCGGCGCAAACGACGCAGGACCGTCCCGTGATGACGCAGGACGTGTTCAAGAGCGTCACCGTTCTGCGCGACATCCCGATCGATACCTTCTTCGACGCGATGGGGATGTTCGCCAACGCGATGGGGAACGACTGCACGTTCTGCCACGTGCCGGCGGCGGCGCTCGACCGCGCGAAGTTCGCCGAGGTCACGCCGCGCATGCAGCGCGCGCGCGGCATGATCGCCATGATGCAGGCGATCAACAAGGGCTACTTCGCCGGCGCCCCGCGCGTCACCTGCTTCACCTGCCATCACGGCAACCAGAGCCCGCGCAGCGACCCGAACATCGCGCTGCAGTACAGCACGCCGGAAGAAGACCCGAACGCGCGCGACTTCGCCACCGACGCCACGCTCAACGCGGACGCGATGTTCGACAAGCACCTGCAGGCCATCGGCGGCGCCGACCGCCTGGCCAGGCTCACGAGCTTTACGGCGAAAGGGACCTACGCCGGCTTCGACACGCTCTTCGAGAAGGTGCCCGTCGACATCTTCGCGAAGGCGCCGAACCAGTACTCGACCATCGTCCACATGACGGCGGGCAACAGCGTGCGGACGTTCAACGGCAGCAGCGGCTGGATGGCGGGCCCCGACACGCCGGTGCCGCTCGTCACGCTGAGCGCGGGGAACCTGGATCGCGCGCGCCTCGAGGCGCTCGTCGCGTTCCCGGCCGGCCTGCGCCGGGCGTTTCCGCACTGGCGCCTCGGGCGTGCCGTCATCAACGACGAGGAAGTGACCATCGTCCAGGGGATCGACGACGACCGGCAGCCGCTGGCCAATTTCTATTTCGCCCCCTCGGGACTGCTCGTCCGCATGGTGCGCTGGACGCTGACGCCGGTGGGCTTCGTCCCGACGCAGATCGACTACTCCGATTTCCGCGACGTCGCCGGCGTGAAGATCCCGTTCCACCGCACCGTCAGCCAGACGTTCATGCAGATGACCGTGGAGCTCACCGACGTGCAGCCGAACGTGGCAGTCGACGCGGCGAGGTTCGCGCGGCCGGCTCCGGCACCGCGTCCGGCCGGCTGACGGCGCCGCCGCGCCCGCTGATCCCCCGGTTCGTCATCCGTTCCTCTTTCTGAAGAGAGGTTTCCGATGAAGACACTCAGACTTGCGGGCCTCGCCGCCATGACGATGGGTGTGCTCCTGACGGCAGCGCCCTCGTCTGCCCATCACTCCTTCGCCGCGGAATTCGACGCCTCGAAGTGCCGCGACTTCTCCGGCACGCTGACGAAGGTCGAATGGACGAACCCGCACGGCTTCTTCCATGTCGACATCAAGGACCCCGACGGCACCGTCCACAACTGGTCGTTCCAGACCTACGCGCTCATCACGCTGAGACGGGCGGGGACGTCGCTGCAGCTGTTCAAGGACAACATCGGCAAGGAAGTGTGGGTGAGGGGCTGCACGGCGAAGAACGGCAAGGAACATTACGCCGCCGCGGGAACGCTCAAGTTCGCCTCCGACGGCGTGGTGCGGCAGATGGGACAACTGCAGGACTAGCGTCAGGGGTGCTGACCATGACTTCCCGACTCCGTCTTGCCGGCGCGTGCGTCGCGGTGATGGTGCTGCTCGCCGCGTGGCACGTTCCGTCTCACGCGCAGGGTGCGCAGCAGTACGCGATCCGCGTGATGCCGCCGGGCGGTCCGGCGCCTCGCCTGCCCGACGGTCATCCCGATCTGTCGGGCCACTGGCTGCCCAATAGCGCGGGCGAGGGGGTCAGCGGCCGCGACGGCGTCGACCCGGCCGCGCGGCGCCAGTTCGACCCGAAGGTCACGCCCGAGGCGCCGCCGGCGTTCCAGCCGTGGGCCGAGGCGAAGATCAAGGCGATGACGCCCACGGAGCTCGAGCTCTCCAAGTCGTCGGTCAACTGCATGCCACGGGGTCTCCCGGCCATCTGGCTGCAGAATCCCTACTCGACCGTCATCGTCCACACGCCGACGATGATGGCGCAGTTGTATGAAGTTCTGAACAACTGGCGGCTGGTCTATACCGACGGGCGGCCGGCCCCGAAGGACCCGGAGCCGTGGTTTCACGGCACGAGCACCACGCACTGGGACCGCGACACGCTGGTGGTCGACTCTGTCGGCTTCGATGAACGCACGTTCGTGATGCCGACGGGGTGGTTTCACAGCGATGCGATGAAGGTCACCGAGCGGTATACTCGTCCCTCGAAAAACTACCTGATCGTGGAGATTACCGTCGACGATCCCAAGGTGCTGACGCACCCGTGGAAGTCGGCGCCCCGCCGCTGGACGCTCGGCAACGGCGAGGTCTACGAGTTCTATTGCACGAACAACCGCGAACTGGACGAGCTCGGCAAGCTGAAAGAACAGGAATCGTACGGAAAATAGACGCGAGACCGTTGAGGTGAGTGACTTATGAAAAAGGGTTTTCTCGCATTCCTGCTGATCCCGATGTTCGCCGTGCTGGCCGCGGCGCAGACGCCGGCCGGCGATGCGGCCGCGGGCAAGGCGCTCTGGGACGGCAACACGACCTCGTGCAAGAACTGTCACGGAACCAACGGCCAGGGTGGCTTCGCTCCCGATCTCGCCGGGCGCAAGCTGACCTTCGCGCAGTTCAACCACGCCGTGCAGAAGCCGTGGGGCGTCATGCCGTCGTTCCCGCAGCTGAACGACAAGCAGGTGGCGGACCTGCACGCCTACGTCAGCAACCTGCCCGGCGTGTCCGAGCCCGCCGCCTGGCGCTTCCCGCTGCCGGCCAACGCGCCGCAGGGGCAGGTGCTCGCGCTCGCGACCATCGGCTGCGGCCAGTGCCACACGCCGATCCTCGATACGCCGCGGCGTGGCATCGCGGAAGCCAACGGCGACTTCGAGTGGTTCAAGCACATGATCTACGACCACACGAAGGCGATGCCGGAGCACTGCGGCGCGGTCGGTGAGGGCAATCCCTACTGCCGCGCCGTTCGCATGGGCAACTACTCCCGCGTACGGCTGCCCGAAGATCAGCTGAAGCAGATTTACGACTGGGCCCTTGGGCTCGGGCTCGAGATCCCGGTGACGACCGCCATCAGCAAGGCCGAGCAGGCGCCGAACGGCTTCACCAACAAGCTCGATGTGGTCAACAAGGGCGTCCAGGCCGACACCGTGACGATTCACGTCGTCGTTCCGGCGGGCGCGAAAGTGGTCACCGCGACGGGCGACGGATACAAGGGCGTGCACGCCGACAAGAAGACGAAGGCGACCGTTGCCGAGTGGCAGGTGGCGAAGCTGATGCCGAACGAGAAGCAGTCCTACTCGATCACCTTCTCGAAGGCCATGGACCCCGAGCACGTGAAGGGATCGATTCACTGGGTGACGCGCGGCGGGCGCCCGGCGGGGCCGAAGGACTTCGTCGAGATCGGCGGCGAGGAGAAGAAGGAAGAAGGCGGGCGCGGCGCTCCCGAGGGCGGGCGCGGCGCGGCGCCGACGCCTCCAACGCGGTAGGCAGGCCGCAGGTCAATTCCCAACTCCCAACGGCCAACTCCCAAGCGAAGCGTTCCCGACATGCGGCTTGGGAATTGGAAGTTGGAGGTTGGGAGTTGGCCCGCTGCCGTCGCTTGACGTCCCGCGACGCGGTGGGCTACTGTCCCTCCGGTTTCATTTCCAGCTCAACTTCAAACGGCGAAACTTCGACCTCTATAAGGGTTTCCTATGCTGACGTCGCTTGAGCAGAGCGCGTTTTCGACGTGGCTCCTCAGCTCGAACTCGATCTGGGCGTATCCCACCGTTCTCACCCTTCACACCTTCGGCATGATGGTGCTCGTCGGCGCGGCTCTCATGATCGACCTGCGGCTGCTCGGTTTCGGCCGCGGCATCCCGCTGCAGTCGATGGACCGGCTGTTCCGCGTCATGTGGGTGGCCTTCGCGCTCAATGCCGTCACCGGCACGATGCTGTTCGTCGCCGATGCGAGCAAGCGCGGTCCCTCGCTCATCTTCTGGACGAAGTTGTCGTTTGTCGCGGTGGGCCTCGTCATGGCGGTTCTCATCCGGCGCCGCAACTTCGAGGCGAGCGCCGAGCCCGTCGTCATCAGCGGCGCCGCCAAGCGGCTCGCCATCGTTTCTCTTCTCGCGTGGAGCGCCGCGATCACCGCCGGCCGCCTCCTCGCATATGTGGCCTGATATATGCCCGAACTAGCCAACCAGGCGGACCTCGCACACCTGCACCTGCTCCTCAACCACTTCCCGACCATCGGTACGATTCTCGGCCTTGGTCTCCTGTTGCTCGGCTTCATCCGCAGGAACGACCACCTGACGAAGGTGAGCCTCGAGGTGATGTTCCTGATCGCGCTGGCGACGATGCCCGTGTACGTCAGCGGGCAGGCGGCGGCGGAAGCGCTCAAGGGACAGGCGGGGGTGTCGGCCGATGCGATCGCGCTGCACAACGACGCGGCGCTCGGTTCCTTCATCATGATGGAGATCACCGGCTTCTTCGCCTGGCTCACGCTGTGGCGCATCCGCCGCGTGGGACGGCCGACGGCCGGTCTCACCTACACGGTGCTCGTATTCGCCGTGCTGACCGCCGCCGCGGTCGCGCGCGCGGCGAACATGGGCGGCGACATCCGGCATCCCGAGATCGAAGGCGGGCAGTACTCCGGACTCTTCGGCGCGGCCGCCGCGCCCGGCAGCGGGTTCCTCTCGGCCGCCGGCATCAAGGACTTCGTGCTGCAGCACCCGTTCGTGTGGCCGACCTGCGAGACGCTGCACTTCCTCGGCATGTCGCTGATGTTCGGCGTGCTGATGATCGTCAACCTGCGGCTGCTCGGCTGGCTGCGCGGCATGTCGTTCGCGTCGGTGCACCGGCTGCTGCCGTTCGGCCTCATCGGCTTCGGCATCAACTTCATCACCGGCATGTTCTTCTTCATCGCCGCGTCGGAGCAGTACACGCAGAACGTCGCGTTCCACTGGAAGGTCGTGCTGCTGATCCTGGCGGGCGTGAACTACCTGGTCCTCACGGTCTACGACGAGGCGTGGGCGCTCCCCGCGTCGGCGGACGCGCCGCTCCCGGGCAAGCTCCTGGGCGGGTCGGCGCTCGTCCTGGCTGTCGGCGTCATGTATTTCGGGCGCATGCTGCCGTTCATCGGCAATGCGTTCTAGGCCTCATAGGAATCCTGCATGCCGCTGACCCTGATCGTCGCTCTCATTGTGCTTGCCGTGATCGCGCTCGTGGCCGTCATCGGTTACTGGATAGACGAAGCGGAGGAACCCCTGGAACGCGGCGAGCGCGCGCCCGACGATCGCCACCATCACCACCGCGTATAGCGAGTACTCGAGTCGACCGTGGAGGCGGACCTTCAAGGTCCGCCTGGACAAACCGCCCGTAGAGCGGACCTTCAGGTCCGCCTGAGCGCGCCACCGCGATGAGGATTTGACGTGCGTCGCTGGCCCATCCGTCGAACGTTCTTCTGCGCCTGGATTCTCGCCGGTGCTGCACTCGGCGCACAGTCGCTCACCCCGCCGATATCCGAGCGCGCCAGGCAGCTGCACGCGCGCGCCATCGTCGTCGACGGCCATGCCGATACCACGCAACGACTGATCTTCGAACGGACGTTCAACCTCGGGGCGAGGAACCGCGACGGCAACCTGGACATTCCGCGGATGCGCGAGGGAGGGCTCGACGCGGTCTTCTTCTCGATCTGGGTGCCGAGCGACGTCACCGGCCCGCTCGCGATCAAGCGGGCGCTCGTCCAGATCGACGCCGTGCGAGAGGCGGTCCGAACGCATCCGAACGATCTCCTGCTCGCCACCACCGCTGCTGACGTCCGGCGGGCCGCGTCGGAGCGCAAGATCGCCGCGCTCATGGGGATGGAGGGCGGGCACATGATCGACCGCGACCTCCGCGTCCTCCGCGACTTCGCGGCGCTCGGCGTTCGCTACCTCACGCTGACGCACTTCAGGAACACGGAGTGGGCCGACTCGGCTACCGACAAGCCCGCGCACAACGGCCTGACGGACTTCGGCCGGGATGTCGTGCGCGAGCTGAACCGCCTGGGCGTCATGGTGGACGTCTCGCACGTCTCGGACAAGACCTTCTACGACGCGATCGCGGTCTCGACGGCGCCGGTGATGGCGTCGCACTCGTCGACGCGCGCGCTCACCGGCCACGCGCGGAACATGACCGACGACATGCTGCGGGCGCTGGCGCGCAACGGCGGCGTGGTGATGATCAATTACAACGCCGCCTACATCAGCGACGAGTTCCGGGTCGCCAGCGAGAAGCGATCGGGAGACGTCGTCACGCAGATGGACGCGATGTCGAAGAAGTGCGGCGGCAACGAGGCGTGTACCACGATGGAAGGGGAGCGTCTCGACCACGAGGCGATGGCCAGCGGCCAGCTGCCAAAGGTCACGTGGGAGCGCATCATCGACCACATCGATCACGCGGTGAAGGTCGCCGGCGTCGAGCACGTCGGCCTCGGCTCCGATTTCGACGGCGCGACGATGCCGCTCGGGATGGAGGATGTGTCGATGCTGCCGCGCATCACCGAGGCGCTGCTCGGGAAGGGCTATTCGGAGCACGACATCGAGCAGATTCTCGGCGCCAACGTCCTCCGAGTCATGGAGCAGGTGGAGCAGGTCAGTCGCCAGTAGAAGACTTCGTGCCCTTCGCGTCTTCGTGGTTTCCCACCCGCATCATCTCGTTGCCGCCGCGCTGGAACTCGTAATCGACCCTCTCGATGGTGACCACCCGACCTGCGCGCCGGAGTCGTTCGCTGACGGCCGCGACGTGGCCCGACCGTGCGCCTCCGAGCGCGATGAGCGGAAAGATCCTCACTTCACGGGCAACGCGGCACATTTCCAGCGCCGCCGCCACGTGAAAGTCTTCCGGCAGCTGCTCTGAATAGAGAAACAGCAGGTGCGAGCAGAGGGCGAGGCGAAACGTCGCGGCGCCGAACGGGAGCGCCGGCAGCTCGGCGACGACATAGCGACCCTGCCGCGCGCCCGCCTCGAAGTCCTCGAGGAACGTTGTCATGCTCGACGTCCGGATGTCGCGGAGCTCCTCCACGGACCTGATGGAGGTCCAGACGAACTCGTGTCGATTGCGCCGCGTCTGTTCGACGATGACGTCGGTCGTCTCGCGAATGCGCCGGCGGATCTCGTCGTCTGAGAAGCGATAGATCGGGTCGCACGACACCACGGAGTGGCCGCGGGCGGTCGCCTCCGCGTTGAAGCTGGCCGGTCCATCCGCGCAGCCGAGGATGGATGACTGCAGGTCGTCATCGGTGAGCGCGAACATCCGCCGGTATTCGTCGAACGAGCGGCCCCACGGAACGACGCGATCGAGCGTGAACACACGGGGATTGTACGTACGGCTGTGGCGGGTTCATACGCATGCGTGACGCGGAGCGTGGGAGCGCTGCCGATCTGGTTACGTCCGGATCTTGCCGACGCTGTCTTCCAGCAACTTCCAGCACTTCGTTCCCAGCTTGTCCTTCCACGTCGCGTAGACGCCGGCGAGCTGCTTCCGGAACGGCGCGGGGTCGGGTGTATTGAACTGGAGGCCGCGCGCGGCGAGCGCGGTGCGCAGGCGCGCGTTTGCCGCGATCTGATCCTGCCGCTGCAGGCGGACGTGCTTCGTGACGTTGCGGTCGACGACCGCCTGCAGGTCGGCGGGCAGCTGCTGCCACGTCGGCAGGTGCGCGAGCAGGTTGAACCCCGACCACATGTGATCGGTCATCGCGACGTATTTCACGACCTCGTACAGCTTGAACTGATCGGCGAGCGTCAGCGGATTCTCCTGCGCGTCGGCGCGGCCGTCCGTGAGCGCCGCGTAGATGCTGTCGCTGTTGATGATGACGGGCTCGCAGCCGAAGGCCTTGAAGGTGTCGGCGACGAGCTGCCCGGCCGGGACGCGCATCTTCAGGCCGGCGAGATCGGCGGGCGCCGCAATCGGCTTGTGCGAGGTGATCTCCCGCATCCCGTTGTCGAACGCGCCGGTGCGGAACCCGTGAATCCCCTTCGCGGCCATCTCGTCGACCAGGTAGGCGCCGAGCGGGCCGTCCAGCGCGCGGTGCGCGTCCGCCGCCGAGCGGAACGCGTACGGCACCTGCTGCACCTCGGCGACAGGCAGGATCGTGCCGAGGATGCCGCCCATCAGCGTGAAGAACTGGATCTCGCCGGCGACCAGCGCCTTGAGCGCCGCCGGGTCGCTCCCCTGGATGCCGTTGTTCTGCGCGAACACCTTGCAGACCAGGCGTCCCCCGCTCTCGTGGTAGACGGTTTCCCACATCTGCACGAGGCGCGCGTGCAGCGAGCTGGCGGGTGTCTGGTTGTGGTACTGCCGGAACCCGAACTCGACGAGGCGCTCCTGTCCGCGCAGCGAGCGCGAGAAGACGGTCAGCGAGGCGGACGTGGCGGCGAGGAACGAGCGGCGGCTCAGCGGCATTGGAATATTATTGGTCATCGAGGAGGCTTCATGATTCTGGCAAGACGGCTTCGTGTTGCCGTCGCCGTGGCCGGCGCGCTGCTCGCGCTGCCGATCGTGGCGTCGGCGCAGGAGGCGACCATCACGGGGAAAATCGTCGACTCCACCGGCGGCGTCCTTCCGGGCGTCACCATCACCGCGTTGCACGAGGCGACCGGAACGCAGTTTGTCGCGGTTACCGACGCGCTTGGCGTCTATCGCATGCCGGTTCGCATCGGCGAGTTCAGGATCACCGCGGAGCTGCCGGGTTTTGCGACCATCGCGCGCACGGGCGTGACGCTGCTCGTCGGCCAGACGGCCACGCTCGATCTGCAGATGTCACCCTCGACCGTGCAGGAATCGGTCACCGTCACGGGTGAGGCGCCGCTCGTCGACATGAAGAACTCCTCGGTCGGCGGCAACCTCGACGCGAAGCAGCTCTCCGAGATCCCGCTGTCGGGCCGCAACTGGGTGGACCTCGTGATGCTCGCGCCCGGCTCGCGCGCCAACGAAGTCGGCACCAACGGCACCGGCGGCCCCGTCGCGCGCACGGGACGCAGCGGCGGCGTGCAGGGCACCTACAACCTGACGATGGACGGGCAGCAGGTGACGCAGACGGTCGCGGGCACGTTCACCAACCCGAACTTCAGCCGCGAGTCGATCGCCGAATTCCAGGTGATCACCAACCGCTTCGACGCCGCGCAGGGACGCTCGGCGGGCATCCAGGTGAACGCCATCACGAAGTCGGGGACGAACACGCCGGCCGGCGCCTTCTCCGGCTACTTCCGCAACTCGAAGTGGGGCGCGGAGGATTTCATCCGTCACCAGGTGCTGCCGTACTCGGATCAGCAGATCGTCGGCACCTACGGCGGGCCGATTCGCCAGGACAGGATGCACATCTTCGGGCACTGGGAGTTCGAGCGCGAGCCGCGCGACATCGCGTTCACGACGCCGTACCCGTCGTTCAACCAGGACCTCGTCAACACGCGCACCGAGCACAAATCGGGCGCGCGCTTCGACGCGGACCTCGGCGGCCAGCGCCGCCTGATGGTGAGCACGAACTACTGGCGCCAGCTGCTCCCGAACCGCTTCGATCTGAACAGCTCCACCGACCACCCCTCGGCGGCGACGCACGAGCTGGCGAAGATGATCCGCGTCGGCGCGCAGCTGACGCAGGCGAGCAGCCGCGCGGTGAACATCATCGCGGCCGGCGTGTTCCGCCAGTACGACAACGAGACGTCCTACATCGGCAACGAGAAGGTCGGAAAGATCCAGTTCAACAACGGCCTGTCGATAGGCCCGGGGCTCACCGACGTCGGCCGCACGCCGTTCCGGTGGAACCCGACGACCTACAACGTGCGCGACGACTTCAGCTTCTCGTTCAACGCGCACGGCCGGCACGACATCAAGACCGGCGGCGAGTACCTGTTCAACACGATCAACGACATGTTCTGGTGCAACTACTGCCGCGGATGGCTCGACGCGCGCGGCGGCCCGGTGCCGGCGAACATCCAGTCGCTGTTCCCGGTCTGGAACGATCCGTCGACGTGGCAGCTCAACTCCATTCCGGGGAGCGTCATCGTGCGCTACCGTCAGGCGATCGGCAGCCCGGAGATGCACGAGACCAAGCACATGCCGGCGGCGTGGTTCCAGGACGACTGGACCGTCGGCTCGAAGCTGACGCTCAACCTGGGCGTGCGCTACGACGTCGAAGTCGGCGCATTCGCGGAGAATCTCGGCCTCGAGATCAAGCCGTTCCTGCCGCCGGACCGCCACGCGGACCGGAACAACGTCGCGCCGCGCCTCGGCTTCGCCTACACGCTCGACAGCAAGACGGTCGTGCGCGGCGGCTTCGGGAAGTTCTACGCGCAGATGTTCGCGCGCGACAGCTTCTACACGCACGCGCTGATGCAGACGATCATCCCGGAGATCCCGTACGACGGCCGTCCGGACTTCGTGACGAATCCGTTCAACGGCCCCGCACCCACTTACGATCAGCTCAAGGCGCGGCTCTGCTCGGTGACCGGCAACGCGCCAGGGTGCATCCGCCCCGACCTGACGCGCATCAACAGCCCGTACATGGACATTCCGTACAGCTATCAGAGCTCGATCGGCGTCCAGCGGCAGCTGACGGAGACGACGGCGGTGACCGCCGACTATGTCTACACGGGGCTGCGCAACACGGAGATTCAGCGCAACGTCAACCTCACCTACAACCCGGCGACGGGCGTGAACTATCCGTACTCGGACGTCAGCCGCCGCGCGTTCCCGGACTGGGGAACGGTGAACGTCCAGCGGTTCAGCAAGGACGGCTACCAGAACGACCGCGGCGTGCAGACGGCGTTCACCAAGCGCTTCAGTCAGAACTGGGAGATGCAGGGCACCTACACGCTCGCGTGGCTGAAGGATGCGGAGCCGAAGCCGGTGAGCGCGACGATCGATCCGGCGACCGGCTACGTGCGCTATGACCCGCTGCCGTTCGAGACGTCGAAGGACCTGGGCGGCTGGTACACCTACAGCGTTGGCGACCAGCGGCATCGCGCGACGCTCAACGGCGTCTGGCAGCTGCCGCACCGGTTCCAGTTGAGCGGTCTCTACTTCTACGGCTCGGGGATGCGCTTCTCCAACGCGTTCAGCGGCGACGTCCGCACTCTCGGCGCAGGCGGCGACAACCTGTTCAACCGGACGACTGGGCAAATCGAGCAGCGGAACAACTTCGTCGGCGAGCCCCTGCATCGCGTGGACATACGCATCCTGCGCGGCTTCAGGCTTGCCAACCACGCCTCCTTCGATGGCATCGTCGAGGTGTTCAACCTGTTCAACCACGTGAACTACGGCAACTACGTGACGACGATCGGCGCATCGAACTACGGAGCGCCGGTCGCGCAGGACAACGTGGCGTACAAGCCGAGGCAGTTGCAGCTCGGGTTCAGGGCGACGTTCTAGCGGCACGAGCCACGGAGACACGGAGACACGGAGTTGAATTTGATAAAAATAAACTCTGTGTCTCTGCGTCTCTGTGGCCTGTGGCTGTGTGCGGCGGTCGTCCTGAGCGCCCAAGGCACAGGGCGCGTCGACATCCCTTACTCCGACGCGAAGCCGATCCTCGAGACGCTTCGCTCCGATCTCCTTCCAGAGGCGCTGCGAACGTTGGCACCCGCGGAGCGCGAGGCGGCATGGCCGGACTGGGTCACGCGCCGCGATGCCGAGATACGCGCGCGGCTCTCGGCGGGCGACGAAGACTCGGTCATCACCTTTCTTCTCTTCGGCGTCACGTTCACCACCCAGCCGCGCTATTCGTTCTCGACCACGGCGGCGGGGCGTGCGCCCGACGCCGTCGTGGCCGACCCGGTGATGCAGCGGCGCATCATCGACATGGTTGCCGGCATCGCGTCGCCCGGCGCCAACGAGCGGCTGCAGTTCGCGCGACGCGTGATCGACCGGCACGGCGTCGACATGACGACCGCAACAGGAAAGCAACGCGCCGAGCAGGTGTTGCGCGACGGCCTGCAGCGGATGCTGGCGGACTACGACGCGTATTTCCGCGACAGCGCACCGGGCGCGACGCTGTTTCGCAATCGCGGGCTGTCGTCAGACACCTCGATCTACGCGGCGTTTGCCATCGACGCGGCGCTCAAGGATGTCGCCGCGAAGGGCGTGCTTCGCCCCGGCAGCGTGCGGCGAGTCGCCGTGATCGGGCCAGGGCTCGACTTCACCGACAAGCAGGAAGGCTACGACTTCTACCCGCTACAGACGATCCAGCCGTTCGCGGTGATCGATTCGCTGCGCGCGCGCAACCTTGCCGCCGCGCAGGATTTCCGGGTGACCACCTACGATCTCAACCCGCGGGTGAACGATCACCTCGAGGCGGCACGGCAGCGTGCCGCGCGCGGCGCGTCGTATACGGTGCAATTCCCCCGGGACGCGGCGCAGCGGTGGCAGCGCGATCTGCTCAGCTACTGGACGCGCGCCGGCGAAAAGATTGGCGACCGCGCGCAGGCGACGGTGCCGCCGCCCGCCGCCGGACGCGTGGACGTGCGCGCCGTGCGGGTTCGTCCCGACGTGGTGCAGGCGATTACGGCGCGCGATCTGAACATCATCCTGCAGCGTCCCGATCCGCTGCCGGACGAGGAGCGCGTCGATCTGATCGTGGCGACCAATATCCTCATCTACTACGACGTGTTCGAGCAGTCGCTGGCGCTCGCCAACGTCGCGCGGATGCTTCACTCCGGGGGAGTACTGCTCACCAACAACCCGCTCTTCGAGCTGCCGTCGATTCCGGTCCATCAGGCCGGCGAAACCAGGGTGGCGTATACCGATGCCGGCGCGGATTGGATTGTCTGGTACCAGCGCGACTAACTGGTTGTCTTCACAGCCTTTCCTGTTGACCCTACCCCAGCCGTACGTTAGCTTCCCCGGACCATCGGCCGGGCCGGCGTGAACGTTGGCCCTACGCGGTGACGGGCGTAGGGGCCGGTCTTCAGGCCGGTCCGCCTGGCAGTTTGGCAAGGCAAGGGAGGGTTCATGACGTTGGTTCGACGGTGGGTTTCCTTCGGCGCGCTGCTCGTGACAATCCTCGCGCTGCCCGCATCCGGGTTCGCGCAGACCGAAGCAGTCATTACAGGTGTCGTCACCGATTCGTCCGGCGGCGTGCTGCCGGGCGTCACCGTCACGGCGGTGCACGACGCGACCGGCAATACTTTCACCAGCGTGACCGACGAGCGCGGCGTGTTCCGCATGCAGTCTCGCGTCGGCGCGTACCAGATCCTCATGGAGCTCCAAGGCTTCCAGTCCGTCCGCGCGCAGGTGACGCTGCTGGCCGGGCAGACCGCGAACATCCCGGTGCAGATGCAGCCGGCGACGCTGCAGGAAAACGTGACGGTCACGGCCGAAGCGCCGCTCGTCAACGTCACGCAGACCAGCCCCGCCGGCAACATCGACCCGAAGCAGTTCTCCGAGCTGCCGGCGGAAGGGCGCAACTGGATGGCGCTGCTGCTCGTCGCCCCGGGCAGCCGCACGACGTCGGTGAACCAGAACGCGCCGATCCCGATGCGCGGCGGCGGCGGCGATCAGCAGTTCTTCCAGACCAACGTGGACGGCCAGCAGGTGAGCAACGAGCTCGGCGGCGGACGCCAGCCGCTCATGAGTCAGGAGATGATCTCCGAGCTGCAGTTCGTCTCCAACCGCTTCGACGCGACGCAGGGCCGCTCGCTCGGCGTGCAGGTGAACGTCATCACCAAGTCGGGGACGAACCGATTCGCCGGCACCGTGCGCGGCAACTTCCGCGACAGCGACATCGGCTACGCCAAGGATCCGCTTGCCGGCAAGGTGACGCCGTTCAAGGATCAGCAGATTGCCAGCTCGTTCGGCGGCCCGCTCATCAAGGACAAGCTGCACTTCTTCGGCTACCAGGACTACGACCACAACCCGAGCACCACTGTCTGGACGACCCCCTACCCGAAGTTCAACATCTCGCGCGACGGCCTGCTCACCACCAAGCAGGGCGGCATCCGCTTCGACTATCAGATCTCGTCGGCCACGCGCTTCATGGCGAAGGGCGACCTGTGGCGCAACTGGGACGATGGCTTCCTGCTGGCGACGGGCAACAGCGGCTATCCCTCGTCCTCCGCGACCACGCGCGAGACCGGGAACACGCTGAACTTCACGCTGACGAAGGTGCTGAACAACCGCTCGGTCAACGAGACCAAGCTCGGTTACAACGGCTACCAGTACCGCAACACCTGCTGGACCAGCTGGAGCAATGCCTGGTACAAGAACGCGGGGCCGTACGGGCCGGTGCAGGAATGCGGACCGGTCATCAACTTCACGGGCTTCACCTTCGGCGGCAACCAGGGGTATCCGCGTCATCGCGGCCAGGATCGCTACTGGCTGCGTGACGACTACTCGTATTCGTACGACGCGCGCGGCCGCCACGACCTGCGGCTCGGCGGCGAGTTCCTCTATCACACCGAGATGAGCGCGAACTGCACGCGCTGCCGCAGCACCTACACCGCCACGGGCCGGCCGGCGGGGCTGCCGACGATTCCGACGCCCGCGCAGCTGCAGGACTGGTTCCCGGATCCGTTCAACGCCGACACCTGGAACTTCAACGCGATCAACCCGTGGGTGACCAACTTCAACATCGGCATCCACAAGGGCCGCCGCACGCCTGACCGGCAGAACCTCGCCGGGTGGTGGGTGCAGGACGACTGGCGCGTGTCGCAGAAGTGGACGCTGAACCTCGGCCTGCGCTGGGACATCCAGACCAACGCCTTTGCCAACGACGGCGAGGTGGTGCCGTTCATGGTGCCGGGCCGGCCGAACGAGAAGAACAATTACGCGCCGCGGGTCGGCGTCGCCTACGCGATCAGCGACAAGACCGCGATTCGCGCCGGCGGCGGCCGCTACTACGCCGAGAACATCACGTCGCAGGACCTCTACGCGCTCGAGTACCGCTCGATCGTCCAGGTCGACATCCCGAACGACGGGCGCGCGGACTTCGGCGTGAACCCGTTCAACGGCGCGATGCCGACCTACGAGCAGGCGCTCGCGCGCTTCTGCGCCTACAACAACAACGCCGCCGGCTGCCTGCAGCGGGCGACGCAGGAGCTCGGCCCGCCGCGTCAGTATCAGCACACGCAGTACACCGACCAGTACTCCGTCGGCGTCGCCCACCAGATGGGCGGCGACATGGCCTACACGGTGGACTATCTCTACAACCGCGGCCGTCACGAGAAGAACAACCAGGCGAACATCAACCTGACGTTCGATCCGAAGACGGGCCTGAACCTGCCGTTCAACGTGCGCGCGAACCGGCCGTTCCCGGGCGACGGCACGATCGGGCAGAACTACTACATGGGCAGGAGCGCGCTGCACTCGCTGAACATGAGCTTCACCAAGCGCATGAGCCACAACTGGCAGGGCGCCCTCAACTACTCGCTGTCGGGTCTCTGGACCGGCGTTGGCAATCCGCTGATGGCCGTCCCGGGGCAGGAAGCGATCATCGTCCCGTTCCCGCTCGCCGACGATCTCGCCGGTCCGTGGACGTTCGACGCGCAGGACCAGCGTCATCGCCTCGTCGCCAACGGCATCTGGGAAATCTGGAAAGGCTTCCAGGTGAGCGGCTACCACTACTTCGGCGCGGGGAACCGCGCGTCAACCAACTACGGCGGCGACCTGCGCGGCTACGGGCCGGGTGGCGAAGGCCGGCTGCGTCCGGACGGCACCATCGTCCCGCGCAACAGCTTCATCCAGCCGGTGCAGAACCGGACGAACATGCGGTTCCAGCAGCGCCTCACGCTGCCGAACCGCGTGCAGGTGGACCTGATCGCCGAGGCGTTCGACCTGTTCAACATGGAGAACTACACGCTCGGCACGCAGGAGAGCTCGCTCCAGTACAAGAAGCCGACAGCCGGCCAGTTCCGGACGATGCAGTTCGGGTTCAGGGTCGGATTCTAGGGCGCGACCCACACCGGCTCACGAGCCACAGAGGCACAGAGACACAGAGGTCTCTGCGTCTCTGTCGCTCGTTCGCGCTGGGGCCGGCAGGGATCACCACGAAGGCGGCCTTCGGCCGCACACACGAAGCACACGAAGAGCTGTCGCCGGTCGGCGTGCGAAGCACGCCGACTGCGGGGTGAGGTACGCGCACCGGAACAAACCGCATCACGTCACAGGCGGCTTGTTCCGGGCGGCGCACCTCACCCCGCGGCCGCCTACGGCGGCCCGGCGACCGCTCTTCATATCTCTCTGTGCCTCTGTGGCTCGTCGCCGTCTTGGTGGCCTTCGTGGCCTTCGTCCGTGCGCGCGAAGCGCGCCTTCGTGGTGATCCGTTACTTCCCAACCACCGCGGTCGCCACGGCTTCGGCGGTGTTGCCCGCGGCGTCAATCGCGCGATAGGTCACGGTGTAGACGGCCCCGGGGCTGGCGCGCACCGTGAACTGACGGTCGTCCGTTCCGAGCCTGGCGTCCTCCGCTTCCGCGCCGCGTCCCTGCGCGTCGCCGCTGGCGATCGACACGAGCGCCACGCGAGGCGCGAGGCCGGAGTCGTCGCTCGCGGCGATCGTCGCGGTGACGGTCACCATCTTGCCGTTCGGCGGCCAGATCTGCGACGGCGACAGCGTCATCGAGATCGTCGGCGGCGTGATGTCTCGCGTCGTGATGGCAAACGGCTCGAGCGTCTCGGTGCGCGCGCACACCTGGCGGCGATCGAAGCTCGGCGCCGGCGACGCGGGGGCGAGGATGGTGCGATCGACGAAGCGCCCTTCGTCCGCCTGCAGGATCCGCACGGTATCGAACGTGGCGGCGTCCGTGATCCACGGCACGTTGAAGCAGATCGTGATGGCCCCCCCGATCGAGGCCGTCGTCGTCACCTGGTAGGCGAGTCCGTTGACCAGCCTGTACCCGCCCGGCAGCGCCGGCAGGCGCGCGGGGTCCACGCCGAACACGCTCGTCATGCCGGCCGACGTCACGGTCGTGAACGTCAGCGACGACAGCTGCGCCGGGTTCACCGTGATGCTGCTGCCCGACTGCGTGTTGAAGAGCGTGAACATCGCGCGGACGATCTCCGAGTCGATCTCCGTCACCTCGACGTCGGTAAAGGTCGGCGTGACGAGCGACGGCCAGCCGCCCTGCGGCAGCTGCTTCGTCAGGTAGTACGCCATCGCCGAGCGGATCGCCGCCTGCGACTGCGCGCCGCCGACCGCCGCCAGCCCGAGCGCGATGTAGGCCGTGCGCTGCAGGTTGCCGCCGCCCCACGAGCCGGCCGGATCCTGCTGCGACAGCAGGAAGGCTCGGTACTCGTTGATCTGCGCGTCGAACCCAGGTAGGTCGTGGAACGCCCACAGCAGCGATCCCTCGCCGATGAGCGTGTAGTCGAACGCGCGCTTGTTGTCGGCCGGGCCGCAACCCGCCGGGTCGCTGCACTGATCGAAGCGGTGCAGCGGGTTCGTGTCCTTCCAGTCCGCCTCGCGCTGGACGATGGCCGCGGCGAGACCGAGCGCGTAGTTGACGTCTCCCGCGGCCTTCGCGGTGCGGATGAGCGAGGCGAGGTCCCACGCCGCGAGCGATCGCGCGCCGCGCGAGATGACGTGGTCGCGGTCGGCGAGCCACTGGTCGACGTTGACCGCCGGGCTCGCGTACGTGTTCTTGACGACCTGGAACCACGCCGTCGCCGTCGTGCTGTAGGTGGCGTTGCCGGTGACCTGCGCCAGCTCCGCCAGGAACTCGACATCCTGCGTGTGCGGCAGGCCGGGCGTGGGCGTCGCGTTGAACTGGCTGACGATCGCGTTGCCGGCCGTCGTCGCCGCGTTCAGGTAGACGGCGTTCCCAGTCCGCTGATAGGCGGCCAGCAACGCCAGCGCCGTCACGCCGATCGTGTTGGGACACGACACGCCGGGGCCGCGCCCGCAGTCGGTCGCCGTCGCGGCGAAGTACCAGCCGCCGTCGGCGTTCTGCAGCCCGCCCCCGCCGCCAGGCAGCCGCGGGAGCAGCCGCGCCGCGCCCGACACGATCCCCTGGTTCACGGTCGTGTCGTTCACGGCCGGCCCGGTCGGGTCGTCGTTGACGATCGTCGCGACGCCTTGCGCGTCGACGACGACGCCGTTCAGGGGGTTCGAGATGTTGAGGGTGAACGTCTCGTCCGGCTCGAATCGAGCGTCGCCGAAGACGGTAACCGGAACGGGCTTGGCGACCTCGCCCGGCGCGAAGGTCAGCGTGCCCGACGCCGCGACGTAGTCGAAGTCGGCGACCGTCGCGCTGCCATCGTTGGTGGCGAACTGCACGGTTACGGGGACGACCGTGGATTGCGAGAGCGACACGGTGAAGGTCGCCGTGGGCGTTCCGCTCGCGCCTTCCGTCAACGAGACATCGTTCACCGCGATATTCACCACGACGGCGACGAGCTGTGTGATGGATCCGGTTGCCGCCGCGAACTGGCCGCTCGTGCTGGTGTACGACGCCGTAATCGTGTGGCTGCCCGCGGCGAGGGTCGACGTGGTGAACGAGGCCTGCCCGTTGACGAGCGTAATCGGCCCCGCGAGAACCGTCGCGCCGTCCCTGAACGTCACGTTGCCGTCCGTCACGAAGGTGCCGTTGGCCGCAGTGACAGTGGCGGTGAACGTGACGCTCTGGCCAGGCTGTGACGGATTCAGCGACGAGGTCAGGGCGACGTTGGTCGGCCTGGTCGCGGTGACGCTCCGCACGACGATGTTGTCGATGAGCACGCCGCAGGCGTGCCCGGGGCGCACGGCGGTGCAGATGTTGATGTTGTCCTGCGTGTACTCGAAGAACAGGCGCGCGGTGCTGCCCGCAATGCCAGGCAGCTTCAGCCGCACGTGCCGGTAGCCGTTGGGGTCGGCGTTGCCCACGCGCGAGTCGCCGGACCAGGCGGAGAGGTCCTGGAGATAGCCGGGGTTGTCGTTGCGCGGGAAGTGCTTCGGATAGAAGTCGGCGATGCCGCTCTTGAACTCCTGGGCGAAGGCTTCTGCCGCCACGACGCGAGCGGTCCGCCCGGGTGTCTCGTCGCTGAACCGGACGAGCAGGCCGTCGTAGGCGAGCGTCGCGAAGCCCGGGTCGTCCTCCGTGTCGTACGCGGTGTCGAAATCGACGGTCGCATACAGCGCGGTGGCGGGAACGACGAACTGCGGGCTCGTCAGCCGCTCGAGCCGCGTCGGGTCCGCCCCGAGCCCGTTGTTGGTGTGGAACGCGGCGTTGCTGATGGCGGCGGGCGCCGCCCCCAGTGACGTGTTTCTCGTGGTCCACGCAACCGTGGTGCCGCCGGCCACGTGGGTCGAGACCCAGCCGATTGGCAGACTCCCTCCGGTCGCGACGCCGTCGAAGTTCTGTGCGAGCAGCTGGAGCGTCAGCGGCGTGCCCGTCGCCTGGGTGAAGAGCAGCGTCGTCGAACCCTGCGCGCTCGACACCGTCAGCGTGAAATCGATCGATGTCCCGGGCACGAACGTGTTGCCGACGGCCACGATGAAGGCGGTGGTGTTCGCCGCGGTTGCGCCGGCCGCGAGGGTCGGATACGACGACACGCTCTGTGTGACGATGACGTTTGGCGTCGACGTCGAGAGCGTCGCGCTGACGCCGGTGAGCGCCGACGCCACCAGCGGGTTGGTCACGTAATTGGTGAGCGGCAGCGTGAACGCCACCTGTTCGCCTGCATCGATGGAGCCGTTCCCTGCGAGCGAGCCGCCCGTGTCGACAAACGACACCTGTCCCAGCGACGCGCTGACGCGCGTCGTGGCGGCAGCCACCCGCTTGACGTACGTGTCGGGAACCGTCATGCGCGTGGACGGCTGCCCGTCGGTGAAGCCGACGAGCGGCGGCGTGCCGGCCCACACGGCAAACAGCGCGTTCCCCTGCGCGACTCCCTGGTTGTAGTCGCCGATGTTCGGCTGCCCCGTGTCGTTGCCGTAGCCCGCGTGGAACGGCCGATCCGTCAGCGGCATCGGCTTGCTGAACGTGACGCCCCCGTTGTCGGAGAAGACGTACGTCGTCTCCGTGAGGTCGCCGGTCGTCGCACTCCCCTGGTCGTAGAAGAAGATGTAGAGCCGTCCCGACGTGGAATCGACCGTCGCCCACGGGAACCACTGCGCGCGATCGGCGCCCGGCCGGCTGTTGATGCGGATGGGCGCGCTGAAGGTCGTCCCCTGGTTCGTGCTGCGCTGGAACATCACGTCCGCGCCGTCGAGGTTGTTGTTGTTCGCGTAGGCGAGGTAGATGTTGCCGTCGTTCGGACCGCCGGAGGTGTCCACCGCGAGCGACGGTGCGTTGTTCACGCGGTCGTTGCCGAGCACCTCGTCCATCGCGGTGAAATCATTGGCGACGTTTACCGGCGCCGACCACGTGACGCCGTTGTCGGTCGATCGCGCGAAGCCGATATTGCGCGCGCCGCTCGGCACGCGCATCCACGCCGTGTAGACGTTGCTCGATCCCCTCGCGAACCTCGGCACCGAATCCTGGCCGTCGCTCGCCGTCGCCGCGACGATCGTCCGCGCGGACCACGTCGGCGTCGCGGCCATCACGTTGTCGCTGAAGGTCGCCGAGATCTCGACGCCGCCGGGCGCGAACACGGTGGAGGTGAAGTTGCTCCACGTCATCATCACGCGGCCCGTTTCGGGATCGACGTCCGCGAACTCCTTGTCCGCCGCGTCGAACGCGTTGCCGCCGTTCAACTGGCCGTGCGGATTGCTCGCCGGCGTGATGATGAACGGACCCTGCCACGTGTGGCCGAAGTCGGTGGAGCGATGGAACCCCATCGTCTGCACGGTGCCGGTCGGCGTGCCCGTCGCCGGAAAGCGCGTGACGACGATGGAGAAGTAGATGAAGGTCGAGCCGCCGAGATACTTCACTTCCGGATCGCCGAACACCTGCGGATAGACGGTGGTGCCGATCGTCGTCGTGCCGGTCGTCACCGGCAGTTGCCCACCGTCGGTGAACGTCGCGCCGCCGTCGTCGGAGTAGGCGAAGCCGGACACCGAGAGCGGGCTGAGCGTGAATCCTCGCGTGTCGTTCATCCCGATCACGATGTGCTGACCGGTGCTGTCGACCGCCAGGGAGGTTTCCGCCTGGCCGCCGGTCGGACCTTCTTCTCCGGCGACGTCCGGTTCGAGCGGACCCGGAACGTTGCGCTCGTGCTTCGCTTCGCGTTCCTCGGCGCGCTCCTCACGCTCGATCAGCTTGTCGAGCTTCCCGAGCGTGGACATTCGCGCCAGGCGGCCCGAGCCGGACATCCGGGGGTCCACGCCGTCGGCGCTGCCGGGCGCGTTGCGTTCGCGCTGGTCCCGCGACGCAGACTGCTCCTGGGCGGAGAGGGAGAGCCGGTGGTCCGCGACCGTCGCGGACACGAGGAGCGAACAGACGACCGCGAAGGCCGCCCGGCGGGTTCGAGTTGTCATGCCGTGGAGATCTTTTATAACCGGGCGTGCCGGACTTTTAAAGGGGGGAAACCCTAAATTTTACTGGGGGTTACCGGGCAAAAGTGCTTTTCCGGGCGTCCGTGAGGTCCTGGGTGATCGATCGTATGCTTGGCCGAAGGCCTGGGCTGCAGCTCGGCCTCCGGGTTTTACCGGTCGGGAGCATTTCATGAAACAGATGAGAGCGTGTGTCCTCGGCATCCTGGTGGCGGCGCTGGCCATCATCAGCCCCGCGGCACAGCAGGTCCGGAAGGTCGACGTCTCGAAGCTTGGGCCGCGGGTGGGCGCGACGGTGCCCGATTTCAGCCTCCCCGATCAGCACGGCAAGACACGGACGCTGCAGTCGGTGATGGGGCCGAAGGGGGCGATGATCGTCTTCTACCGCTCCGCGGACTGGTGTCCGTACTGCAAGACGCAGCTGCTCGACCTGCAGGCGCAGTACGCGACGCTGCAGAAAGACGGGCTCGGCCTGGTGGGAATCAGCTACGACTCGCAGGAGATTCTTGCCGCCTTCAGCCAGCAGCATGGCATCACCTTCCCGCTGCTCTCCGACGTCGGCTCCGCCACTATCACGCGTTACGGCATCCTGAACACGGTGGCGCTCGAAGGTCTCGGCCCCAACGGCAGCGATCCCGACGTGATCGCGCAGGTGAAGCTCTACGTCTCGGCCAACGGCGCGACCGAGCGCGTGCGCGGCATCCCGTTTCCCGGCACGTTCATCGTCGATCGCGGCGGCCGCGTGAAGGCGCGGTTCTTCGAGGACTCGTACACCGTCCGCAACACGGTCTCGAGCATTCGCGTGAAGCTGAACAACGCCGAGATGCCGGTCCCCGCGACGCAGGTGCAGACGCGGCACCTCGATGTCACGACGTATCCGAGCGACGCGGCCGTCGCGCCCGGAAACCGCTTCACGCTCGTGCTGCGGATTGCGCCGCACGCCGGCATGCACGTCTACGCGCCAGGGGCGTCGAACTACAAGATCGTCGAGCTGAAGCTCCTGCCGACGAAGTACGTCCGGCCGCAGGCGGCGGCGTACCCACCGTCGGAGACGTACGAGTTCAAGCCGCTGAACGAGCGCGTGCCGGCGTATCAGAAACCGTTCACGCTGGTGCAGGAAGTGGTGCTCGACGGCCAGGCGTCGACGCGCAACGCGCTGAAGGATCAGGCGTCGCTCACCATCGGCGGCGCGCTGACGTACCAAGCGTGCGACGATCGCCTCTGTTACGACCCGGTGACGGTGCCGCTGTCGTGGACGGTGGGCCTCAAGCCGATCGTCACGCAGGCGACGGCGCGTCCGGCGACGAAATAGCGGCTACTTCGCGTCGCCCACCAGCTGCCGCACCATCGCGGCCGTATCCTGGTCGCCCTCGTGGCAGGCCTCCTCGAGCAGCTCGTAGCTGCGCGCCTCGTCGGCTTTCACGCTGCGGCGGAAGTTCAACGCGATCGTGAACGGCCTCGTGTAGACCTTCGGATCCTCGAACGTCGCCTGGTAGTCGATGGCGTCGGGGCCGACGACCGTATAGCGCTCCTGCACGCGCAGCGCGTCGCTGTGGAAGTCGCCGACGATGTCGAACCACGTCTTGTCGTTGTGGTTGGTGGCGTCGACGACCAGCGTGTTGCCCTCCCAGTGGCCGCGTGAATCGCCCATCCACAGCTTGACGGCCTCGCCGACGTGCGGACGGCCGTCGAGCGGGATGATGCGCGACCCGTGATTGAACTCCTGCAGGATGACGACGTAGCCGGCGGGCTGCAGGAACTGGAACGTCCCCTGGTAGAACACGCGCGGGACGCCGCTGAGGAAGCAGCGCGTGTGCGGGTCGACGTATTCCCATTTCGTGATGTTGGTGTGGTTCTCGAGGACCTCGGTCCGCTTCGCCCGCGCCCACGGCTGGTAGGGGATCTTGCCGTCGGGCGGATCGACGACGAGGCTCTTCTCGTCGGTCTGGTTGCCGCTGAGGAACACGTGCGTCGGGTCGGCGCCGGCCTCGATGTCGTAGGTCGCCAGCCGTCGTCCCTGGTTGGCCCAGAAGCCCTCGATGTTCGGCTGGCCGTCGGGCGTTCGCGGCGCGGTCGTTGCCGTGCCACTGCCGCCCGCGGCTCCGGCCTGCGCGGCCACGCGCGCGGGGATGGTCCACACCATCGCCGCCGCCGCGGCGAGCACCGTCGCCAGCATGTACGATCTCATTTGAGCCTCCCTGCGGCTTCTTCCTCGAGCGCGTTGCACTCGTAGTCGAGGATCTGGGCGTGCGGTTCCTGCCGCCGATAGAGCGTCATGTTCATGGTCCACGGGCGCGTGAACACCTTCGGATCCTCGATCGTGACCGCGTACGCCATGTGATCCGGGCTGCTGCGCGTGAAGCGCTCGATCACGTGCAGCGCGTCGCTGTGGAAGTTGCCGGCGGCGTCGAACCACGTCTTGTCGTTGAAATGGATCGTGTCCACCACGAGCGTGCCGCCGTCCCAGTGGCCGCGCGAGACGCCGAGCCAGAAGTCGATCGGGCCGGGCAGGTTCGGACGGTCCGTGTAGATCGTCCGCACCGCGTGGTCGTATTCGTAGAGGATCAGCGTGACGCCGGCCGTTTGAAAGATCTGGAAGGGATGCGGCATGTACGTGATGCGGGGCACGCCCGGCAGGTAGCACTTCGCGACCGGGTCGTCGGTCAGGCGCTTCTCGAAGTTCTCCTTCTTCTTCGCGGCCGCCCACGCCTGGTACGGAATGTCGTTCCCTTCGACGACACCCTGCCCGGCGGGTACGCCCAGGCGCGCGGCGTGGTCCTGGATGTCCCATGCGGCCGTGTTGAGAACCTGCCACACGCCCTGCAGATCGGCCTTGCCGTCGGCGGTGAGCGGCGGCCTGTACGAAGGCGGAGCGCCCGCGCGCGCCTGACCCGAGGCGGGGGCGGAGGCGACCGATGTGAAGATCGCCACGACGAGCAGGCACAGGAAGCGGTGCTGCATTGCCAGCGGGTTCAATGTACGCGCACCGACAGCGGCACGCTGACCTCGCCCCACGCGAGCCGGAGCACGGCGTCCTTCCCTTCGACGATCGGAAAGTCGAAGGTGAGCGTTTCCACGTGCGCGGTTTTCTCGGGCCGCACCTCGAGGCGAAGCGCATCCTGCGCCTCGCCCGGATAGCTCTCGTGAAACGCCTTCGGCACCTTGCTGAAGATGGCCGTCCACGTCTCCGGCCCGGGAATCGTCCAGACGCTGTACGACCCCGCTGGCAGCGGATGGTCGTTGATCGTCACGTCCCGGCTGAAGGTGACGGCCGTCGCCTGGTCGGCGCCCGGGGTCCAGACCTTCCCGTACGGCACGAGCGCGCCGAAGATCTGGCGTCCGCCGGCGACGGGCCGGCTGTAGGTCAGCAGGATCTCCGTCGTGGCGACACGCTGGCCGACGGCTGCCGCCTGGCTCTTGCTGACCTGGTCGAGCGGAATGACCGCTTCGGAGATATCGGTGATGTTGGCTGGAGCCGCCGTTACCGGTTGAACGGTTCGCTGCGGCTCCGGGTCGGCCCGGCATGCGGCGACCAGGCAAAGCAGCACGACCGCGCTCAACCGCGAGACCGTCATGCCCGCGAATCTTATTACGAATCACCGACGACCAACCACCAACCACCGACCGGCCAACCACCATCTATAATCCGGCCCATGCCCGCATACTGGATCGCTCACGCGAAGATCAACGACCCGATCGAATACAAGAAATACACGGATCCGCTTCCCGACATCTTCAGGAAGTACGGCGCCAAGATTCTCGCCCGCGGCGGCCGCTATCGAATCATGGAAGGCCCGGAATATTTTCCCCGCCATGTCGTCATCGAGTTCCCGACGTTCGAAAAGGCCGTCGAATGCTTCGAGTCGCAGGAGTACCGGGATGCGGCCGAGCATCGCCGCCGCAATGGCGTCGGCGAGGTGCAGAACGTCATCGTCGACGCGGGAGATGCGACGAAATGAGGGCCGCCTGAAGGCGGTCCCCACGTACGCCGTACGGAAATGAGGGCCGCCTGAAGGCGGCCCCCACGAACGCCGGTACGTAGGGGCCGGCTTCAGCCGGCCCACGGACTCAAGGAGATGCTTATGAACGCGCGATGGTTGGTTGGCGTAGTGATGCTGCTCGCGGCCGTGAGAATCGTCGGGGCGCAGGAGCGGGGCGGGCGCGAAGGGCGCGGCGGCGGCCAGGGCGGCGGACGCGCGGCGGAAGCGCCCATGCCGCGGCTCAAGCTGACGAGCAGCGGATTCACCGACGGCGGCGCGTACCCGCTCGACTTCACGTGCTACGCCAACGGCGGCAACGCGCAGAACCCGAGCGCGGTCAATCCGCCCTTCTCGTGGACCAACGTGCCGAGGGGCACGCAGAGCTTCGTGCTCGCGCTGAACGGGACGGACAACCACCCGAACAAGGGAATCGACATGGAGATGTTCTGGGTGGTCTACAACATCCCGGCGGGGACGACGTCGATTGCGCAGGGCCTGAAGCCGGGCGACCTGCCCGACGGCAGCCACCAGGCGACAGGGCAGCGGAACATCGCCGGCTACCGCGCGCCGTGCGCGCCCGTCGGCGTCGGCCGCCTGCACTACATGTTCACGCTGTTCGCGCTGGACTCGATGCTGAACCTGCCGGGAGGCGCCACCGAGACGGAGATCCGGAAGGCGATGGATGGACACATCCTCGGCGCGAGCATCAACGTCGCGGCCTTCGAGCGGCAGCCCTGAGGCTGGTTGGTTACTTCCGCGGCGCTGCCTTCCCGTCGCCCTCGCCCTGCTTGCTCCTGACGATCGGATTGATCTCGCCAAGCCCGCCGTCGTTGCACGAAAGCCCCGGCGCCGCGCCCGGCAGCCCCTGGCGCTCGATCCAGCCGCAGCAGTAGCGTCCGCACGACGCGGGCGGCGTGTAGATGCTCTTCAGCGTGTGCCGGTATTCCGGGTAGAGCGACTGCGCGTAGCCCAACGCCGCTTCCTTGGGCAGGTTGTAGGTCCGCATCATGAAGTCGGCTTCCGGGTTCTGGCCCGGAAGGTAATGCGGCACGATGCCCGAGTCCTCGAGCCGTGGAATCTCGTTCGCCGTGTTGCAGATGGCCCGGCCGCCCTGGTTGCCGCGCGGGTCCAGCCGCCATACGCGGCTGACGACGTGCGGCTCGGTCAGGTAGATCGGATCTTCCTGGATGGTGACGACGGTCAGCAGGTCGTCGTGACGCGTGATGTGCACCCAGTAGGTCGTCTGATCGCTCGCGGGAATGCCGTTGCCCCGGCGAATCCACGTCGTCTTCACGTGCGTCGTGCGCACGGTGAGCGTGTCGCCTTCCCATTTTCCGGTCGAGAAGCCAGCGCCGGTCGAGAGCGCATTCGGCGACGGCTCCGGACGGCCATCCATCCAGATGGTCAGCGTGTCGCGCAGGTAGTCGCCCTCGATCTTCCACGCGATCACCTTGTCGTCCCTGTCCACCTCGCTCCAGATGCGCATGCCGAGCGGACGGTACATGCCGACCCACGGCGCCTGCGCGAGACACTGGCGTTCGATCGTCGAGGGCAGGTTGGACGTGTAGAGCAGCGCCTTGGCGCGCCCCTCGTCGCTCATCGGCATGCCGGTGAAGTCGCCGAGGTCGGAGCCCGGGCCGCGCTCGATGTAATCCTCGTAGAGCAGTGGCACGTAGGAGCCCGTGAGCTCGATCTGCGCGGACGCCGGCATGCTCATCGCGAGCAGGCCAATGAAAAGGAAGGCAATTCGTAACTTCATAACTTCGTAACTTCGTACATCTTCAAAACCTCGCGTCGCACGGCGACGGATCCCACTTGCTGCCGTCCTTTTCCTTCTTGAAGTGCAGCGTCGTGATCCAGGGCGTCTGCAGGTACACCGGATCCTCGACGAGATTGGTGTCGACCAGGTACTGGTCGCCGTTGGTTTCGGTGTGCATGTCCCAGTACTCGGTGAAGACCGCGCGATCGCCGTACGGCACGCCGTTCTTCCGCAGGTAGCCCGGGCGCAATTGCGTCGTCACCGACTTGATCGAGCCGTGGCGCGGGCCCGCGCCGCGGCCACGGCCGCCGCCGGCCGCCATCACCCACTGCGCGGTCGTGACGCCCTGCCACGTCTTCGCACCGGACGCACCCGTCCTGCCCGCTTCGCCCGCCCGGCCCGCGTCCGCGAAGCGGAGCAGCCGGGTCTGCGTGCCGTAGTCGGTTTCAATCTTCAGGGTGCTGTCGTCCTGCCACGTGATGTGCAGCCGCGTCGGCCCGCGCATCAGGCCCGGTGCGCCGTACGCCCGGCACTGCTCGCCGGCCGCCTCGTCTTTCGCCGGGTCCCACGCCTCGGCCACGCGCAGCCCTTCCGCGCTGAGCGGGATGCTGACGACGTCGCCTTTGGCCGGCGTGACCATCCGCCAGCGCCAGTCTTCCGAGACGATGGCGACCCAATAGCCGGTCGGGTCGAAGGGTGCGGCCGCCTTCGCCGTCGGCGGAGGCCCTCCCGCGCGTCCCTGCGCCGCCCCGCGCCCCTGCGCGTCGGGATTCGAAGTCAGGAAGACGAGCATCGTGGCCGCGCACATGCCCGCCAAGACCGCTTGGGAGTTGGGAGTTGGAATTTGGGATTTCACTCGGTCTTCCCCGGGGGCTTCCCGCTCTTCAACCCGTTGTAGATCGCTTCGACGAACATGTCCGTGGTCCACGGCCCGCTGTCGGACCCGTACCGCTTGCGGTACCCGGCGGTCGGGTTCGCGGCCTTCACCTGGTCGAGCGACATCCCCTTCTTCACCAGGTCTTCGATGATGTCCTTGATGGTCGTCACCATGTCGCGGTAGTCCACGAGCTCGCCGTAGTCGGAGACGCGGCCGTGGCCCGGCACGAGCAGCGTGCGACCCGGCTTCAGCACGAGCGGCATCGGCGGCACCGTGAGGTCGAGGAGGCGGTTGAGCGCCTCGAGCTCGCCCTGGATGCTGCCGCCCCTGGCCGGATCGATCACCGGAAAGCGCCGCAGATCGATGATGTCGCCGGTCGCGATCACATCAGCGCGGCGGAAGTGGACGATCACGTCGCCGTCGGACACGGCGCCCAGCTGGCGAATGACCTGCACCGCCTCGTCGTTCACGTAGAACGAGCGGTACTTCGAGGTGAAGGTCTCGGTCGGCCACATCCCCGTCGGCGCCGGCGTGTCGGCGCGGTTCTTCGGCGCGCTCATCCGCTGCAGCACGTTCTCGTGCGCGAGCACGGTCGCGCGCTCTTCGTCGGTGAAGTTGTCGGGGTTGATCGGCACGCCCACGACGCCGACCTTGTCGTTGCCGCCGACGTGCTCGGGGTCCGCGCTCGTGTTGATGATCATGCGGATCGGCGCCTTCGTGATCGCGCGAACCGCCTCGAGCGTCTTCTCGGCCATCGCCTCGGAGCCGCTGTCCACGAGGATGACGCCATCCTCGCCGACGTGCACGGTCACGTTGCCGCCGGCGCCGAAGATGACCCACACGTTCTGCCGGATCTGAATAGTGTCGAGTGCGCCCGCCGCCGCCGCTCGCGCGGCAGGACGCTGCTGCGCCAGGACCCGATCGGCTGGCGATCCTCCCGCGAAGACGAGGACGATCGCCACCGTCCACGGCAGCGCCGATTTGACGCGGAATCGCGGTGCTTTCATGGTCGGCGAAGCGTACACCATTTCATTTTGACAGAGAAAGAAGGGCGCGCCCCGTGGTCCCGCGCGAGCAAAAGCAGCCGAGGGGCTGTGGTATATTCGCCGCGCTTTTTCCATAGTTTCGCGCAGGAGGCTTGGACATATGGGCCACCGGCTCGTCGTGATCTCAGCGCGCGGGCTGCTGATCGTTCTCCTCTCCTTCTCGATTTCCTCGGCGCAGTCCGTCTCCACCGCGCAAATCAACGGCGCCATCAAGGACCAGAGCGGTGCGGGCCTGCCGGGTGTCACGATCACCGTGACCCAGACCGATACGGGGCTGACGCGCAGCGCGGTCAGCGACGAGGAGGGCTCGTACATCCTGCAGAACCTGCCGATCGGTCCCTACCGGTTCGAGGCGGAGCTGCAGGGGTTCCGCAAGTTCGTCCAGACCGGCATCGTCCTGCAGGTGAACGCGAACCCGACGCTCAACGTGACGCTGCAGCTCGGGCAGGTCGCGGAGACGGTGACGGTTCAGGGCACCGCGGCGCTCGTCGAGACGCGCAACCCGGGCATCGGGCAGGTGATCACGAACCAGCAGGTAGTGGAGCTGCCGCTCAACGGCCGGCAGCTCACCGAGCTGGTGTTCCAGGCGGGCCTGGCCACGGGCGGCAAGGCCACGAGTGACGCGCCGGGCGCCAACGCGCTCAACACCGGCGTCCGCAGCTACCCGAACACCACGATCGTCGTCGCCGGCGGCCTGTCGAACGGGATGACGTACCTGCTCGACGGCGGCACGCACAACGACCCGTTCAACAACCTGAACCTGCCGCTGCCGTTCCCCGACGCGATGCAGGAGTTCAAGGTGGAGACGAGCGCGCTCCCCGCGCAGTACGGGCACCACTCGGCCGCCGCGGTCAACGCGGTGACCAAGTCGGGGACGAACACGTTCCACGGCGACGCGTTCGAGTTCATGCGCGATCACCGGCTGAACGCCGCCAACGCGTTTGCGGCGATCGGCCCCGACGGCAGGCGCCGCGACGACGGGCTGCACCGGGATCAGTTCGGCGGCACGCTCGGCGGTCCCATCGTGCAGGGGAAACTGTTCTTCTTCGGCGGCTACCAGGGGACGCGGGTCAACGTCACGCCGACGAGCTTCTTCCAGTTCGTGCCGACAGCGGCGATGCTGGCCGGCGACTTCTCGACCATCACGTCGCCCGCGTGCAACTCGGGCCGTACCATTGCGCTGCGCGCCCCGTTCACGGGGACGAGCGTCTCGCCGAGCCAGTTCTCCCCCGCGGCGCTGGCGCTCGTCTCGAAGCTGCCGAAGCCGATCAACGACTGCGGCCAGTCGTTCTTCGACCGCCGCACCGAGAGCAGCGAGCACATGGCGCTCGGGCGCGTGGACTACCAGTGGAGCAACAACCACTCGCTGTTCGGCCGCTACCAGCTCGCGCGCCTCACGTCGAAGCCCGACAACGATCCGAACAACGTCCTCGCGTACGCCAACGGCCCCATCGACGACACGATCCACTCGTTCGTCGTCGGCGACACGTATCTGCTCGGCCCGAACACGGTCAATTCCTTCCGCGCCACCTACAACGACTCCGAGGTCGACAAGGGCTACGTGCCGTTCTTCGACGCCAGGAGCCTGGGCGTGCGGAACATCGCGACGCCGCTGGCCGGCTTCACGGCTTTTACCGTGTCGGGCGGCTTCTCGCTCGGGCCGACCGGCGCCAAGCCGAGCGCCATCGGCACGTCGTCCTTCCAGCTCGTTGACGACGTCAGCATCGTCCGCGGCGCGCATCAGATCGGATTCGGCGCCAACTACATCCGTTCGGGTCTCCAGTCCACGTCGTATGGCTCGGCCGCCGGCAACTTCGCCTTCACCGGCGTGAACACCGGTCTCGGGCTCGGGGACTTCCTGCTCGGACGTCCCGCGACCTTCACGCAGGGGCAGATCTACGGGCCGGGCGGCGTGATGCCCTACATCGGCATCTACGGGCAGGACGCATGGAAGGTGTCGCCGAACCTGACGTTGAACGTCGGCCTGCGGTGGGATCCGTACCTGCCGTACTCGAGCGACCAGCGGCACTTCAATCACTTCAGCCTGGAGCAGTTCAAGTCCGGCGTGCGCAGCACGGTCTACCGGAACGCGCCGGCCGGCGTGCTCTTCGAGGGCGATCCCGGGTATCCGGGCCACGCCGTCAGCAAGCGGCACCTCAACGACTTCGCGCCGCGCCTGTCCGGCGTCTGGGACCCGAAGGGCGACGGCCGCATGACGCTGCGCGGAGCCTACGGCATCTTCTACGACCTGCCGCACATCTGGAATTTCCTCGGTTTCGATCGCGGGACCCCCTTCGGCACCGAGCTCGTCGTCAACAACGGCACGTTCGACGACCCGTGGGTCAATACGCCCGGAGGCAACCCGTTCCCGATCGTGGCGAACCCTGACATGACGTTCCCGCTCTACGGCGGGTTCGTGACGTTCCCGCTGGACATGAGCCCGCCGTATTTCGATCAGTGGAACGTCAGCGTGCAGCGCCAGCTCGGGGCGGCGTGGATGGTGTCCGCGAACTACCTGAGCAGCCGCGGGCACCGGCTGCCCGTAGGCGACCAGTTGAATCCGGCCGTGTTCACGCCCGGCGCCACGACGGCGACGACGAACCAGCGCCGCCTGACGTCGGTGCTCAATCCGTCGCAAGGGCAGTTCTACGGCACCATCACGGCGGTCGAGCCGATCGGGACGTCGGAGTACAAGGGGCTGCTGCTCTCGGCGCAGCATCGATCCGCCAACGGCCTGTTCCTCTCGGGGAACTGGACCATCTCCGAATGCGTCTCCGACATCATCAATTACGAGCCGTCGGTCGCGGGCATCGAGCTGACGAAGCCGGGCGACCCCGCGTTCGACCGTGGCAGCTGCGGCGTCACCGATCAGAAGCACGTGGTGAACCTGTCCGCCGTCTACCAGGTGCCGGCCGCGTCGACGGGCCTCGTTCGTGCGCTGACGAGCGACTGGCAGCTGTCGACGATCGTCAGCGCGAGGAGCGGAACGCACTTCTCGGCGACGACCGGCGTCGACAACGCGCTCAACGGACAGGCCAACCAGCGCCCGGACAAGGTCTCGGACGACGTGTACGTGAAGCAGGGCTACCGGTGGCTGAGCGCGTCGGCGTTCCGCGCGCCGGCCGCGGGCGCGTACGGCAACCTGGTGAACAACAGCCTTATTGGTCCGGGCCGCTTCAACGTGGACGTGGGGCTCGTGCGGTCGTTCCGCATCGGCGGCGAGCGCGCCGTGCAGGTGCGCGCCGAGGCGTTCAACGTGTTCAACCGGGTGAACCTGAGCAACCCGGTGTCGGCGCTCAACAGCCCGAACTTCGGATTGATCACGTCGGCGAGCGACGCGCGCATTATTCAGCTGGCGTTGAAATACACGTTCTAGCGGACCTGAACGTCCGCCTCTACGTCCGACTTGGAGCGGCGGTCCAATTGATCGTAGAGGCGGGCCGTCAGGCCCGCCTGGGAGAACTGGTTTGAAACGACTGGGTTTACTCATCGCGCTGCTGGCCGCGTCGGCGTTGCCGGCGCTGGCGCAGACCGACGTGCTCACGGGCATGTGGCGGCCGATCTCGCGCAACGAAGACGGCAGCGGCCTGGACGGCGACTACGCGGGGCTGCCGCTGAGCGCGGCCGGCCGCCTGCGCGCGGAGAGCTGGGCGCCGGAGAACTTCGACGTGGCGGAGCTGGTGTGCCGCCCGCACTCGTGGGATTTTTCGCTCGAGGCGGGCGCCGCGCAGATGCGTCTGGCGGCGGAGATCAACGACCCGACGCAGTCGCTCGTCGCCTATCGCGGCCGGCTGTCGATGCGCGAGCAGGAGACCACGATCTGGATGGACGGCCGGTCCCGTCCTCCCGACTACGCGCTGCACACCTGGAGCGGTTTCTCGACAGGCGAGTGGGACGGCGACGTGCTGGTCCAGACCGCCACGCACCTGAAGGAAAACTACATGCGCCGCTGGGGGCCGATGCGCAGCGACGACGCGACCGTCCGCATCCGCTACAAGCGCCTGAACAACAACTATCTCCGCGCGACGGTGATCGTCTACGACCCCGTCTACTTCGCCGAGCCGTACGTCCGCACGTCGCTGATCTGGGTGCTCGATCCGAACCTCGTGCTGCCGCCGTACCCGTGCGAGGAGCCGACCGACACCGTCGTCGAGCACGGCAAGGTGCCGCACTACCTGCCGGGCAAGAGCCTGCTTCCCGCGCTGGATCCGAAGGAGAACGACGAGTTCGGCACGCCCTACGAGGCGCGGCTCGGCGGTAACGAGACGATGTACCCCGAATACATCAAGAAGCTGCAGCCGTTTCCCCGGCCGAACGTGAAGAAGGGGCCGGCGGTGGAGCGGGGTCAGTGAGGGGGCAGGTGGCAGGGGGCAGGTGGCCGTTGGTGGCAGGCTGGAGGTGGCAGGTCGGCGTCGCCGCGCTGGCGGCATGCGCGCTGCTCTCGGCGGCGCGCGTCGAGACTCAGGGCGCGCGCCCCGCGTGGGCGTGGAAGCCCTCGATCCCCGCCGCCAACGACGGCCAGATCCACGTCCTGCCGGTGCGCGGCCGCATCTCGATGCTGGTCGGCGCCGGCGGCAACGTCACCGTCTCGGCCGGCGACGACGGGGTGCTGATGGTGGACACGGGCACGGCGGCGATGAGCGACAAGCTGCTCGCGGCCGTGCGATCGCTCGCGCCGCGCGGCGTCATCCGCTACATCGTCAACACCGACGAGCGCGACGACTTCACGGGGGGCAACGACAGGATCGCGCTGGCGGGCGATACGATCCGCTTCCGCGTCGCGACCGACCCGCGCGTGTCCGACGCGCTCGCGAAGGACCGTGCGTCGGTGATCGCGTTCGTGTCGGTGCTCGATCGCATGTCCGCCCCGACGGGCAAGGTGGCGCCGCGCAGCGAGGACGCGTGGCCGGACGACACCTATTCGAGCGCGCAGAAGAAGCTGTACTTCAACGACGAGCCGGTGCTCATCATGCACGTCCCCGCCGGCACCGACGGCAACAGCATCGTCCACTTCCGACTCGATGACGTGCTCAGCGTCGGCGACCTCATCGACATGACGAACTATCCGTTCATCAACGTGAACGCCGGCGGCGGCATCAACCAGATCGTCGAGGGCCTCAATCGGGTCCTGGAGATCACCGTGCCGGACACCAAGACCGAGGGCGGCACGCTGGTGATTCCAGGGCACGGACGGCTGGTCGACCAGTCCGACGTGGCCTACTACCGGGAGATGGTGGCGATCGTTCGCGACCGCATCCAGGACGGCATCAAGCGCGGCCTGACGCTCGCGCAGATCAAGGCGGCGAGGCCGACGCTCGACTACGACCCGCGATTTGGCCACACGACGGGCCCGTGGACGACCGACATGTTCGTCGAAGCGGCGTACAGAAGCCTCGGAGGCAAGTAACCATGACACGGAACGGATTCATTCTTATCCTGGCGCTGGTCGTGCTGGCCGGCGCGGGCCGCGTTCTCGCGCATCATTCCTTCACTGCGGCGTACGAGTCGGGCAAGCGCATCGAGATCGAGGGCGTGGTGAAGGAATTCGTCTGGCGCAACCCGCACTCGTTCGTCCGCATCGAGGTGACGAAGGACGGCAAGCCCGAGACCTGGAACCTGGAGTGGGGTTCCAGCACGCAGCTCTCGGCGGCGAAGTACCCGGTGACGCGCACGACGCTCAAGTTCGGCGACCGCATCATCGCCGCGGGCGAGCCGGGACGCGACCCCGAGGCGCACCGCATCCGCATCTCCTCGATCAAGCGGCCGGTTGACGGCTGGGAGTGGCAGGGAGTCGTCGAGTGAACCTGCGGGTTCCGCTTCTGCGGTGGAGTCCGGCCTTCGCCGGACCTCTGGTGCTCGCGTTTTTCATTCCGGCGGTGGCCCTCGCGCAGGGCCGCGGCGGTCAGGGCGGCGGCGCGCCGCAGCAGAGCGGCCGCGCGGGCGCGATCAAGGACCTGACCGGCTACTGGGTGTCGGTCGTCGCCGAGCACTGGCACCTGCGGATGCTCGTGCCGCCGAAGGGCGACGTGACGATGCTGCCGGTCAACGCGGAAGCGCGGCGGATCACGAACACGTGGGACCCGGCGAAGGACGAGGCGAGCGGCGAAGCGTGCCGCTCGTACGGGGCGCCGACGATCATGCGCGTGCCCGGGCGGCTGCACATCACGTGGCAGGACGACAACACGCTGAAGATCGACACCGATGCGGGGACGCAGACCCGGCTGCTGCACTTCGGCGGCGCGGGTAGTGTGGGGCGGGTCCTTTCGGACCCGCCAAGCTGGCAGGGCTATTCGGCGGCCACGTGGCGGCGTCCGGCGCGGGCGGGCGCGGAGAAGAGCGCGGGCGACCTCCGCGTCGTCACCAATCGCCTGCGTCCGGGGTACCTGCGCAAGAACGGCGTCCCCTACAGCGAGAACGCCACGGTGGAGGAATTCTTCGACGCGTTCACCGAGCCGAACGGCGACAGCTGGCTGGTGATCGACACGATCGTCACCGACCCGACGTACCTCACACAGCCCTACGTCAACAGCGTCGCGTTCAAGAAGGAGCGGGACGGGGCAAAGTGGGACCCCACGCCGTGCCGGACCGATCAGCCGCGATAGGCGGCGCGGCGGCGGACAGCGGCGAGGATGCCAGCGGCTTGACGCGCGGCACCATGTTCACTCCCGGCTCCAGGCTCGACGCCGTGGAACCGCTGGCGTCGGCTCGCAGACCTACCTCGTGAGCGACGATGCACCTTTCGATGCTCCACGGACTCGGTCTCTACAGCCTCCGCCGCGGTTTACCGCCTCACGCTGATCACGGCGCTCGCAGTCGCCGGTCGCGAACACGCCGCCGCGCGTGGGCGCTCGCCGTCGCCGGTCGCGACCGTTCGACGCGTGACGACCTGTCTGTTTATTCATATTATATGGATATGTGGATTCGATCCGTGATGGCGCTCCTCGTGCTGGCGACCGTGCCCGCGGCGCTGGCGCAGACACCGCCGCCGCATTCGCCGACGCCCGTCGAGCCGATTGCCGCCGTCATCGACGCCCTGCGCACGCACGACGTCGTCGGGATGAGCGATCCGCACGGCAACGAGCAGATGCAGGCGCTGCTGCTCAAACTGGTGCGCGCGCCGGGGTTTGCCGACGCGGTGAACGACATCGTCATCGAAACCGCCAGCGCGCGGTATCAGGACGCAATCGACCGGTTTGTCCGCGGAGAGGATGTGCCGGGAGAGGTGCTCCGCAAGGCCTGGGAAGAGCACACCGTCGTGAACAGCCTCGGCCACCAGGCAGAGGAGTTCATCCGGGCCGTGCGCGCGGTGAACGGGTCGCTCGGCGGCGGCAGGAAGCTGCGCGTGATTGCCGGCGATCCGCCGATTGACTGGGACAACGTCAGCTCGCGCGACGATCATCGCCGCTGGATAGAGCTTCGGGACAGCTATCCCGCCGACGTGATTCGGCGCCAGGTTCTCGATCGCGGCCGCCGGGCGCTGGTCATCTATGGGCAGGGACACCTTCAGCGGCGCCAGATTGCCAGCAACTACGACATGTCGTTCTGGCAGGAACAAACGGTCGTGAGCCTGCTCGGGCGCGACCCAGCGGTGCGCGTCTTCACGGTGTGGTCGCTGTTCGGTCGCGGCCCGGACGCGGCCGCAGTCGTGGCGTCGTGGCCGGTGCCGAGTCTCGCCGTCACGCGCGGGACGACGCTCGGGGGGATGGATTTCGCCACCTACAACGCCGGCCTCGGAAACGGCACCCGCTTCGCCGTGCGGAACGACCAGATCGTCCCGCTGCCACGGGACGCGTGGCAGACGATGCGGATGGAGGATGAGTTCGACGCGGTCCTCTATCTCGGACCGCCGTCGACGCTGACAAACGCGCCGGTGTCCGCTGCGTTGTGCCAGGACCGGCAGTTCGCGAACAGCCGCCTTGAACGGCTGACGCGATTTGCGCCGCCGGTGGAAGTCGAGAATTTCAAGAAGGCCTGCGGACTCTGATCGGCAGGCGGACCTGAAGGTCCGCCTCTACGTCCACGTACGCCTCGAGAAGCCAGCACCCGTGAACCTCAGGGCGTTAGTTTCGTCCCGTCTTTCAACACCGCAGTTCGCAAGAGCATCGATCGATCGCGGCCGCGGCTCGGCCAGCCGATGATGGTCAGCGTGTCGCCGACGACGAACTTCTCGATCTCGAAGCCGGCCCGCCGCATCGTGTTGACCGCACCCATTTCTACCAGCCATTCGACCGTCTTGCCGTCGTCCTGTTTCACGTCGATGCGGAAGCGCGAATGCGGGTTGATCCACTTCGCTTCGGTGAGCGCGCCGGTGATGGTGATCTCCTTCGACTGATCGAAGTTGACCGGCACGGAGTGGTGCGCGAGCGCCGGCGGCGAGTAGATCGACGTGACGAGCATCAGCAGCGAAGCGATCGCCGCGCCCCTGGCGAGGGCCGCCCTACTTGTTCGGTTCGGTGATTTGGGCATCCTTGGGATCGCAGCCATAGTGCATCAGTTCGAATTTGGAACGGGGATAAGTAATGGTGACGACGAGGGGATCGCGATAGTTCGCGGGATCGACGTGCGTGATCTGGATGCTGAGCAGGTTCGGGTTCGCCAGCGAGAACCGCTCGATCGTGCGCATCATCCGGCTTTGCGGCAGTCCGGCCCACTCCTGCATCGTCGAGACGTAGCCGGGCTCGATGTCGCGCGTTTCAACCACCAGCGCATCACCGTCGTACCACGCGACCGACGTGCCGAGCCCCGGCATGTTCGGGATGCCAGTCGAGCGCTTCACGCGCGGCGCCGTCGGATCGACCACGGGAATGCGGCGATCGATGTCCATCCATTCGTACTGCAGGCGGACGTCGTTCGGGTTCTGCGTGATCTTGACGAGGACGTTCGGATTGAGCCAGACGCGCGTCCAGCTCGTGCCGATGCACTTCAGCGCCGGATCGTCTTTCTTGTAGTCGTAGGCCTTGAACCGCCGCTCGCCCGCTTCGGTGAGATGCCACTCGCCAAAGGTGGTCTTGCCGCCGTTCATCATCCAGTTGCCCGACACATCGGGGCGCTGCTGTGCGTGAGCGATCGTCGCGGCGCCGATCAGGCAGGCCAGGGCGAGCACGCCGCGCATCATTTGGCGGCGCCCCCGGACTTGCTGCGCACGACCGGATTCAGCGTCCCGAGCCCGCCGTCGTTGCACGACAGCCCTGGCGCGGCGCCGGGCAGCCCCTGGCGCTCGATCCACCCGCAGCAGTAGCGGCCGCACGACGCGGGCGGCGTATACACACCTTTGATCTTCTTCCGGTACTCCGGGTAGAGGCTCTCGGCGTAGCCCATTGCCGCTTCCTTCGGCAGGTTGTAGGTCCGCATCATGAAGTCGGCCTCGGGATTGGCGCCGGGCAGGTAGTGCGGCACGCTGCCCGTGTCCTCGAGCCGTGGAATCTCGTTGGCGGTGTTGCAGTTGGTCTCGACGTAATTGCCGGGCGTCGCGCGCGGATCGAGCTGCCAGACGCGGCTGACGACGTGCGGCTCTGTCAAATAAATCGGATCGTCCTGGATGGTGACGATCGTGAGCAAGTCGGCGTGGCGCGTGAGGTGAACCGTATAGCTGCTCTGATCGCTCCCCGGGATGCCGTTGCCGCGGCGGATCCACGCGGTCTTGACGTGGGTCGTGCGCGCGGTCAGCGTGTCGCCTTCCCACGTGCCGGTGCTGAAGCCTTCGGCAGAGGCGAGCGCATTGGCTGACGGTTCCGGGCGGCCGTCCATCCAGATCGTCACCGTTCCCCTGAGGTAGTCGCCGCCCAGCTTCCACGCGATCACGTTGCCGTCGCGGTCTTCCTCGCTCCAGATCGAGATGCCGCGCGGCCGGTACTGCAGGACCCACGGCGCCTGCGGCAGGCACTGCCGCTCGGCCGTGGACGGCAGGTTCGACGTGTAGAGCAGCGCCTTGGCGCGCGCCTCGTCCGTCATCGGCATGCCGGTGAAGTCGCCGAGGTCGGAGCCGGGACCGCGCTCGATGTAGTCCTCGTAGAGACGCGGCGCCCACGAGCCGGTGAGGTCCACCTGCGCAAATGCGGGCAGCGGGGCGGCGCCGAGCATCGCGACGAGCAGCAGAGGAATCTTTCGCATCGCGGCAGGGCCGCGGAGCATATATCATTTTCCAACGCGCTCCCGCAATCGCCCGGAGCGCCCGTGCTATATTGGCCGGCCCGGCACGGCGGGATGGAAGCAGGAGGACCGTTGGCATGAAGCGTTATCTCGTCGCGCCCCTGGCCCTGGTGATCTGCGGCGCGACCGCCCAGGCGTGGGCGCATCATTCATTCGCGGCGACCTATATCGAGAACCAGACGATCACCATTGAAGGCGAGCTCGTGCAGTTCGTGCTTCGCAACCCGCACTCGTTTATCAACGTGGACGTGTCGGAGAAAGACGGGTCTATGACCCGCTATGTCGTGGAATGGGCCGCCCCCGCGCAGCTCGCCGGCAAGGTCGATCGTGAAACGCTGAAGCCGGGCGACCACGTGATCATCACCGGCAGCCCGGGGCGCAACACCGAGGACCACCGCGTGCGCCTGTTGACGTTCCGCCGCCCGAAGGACGCGAATCACCCCGCCGAGTGGAGCTGGGGCCTGCTGCCGGAAGAGACGTTCAAGTAAACGGCCCCGTTGGTCGTTGGTAGTCCGTCGTTCGTCGTAACGACGAAACAACCAACGCCCAGCGCCTAACGCCCCACGCCCAACGACTCACGACCAACGACCAACGCTCCCGCGTCAGAACACGTATTTGAGCGCCAACTGCACGATCCGCGGGTCGGCGGCCGTCGTCATCTGTCCGAACGTGGGACTGTTGAGGGCCGCGACGGCGCTCGGCGGGGTGAGCGGATCCAGCTTCTGCACGGTGTTGAAGAAGTTGAACAGCTCGGCGCGGAACTGGATCTCACGATTGCCGCCCGTGTGAAACGACCGCGTGATGCCCATGTCCACGTTGAACGCGCCGGGCCCGACAAACGCGTTGATCGGCACGTTGCCGTAGGTCCCGGGCGCCGGCGCCTGGAACGCCGCCGGGTTCAGCCACTGATTGCCCTGCTTCAGATACGGGTCCGCCAGGATCTGGTTCGGCCGCTGGTTGGTCTGGCCGCTGAGCGCGTTGTCCACGCCGGTGACGACGTTGAAATGATCCCCCGACTGCACGCGGACGATGCCAGCCACCTGCCAGTCGTTGGTAATCGCGCCGACAACGCCCCTGGCAAACGCCGGCAGCTGATACACGGCGGTCCCGTTGACGACGTGCTTGCGGTCGCCGCCGCCGCAGCTGCCGCGGTCGTAGGCGACGTCGCCGGGCTTGGAGAGCGCGAAGCCCGCCATCCCCGGCTCGTAGTTGATGAGATCCGTGATGCAGCGCGAGAGCGTCCAGTTGCCCGTCAGCGACAGTCCGCCTGACGCACGGCGATTGAGCGAGAGCAGCAGCGCGTCGTAGAGGGACGTGCCGACCGGCTTCATCGCGATGATGTTGCCGTAGTACTGCCCCTGCTGCGGGTTCTCCAGGTTGAGCAGGCGCCGCTGGTTGACGTTGGCCGTCGTCGCGCCCGGCTGGAAGACCGCGGGGTTGATGTTGTCGCCAACCGGCAGCCGATGGCCGCGCGAGCTCACGTAGTTCGCCGAGGCCGCCCACGACGTGCCGAGTTGGCGCTGGAAGCTGATGTTCCACTGGTCCGCGTACCACTTCTTCATGTCGAGCGGGAACGTCACCCAGTTCGCAAACTGCGGGAACGTCATGTTCGGGCCGCGCACGAGCGGGAACGGGTTGCCGCCGGCGACGGTGGCGAACGGATCGTCGAGCAGCGGTCCGCTCACCACGAGCGTGCTGCCAAGCGGCGGCGCCGTGGCGAATCCAAAGAGCATCCACAGGTGCGGCAGGTCGTAGAAGCGGCCCCACGCGGAGCGCACGGTCATCTTGCCGTCGCCGTTCACGTCGAGCGCCGCGGAGATCCTCGGAGCGAATTCCCACAGGTCCTTGCGGCCCGCCGCTTTACCGGGATAGCCGGGATCACCGGAGAAGATGACGCCGGTCGGCGCGTTGCGGAAGACGGTGCTGCGCACGCCGCTCCGCCACTGCTCCATGTCGAAGTGGCTGAACTGCCCGTTCTCCTCGACAAACGGCAGGTACGGTTCCCAGCGCAGCCCGCCGTTGATCGTCAGCCTGGAGCCAAGGGTCCACGCGTCCTGCGCGTAGAGACCGACATACGTGCTGCGGTCGTGGATGAAGATGCGGTTGCCCTGCGCGAACGTCTGCGCGCGCCCAATCATGAAGTCCGCCAGCGCCAGCCCCGTCGTCGCGCCGCTGAACGTGAACGGACCCGTGGTGTTGATGTAGGTGCTCCCGTCGACCTCCTGGCGGATCATGCTGCCGCCGAACCCGAGCTGGTGAGCGCCGCGGACGAGGCTCAGGTCCTCCGAGACCTGCAGCCCGTTGGTGGGCGTGCTCGACGAGCTCGCGCCGGTATTGCCGAGCGTGAACGCGCCGGTGACCGTCACGCGCAGGAAGCCGGGCATCATGTCGGCCATCCTGATGCCGACGTCGGGTCCGCCGAACTGCGGGATCCACGGCTTCTGGATGTCGATGTTGTTGTACCCGAACCTGAACGAGTTCACCGAGTTCGAGTTGAGCAGGTAGGTATCGCCGACCACGATCGAGTGCACGGTGTCGTTGATCGGCGACGCGAAGTAGGCGAGCACGTTGTTCGGATCGTTGTCCGGCTGCGCCTTATAGCGCGCCAGCTCGTAGCGCGTGAACACCGTGTGCCTGCTGCTCATCGTGTAGTCCACGCGGCCGATCGCCAGGTTCTCGAAGTTGTGTGTCTTGCGCCCGAAGTCCACGCGACCGCACGGGTCGGTCGTCTTCGGCAGCCGACCGACGATGTTGACCGCGGCCGGCGAGAACAGCGCTGGCGCGATGCGGTTGTTCGCGTCAAACGGCGCGCGCAGCGCGATGCTGCGGCCCGCGTTGCACGCCGGCGAGGTGATGGCCGAGAAATCGCCCGCGAGCATCTGCGCCGTCGGCACGAACTGGAAGAACGTGCTCGGCGTCACGTCGATGCGCGTGCCCTGGTAGCCGGCGAAGTAGAACAGCCTGTTGGCGACGATCGGTCCGCCGAGGGTTCCGCCGAACTGATCGCGCCGCAGCCCGTCGTCGCGGCGCTTGCCCGTCGCCGGATCGACGGCGGCGAAGGCATTCTTCGCGTTCAGCCGGTGATCGCGCAGGAACTCGAAGGCGTCACCGTGCACCATGTTGGTGCCCGACTTGGTCACCGCGTTCACGGCGGCAGCGGAATGAAAGCCGTACTGCGCCGGCAGCGCGCTGGTTTCGACCTTGAACTCCTGCATCGCGTCCGGGAACGGCAGCGGCAGGTTCACGCTGGCGTACGGGTCGTTGTGGTTGCCGCCGTCGAGGATGTAGTTGATCCCGTTGGCCAGTCCACCGGCGACCGAGATCAGCGCGGACGGGTAATTGCGCGGCGTCGACAGTCCGTTCGAGCCTAGGCCCGCCGACGGCGTCGCCATCCCGGCGGTGAGCACCAGCTGCGTCAGCTGCCGTCCGTTGAGCGGCAGCTCGAGCACCTGCTCGTTGGTGACCACCTGGCCGATCCCCGGGTTGCGCGTCTCGACGAGCGGCGCCGTCCCTTCGACCGTGATCGTCTCGGCCAGCTCGCCGATCTGCAGCGTGAGGTTGAGCGTCGGGTTCGCGTTGACCTCCAGCACGATGCCCGTCTGCGCGTAGGTGCGGAAGCCCTGCAGCGACGCTTCGAGCCTGTAGGGGCCAACGGGCAGGTTCGTAACGATGTAGGCGCCGGTATCGCTGGTGATGGCGGTGCGCGTCAGCCCCGTGTCGGTCTGCGTGAGGGTCACGGTGACGCCCGGGAGCGCGAGGCCGGCGCCGTCTCGCACGGTGCCGTTGATTTGCGCGGTCGACACGGCCTGCGCCGCCGCGGCGGCGCTGGTGAGCAGCACGAGCAGCATCGAACGAAGCATGGTTCGCATAAGGTGCGCGCTGTCTATCATTTCGCTCCGAACGATGTCAACGGTTTCGTTGACTCTCCGCGTACCGGACAGGTAAGATCCGCGCCATCCGCCTTCGCTCATGACATAGCGTGAGCTTTGGCGAGGCAAGCCCTTCCCAGGAGTCGATGATGTCTCGCCGCGCGTCCCTCGTCGCCGTGCTCACGCTGCTGTGGTGTCCGTCCGCCTTCGCGCAGATGGACCTCATGGGCGTCTGGCGGCCGCTTCCGCGCAACCAGGACGGCAGCGGCATGACCGGCGACGTCGCGGGCGTCCCCGTGAGCGACGCCGCGCGCTGGCGCGTCCAGAGCTGGTCGCCGGAGGACTTCGACGTCACCGAGTGGGCCTGCCGCCCGCACGCGTGGGACTACTCGCTCGAGGGCCCGCTCTCCGCGCTCCGCATCTGGGCGGACATCGACCAGGCGACGCAGAAGGTGATCGCCTATCACGGTCACCTCAATCAGCAGGAACAGGAGACGACGATCTACATGGACGGCCGTCCGCGTCCGCCGGCCAACGCGCTCCACACGTGGAGCGGGTTCTCAACCGGCGAGTGGGATGGCGACGTGCTCGTCGTCACGACGACGCACCTGAAGGAGGCGTACCTGCGCCGCTCCGGGTTGATGCACAGCGACCAGGCGACCATCCGCACGCGCTATCGCCGGATGGGCGACTATCTGCAGGCGACCTCGATCATCTACGACCCGGTGATGATGACCGAGCCGTACGTGCGCAGCACGATGATGTGGGTGCTCGATCCGGCGCTGCCGATGTCGCCGTACCCGTGCGAAGAGGCGACTGAGACCGCGCTCGCGCGCGGCCACGTCCCGCACTTCCTGCCGGGGAAGAGCCCATTGCCGGGCCTCGACAAGAACCTGACGGACCGCTTCGGCACACCGTACGAGCCGCGGCTTGGCGGGGCGGCGACGATGTATCCCGAGTACATCGTGAAGATGAAGGCGATGCCGAAGCCGCCGAAGGTGGCGACGGGCGTGGGGGAGGGTGGGAATTGACGTCAGTGGGCAGTGGGCAGTGCGCGGTGGGCAGGGCGGCGCTGGCTGCAGTCGCCGCCGCGGTTCTCGTGTGTGGCCCCACCGCCGTCTACACGCAGGGACGCGCCGGCGGGCAGGGTCGTGGCGGGCAGGCGCCCGCGCGCGCCGCGCAGCCGTGGCCGCCGAAGCTCGAAGCGCCGGCGCCGGGTGAAGTCGAGATTCTCCCGGTGCAGGGGAACGTCTACATGCTGGCGGGCGCCGGCGGCAACATCACCGTCCAGGTCGCGGACCAGGGCGTCCTGATGGTGGACACCGGCACCGCGGCGATGAGCGACAAGGTGATCAAGGCGGTCGAATCGCTCGCCAAGGGGCGGCCGCTGCGCTACATCATCAACACGAGCCACCGCGACGACTACACCGGCGGCAACGACAAGATTGCGCCGATCGGCGAGATCGTGCCGTTCCGCGAGCCCGATTACACCGCCGGCCCGCAGGGGGCGATCGACACGCATCGCGCCTCGGTCGTCTCCACGCTCGCGGTGCTGAACCGGATGTCGGCGCCGACGGGCGCGACGGCTGCGCGGGCCGAGGGCGCCTGGCCGGACAACACGTTCACGACGCCGTGGAAGCGGCTGTACTTCAACGACGAGCCGATCATCATCACGAAGGTGCCGGGCACCAGCGACGGCAACGCGGTCGTGCTGTTCCGGAAATCGGACGTCGTCAGCGCCGGCGACCTGTTCGACCTGACCGGCTACCCGATGATCGACCTCAAGGCGGGCGGCAGCATCTCCGCCGAAGTCGACGCATTGAACAAGCTCATCGAGTTTGCCGTCCCAAGCAATAACGCCGAGGGGGGCACGAGGGTCGTGCCGGCGCACGGGCGCATCAGCGACCATGCCGACGTGGTGTATTACCGCGACATGATCGCCATCGTCCGGGACCGGATTCAGGACATGATCAAGAACGGGATGACGCTGGCCCAGGTCAAGGCGGCCCGGCCGACGCGCGACTACGACGCGCGCTACGGCAAGGCGACCGGCCCGTGGACCACCGACATGTTCGTCGAGGCGGCGTACAACAGCTTGAGCAGCAGGCAGCCGGCAACAGGCAGCAGGCAGTAACGGTCGTCGGTATCATGCGTAGAGGCGGACCTTCAGGTCCGCCTGGAACAAGGAGACGCTTTCATGAAACGCACGGTCGTGATGCTGGTCGCCGGTGTCGCCCTGCTGGTCGGCAGCCGCCAAGTGCTCGCGCATCACTCGTTCTCGGCGGAGTACGACTCCAGCCAGAAGGTCGAAATCCAGGGCGTGGTCACCGAGTTCGTGTGGCGCAATCCTCATTCGTTCATGAAGGTCGATGTGGCCGACAAGGACGGCGCGACCAAGAGCTGGACGCTCGAGTGGGGCTCGGTCAGCCAGCTGACGACGTACTCGATCACGCGGACGTCGCTGAGGCCAGGCGACAAGATCATCGTCACCGGTCAGCCGGCGCGCGACGCGGCCGCGCCGCGTGTGCTCATCGAGACCTTGAAGCGCCCGGCCGACGGCTGGGAGTGGAAGGGCCGGGTCCAGTAGGGTGCACCGCGGACTCAGGCCGGGAGGCGGCCTCGGGCCGGGATCCGGGATCCGGAATCCGTTGCGGCTCCGGCCCGCGATCGTGGTTGCACTGCTGGTTGGCGCGGTCTTCTCGATACACATCGCCGCCCAGGGACGCGGCGGCGGCGCGCGCTCCGGCGGCGCGCCTCCCACCGCCCGCGCGCAGGCGCCGAAGGATTTCACCGGCTACTGGGTCGCGGTCGTGACCGAGCACTGGCATCTCCGGATGGAGATGCCGCCGAAGAACGACTTCTCGATGCTGCCCGTCAACGCCGAGGCGCGGCGCCTGGCCGGGATGTGGAGCCCGGCGCAGGACGCCGGCAACGAGTGCCGCTCCTACGGCGCCGCGTCGATCATGCGCATCCCCGGCCGCCTGCACATCTACTGGGTTGACGACAACACGCTCGCCATCGACACCGATTCGGGGACGCAGAAGCGCCTGCTGCACTTCGCGGCGCCCGGCGCCCCCGCGGCGTCGGCGATATCCGTGCAGCCCGAGTGGCAGGGCTACTCGGTGGCGCAGTGGGCCGGCGTCAACATGGGGCGCGCGGGACGCACGCCCGGCCCCAACGGCAACCTTGGCGTCGTCACGACGAAGATGAAGGCCGGCTACCTGCGGAAGAACGGCGTGCCGTACAGCGACAACGCGACGCTGCAGGAGTACTTCGACACCTTCACCGAGCCCGAGGGGACGTCATGGCTCGTCGTCACGTCGATCATCACGGATCCGACGTACCTGACCGGCCCGTACGCGACGACGAATCACTTCAAGAAGATCCCGGATATGCAGGGTTGGGATCCCACGCCCTGCCGCGCGGATCAGCCCCGATAGACACGAACCCGAAAAACCTGGACGTAGAGGCGGACCTTCAGGTCCGCCTTTTCGCGTACCTTCGGTTGCGGATGCGGGCATATCGCCCGCCAGTTGCCCGCCTTGGTGAAACGCTTCGGCGGGCCTACGATTGAATCGGAGACAGCGCGAAGTTCTCATCGAGAAGATGTTCGACTGGCGCTCGGTGGAATTGCAGGGTGGACGCTGCTCTGGATGCTGACTCTGTTGCTGGCGGAGAAAAACCAATGACGGTCGCGTTCTTCGGCGTCGTCGTATTGCTCGATTGGTTTTCGCGGCGGAAGGATCGGCAATCGCCCGTCAACGCGGCGAGAGGTCGAATTCGTCCTTCGGAAACAAATCGGTGTCGATGTCCGTGAGCTGGCCGCGCGGGGAGTCCGGTCCGTAAACGATCGGGTTGGCGAGATACCCGTCGAGCAGCCGCTCGATGTCGATGCCCGCCCGGGCGAAATGCGCCTGCGCGGCCGGCTCCGCCAGCCGCGCGCGGATCGCCGCGCGATCGATCGCGATCGGCTGATTGCTGCCGACGAGGATTCCCGGCATCGAGACGACGTGGGGGAACGCGCGGATGAAGGTGTTGTAGACGCGCTGGGTCGGCGCCCACGTCGCCGCCAGCCCGTTCGGTGCGAGGTGGTCGCGCAGCAGTGCGAAATAGGCGTCCGAGTACAGCGTGCCCGAGTACGCGCTTCCGGGCCGCAGCGCATCGGCCTCGATGATGTCGTAGGTGCCGCCGCGCCGCAGGTGGATGCGGCCGTCGCCGAAGACCTGCTCGATGCGCGGGTCGTCGAGCAGGTTGACCAGCCCTCCGTACGGAACCCGCAGGCGGAGGCCGTTCAGCGTCGCAAGCTCTCCGCGGATGATTTCCACGCAGGTGACACGCTCGATTTCGCGGCGTCCGGCGACCGCGTGGACGGTGTCGCCCGACCCGAGGCCGATCACGGCGGCGGTGCGTGGTGCCGGGTGGATGAAGGCCGGCAGCGCGCCGAGCGCGGTGTGCACGTCGCCGTATGGCAGCGCGCCCTGGCCGATGCCGTTGGCGTAGAGGATGGCGTTCTTCCCGTCGGTGTTCACCACCGACAAGCCGGACCCGTCTTCCGCGTATTCCATCGCCTCGACCACGGTGCCGTGCAGGTGCGCCCACAGCGTGTTGGAGGGCGGCATCACGATGAGCAGCGGCACGAAGACAGCCGCCGTGAGCAGCAGTGCGGCGGGTGCCGGCGGCAGCCGCCGCGCCCAGCCGGCGGACGAGCCGCGCACCGCGAGGAGGGCCGCGAGGAGGCCGAACAAGCCGGCCACTACAGCGAGCAGCTTCATCGTGCCCGCGGTGCCGACCCGGTCCAGCAGCAGCCACCCGGTGAGCACGGTCCCGACCATGCTGCCGGCGACATTGGCCACCAGCAGGACGCCGACCCGCCGCCCGATGCGCGCGAGGCTCGTCTGCACGACGCGTTGCAGGATGGGGAACGAAAATCCCATCAGCAGGGTCGGCGGCAGCACCAGCACGCACGGCAGGCCGACGTACAACGCGACGAACATGCGCCAGACCTGTTGAGCGGGCCCGCTGCTGATCGCGCTGCGTATGTCGAGCGGTTCGTAGGACCCGAGATACGCCCAGAGCGACGGCATATTGTCAGCGAACCTGATGAACGCGGTCAGCAGCAGCATCGCGACCACCCCGACAGCCGCCTGTAACGCCAGGAAGAGTACCGAAGGGCGGGTCACACGCGACGACACCGCGCTGCCAGCGAGCGCGCCAATCCCCAACCCGGTCAGGTAGACGCCCAGCATCGTGCCGAACGTGAACGCCGTCCCCTTCATCGTCACCGCGAGGACGCGGAACCAGACGATCTCGAGCGACAGCGCGAGCAGGCCCGAACAGGCGAAGATGACGGCCCAGGGCGCGAAGGGAAACGTCGCGCCGCTCGAGGGCTGCGCCGCCGGCGGTTCTGCAGCCGCCTCGCGCGAGCGCGACAGCAGCGCCACCGACGGAAGGAGCACCAACGCGCAGGCGACGTTGAGCGCCGCGCCGACGCGCAGGCTCCCCTCGAGGCCGAGCCGCGGCAGGAACACCCACGTCGAGAGCAGCGCGCCTGCCGCGGCGCCGAGCGTGTTGACGCCGTACAGCACCCCGATGACGGTCGAGGCGCGCTCGATGCGTGACGCCAGCGCCCGCGACAGCAGCGGCAGCGACGCGCCCATGAAGAAGGTCGGCCAGAGGAGGCTTGCGAACAGGAGCAGCGCCTGCGCCGCGGGCCCAATCTGCGTGTCGCCGACGCGGTTGTAGAGGAAGTCGTAGTACAGGGGGCGGCTGAAGAACCCGAAGAGCGCAATCGCAAGCTCGGCGCCGGCGAAGCAGAGCAGCGCGGCCCGCGGCGTCACGCGGTCGGCGACGTGCCCTCCCGCCAGGTGCCCGACGCCCATGCCGCCCATGAACGACGCGACGATGATCGTGACGGAGTAGAGGTCGGCGCCGGAGAAGAGCACGAGCAGCCGCTGCCAGATGACCTGATAGAGCAGCGCCGCGAAACCGGATGTGAAGAAGATCGCCGCCGAAATTGGAAGCATCTAAAAAAACTCCCAACTCCCAAAAACCAACTCCCAAGCCTTGGGAGTCGAAAGTTGGAAGTTGGGAGTTGGTAGTTGGGAGTTGGCGCGAGCCGCTAGGCGAGCGCCGCGTTGCCCTTGAGCACCTTGCTGACGATTTCCTTGAACTCGTCGGCGGTCAGCAGGTCCTTCTTCTCGAACGACTTGGCCTTCACGGCCATCAGGAGCGCCATCCGCTCTTCGTCGGTGATCTTGAGGCCGGTCTTCTCGGCCCACTCGTCGATTGACGGCGGCCCGCTGTTCTTGCCGAGCATGATGTTGACCGGCTTCTGGCCGACGAGGTCCGGCGTGAACGGGACGTACTCGAGCGGGTGCTCCTTGCGGCACAGGCGGACCCAGCCGGCGATGATCCCCGACTCCACCTCGTACAGCTTGTCGCCCACGATCGGACGGTTGGGCGGCTGCTGCACCTTCGCGAGGTCCATGACGAACTTCGAGGTCTCGACGAACTTCTCGGTCTTGATGCCGACGTTGACGTCGTGGAGGCAGAGCAGCGACAGGACCACGTCCTCCATCGGGACGTTGCCGGCGCGCTCGCCGAGGCCCGTGATGGTCGTGTGCGCCACCGCCGCGCCGGCGCGCAGGGCCGCGACGGTGTTGGCGACGCCCAGGCCGAAGTCCTGGTGGCAGTGAATCTCCACCGGCTTCTTCAGCCGCTGGCTCACCTTCGGAATCACGGCCGCGATGGCCTCGGGCGTCGCGACGCCCATCGTGTCGGCAATCGTCAGCGCGTCCATGTGCCCCTCGGTGGCGACCTGCGACACGATGTCCAGGAACCGGTTGAGCTCGGTGCGCGTCGCGTCGATGGTGAAGAACACCGTGTAAAGGCCGGCTTCCTTCGCCGCGAGCGTCGTGTCGATGGACGACTTCATCGCGCGGTCGAACGACCAGCCGTAGGCGTGCTTGATCATGTGGTCGCTGGCGGGGATCTCGACGACAACGCCCTTGACGCCGCACGCCTTGACGACCTTGATCTCATCGGGAATGCAGCGGGCGAAGGCGAAGATGTCGGCCTTCAAGCCCAGCGCCGCGATGTCGGAGATGGCGCCCTTGTCCTGCTCGGAGACCGCCGGCATGCCGGCCTCGATGCGGTGAATCCCCATCGCGTCGAGCTTCTTCGCGATCGCGACCTTTTCCTCGCGCCGGAAGACCACGGCCGTCTGCTGCTCGCCGTCGCGGAGCGTGACATCGTGGATTTTGAGATTTTTCTGGAAATTATTGTTATTGCGCGCCTCCGGCAGGTGGTTCCACAAGCTCGTGTACCACCGGTCGGTCTTCCAAGGTTCCTGCATGTGTCCTCCGCAAAGCGGCGGACCGGTGGTCCGCCCGGGTGCAAGCTTAGCAGCCGATCATCATACACGGCGATCCGTCAAAATGCGATACTGGTTGGCGGCGAAGTACCTCATAAATCAGCCCTTTCGGACTAATGCCCCAAATCACATTCAAACTCAACGGGAACGAGACCGAGGCCTCGTACGAGCCAGGCATGCACCTGCTCGAGGTCCTTCGGGAGGAGTGCGGCGTCACGTCGTGCAAGAACGGGTGTGCGCCGGAGGGTGCCTGCGGATGCTGCCTGGTCGTCATCGACGGCCGTCCGGCGCTCTCGTGCCTCCGCAAGCCCGAACAGATGGCCGGCCACGACGTCACCACGCTCGAGGGGTTTCCCGACGAGACGAGACGAATCATCAGCGAAGCCTTCGTGCTCGAAGGCGGCGTCCAGTGCGGCTTCTGCATCCCCGGCATCGTCGTGCGCGCGTCAGCCCTCATTCAGCAGGGGAAGACCGGTGACCGCGCGGCGATTGCGAAGGCGCTCGACGGGCACATCTGCCGCTGCACCGGGTACGGCCGCATCATCGACGCCATCCAGACCGCGGGTGAGGCGCTGCGAAACGGCGGGACGCTGCCGTCCGAACCGCGGCGCCATTCGTTTTTCGGCGAGGAGTTCGGCCTTCATCGCAATCCGCGGTTCGAGTTCCTCTCGGCGAAGGGCCACGGGATCGGCGAGTCGCACGCGCGCATCGGCGGCATCGAGCAGGTGCTCGGCGAGCGGCCGTATGTCGATGACATGCGCGTGCCCGGGATGCTCCACGGCGCGATGGTGCTGTCCGAGCACCCGCGCGCGAAAGTGCTCGCCATTCATACGGAAGCCGCGGCAGCCAGTGCCGGCGTAGAACGCATCTTCACCGCGCGCGACGTGCCGGGCGAGCGCGGCACCGGCCTGGCGGTTTCCGACCTGCCGCTGTTCGTCGCGGTCGGCGAAACGACCTGCTGCGTCGGCGATTTCCTGGCGATGGTCGTCGCCGACACCCAGTTCCACGCGCGCCAGGCTGCCTCGAAGATCACCGTCGATTACGACGTGCTCGAGCCGATCACGGACCCGCTGAAGGCGTTCGAGCCCGATTCGCCGCGCGTGCATTCGGACGACACGTTCCGCCCGGCACCGAACATCATCGAGACGCCGACGAAGTTCGGCCGCGGCGACGTCGAGGCGGCGCTCAGCACTGCGGCGCACGTCATCGAGGCGACGTTCCGGACGCAGCCGGTCGACATCGCGTTTCTCGAACCGGAATCGTGCCTGGCGTATCCCCAGGGTGCCGGCATCAAGGTGCACAGCGAAAGCCAGGGGTCGGTCTTCGATCAGCAGACGATTGCCCGCGTCCTGAAACTGCCGGCCGCCGACGTCGAGATCGAGCTGGCGGCGAGCGGTGGCGCCTTCGGCGCCAAGGAGGAGCTCTCCATCCAGGCGCAGACCGCCCTGGCCGCGTACCTGCTCGGCCGGCCGGTCAAGACGACGCTGACGCGGGAGCAGTCGACGCAGCATCACGTCAAGCGGCATCCGATGATCCTGAAATTGAAGGTCGGCGCGGATGCCGACGGGCATCTGCTCGCCGTGAAGGCGCGGATCATCGGCGATGCCGGCGGCTACGCGGGCACGAGCGGCAAGTGCCTGCTGCGCGCGGCCTGTCACTCGTGCGGCCCGTATCGCGTCCCGAACGTGGACGTGGAGTCCTACGCGGTCTACACGAACAACCCGACGAGCGGCGCCATGCGCGGCTTCGGCACCAACCAGTCGCACTTCGCCATCGAAGGCATGATGGGCATGCTGGCCGAGCGCGTCGGCGTGGACGGCTGGGAGATCCGCTCGCGCAACATCCTCAACCCGGGCGATCGCTTTGCCACCGGCCAGGTGATGCGCGAAAGCGTCCGCGGCCTCCGCGAGTCGCTCGACGCCGTGAAGGAGATCTACCGCAACGCGAAGCATGCCGGCGTGAGCTGTGGCATCAAGAGCACCGGCATCGGCAACGGCACGACCGAAGAGGGACGGGTCATCATCCGGGTCGTGGGCAGCGACCTGCTTTCGCCCGAGGGCGCGCCGGCGCGCGAGGCACGCATTGAAATCCTGAACGGATACACCGAGATGGGCCAGGGCCTCTACACCGCGACGATGCAAGCGGTGTGCGAGGAGACGGGGCTGCCGGACAGCATCATGAGCGTGCGGTGGGACAAGGAGCTCGGCGCGATCTGCGGCGAGACGTGGGCGTCGCGCGCGACGACGCTGAGCTGCGCGGCCGCGCAGAAGGCCGCGCACACGCTGGCCGAGGACCTGAAGACCGCCTCGCTCGGCGACCTCGTCGGGCGCGAGTACATGGGCAACGTGATCTACAGCTTCACCACGAAGCCCGGCACGCCCGAGGCGCAGAAGGACCCGACGACCCACTTCACCTTCAGCTACGCGACGCAGGTCGTCATCCTCGACGACGAGGGGCGGCTCGAGCGTGTGGTGGCCGCGCACGACGTCGGGCGCGCCATCAACCCGCGCCTCTGCGCCGAGCAGATGGAGGGCGGCGTGCACATGGGGCTCGGCTACGCGCTCTCCGAGAACTTCCCGTCCACCAACGGCCGGCCCGACTCGCTCAAGATGCGAGATTTCGGCCTCGTGCCGGCCAGGGAGATGCCGCCGGTGGACATCATCCTCATCGAGGTGCCCGACGAGGTGGGCGGCTACGGCGCGAAGGGCGTCGGGGAGATCGGCTGCGTCGCGACCGCGAGCGCGGTCGCCGCGGCCCTGCACGCCTACGACGGCGTCCGGCGGTTCACCCTGCCCATGGATGACGCCGCGGCGGCGGCCCCGATGGTGCCAAAATCGCGCAGGCGAGTCGGAGTCAGGTGACGCCCCGTACGCGACTCTGACTCGGCCCCGGGTCGTCACCTCGCGCCGAGTTGGATATAATTCTCGTTCCGCCTTCCAAAAGGGCCCCTAACGGAATGAGAGCATTCGAGTTCTTCGCCGCCAAAGATTCGGCCGATGCCGTGGCGCTGCTGGCCAAGCACGGGCCGAAGGTCAAGGTGCTGGCCGGCGGCACCGACCTGCTCGCCGACCTGAAATTTGCCGCCGCCAGTCACGCCCCGCAGGCGGTCGTGGACATTTCCCGCGCCGACGACCTGCGTGGCATCCAGATGACCAGCCAGGGGTTGCGCATCGGTGCACTGGTCACGCACACGGAAATCATGCGCTCGCCTATCATCCGCGAGCAGCTGCCGGCGCTGGTGGACGCGGCGCACACCATCGGCGCCATCCAGACCCGCAACCTGGGCACCCTGGGGGGCAACCTGGTGACCGCCGTGCCGTCGATGGACAGCGGTCCAACGCTGGTGGCGCTCGACGCCATCGTCACGGTTGCCGGTCCTGACGGGCGCCGCCAGATGTCGCTCGCCGATTTCTTCGTCGGGCCGCGCAAGACGGTCCTCAAGAGCGACGAGCTGCTCGCCGAAATCATCATCCCGACGGAAAACGTCGGCAAGCCCACGCACTTCCTCAAGTTCGGGCTGCGCAAGGGGCAGGCGCTCGCGCTCGTCAACGTCGCCGCCTCCTTCTGGGTGGGCGAGGGGCACACCTTCAAGGCACCCCGCGTGGCGCTCGGGGCCGTGGCGCCGAAGGTGATTCACGCGCCGTCGGCGGAAAGCTTCCTCGAGGGCAAGCCGATTACGCCCGAGAACATGGCCGAAGGCGGCAAGCTCGCCGTCAACGACGCGAAGCCGATCAACGATTTCCGCGCGTCGGCCTCGTACCGGCGCGACCTGGTCGCGGTGCTCACCCGGCGCGCGCTCGAGGCCGCGTACGAACTGTGGCAGAAAAGGAAGGCGAACTAGATGGTTTCGGTCAGTGTCACCGTCAATGGTGAGAAGCGCACCGCATCGGTGCCGCCGGAGACGACGCTCCTCAAGCTGCTGCGCGAAACCTTCAACCTGACGGGCGCGAAGCTGGGCTGCGATGTCGGCGACTGCGGCGCCTGCACCGTCATCGTCGACGGGGCCATCGTGAACTCGTGCCTGATGCTCGCCGGACAGGCCGACGGCCGCGACATCCTGACCATCGAGGGGCTCGCGACATCCGATCGCCTGCATCCGATCCAGAAGGCATTCGAGGACAAGGGGTCGCTGCAGTGCGGCTTCTGCGGCCCCGGCGTGATCATGTCCGCCAAGTGGCTGCTCGACCAGAACCCGAACCCGTCGGTGGCGGAAATCCGGGATGCGCTCGCGGGCAACCTGTGCCGCTGCACCGGTTACACCAAGATGATCGAGGCGATCCAGACGATCGCGCGCGACAGCGCGCGGCAGTAGCGCGACAGCGCGCGAGGCAGCAGGGGCCGACCTTCATTCGGCCCGTGGAGACACACACCGATGGACACCAAGACCAAGACCGGGACCGTGCTCGAGACCGAGGAACTGCTCCGCGCGCCGGCGCCCGCGCCGCTCGTGCCGTTCCCGCTCGAAGTCCAGGTCGCGGAGCCAAGCCGCCAGACCCCCGCCGTCGGCCAGCGGACGACACGCCCCGACGCGCGCACGCATGGCCTTGGCCAGACCAAGTACATCGACGACTTCTACATGCCCGGGATGCTCTACGCGAAGATCAAGCGGGCCGGCGTCGCCAGCGCCCGCATCACGCGCATCGACACGACGGAAGCCGAGGCGATGCCCGGCGTCGTGGCCGTCATCACCGGCAAGGACATCCCGGTCAACTCGTTCGGCCCGTCGCTGAAGGATCAGCCGGTACTCGCCCAGGAGCGCGTGTTCCACGCCGGCGACGGCGTGGCGGCGGTCGCGGCGGTCACCGAGCAGATCGCGGCCGACGCGCTCGAGAAGATCGTCGTCGAGTTCGAGGAGTTCCAGCCGGTGCTCGACCCGCTCGAGTCGCTGAAGCTGGACACGCCCGGCGTGCACGCCCCGAGCGCGAACATCTACGGCCACAAGCTGATCAAGAAGGGCGACATCGAGAAGGGCTTCGCCGAGTCCTACCGGATTTTCGAAGGCAGTTTCCGCACGCAGATGGTCGAGCACGTGCCGCTCGAGCCGCACTCGTCGCTGGCGTGCTGGGACGCCAACGGCCGCGTGACGATTCATTCGACGCTCGGCCGCATCACGCTCGGCCGCGCCGACATCGCGCGGACGCTCGGCATCCCGATGAGCCGCATCCGCATCGTCGCCACCGTGGTCGGCGGCAACTTCGGCGGCAAGAACGAGATCACGACCGAACCGGTGGTGGCGCTGCTGTCGAAGAAGACCGGCCGCCCGGTCAAGTGCACCTTCACGCGGCCCGAGGAGTTCTTTTCGTCGACGACGCGCCACCCGCTCATCATGGATTACAAGACGGGCGTCACCAAGGACGGGAAGATCCTCGCGCGCAAGATTCGCCTCGTGCTCGACGGCGGCGCCTACTGCTCCTGGAGCGAAACGACGCTCGGCAAGGCGTGCATCCTGTGCGCCGGCCCCTACGAGATCGACAACCTCGTTGCGGAAGCGTTCGTCGTCTACACGAACAAGACGATGACGGGCGCGATGCGCGGATTCGGCGCGCCGCAGGTTTGCTTCGCCTACGAATCGCACATGGACGACATCGCGAAGGCGCTCGGGATCGACCCGCTGGAGATCCGGCTGCGCAACGTGCTGAAGGAAGGGTCGCTGAGCCCGACGAGCCAGGCCCTGCACAGCGTCGTCGTCAAGGAATCGCTGCTGCAGGCGGCGCAGCGGTTCGGATGGAACGGCAACGGCCAGGGAGCGCGGGCATGAAGCGGCGCGGACGCGGCATCGCCTGCATGTGGTATCCGATCGGCTTCACCGTCGCGGCCAACCCGAGCGCCGCGGTGGTGAAGATGAACGAGGACGGCACGGCCACGCTGCTCACGGGCACCGTCGAGACCGGACAGGGGTCGCTGACCATCCTCGCGCAGATCGTCGCGCAGGAGCTGGGCATTGCGACCGAGGACGTCCACGTCGTCTCGGCCGATACGGACACGACGCCGATGGACACGGGCGCCATCGCCAGCCGCACCACCTATGTGACCGGCAATGCGGCGAGGCTGGCGGCGGAAAAGTGCAAGCTGATGATGTACGACGTCGCGGCGCCGCTGCTTGGCGTCAAGCCGAACCAGCTCGAGGCGCGCGACCATCGCATCTACGTCAAGGGCTATCCGCAGCGGAACATGCACATCGGCGACGTCGCCAACCACGCGCGCGTCGTCACCGGCGAGCCGCCGATCGGCAGCGGCTACTTCAACCCGGCGACGGTCGCGCTCGATCCGGAGACCGGCCAGGGCAAGCCATTCGCCACCTACGTCTACGCCACGCAGATCGCCGAGGTGGACGTGGACGACGAGACCGGCGAGGTGGACGTGCTGCGCATCGTCGCGTCGCACGACTGCGGCACGCCGATCAACCCGATGCTGGTCGAGGGGCAGGTCGAGGGCGGCATCTCGATGGGCGTCGGCTTCGCGCTGCAGGAGGAGATTCTCTTCGACGCGAAGGGCCGCCAGATCAACCCCAACCTGACCAACTACATCATGCCGACCTCGCTCGACATGCCCGAGATCGAGGTCGACATCGTGGACAACTACGATCCCACGGGTCCCTTCGGCGCCAAGGGCGTCGGCGAGCCGACGTGCGTGTCCACCGCGGCCGCGATTCTCAACGCCATTCACGACGCGGTCGGCGTGCGCATCACGTCGCTGCCCGCGACCGCCGAGAAGATTCACAACGCGATCAAGGCAAAGCAGGCCGAGCAGGCGAGACAGATTGCGGCTGCAAGTTGATCACCACGAAGATTTTGAACCGCGAAGAGCGCGATGCACACGAAGATCCATAAGTAGTCTCTTCGTGTCCTTCGCGTCCTTCGCGGTTATCCCCTGACAACCTTCGAACTCTTCGACTTCTACGAGAAAGGTGCGCGATGGCCAGTGATTTCGTGAGATGGGATCAGCGGAAAGTCGACCCCGCGACAGGGATGGATATTTCGTTCCTCGACGGTCCGCATCGCAATAATCCGCGGCGGCTCTACAGCCAGACCGGGGCCGACTGGCAGATGCGGGTCGACTTCGATCGGCTCCGCAAGGACCGGCTGAGGAAGCTGCAGGCCGAGATGAAGGTCGACAATCTCGGGGCGCTCATCCTGTTTGCCGGCGCCAACATCCGCTACGCCACCGCGTCCTACCAGGGCAACTGGAAATACAACATTAACATCCGTTACGCGGTCGTGCCGGCCGAAGGGCCGCCGACGCTGTTCGAGACCGCGGGCTCGGACCTGCAGTGCGCCAAGATCGACCTGCCGTGGATGGAGCCGGGACGCATCCGCCCGGCGGTGACGTGGCAGTGGGCCGAGGGCGCGGTGCCGTTCATGGCCGGGCGCATGGCCGACAGCGTCATGGAAGTCCTCAAGGAGCACAAGGTCGAGAAGGAAAAGATCGGCATCGACAACCTCGACATGCCGGCCTTCGAGGCGCTGACCAAGCTCGGGCTGACCATCGTCAACGGCTGGCCGGCGGTGTCGCGCGCGCGCGTGGTGAAGACGCCGGACGAGATCGAGCTGCTGAAGATGGCGTCGAGCATCGGCGACGCCGCGATGTGGAAGATCAAGTACGAGTGGCTGAAGCCGGGCGTGCGCGAGCGCGAGATCGAAGCCAAGGTGCACGAGTTCATGCTCGAGCGCGGCTGCGAGATCATCTACGACATCATCGTCGCGTCGGGCGGCAACACCAGCCCCTACCGCCGCTGGGCGACCGACAAGCTGATTCGCCAGGGCGACCTCGTCATCGTGGACATCAACGCGGTCGGCCCGTCCGGCTACTTCATCGACTTCGTCCGCTGCTTCAAGTGCGGCGGCGCGCAGGGGATGAAGATGACGCCGAAGGAAATCGACCTCTACCGCGAGGTCTACGACTCGATGTACGCCGGCATTGCCCAGCTGAAGCCCGGCAATACGACCGCCGACGTCGTCAAGCAGTTCCCGCACTACGATGACGACGAGTACACGACGGTGACGCTGCAGCAGTTCGCGCACAGCATCGGCATCACGCTCTACGAGGGGATGTGGATGTCGCGCGCCTACTCGATGAAGTACCCGGCGCAGATCAAGGAGAACATGTACTTCGCGATCGAGACGTTCGCCGGGCACCCGCACCTCGAGATGACCACCCGCCTCGAGGAGAACGTGCTCGTCACCGCGAACGGCCCGGTGGTCTTCACGCGCATGGAGCACATGGAAGAGGCGATGAGATAGACGCATGTCTTTTCTCATCGCTGTCGCCGATTCGGTCTTTCCCAATCTCGATCCCGCCACGCAGGTGTTGTCGCCGATCGGGGCCGAGCTGAAGCTGGCTGCCGATTCGTCGCCGGAATCCGTGATGAAGGTCGCCGCGGACGCCGACGCGGTGCTCGTGACCTACGCGAAGATCAACGCCGACATGATCCGCCAGATGAAGAAGGTGCGGATCATCTCGCGCTTCGGCATCGGGGTCGACAACGTCGACCTCGACGCCGCGACGCAGAAGGGCATCGTCGTCACGAAGGTGCCGGACTACTGCATCGACGAGGTGTCGGACCACGCGATGGCGCTGCTGCTGGCGGCCGTGCGCAAGATTCCGATGGCCACCGACCAGGTGCACGCGGGCACGTGGAAGATGCCGAACTTCGTGCCGATCCACCGGCTGCGCGGCAGCGTCCTGGGGCTGGTGGGGTTCGGGCGGATTCCTCAGCTCGTGGCGCCGAAGGCGAAGGCATTCGGCATGCGCGTCGTGGCCTTCGACCCCTATCTGCCGCCGGAAGTCTTCCAGAACCTGGGAGTCGAGCGGGTCGAGTTCGCCGAGCTGCTGAAGGTGTCCGACTACGTGTCGATTCACAGCCCGCTGACGCCCGATACGAAGGGGCTGTTCAACGCCGACGCGTTCGGGCAGATGAAGAAGGGGAGCTACGTGGTGAACACCGCGCGCGGCCCCATCATCGACGAGGCGGCACTGGCGGCGGCGATCGACTCCGGCCACCTCGCCGGCGCGGCGCTCGACGTGATGACGAACGAGCCGCCCGTGAACTCGCCGCTCGTCGGCAAGCGCAACGTCATCCTCACGCCGCACACCAGCTTCTACTCCGAGGAGTCGCTGGTGGAGCTGCAGACGAAGGCGGCGCAGGAAGTGGCGAACGTGCTCACGGGAAAGCCGCCGCTCAATCCCGTCAACGTCCTCCAAACCACAAAATGACGACCCGGCTTTCTGTAACACAGGAACAGAGGGACTTGATTTTCTCTGTGCCTCTGTGTCTCTGTGGCTCGTCATCACCATCATCATCATGAAAGCGATGGTTCTCCGGGCGCCGTCCGACCTCGTGCTCGACGAGGTCGCGCGGCCCCAGCCTGCGGCCGGGCAGGTGCTCGTGCGCGTCACGCATAGCGGCGTCTGCGGCACCGACTACAAGATCTACAACGGCTCGATCAAGGTTCCCTATCCACTCATTCCCGGTCACGAGATGGCCGGGGAGGTTGTCGACATTGGACCGTACGTGGGGCGGGTCCCGCCAAGCACCGGTGCCGCGCGCGGCGGACCGGCCGTCGGCGACCGCGTCATCGTCGATCCCGAGACGTACTGCGGGACCTGCTTCTATTGCCAGAAGGGGCTCACCAATCTCTGCCCCAACGGCACGCTGATCGGCCGCGACGTCAACGGCGGCTTCGCCGAGTTCCTGATGGTGCCCGCCAGCCAGGTGTTCCGGCTGCCGGACTCGATTGACGACCGCACCGCGCCGTTGATCCAGGTCCTCACCACCTGCCTGCACGCGCAGCGGCAGGTCGAGACGTTCCCCGGCGACACCGTCGCCGTCATCGGCCTGGGCGTCACCGGCCAGCTGCACGTGCAGCTCGCGAAGGCGCGCGGCGCGCGCGTCATCGGCATCACGCGCAGCGCCGAGAAGCGCGCGATGGCCGAAAAGCTGGGCGCCGACTTCACCATCCCCGGCGGCGACGATGTCATCGCGCAGGTGCGGGAGGCGACCGAGGGGCGCGGCGCGGACCTGACGATCGAGACGACCGGCGTGCTCAAGCAGCTCGAGAACTCGGTCCACATGACGCGCTTCGGCGGCAAGGTGCTGATGTTCGGCATCTACACCGCGAAGGAAGGGGCGCTGCCGTTCTACGATCTCTACTTCAAGGAGGTCTCGCTCATCAGCGCGCGCGTCGCCAAGCCCGAGGATTACACGGCGTGCATCGCGCTGGTGGAGCGCGGGCAGGTGCAGCTCGACCCGCTCGTCAGCGACGTCTTGCCCCTCGGGCAGCTGAAGGACGCCATCGACCTGCTGGCGTCGGACAGTGGCCAGCGGATGAAAATCATCATGGAACACGGGCGGACCTGAAGGTCCGCCCCTACGCCTTTTTTCGAGGAATTGAGTGAACGTAGAGGCGGACCTTCAGGTCCGCCTTGGGAGGACAACATGAAGAAGATCGTCGTATTGGCGGCGCTCGCGATGGCAACCACCGCGTCCGCACAGACCCCGATGCCGCTCTCGCGCGCGGTCGTGTCCGACGAGGTCGCCGGCCGCACGCTCATGAAGATGCAGATCAACGCGACGGTCGCGCGGCAGCTCGTGGACGCGTGCCTCGACTTCGCGAAGACGCAGCCGAACGGCCCCGGCACCTACGCGATCTTCGTGCTCGCGCCGACCGGCGACATCGTCGACGCGCACGTCATGGACGGCGTGCTGCCGATTGGCGTCGAGACGGGGCTGATGAAGGCGCAGACGGCGCTGTACGCCCGGACGCCGTCGAGCGAGGTCGCGCAGCGCTTCCCGAACCTGGAAGGGCGCGCCATCCGCATGGACCTCGGCCGCCAGCAGGGCCTCTCGTACTACTTCGTCGGCGGCGGCCTGCCGATCGTTGTCGAGAACCAGTTGATCGGTGCGATGGGCGTCGGCGGCGGCAACATGGACGAGATGTGCGCCTACACCGCGATGACGAAGGTGCTCGGTCCGCAGAAGCCGCTGCCCCAGCCGGCCGCGCGCGGCGGCGGAGCGGGCGGTGGCGGTGGGCAGGGCGGCGGCGGTGGCCGCGGCGGCCGCGGGCAGCAGTAGCTGCGCCCGGCTGCGTTCGTCGTTGGACGTGAGTCGTTGGTCGTTACGGGCACAAACCGCTGACCGTCAACGGCCAGCGGCTCGGTACGTCGTCAGGCGGCTCCCAGGAATCGAACGGGTAAGCGCGTTTCGGTGACGCCGTCGGCTGTCAGTTCGACGCGATAGGCATACGCTCCGGGCTTTGAACTGACGGCTTCCGCGAACGCCGGACCGTGAAAATGCAGTGCCGCCCCGTCATCGGCCGCGTACCCCGGTTTCATCCCCGCTGAAATCGCGCGATGGTACGCCGGCCGCCGTCCCGGCTCGCCGTCGTAATGCGGACACGCGCTCGCATCAATCAGGCCGAGGCCGTCATCGAGCGGTTCGAGGCCGCCGAACGAGTCCGTGATGCCGCCGCTGAACCAGCACAGCATGCCCGCACTGACACCCGCCAACACGGCTCCCCGCGACCATGCCTCGCGGACGATTCCGTCGAGCCCGTGGCGGCGCCAGAGTACCAGGAGGTTTGCCGTGTTCCCGCCCCCGACGTAGATGACGTCCTGCCCGGCGATGAACGCGGACAGGTCCGACGTTCGGCCCGGATGGCGCGGAAGCGACTGCGGGTCCCAGAGCGTCAGATCGGTCGGGACGCATCGACCCGCAAACGCGCGGTAGAAGCGCACGATGTAGGCGGGCGCGTCGGCGCTCGCGGTAGGAATGAAGCAGACGCGTGCAGGGTGGCGCCGTGCGAGCCCGAGGACGAAGTCGTCGAGCAGCGGATTCTCGGGTTCCATGGAGAACCCGCCTCCGCCCATGGCCACGATGTGTCCGTCACTGCCAACTGGCAACTCCCAACTCCCAACTGTCCTGTCTGATCTCCGCGTTGAGTGATGGTCCGAAAGGGCGCCGTCGCGCGTCAGCGCCAGGGATCCGCGAGCACCGCCACTTCTCCGTGCAGCGCGGGGGATCGATTCTCACAGTGGTTTTCGAAGCTGACGCGGAGGTGCTTCAGCGTCAGCAAATCAGGCCCGAACTCGACGGAGTGAATCACCATGTGGCCCGAGGCGACCTCGCAGCCGTGGCCGTTTCCGTTGAAGTCGAGCGCCCACGTCGTGGCGGATCCAAAATTCGTCGTGTCGTAGGAGCCGGGCGCCACCTGCTGACCAACCGGGGCCACGATGAGCAGCGACCATGTCGACTGGGGTGGCTGGTTGTTCGGTCTGACGCCGAGGGACACCTGGCGGCCGGCGCGTCCCGCGCCAGGTTGAAAGACTGCATTCTGCAGCGTGTACGCGCGCGATTCACCCTGCCCGACGAAGTCGCGCGGATCGCTGGTGAAGGACAGCACGGTCGATGTGAATGTCGCGGCGGATTGAGGCCCGGCAGCCGTGCCGGAGGGCGCCGCCGGGTTGCTGCTGCCGCACGCCAGCAGCACGACAGCTGACACCGCAGACACGGCCAACGCTGCTGGACGTTTCATCGCGAAGTCGGCGTCGCGACCTGTATCCAGAACGCGTCGTCGCCACCTTGATACGTGGCGACCGACCGGCTGGCGAACGGCCAGTACGCCGACGTCGTCGTGCCGCCGATCACGACCATCCCGGGCGCGAGGGCCTTCACGACGGTGGCGCGATCCTCTCGCGATCCGCCGAGGTACGTGGACGTAAGGACGGCGCCCTGCGGATCGAACGCGACGAGAAATCCATCGCGGCCGCCGCTGTTGACGAGCAGCACGCGACCATCGTTCGCGGCAACGGTCTTCGCCCCCGGAAACGCCATGACCTGCTGCCAATGCGTGCCGCGATCGTCGGTGCGATAGAGCGCTTCCGACGTGGCGACCGCATAGAGGGTTTGCGGACGCGCCGCATCCTGTGCGATCTCGAACGACACGGACGACCCCTGCTCGTTTCGTCCCGGAAGGCCGTCGTTGATCGGCGTCCACGTCTGCCCGCCGTCGCGACTGCGGATGACGCCACCGGCGAACGAGGCGTAGATCGTTTGCGGATCCCCGGCGTCGATCAGAATTCGCGTTGGCCCTGAGTCCGCAAAAGTCGGCACCGGTCCGACCGGATTCCACGTAAGACCGCCGTCTACCGTCTTCCGGATGGTCGGGCGAGCGTACCGGTCGCTGAATGCGCCGTACGCCGTTGCCGCGTTGCGTGGATCGGCCGCCAGAATGCGCACGGAGGAAAGTTCAGGAGACGTGAACGTCGTCTGCCAGGTGTTGCCTCCGTCGTCAGACCGGCAGACGTAGGCGCCGCCCGTATACCAGACTGACGTGCGCGCCGGTGAGATGACGATCCCGTTGCAGCCACCAGGCGGGCGTGGGACCGGCGTCCATTGCCGTCCACCGTCGAGCGACACGTACCAGCCGCCGGTCCAGGCGCCGGCATAGATGATCGACGGGTGCAGCGGATCGACGAGGACGCCCAGCACCCTCGCGCCGTTGTTCGTCAACTCGCTCCACGTCGAGCCGCGGTCGTCGCTGCGGAAGAGGCCGGTGTTGTCTGCGACATACACGACATTCCCCCGCGGCCACACGATGCTATTGATGCCGGTCGATGCCTGCGCGTTCAGGCCGCGGCTCGAGAATGTCCACGACGCGCCGCGGTCCTGGCTCGCGAATACCGGACCGTTGCCGTAGCCGGGCTGGACGGCGTTGACCGTGGGCCACTGCCTGCCTGCTGTTCCGACGACGTAGGTGTTGCCCAGCGCATCGCTCGCGACGGCAGCGGGGTAGTTCTCCAGCGAATCGCCCCGTCCGTAGTAGGTCGCATACACGAGACGGGACCCGGTCGCGTCGACCTTCGCGATGAATGGATTGCCGCACGCAAGCGGGTATTGATCGGTCACGCTGACGGGGCCAAAGGCATTGACACATGTCGGCTGCACCGCGTTCACGACCGGGAGGTCGAGGGACTCGCTGACGCCGACGATGGTTGCGGCGCCGGTGTTGTCGATCGTGACCGCACTCCCATAATCGTTCTTCGCGCCGCCGAAAAAGCTCGCATACACGACCGCGCCATCGGGACTCAGTTTTGCGATAAATGCATCCGTGCACGGAATGTATATGTAGTTGCGAGAGCTGCTCCCGGGATCAACGCACGAACCCGGGCTCAGGCGCGGTTGGAAGCTGCCGCTGGTCGCAAACGTCGGAAGATTGGTTTGGCCAACCACGTAAATCGAGCCAACGGTGTCTACCTCTACGGCTTGGGCGGCCGTCCACGGCGCGCTTCCCAATTCCATTCGCCGAAGCCACAGCCGTTCGCCAACCGGGTTCAGCTTCAATATGGAGCCGTTGCCGGCCACCAGGACGATGTTGCCGGACGTGTCGACCGCCATGTCGCGCGGTTGCGAAAAACCGCCGTCGGCAGCGCCGAACGTCTTGAAGAAGAGACGGTTCCCCGACGAATCGAACTTGATGACGTAGGTTCCGACAGCAAATGAAACGGCGGATGCGCCGTATCCGCCGGTCGCATAGACATTTCCTGCATCGTCAACCGCGAGTCCGATCGAGGTGGCAGCGGTGACGCCGTTTATCGGCAGGAGGTGACCCCCGACGAGACGGCCCTGACGGTCGAACTTCGCCAGATAGGGAGAACCCGCAGGAGCCGGCGGCGGCGGAAGTGTCATCCCTGCCGGGAGCGGAAGCGTCGAGAGCAGTTCCGGCGACGACGTATACCCCGCCATGTAGACGTTCCCCTCCGAGTCCATGGCGATGGCCCTGGCGTCGTCGCTTTTGGAGCCGCCGAAGACACGCCTGAACGGAAAGGGAGTCGATGACGAAATGTCCGACGACGCCTGAGGCTCCCGCAACGGCTCGACGCGAGTCTGTGGCGCACTGGCGATGGTGAGGGTGCCGGTGGCAATCAGGAGCACGCCGAGCGGGGCAATCCGGCGGGGCATCGAGGGGTGCCCGGCGCGACTGCAAGAAAACTGCCCCTACACGTCGCGCCTGCGCGTCCAGAAAAGTGGCCGCGAGTCTACCGCGCCGGCGGTTTCCAGCCGTCCGGCGCGCGGACGGCGGACAAGTCGAGGGTACCCACGTTCTCTTTCGTGGCAAGCACGAGGCCCGTAAAGAGAACGGGAGGCACCTGTTTCTTTTCCAGATGCTCGATGGCCGCTCGCACCCCCCAGCGGCCCATGGTCACCGTCTGCTGCAGCACCGATGCGGTGATGACGCCCTCGCGAATGAACTTTTCGGTATCGGGCTGGAAGTCCGTCGCGGTGATCACGATCGAGCCGGCCTTGCCGGCCGACGCGATGGCCTGCGCGGCGCCGACCGCGGTGGAATCCGCGCCGTTGTACACGGCCGTGAGCTGCGGGAACGTCTGCAGGAAATCCTCCATCAGCCGCAGGCCGTCAACCGGCGTGGACTGCGAGTACTGCTCGCCGAGGATCTTCACGTTCGGATACTTTGCAGCCATCTGCTGCTTGAACGCGTTGCCGCGAATCTCCGCCCACGACGTGCCGGGCGCGCCGCGCAGCATGACGACGTTGCCCGCGCCCTTCAGCCGCTCGCCCATGAAGTCCGCCTGCATCCGGCCAATCACGTCGTCATCGGACCTGATGCGCGTGACCACCTTGTCGCTGTCGGTCATGACGTTGACGTTGATGACGGGGATGCCCGCCGCAACCGCGTTCTCGACGGCGCCGACCGTGCCCGGGCCGCTGATGGCCGCGAGGATGATCGCGTCGACTTTGCTGGCGACGAGGTCCTCGATCTGCGAGATCTGCTTGTCGAGGTGTTCGTAGCCGCCGGCCTCGAGCAGCGTCACCTGCGCGCCGAGGTTCTGCGCCTCGTCGACGTACCCGTAGGCCTGGCCGACGTAGTGCGGGTTGGCCAGGTGCGGAATCGAAACGCCAATCCGGTATGGCTTCGACGGCTTCGCGGGCCGGGGAAATTCCGTCACGGCGGCGGCGGTGGCCGCCGCAGGCGCCGGAGTCGCGCCCGGCGCGGCCTCCTCTGCAGGCGGCGTCCCGCGCCCGCACCCGATGATCGCCAGCGCCGCAACGGCCATGAGCGCGCGGCGCGGTGTCGTGAGAGTCGTCAGCATCTCTTCCCCAAATTCGTCAATTCGTCAATTCGTACATTCGTCCATTCGTCAATTTCAGAACCCCTCACCGGCGGCGCTCCCGCGCCAGGTCGACGTACACCGCGCCGACGATGATCGCGCCGATGACGATGTTCTGAATATACGAGGACACCTGCACGAGGTTCAGGCCGTTGCCGAGAATGCCCAGCACGAGCACGCCCATCAACGTCGTGCCGACGCCCCCGACGCCGCCGCTGATCCTGCCGCCGCCGATGACCACGGCGGCAATCGAATACAGCTCCTGCACTTCCCCGAGCGTCGGCTGCCCGGAGATGACGCGCGCCGTCAGGATGACGCCGGCGACCCCCGCGAACAACCCGCTGGTGACGTACACCAGCATCTTATAGTTGGCCACGTTGATGCCGGAAAGCACGGCAGCTTCCTCGTTGCTCCCCATCGCGTAGACGTAGCGGCCGAACCGCGTCCGGCTGAGGATCATCTGCGCCAGCGCGAAGGCGGCCACGGCGATCACGGTCGGGATCGGGAACGGGCCGATGTAGCCGGCGCCGAGGGTGAGGAATTCGCGCGGCAGGCCGGCGATCGGCAGGCCGCCGCTCAGCGTCAGCGCCGCACCGCGCGCGGCGACGAGCATGCCGAGCGTGGCGATGAAAGGAGGGACCCTCGCCTTCGCGATGATCAGCCCGTTGGCCAGCCCCGCCAGCCCGCCGGCGAGGACCCCGGCCGCGATGCCCGCCGCCAGCCCGGACAGCTTCATCTGCTGCGCGCAGACGACGCTGACGAGCGCGAGCAGCGAGCCGACCGACAGATCGATGCCGCCGCTCAGGATGGCAAACGTCTGTCCCAGCGCCAGCAGGGCCAGGATCGACATCTGCCGCGACACGTTCGCGAGGTTCGTCGCGCTCCAGAAATTGGGGTTGATCGAGCCGAAGACGATGGCCAGCGCGACGATCACGGCCGGCATCCCGAGCCGGCTCCAGCGGATGGTCCGCAACGCTAGCGAGGCTCCGCCTCGGACCGGCAAGCATGCATCGCGTTGCTCCGCCTCGCTAGTGCAGTGTTTGTCTGCCCCGCCTCCGGCGGGGCGAGACGTCTTGAAGGCGGTGAGAGAACTGGACTCAAATGCAAGGATTCCGACCCTTCAAGACGTCTGGCGAGGCTCCGCCTCGGACCGGCGAGCGTGGAAGGGCACTAGGCCGCGCCCCTCAGCGCGCAGTTCAGGATGTTCTCTTCCGTCGCGTCGGCGCGGGCGAACTCGCCGCAGATGCGGCCGTCGCGCATCACCAGAATCCGGTCGCTCATGCCGAGGATCTCGGGCAGCTCCGACGAGATCATGACGATGGCGGCGCCGCGTGAGACGAGCTCGCCCATCAGCCTGTACACCTCGATCTTGCCGCCCACGTCGATGCCGCGCGTCGGCTCGTCGAACAGGAACAGCTCCGCGTTGGTGTTGAGCCACTTTGCGATGACGACCTTCTGCTGGTTGCCGCCGCTCAGGTCGCGCACCCATTTCTCGAGGTCCGGCGTCGCCACGCGCAGCGACGAAACGAACTCCTGCGCGCGCCGCCTCTCGCCACGGAGGTCGAGAAGCCCCTTGCGCGAGAACTGACGGAGGCCGCTCAACACGACGTTCTCGCGCACCGACAAAGACGCAAAAATACCATGACGCTTGCGATCCTCGGGCACGAGCGCGACCCGGTTGGCAATCGCGTCGGCCGGCGTGCGCACGCGAACCGGCTTGCCGTGCAGGAAGATGCGGCCGCTGTCGAGGGGATCGGCGCCGAAGATCGCCCGCGCGGTCTCGGTCCTCCGCGCTCCGACGAGCCCGGCGATGCCGACGATTTCGCCGCGGCGGACATTGAAGCTCACGCCGTGGAGGATCCCCTTCCGCGTGAGGCCTTCCACGCGCAGCACCTCGTCTCCCGGCTCCACGCTCACCTTGGGGAACTTGTCCTTCACGTCGCGCCCGACCATCAGGCGAATCATCTCGTCGATGGTCGTCGACGCCACGGCCACCGTGGCGACGTAGGCGCCGTCGCGCAGGATCGTCGCCCGGTCGGCGATTCCCTTCACTTCCTCGAGGCGGTGCGACACGTAGACGATGGCGACGCCGCGCTGCTTGAGACGGCCGATGGTCTGGAACAGCCGGTCGATTTCGTGCGACGTCAGCGTCGCCGTCGGCTCGTCCATGATGATCAGCCTGGCGTCGAGCGACAGCGCCTTGGCGATCTCGACCATCTGCTGCTGCGCGACGCCCAGGTGCTTGACGGTCGCTTCGGGATCGATCCGCAGGTCGAGCGAGGCGAGGACTTCACGCGTCCGTTCGACCAGGGCACGGTGGTCGACAATCGACAGCGCGCGGACGCGGAGCGGCTCGCGGCCGAGGAAGATGTTCTCGGCCACCGACATGTCGGGTGCGAGCGTGAACTCCTGGTAGATCGTGCTGATGCCCAGCACCTGCGCGTCGTGCGGGTTGCGTATCCGCGCCGGCCGGCCGTCGATGCGGATTTCGCCGGCGTCCGGCTGATAGACGCCGGCAATCGTCTTGATGAGCGTGGACTTGCCGGCGCCGTTCTCGCCGAGCAGCGCGTGCGTCTCGCCCGCGCGGATCTCGAGGCTGACCCCGCTCAGCGCGACGACGCCGGGAAAGCGCTTGACGATGCCCTCGGCCTGGAGAAACGGCGCTTCCCGCCCGATGTCCATCAGGCTCGCATTTTACGTGCGGCCGGCCGATGGGTGGTCATGAACTGAAACGCGGGAACGGCACCAGCATCGGCACGCGGCGCGCATAGGCCGCGTACGCCTCTCCCAGCTCGTCGCGCAGGAATGCCTCCTCGACGCGCGCTTTGACATAGATGCCGACCGCCATGACCGTGGCCCCGGCAATCGTGGCGGGCGTGATGCGCTCCAGCATTGTTGCGGCGATGGCGAGGAGCAGGCCGGTGTAGATCGGATGCCGCACCACCGCGTAGGGACCGGTGTTCACGACATGGTGATGCTCCTTGCGCGTGACCGAGCTGGACCAGAGGCGGCCGAGGTGCAGGCGCGCCCACCACGTGAACGCGAAGCCCATCGCCGTCACCGCGACGAGCAGCCACGCGATTCCCGCGCCGGGCTGCCACGAGATGCTCCTGCTGGATCCGCCGCTGAACATCAGCACCGCGCCGAGCATCGTCAACGCGCGGTAGAGGACTTCGCGGCGGGCGGCGGGACGTGTGATCGTCCGTTGGCTCCACCACGCCGCGGCGAACCAGGAGACCAACCAGGCAATCCACAAGCACAGGATGGCCGTTGAAATGCTCGGCAGCGATCGACTCAGTTCTTCACGGGCACAGCGAAAACGACGAGCGCGGCGCGGTACTCGGCGTGCCCGGCCGACCGCGCCCGCGCCGGGAAGGATGATGGCGATCGTCTACTGCGGCGGAGCGTCGCCCGCGCCGCCGCCACGACGACCCCCGCGTCCGCCGCCGCCCGCGCGGCCGGCGCCGCCGCCGCCGTAGGAAGGCGCGGGAGCGTCCCCGAGCCCGTAGACCTCGTTCGAGTAGATCTTCTGATAGCGGACGCCGTTGCCGTCCTTGTCGAGGTACCCCATCGACTGCTGGAAGAGACCCGGCTGCGGATATCCCTTGGGCACCGTGCCTTCGGAGATATAGAGCTTGTTCTCGCGCATGCTGATGAAGACGAAGGTGCGCGACTGATCGGCATTGTTCGTCAGCTGGAGCTCGATGCCCTCGACGAGATCCTGGTGCGCCCAGAGCATCCGCGTCATCTTCACGTCGCGCTGCAGGAACTTCGAGGCGGCGTAGATGATCGCGCCGCGGATGTCGTGCTTCCAGTAGCCCGGGCCGCTCAGGTCGCTGCCGATGCAGGGCTCTGCGCCGGCGGGGCAGTTCTTCCGCCGCTCGACGCCCTGCGGCTCGATCCCGTTGTAGTCCACGACCGTCATCGAGTAGCGTTCCCGTCCGCGCTCGGCGCTGTAGACGCGCGCGGGCAGCGTGTAGTCGTACTCCGACTTCCAGGTCGTCGTGGTGACTTTCGGCTGGCCGGGAAAATCGACCTTGAAGCCGTCCTGGACGTTCTGGTACTCGGCCCAGTCCTGGGCGACGGCGAGCCCCGAGCCCGCGAGCAGCAACACGAATACAAATGAGACCGTCCGCATCGGGTAAGTCCTCCGGTTAACGAGCGCCGAAAATACTATCGCGTCCGCTCCGCCCACCCGTGTCCCGTCGCCCACGCCGTGGGCGTGAAGACACGCATCGCGGCCTCGCACAATCAGACAACTTAAACAATTACAACGACTTAGCATCTGGCTGATCGGTTGCTCTCCTCTTCCGCGGGGAACACGGAGGACGGACATGGGAGCGAATCGAGCGATGTGGACGGCGGCGATGGTTGTAACGGGAGTGCTCGCGGGCACGCGCGCCCAGGCGGCTGACACGGTCCCGCCCGAGGCAGTTGTCCGGCGAGTCGTCGTGAGCATCCCCGACCGGAAGCTTGCGGTCGTGGAGAACGACGAAATCGTGCAGGTGTTTGACGTCGCGGTCGGCGCGCCGGCGAGCCCCAGCCCCACGGGCACCTTCACCATCGTCAATCGCGTCGCCAACCCGACCTACTACCACCCGGGGACCGTCATCGCGCCGGGGCCACGGAACCCCATCGGCACACGGTGGATCGGCCTGAGCCAGAAAGGCTACGGCATTCACGGCACCGATCAGCCCTCATCCATCGGCTACGCGCAGTCGCACGGCTGCATCCGCCTGCGCAACGCGGACGTCGAGCAGCTCTTCGAACGCGTTCGTCCCGGCGACGTCGTGGAGCTCCACGCCGAGCGCACCACGGAAACCGACCTGCTCTTCGCACCCGTTGACTGAGTGCTGGCGGCTGGCAGCAGCTGGCAGCTGCCGACGTGCTGCCCGCGGCCCGCCGCCCGCTGCCTGCTGAACACTGTCGCTCTGATCGCCTACAAGGAGGCCCGAAATGTTAGCCATCAAGTACGTCCTGTTGTCTGGTGCCCTGTCGATGTTCATCGCCGCCGCGGTCGTCCTGGGAAGAGACGCCCGCAAGGTGATGCTCCACCCGGATACGTCCACAATCAGGTGGCGGCTCTTCGCCCGCCACGTCACGCTCGCCGTTCTTCTGCTCCTGCCAGGCCTCAGCATCGTGGTGGTGCCGAGCGGCATGGCGGGCGTGCGCGTCAGCCAGGTATCCGGCACGGTTGGCGGCACGATCTATCCGGGCACCCACTTCGTGACGCCGCTCGTGCAGCACGTCGAGACCTACAACGTGCGCGATCAGATCTACAACACCAGTGCCGTCGCCGCGCCGAAGGCGCAGTCGGACGCGCTGAAGGTGTACAGCAAGGAAGGCCTGCCGCTCGGCCTCGGCGTCTCGGTGCGCTACCAGCTCGATCCGCGCCGGCTGCCGTACGTGGAGAGCAACCTTCCCCGGCCGGTCGAGACCGAGCTGCTCCCGGCGGTGGTGGCCAACGCCTTCCGGCAGACCATCTCCGGATACATGGTTCGCGACGTGTTTTCGACCCGGCGGGAAGACGTCCGTCGTGCGGCGGCAGACGCGATCACCAGGAGGCTGGCGTCCGACGGCATCGTCGTGAAGGAGGTGATGCTGCGCGACATCGATCTGCCGCAGGAGTACGCCAAGGGACTCGAGGGGCTGCTGGTGAAGGCGCAGGAGAACGATCGGCTGACGATCGAAGTCGAGATGAAGCAGAAGATGGTGCGGACGGCGGAGCTCGAAGCCGAAGCCGAGAAAGTGCGGCACGTGAAGCAGTCGGAGGGCCGCGCGCAGTCTACGGTCCTCGAGGCGAAGGCGCAGGCGGACGCGATGCAGTACACGCTGCCGCTCAAGGAGAAGCAGATTCAGCAGAGCCGGCTGGAGGCCGAGGCGCGCAAGGAGACGACGATCAAGGGTGCGGAGGCGGCCGCGCAGGCGAAGGTCATCGACAGCAAGGCCGAGCTCGAGAAGCGCAACCTCATGTCGGAGGCCGACGCGCAGCGCGTGCGGCTGCTGGCGGTGGCCGACGCCGCGCGCATGAAGTCGGAAGCCGAGGTGCTGAAGGACAACCCGCTGCTCATCCAGAAGATCATCGCGGAGCGGCTGTCGGACAAGGTGCAGATCATGATGGTGCCGATGGACGGGAAGGGCTTCTTCGCCAATGACGTGCTGAAAGCCACCACGGCAGGCGGTGGCATGTCGTTCGGGTCACCGAACAGCCGCTGAAGTCGAGATGCTACGATCGCGGCCGTGGGCTTCCACGGCCGCAATCGTCGCAGGACACCGACGATGTGCGCCCTTGTCGTGTTTCTCGCGTCCGCCGGCGTTGCCGCACAGGCGCTTACCACCGCCGACGATCTCCCACCCGCTATCGTCCTGAAACCGCTCTTCGCGCAGCGCGCGCAGCTGCTCGACGTGGCGCTGCTCGACCGCGGCGGCCTGCTCGCCCTGGATCGCTCCGAAGTCGCGCGCTACGAGCTGGCCGAGGAGCTCTCGACGGTGCAAACGGCGCCCCGATGGCGGAAGCTCGAATCGGTAGCGCTGCCGCCGCGGGCGTGGCCCAGGGACCTTCGCGGACACCTGACCCGCGTCAGCGGGCAATACAACGTGCTGCTCCCCGGGACTGCGTGCACGGTGCAGCTCGGTCCGCTGCGCATGACGTGCAACGACGCACGGGCTGCATGGGCGTACGGCATTCCGAACGAAGGACTCGAGCCGGGACGCAACTACTTCACTACGCCGGAAGGATTGGCGGCGTACGGTGGCACATCGCTGTCCGACGGGAAAGGAGCACTCATCGCCGATCGACAGGGGAAGCTCCTGCAACTCGACGAGAACCGGCGCCCGCTCGCGGAGCTCGGTGCAGGAGACGACGTGATCCGGGTGCCAACCGTCTGTCGCGGCCGTGCTGATTACTACCTGGCGGCGTCGCACGGGCCGGATGGCGACGTGCTGCGCGCCTTCGAAATCGACGGCGGGCGCCTCGTGCAGGCGGCGCCCGATTTTCCGCTGCCCGGGCTGTTCACCTCGCTGTCGAACGTCGACCTCAAGGCGTTCGTGATCACGCGCCTGCCCGGTGGCGATCGCTATGACGCGTTTCAAGCCGACATTTCTTGCCGCCGCTAGCGCGCTGCTGGCGGTGGCGTCGCTCGACGCCGCGCGGCCGCATTACGGCGGCACGCTGCGTGTCGAGGCGACCGATGCCGCCGCGATGCGGCGCGTCAACGCGCTCGCGTACGAAACGCTCGTCACGACCGATACGGCAGGCGCGCTGCGGCCAGTACTGGCCCTGTCGTGGCAGGGTGAGGGCGGCGGCCGCCGATGGACGTTCCGCCTTCGTCGAGGCGTGAAGCTGCACGACGGCACCACGCTGCAGCCATCACAGGCCGCCGCGGCACTGCGCGCCGTGCATGCCGATTGGCAGATCGCCGCGGACGGCGACGGCCTCGCGATCGAGACGGGTCGTGACGCGCCCGCGCTTCCGTGGGAGCTCGCCGATCAGGCGAATGCGATCGTGATGAAGCCCGCGACGGGACCCTCGATCGGCACCGGCGCCTTTCGCGTCGAACGCGTCGAGGCCGGCCGCATCGCGCTGCGCGCCCACGACGACTACTGGGACAGCCGTCCGTTCCTCGACGCGATCGAGGTCCGCACGAATCGTCTCCCCGCCGATCAGCTGACCGATCTGGAGGCGGCGCGCGCGGACATGGTAACGATTCAGCCGACCGAGGTGCGGCGGATGGAGCAGCGCCAGTTTCGCGTCGAGGCGTCGCGGCCGATGGAACTGTTCGCGCTGGTCTTCGAGGCGCAGGCGGCGACCGCGGCGAGCGACTCGCTGCGACGGACGCTGGCCGCCGCGATCGATCGCGGCGCCATCGCGCGTGTCGTGCTCCAGGGAAGAGCGGAAGCCGCCGACAGGCTGCTGCCAGCGTGGGTCAGCAGGGACGGACTTCACGAACCGGGCGCGGCCGGCGAGCCGTTGACTCGTGCCGCGGTTGCGGCGATGCCGGTGAGTCGCCGCACAGTTGCGCTGCGCGTCGCGGCGGCGGACCCGGCAGCGCAGGCCGTCGCCCAGCGGATAGCCGTCAACGCGCGTGACGCCGGCTTCGTGGTCACCGTGCAGTCGCCCGCGGGTCTTGGTCCGCGTTTCGACGCGCGTCTCCTGCGGCTTCCGATTCGCGGCGTTACGGCAGGCGCCGCATTGTCCGACGTCATGGCTGCTCTGGGACCGCGCAGCATCGCCCTTGCCGCACGCGTCACGCCGCCCGAGCCGGGCGATCCGTCCGACACCGTCCTGCGCACCGAGCGCGCCCTGCTCGAACGCGCCGTCATCGTTCCCATCGTCCACGTGCCCGAGTTGTACGCCGTGTCGCCGCGATTGGAGTCGTGGAACGGGCCCACGGTCGTCGGCTCCGGCGCGTGGAACCTCGCCAACGCCTGGCTGAGCGCACCATGAGCCTGCGCAACCGGCTGTTCGCGCTCGTCAGCGGGGTCGTCGTGCTCACGGTCGTGCTCGTGACGTGGACGGTGTCGTCGAGCGCGCGGCAGTCGTTCGCCACCGTGGACGCGCAGCGCAGCGCCGCGCTGGTCGCGCAGTTCCGGCGCGAGTTCGCCAACCAGGGCGAGCAGGTCGGCTTGCGCCTGGACCGGATCGCGCAGAGCGACGCGGCGGCGCGCGTGGCGGCCGGCGCCGGCTCGTCCCGTGACTTCGCGCCGTACGTGAACGAGGCGACGACGCTCGCCGCGGCACAGGAGCTCGACGTCCTGGATCTCGTTGCAGCCGACGGAACGATTATCTCGTCCGCGGAGTGGCCGGCGCGCTTCGGCTATCAGCATCCGTGGGCTGCCAAGGCCGGCCACGGGGCCAATCGCCCCGGCGGCGTCCTGCAGCCGATCGAGCTGCCCGACAAGACCGCGCTGGCCCTCGTCGCCGTGCGTGCGCTGCCCGCCGGCCCCGGCACGCTCTATCTCGCGGGAGGCAGGCGGCTCGATCGAGCGTTCCTCCAGTCGCTGGCTCTCCCACCCGGGATGCGCGTGCTCCTCTACGAGAACCTGCAGCCCGAAGTCTCCGGGCGTGCGTTGATCGCAGCCCAGGACGATCCGCCGGAGGCGGCGCCGCTCGAGCCGCTCATCGCGCGCGTCATCCAGGATCGTCACGACGTCAGGGACGTCATCGAATGGCCCGACGGCCCGGAAACCGTCGACGCGCTGCCGCTCGCGGGCCCCGATGGCACGGTCGCGGGCGTGCTGCTGGTGGGGAGCTCGGGCCGCGAGCTGGCCGCCCTCGTGCGCCGAATCAGGTGGACCGGCGTCGGCTTCGGCGGACTCGCGATCGCCTTCGGATTCCTTCTCAGCTTCCTCGTCTCCGCCAGGGTGACGCGGCCCGTCGAGCAGCTGGCCGGCGCGGCGCGCGCCGTGGCCGAGGGTGACTGGGATGTCCGCGTTGACGAGGGACGTACGACGGGAGAGATCAAGGTGCTCGCGGACGCCTTCGAAACGATGACGCGGCAGCTCGTGGACCATCGCGACCGCCTGGTCCAGGCCGAGCGCGTCGCGGCATGGCGCGAGCTGGCGCGGCGCCTGGCGCACGAGCTGAAGAACCCGCTGTTTCCGCTCAGGATCACCATCGACAACCTGCGGCGGGCGAAAACGCTGCCGCCCGCGGAGTTCGACGAGGTCTTCGACGAGAGCCTGACGACGCTGCAGACCGGGCTCGGCAATCTCAACACCGTCATCGCGCGCTTCAGCGACTTCGCGCGTATGCCCGCGCCGGAGTTCTCGCCAGTGTCGATCAACGAGCTCGTCGAGCAGAGCGTCGCGCTCTTTCGCGCTCAGCTCGCCGCGCCCGGCCGTCCGCTCGTGACGGTGAAACTGGAGCTCGATCCCGCGGCCGGCGCCATCCGAGCCGACGAAGAGCAGATTCGGCGTGCCGTGCAGAACCTGCTGCTGAACGCGATCGATGCCATGCCGGAGGGCGGGGAGCTGCGCATCGTCACGGCCCGGGCCAACGGCGTCGTCCGGCTCGACGTGGCGGACACCGGTCAAGGCATCGGCGAAGAGGAGCGGAGACGGTTGTTCACGCCGTATTACACGACCAAGCAGCACGGCACGGGCCTTGGCCTGGCCATCGTGCAGGCGGTCGTCACCGACCACCGCGGCAAGATCTGGGTCGACAGCGAGCCAGGTCGCGGCGCCACGTTCCACATCGAGTTTCCCGTATGACGCGCCTTCTGATCGTGGATGACGACAATCGACGCTGGCCTCGCTGTCGCGTGCGTTCCGCATGGCGGGGTACGAAGCCGTGGTCTGCGACAACGCGACGCGCGCCATCGCGCTGCTCAAGAGCGAACGCTTCGACCTGGTCTTCTCGGACGTCGTGATGCCGGGCAAGGACGGCCTCTCGATGCTGGCGGAGGTCCGCGACCTGGGCATCGCGACGCCGATCATCATGATTTCCGGCCAGGCGACCGTCGACATGGCCGTGCGCGCCACGCGCCTCGGCGCAGTGGACTTTCTGGAGAAGCCCATCTCGTCGGACAAGCTCCTCCTGACGGTCGAGAACGCGCTGCGGCTCGTGCGCCTCGAGGAAGAGAACCGGCAGCTCCGCCGGCGCGTCGGCCGCCACGACCTGGTGTGGAAGAGCGAGGCGATACGGCGCGTGATGGCGCAGGTCGATCGCGTCGCCGGCAGCGAGTCGCGCGTCTGCATCCTCGGCGAGACCGGGACAGGCAAGGAGCTCGTCGCGCGCGCCGTGCACGATCGCAGCCCGCGGCGGGAGAAGCCGTTCGTCACGCTGAACTGCGCCGCCGTGCCGTCGGAGTTGATCGAATCCGAGCTCTTCGGCCACGAAAAGGGATCCTTCACCGGCGCCGCCGCCCGCCATCTCGGGAAGTTCGAGCAGGCGCACGGCGGCACCCTCTTCCTCGACGAGATTGGCGACATGCCGCCGGCCATGCAGGCCAAGCTGCTGCGGCTGCTGCAGGAAGGCGAGCTCGAACGGATTGGCGGCGAGCGTCCCATCGTGGTGAACACGCGCGTCATCGTCGCCACGCACCGTGACCTCGAGGCGCTCGTGCGCAAGGGGACGTTTCGCGAGGACCTCTATCACCGCATCTTCGTCTTCCCGATCACGCTGCCGCCGCTGCGCGAGCGGGTCGACGACATCCCGCTGCTCGCCGGCCATTTCGCCGCCATCGTCGCCGACCAGAACGGCTGGAAGCCGCGCGCGTTCAGCGCCGAGGCGATCGAACAGCTCACGCGTTACTCGTGGCCCGGCAACGTCCGCGAGCTGCGCAACGTCGTCGAACGCCTGCTGCTGCTCACCGATGACATCGTCGACGGCGCGACCGTGCGGCAGATTCTCGCGGGGCGGCATGCGGGCGGCGCTGCCGGCACCGACGGCGGCGCGCTGGCCGACCGCGTCGCCGCCTTCGAACGCGAAGTCGTGCTGGCCGAGCTCCAGGCACACGGCTACCGTGTGGCCGAAACCGCGCGGGTGCTGGGCCTCGAGCGAAGCCACTTCTACAAGAAATGCCAGCAGCTCGGCATCGACGTCAAAGCCGAACGCTCCCAAGCTTGATTCGACCGCCTCTCACAGGATGGGCCACAGAGACACAGAGACACGGAGGTACAACACCTGTACAAGAATTCTCCGTGCTTCCGTGCCTCCGTGGCCAAGCCTGTGACTATCGTCGCTACGCGAGGAGGAACTTCTGAATTTCAGGGTCCTTGAAGCGCCAGAGGACGTTGTCGATGAAGTAGTGGTGGATGTTGATGAACAGCATCGCGGCGGTGAAGAAGAAGAACATCTGCCAGGAGTTGAACGTGCCCAGCACGGTGTCGACCTCGTTCGGCACGAACTCGAACGCCAGCCAGCCGGCGAGGACGATGCTGAAGGCGAGGATCGAGCCGCGGATTTCCGGATGACTGAGCCCGCGCAGCCGCGTGTCTTCCATCTTGTAGACGAACGCGAGATACTGCAGCGAGTGGAAGAACGGCGTCAGCAGGAAGTAGAACTCGTACTGCCGCGTGATGGGCAGCCACCAGACGTAGAGCGCGACGAACGGCACCACCATGTTGACGGGCGGCGCCTGGCCGCGCTCGCGGTAGTTCTTCCAGAACACCTCGTAGGCGACCAGCACGAGCCCCGCGCCGACGATGAAGGTCGTGAGCGGGACCAGGAGGTCGGGCAGGTCGAAGGAGTAGTACTTGAACTGCGAGAAGTTGTTCTCCGCGCCCGCGGCGTTGGCGGCCGCGAAGTTCAGCCACCAGATGCTGAGCAGCGCGTACTTGGTCAGCGTCCGCTGGCGCGGCGAGAACCGGTACTTGTCGAAGTAGGCGTACACCATCATGCAGCCGAACACCTGCTTGGTGTAGTGCCAGCCGACCGTGAAGATCATCAGGTTGAACGTCAGCCCGAACAGCAGGTCCCCCAGGCGCGGCCCCGAGATCACGCGCGCGTTGTTGCCGAAGCCGCCGAGGTCGCGCGACACCAGCGACACGAGCGGCAGCTGCGACACGGGCACCGCGTAATAGGCATAGGCGAACGCGAAGGTGGCGATGAGCAGGGCGGGGACGGCGACCAGCTGCCACCAGTGCGTGGTGACGAAGGTGCGCCCGCGGCTGTACGCCAGCTTGTACGAGACCAGGAAGTGCGGGTAGTTGACGAGGAGCGACAGCGAGGCCGTGGTGACCGTCAGGTTCTTGAAATGCTGGTCGATCGCCCACGCGGCGCGGAACCCCTGGACGGCGAACATCACCAGCCAGACCAGCAGACTGGCGCCGCCAAGCAGCCAAAAGTCTGCGTATCGGGTGGTTAATGCCTGCCTGGGGGCTACCCGTTCCCCGGACTCGCCCGCCGGGACGGCCGCGGGGGCGGGATGGGGCGGCAACGTGGAGACAGTAATCGACACGCGGTTTTACTCCGATAACCTGTAAAGACAGCAGTTTACCAGCTAGTGGAAGCGGCATTCGTACCGAGGGACGGGCGCACCAATTCCATGGGACTGCTGGTAGGCCTGACTTGTGAATTAGGTTTTCGCTGGCGATGCTCAAAGTCGAACTCCATACCCATACCTCTGACGACCCGATCGACCCGATTCCGTACAGCACGTTCGACTTGATCGACCGTGCGGCTGAGCTGGAGTACGACGCGCTCGCCATCACGCTCCACGACAAGCAGCTCGATACCGCGATTTACACCCAGTACGCGGCGTCGCGCGGCATCGTCCTCGTCCCCGGCATCGAGCGGACGATCGACGGGCGCCACGTCCTGCTCCTCAATTTCAGCCGGGCGTCGGAGGCCGTCGGCTCGTTCGACGATCTGCGGGCGCTGAAGGCGCGCGAGCAGGGGCTCGTCATCGCCCCGCACCCGTTCTTTCCGGCCGCGAGCGCGCTGCGCGGATGGACGGAGCGGCATGCCGACGTGTTCGACGCCATCGAATACAACGCGATGTTCACGCGCTACCTCAACTTCAACATCCTGGGCGAACGGTGGGCGGCGCGCCACGGCAAGCCGATGGTCGGCAATTGCGACGTGCACCGGCTCCAGATGCTCGGGACCACCTATTCGCTCGTGGATGCGGCGCCGAACGCCGATTCGATCTGCAGCGCCATCGCCGCCGGCCACGTCCATGTCGTGGCGACGCCGCTCTCGATGTACACCGCGGCGCGCCTGATGGCAGATCTTTACGCGGGGAACTTCGTGCCTCGCCGCTATCAGGGGCCGGACCCCGCGACCGCGCTTCACCGGCGACAGACCGCGGTCGCGAGCCGACTCGACGTGGCAGGGCAGCTGTAACGCTGCTCGCTGCCACGTGAATGCGCGTTCAATCCTCTCGACAACACTTTGACGGTCTCGTAGCGCCGCACGGCTGAGGTTTACGCGCTCCGTCATTGCGCGCCGTGCCTTCTTCGCGCCGCGAGCGTTGTGCAGAACTGATGATGTGACGCGCTCGGACTGACACGGAAGCCCACGACGTTCCGCCGGAACAATCTCGAAAAACCAAAGCATTTTCGCTGCAAGAATGCAGTTACGCGGCATGTCGGTTGCGCGGGCGTCGTCGCGCAATGCTGACAACGGAACCGCTCGCCACATCGTTCCTCGCCTTCATCACGACGATCCATATGGGGTTAGTGGTGCTCAGGATGCACCGCAGCCCGGTCACCGGTGTCTTCAGCTTCGTCACACCGGTTTCAATTGCGTTAGCGGCATCGCCGTGGTTGCTCTCGTCGCCGACTGGTGTCGCGGCGGGACTCGCGACGCAGTTCGCGTGGTTCGTCGCGTGTGAGCGTCTGCTGCCGGTTCCCGTCGCGATGGGCGCATCGGTGCGGACGCAACCCAGCTCGACCGTACGACAGACGACGACCGCGGCTCCGCCGCCGCCTCGCACGATGCCGCGCGTGGCGACCGCGCCCGCTCCGGCCGCGCGCCGCGCCGCGCCCGCGCCGCCGGCATCGCGCGCAACGGTTGCCGCGCCGGCGCCGCCGCGCGCGGAGGCGTCGCGCGACTTCGTCCAGGTCCCGGTCATCGCGGTGCTCGACGAGGCGCGCGGCATCAAGACGTTCCGCCTCGGGCGTCCCGACGGGTTCGAGTTCAAGGCGGGCCAGTTCCTGACGATTCGCCTGCGCGCCGACGGCAAGGAGCACGCGCGCTGCTACTCGATCAGCTCGCGGCCCGAGGCGCGGGGCTACATGGAGATCAGCGTCAAGCGGCTCGGTTCGGTCTCCGCGACGCTGCACGCGTCGGTTCGTGCCGGCGGGATGCTCGCGATCAGGATGCCGGCGGGCGCGTTCGTCTATCCCGCCGGCGACGATCGGCCGATCGTGCTGATTGCCGGCGGCATCGGCATCACGCCGCTGATGTCGATGCTGCGGCACGGGCTCGACGCCGAGCCGCTCCGCCCGGTGACGCTGGTCTACTCGGTGCGCACCCCCGAAGACATCGCCTTCCGCGACGAGATCCGCGCGCTCGCGACGCGGCATCCGCAGTTCTCCGCCGTGCTCGTCGTCACAGATGCCGACGTCACCAGCGCCGACATGTTTCCGGGCCGCATCACCGCGCACTTCCTCTCGGTCACGGTGCCCGACGTCGCCCACTCGACGTGCATGGTCTGCGGACCGCCGCCGATGATCGACGACGTCAAGGTGATGCTCGCGGAGATCGGCGTGCCCGCGGGCCAGATCCAGTACGAAATCTTCCAGCCGACGATCGCCGCCAGCGCCGGCGCTCCCGTGCGCGAGCAGCCGGTCGTCGAGGCGCCGGCGTCGCACGAGATCCGCTTCGAGCGCAGCGGCGTGTCGGTCCGCATCGAGCCGGGCGAGACGCTGCTCGAGGCGGCCGAGCGGTGCGGTGCGGACGTGCCGTCGCTCTGCCGCGCCGGCGTCTGCGGCACCTGCCGCACGCGCGTGTTGAGCGGCGACGCCGAGTGCGCGTCGCAGATCCTCGGCGACCGCGACCGCGCCGACGGCTACACCCTCCCGTGCGTGGCCCGTCCCTTCAGCGACTGCGTCCTCGAAGCCTGAACATGTCCGCGACCGCGATGACCGCGTCGACCGCACCGGTGGTTCCGGCGGCGGCGAACCCTGTACGGGCGCTGGGCCACGTCCTCGTGCTGAGCGGCCTCGCGGTCGCAGCCATCGTCTGGTTCGTGCTGGTCGAGATGGATGGCTGGTCCTACTACTCGACGCCGCAAAGCGTGCGCGGCTACAGCAGCCTGCACACGCTGCTGCGCCCCTCGGGCCGGATCGGCCACCTCTTCGGCGTCGGCGGCTTCGTGCTGATGACGGTGCCGGTCATCTACTCGATCCGCAAGAAGGTTCGATCGCTGCGCAACGCGGGGTCGATCAAGACGTGGCTCGAGGTCCATATCTTCTGCGGCATCGTTGGACCCGTCCTGGTGACGTTTCACACGTCGTTCCGGTTCAACGGCGTGGTGTCGGTCGCCTACTGGTCGATGGTGGCCGTCGTCCTGTCCGGCTTCGTCGGACGCTACCTGTACGTCCGCATCCCGCGCAGCCTGCGCGGTCTCGAGCTGACGCGCGCGCAGCTCGATGCCCGCGCGGGAGAACTGGCCAGCCGCCTCGAGGCAGCGGATCTGCCGCCGGCGCTGGCGTCGGCGATCGCCGCGTTCGAGCAGCGGGTGCAGCCGGCGCCGGGCGCGAGGCCGTCGATCGCCGGCCTCTTCTTCGGCGAGCTGCGGGTGCATCGCGAGATGAGCGCGCTGCGCATCCAGATCGAGCAGGCCGGCGTGTCGACGGCGCTGCTGCAGGAGCTGCTCGAGGTCGTCGCCGAGCGCGCGTCGCTGCTGCGGCACGGCGCCTACCTCACGGTGACGAAGTCGCTCTTCGACGTCTGGCACGTGTTCCACATGCCGCTCGTCTACGTCATGTTCGGCATCGTGGTCCTGCATGTGGCCTTCACCGTGTACATGGGCTACGTGCCGTTCATCGATTGAGTGGATGTATGGCCCGATGCGCGGCGGCTGGTGGTTGCTGATGGTGATGCTGATGGTGGCGGGAGGGGCACGCGCGGCACGGGCGGGGCAGCTTGGCGACCTCGTGTCGCCGGGTCCACTCGCCAGGGCGCACGCGGGGCTGGAGGGCGTCAGGAACTGCGCGTCGTGCCACGAGGCGGGACGCCGCGTGACGGTGGCGAGGTGCCTCGCGTGCCATGCGCCGATCGCCGACCGCATCGCGCGGAAGGCGGGCGTCCACCGGTCCGCCGGCACCGACTGCGTGGCGTGCCACGTGGAGCACGCAGGGCGCGACGCCGAGCTGCGGCAGTTCGACATGCGCACGTTCAACCACTCGGCCGACACGTCGTTCCCGCTCGACGGGATGCACGCGCCGCTCGCGCGCAGCTGCGCCATGTGCCACAAGCAGCGCTCGTTCCTGTCGGTGAAGACCGCCTGCAGCTCGTGCCACACCGACGTGCACAAGGGCGCGCTCGGCCCCAACTGCACCAGCTGTCACACGACCGCGGTGCCGTTCGCCAGGACAGCGGGCGTGTTCGACCATGCGCGGGCCCGCTTTCCGCTCACCGGCTCGCACAAGCAGGTGATGTGCGTGCAGTGCCACACCGCCGGCCAGCAGTTCCGCGGCATCGCGTTCGAGAGCTGCGCGTCGTGTCACATGTCGCCGCACCGTTCGTCGAGCTTCCCGGCGACCTGCACGACCTGTCATACGACCGAGGCCTGGTCGACACGCACCGTGGCGCACGACAAGACCCGGTTTCCGCTCGTCGGCGCGCACGCGCAGGTCGCGTGCGAGAAGTGCCACGTCTCCGGTGACATGACGAAGCCGGTCAAGTTCGACCAGTGCTCGAGCTGCCACGCCAACGTGCATCGCGACAGCATCAAGGGCGACTGCCGCTCGTGCCACACGGAGACGAGCTTTCACGTCGCCGGTCCGGCGGGCCCCGCGGCGAAGTTCGATCACGCGATGCGGACCGGCTTCGTGCTCGAGGGGAAGCACGCCGCAGTCGAGTGTCGCAAGTGCCACACCTCGGTCAGCGCGCCCGCCGTGCCGCTCGCGCGCAAGAACGTCGATTTCAGCGGCGCCGGCACGGCGTGCGCCAGTTGCCACACGGACCCTCACAAGGCGGAAAACGGGCTGCGCTGCGAGGCGTGTCACCGCCCCGCGACCTTCGACGTCAAGACCTTCCGCCACCCCGATCACCCGGAGTTCTACGCGGGCGAGCACGCAGCGGTGACGTGCGTGAAGTGCCACGTTCCCGAAGGACGCCTTCGGCCCGTGCGCACCGGACAGGCGCTCGTGTCGTTCTCGCCGGTTGGACCCTCGACGGCCTGCCGTACCTGCCACAGCGACGTCCACCTGGGTCAGCTGGGCACGGCGTGCGAGGCCTGCCACGACGTCACGGGCGCGCGCTTCGCCGCGGTCGGCTTCGCGCACCAGCAGACGCCGTTTCCGCTCACCGGGCGGCACGGGATGCTCGAATGCATCAAGTGCCACTCGAGTGAGACGTCGGATTTCCCCGCCGGGCACGGTACCGCCACGCGCTTCACGCCGATGTCATCCACCTGCAGCACGTGTCACAAAGACCCGCATCTCGGTCAGATGGGGGCGACCTGCGAGACCTGCCACACGACGGACGCGTTCAGCCTGCCGAACTACGTCCACCGGGGCATGGACGACTTCTTCGTCGGGGTCCACGGCGGTCTCGCGTGCGTGAGCTGCCACAAGCGCGAGACGGGATCGTTCCCGGCGGGCACGGGTACGGTGGTGCGGTATCGGGTCGGCCGCACCTGCGCCGCGTGCCACATGGGGTTCTGAAGGATGCGCATCACACGACACCACCACGCACATCGCCTGGTCGCCGCCGCGACATACGCGGCGATTGTCACGGGCGCCGCCGCAGGCATTCTGCACGCGGCGCCCGGTGGCAAGGACGACAAGCCGGCCAAGGGCCCGGCGCCGCTCGTCTGGCCGCTGCCGCCCGACAAGCCGCGCGTCAAGTTTCTCGCGACCTACCACGGCGCGGCAGACTTCAACGCGAAGAAGCCGGGACGCTGGAAGACGGCGCTGCTCGGCAACTCCCCGGACCAGGGGCCCTCTGACACGTTCGTGAAGCCGTACGCGGTTGCCGTCGCGCCGTCGGGCCTCGTCTACGTCAGCGACACCGTGGCGCGGCGCGTGTTCGTCATCGATCGCGAGAAACGGAAGCTGTCCTTCATCGGCGATCGCGGCAACGCGACGCTGACCAAGCCGGTGGGGATCGCCGTGGATGGGGTGGGCACGGTCTGGGTGGCCGATGCGACGCTCAAGCGCGTGCTCGCGTACGCGCCGGACGGCACATTCACCACCGCGATAGGCAAGGAGGGCGACTTCGACACCCCGTCCGGCCTGGCTGTCGATCGCAGCCGCAAGGTGCTGTATGTGGTCGACGCGAGCCGCCATCAGGTCATCGCGTTCTCCCTCGTCGATGGCACGCGGCTCCGCACCATCGGACGCCGCGGCGGCGAGAATGGCGAGTTCAACTTTCCGACCAACATCG
>Ga0134122_10000003_pt1 | contig 104644 bp, 87 predicted proteins | sample KB302_FD_96461 | JGI IMG/M metagenome (GOLD analysis project Ga0134122, IMG submission 96461) | Terrestrial soil microbial communities without Nitrogen fertilizer from Kellogg Biological Station, Michigan, USA - KB3-0-2 | ecosystem: Environmental > Terrestrial > Soil > Unclassified ... | reverse complement strand
TGGTCCAGGCACGCGTTCCGTCGGCCCGGCTTGGTCCCCGCCTCGGCCGCCAAGCGGCCAGGCGAAATGAGCCGGGCGCCCGGCCGTCGGGCGCAGCCTCGATCGTCGTCGATCGTCGTTTGGGCCTCATCAGGGGCTGCCTTCACTCAACTTGCGGCAGCATAGGCCGATTGCGGGGACTTATGCCGTGTGACATGGTGCGACCACCCACCCGGCGAGGGCGCCGAACAAATTGAACGCGACGGCACCTCACACGGGCACGACGCGGTCCTTGCCGAAGGTTATGGTCACGCAGGTTCCGCGCCCGAGTTCGCTTTCGATCTGGAGCGAGGCGCCGTTGGCTTCCGCCAACGCTTTGGCAAGCGGCAGACCGAAGCCTAATCCTGCCTTGCGTCCGCCTGCCGGCGGCGGGCAGCGGCCGCCGCCGGCATCGCCGGGTTGGGGCATACCCGGTCCCGTGTCGGCCACCGAGATGTGCAACACCCCGTTCGCCGGATTGAGCGCGCAGACGCTAACGCGATCGCCCCGGCGGGAAAACTTGATGGCATTGGCAAGCAGGTTCAGCAGGATCTGCTTGAGGCTGAGTTCGTCAGCAACGACTTGGGGCGGATTGGGCGGCAGCGACGCGACGAGGTCAACCCCGGCCCTTTCGGCCACCGGCCGGGCCAGGATGAGGCAGCTCTCGATCACGTCGTCGGCCGCCACATTGGTGAAGGTGAGGCGCGATGCGCTTGAGCGGTCGACAAAGCTCTGCAACATGCCGTCCACGAGGCGCAACACGTGCCGCGCGCTCTCGAAGATGTTGGAGGCATAGGTTCGATAACAGGCATTTCCCAAGGGACCGAAGTGCTCATCCTTCAGCACCTCGGCATAGGAAATCACGGCACTGAGTGGCGTCCTGATCTCGTGCGCCAGCTTCGCCTGCTCAACCGCTTCGCTCGCACCCGTGTCGCTAGCGGCAGCGCCGGCAGCCGCGATAAGGCGCACCAGGAACCGGGCGCCATGCGGTGACTGCGGCCCGCTGACGAGGCATTTCGGCTGCACAATCCCGCGCGCGGTCCAAAACGTGAGGTCGAGTTCCAGCTCACTGGCGCTTTCACCGACCGCGGCCAGCGCGCGCAGCCGGTCGAGCGCCGGCATCGCCCGATCGACCCAGAGCTGGTCTTCGGGGCCGCCCTCGACCCCCCAGACGGTCCAGCCGGCGGCATTGGCGCTGAGGACCGCGCCCGCCGCCGCGTCGAGCACGAACGTCGGTTCTTGGGCAAAGCCTGCGCCGCCCAATTGAGCGCCAGCCGATGCTTCCAAGGCTAAGGGCATGTGTCGATCGACGAATCAGCGTTCCGCCCGTCTGGTAGCGCGAATCGGGCCGGAGCGTCCATGGCGGGCACAAAATCATGCGCGTTGGTTGCAGATACCGGTTGCAGGTAAAGCGACGCGCGGGCCGGCAAATAGCGCTGAGGGGCCTAGCCGCGCGGGGGGACGGCGCGGGGGGCAGCGCCTGCACAAGGTCCCACTTGGCATGGGCCCCGCTGCCCACTATCTTGCGGCCGACAGCATGGAGGATCCGCCGCGGCTGGCGGCGGGTCCGGTCCCCTGGATGGGCCGCCTTAGCTCAGCTGGTTAGAGCGCTAGATTGTGGATCTAGAGGTCCCCCGTTCGAGCCGGGGAGGCGGTACCAGTTTGGTTTCCTCCGCATGCGGGGCGCGCGCCCTGGCACGCAGCGCCTGGGCAAGGCGGGCCCTGCTTACGGGCCCCCCGCGCCACTGCTAGGCCGACACGGCCGGTGGCTGTGGGCGGGCCGGCGCAGGCACAACACGCCGGCGGCTTCATGTGTCTCATGATGTGTCTGATGTGTCCCTCTCCTCGGTGGGCGTCGGGGTCGATCCGGCGTCCAACGCGGCGAGGGCGGACCCGTGCGCTTCAAGCGCTCAAGGCCGCAGAGTGCGAAGCTGATCGACCGCGGCGTGCGCCGCGAGCCGCGCGGCATCATCCGTCGCCACCGCCAGCTCGCCTTCCGCGGTCTTGAGTTCGGCGGCAATCAGCGCTGCATCCATGGCTTCGACCGCAAGCGCGCGCTGGGCAAGCACCGTCAGGCGGTTTTGATCGACCTCGGCGAAGCCGCCCTTCACAAACAGGCGGACGGTGCGGCTGTCGCTCAGGGATACTGCGATCACGCCCGGTCTGATCGTGGAGATCACCGGCGCGTGGCCCGCGAGCACGGTGAAATCGCCCTCCGTGCCCGGCACGACGACTTGGCTCGCGTCCTCCGACAACAACATGCGCTCGGGCGTGACCAGCTCGAACTTGAAGGTATCTGCCATGGCTCTTGGTCCTTGCGAGGATCGTTCTCAATCGATCCCTTAGTTGGTGCCACCGGCCTTGGCATCGATGTCTTCCGCCGTCTGCAGCTTGGTGCCGCAGAAGGGGCAGAAAAATACCGGATAGTCTATGGTATTGGCCTCGTCGTCGTGACCGTCGAGGCCAAGCAGTCCGACGGACATGTAAAGGACGCCCTCGTCGTCGACCGCGATCAGCGGCTCAAAATCCTCGCCCTGCATCGCATCCTTAAGGGTCTCACAACACGCGCCAAAACTGTTGCCTGCACTCTGCGCCGTCATCGTTTTCCCCCTATCAATTGCTATGCCGCCTCGGCGAGCTGTTCCGCTTTGGCGACCGCCTCCTCGATTGTGCCAACCATGTAGAACGCTTGTTCCGGTAGATGATCGTAGTCCCCGGCGCACAGACCTTTGAAGCCCTTGATCGTATCGGCCAGGTTCACGAACTTGCCGGGCGACCCGGTAAACACCTCTGCGACATGGAAAGGTTGCGACAAGAAGCGCTCGATTTTGCGCGCGCGTGCCACGGCGAGCTTGTCGTCTTCGGAAAGCTCATCCATGCCAAGAATGGCAATGATGTCTTGTAGCGATTTGTAACGCTGCAGGATCACCTGCACCTGGCGCGCCACTTGATAGTGCTCTTCGCCAACGACGCGCGGCTCCAGGATGCGTGAGGTGGAATCGAGCGGATCGACGGCGGGGTAGATGCCTTTCTCAGCAATGCCGCGCGAGAGCACAGTGGTGGCATCGAGGTGGGCGAACGAGGTCGCCGGCGCCGGATCGGTCAGGTCGTCGGCCGGCACGTAGATCGCCTGCACCGAGGTGATCGACCCCTTCTGCGTCGTGGTGATGCGCTCCTGCAGCGCCCCCATGTCGGTTGCCAGCGTCGGTTGGTAGCCCACCGCGGATGGGATGCGGCCGAGCAGCGCCGACACCTCCGAACCCGCCTGGGTGAAGCGGAAGATGTTGTCAACAAAGAACAAGACGTCTTGGCCCTGGTCGCGGAAATGCTCCGCCACGGTCAGACCCGATAGGCCGACGCGGGCGCGGGCGCCGGGCGGCTCATTCATCTGCCCATAAACCAAGGCGCACTTGGAGCCCTTGGTCGAGCCGTCATTCTTTTTCGGGTCCTTGTTGACGCCCGATTCGATGAACTCATGATAAAGGTCGTTGCCCTCGCGCGTGCGCTCGCCGACGCCGGCGAACACAGAATAGCCGCCGTGCGCTTTCGCCACGTTATTGATCAGCTCCTGGATCAGCACGGTCTTACCGACGCCGGCGCCGCCGAATAGGCCAATCTTGCCGCCCTTGGCGTAGGGAGCGAGCAGGTCGACCACCTTGATGCCGGTCACCAGAATGGAGGCCTCGGTCGACTGCTCGACGAAGGTCGGCGCCGGCTGATGAATGACCCGCTTGGCGGAGGTCTTGATCGGCCCCGCCTCATCCACCGGATCGCCGATCACGTTCATGATGCGGCCGAGGGTTTCGTCGCCGACGGGGACCGCGATCGCGGCGCCCGTGTCTGTCACCTCCTGGCCGCGCACCAAGCCTTCGGTGGCGTCCATGGCCACCGTGCGCACAGTGCTCTCGCCCAAATGCTGGGCGACCTCGAGCACCAAGCGGTTGCCGCGGTTTTGGGTCTCGAGCGCATTGAGAATTTCCGGCAGATGTCCGTCGAACTGGACGTCGACCACCGCGCCGGTGACCTGGCGAATACGCCCGACCGTGTTGCTAGCCATAGCTTTGCTTCACCCTTCGTTGTCTTCAAAGCGCCTCGGCGCCGGAGATGATTTCAATGAGTTCCTTAGTGATGTTGGCCTGCCGCTGCCGGTTGTAGCGCAGCGTCAGTTTCTCGATCATGTCGCCGGCATTGCGCGTGGCGCTGTCCATGGCGCTCATGCGCGCCCCTTGTTCGGAGGCGGCATTCTCCAACAGGCCGCGGAAAATCTGGCTGGCGATATTGCGCGGCACCAGCTCGCTCAGGATTTCATTTTCGCTTGGCTCGTACTCGTAAATCGCCTGTTGGCCGCCGGCGGCCGCTTCCGCGGCGCCTTGCGGAAGCTTCGCCGGAATGATCTGCAGCGCCGTCGGCTTCTGCGTGATGACCGACTTGAACTCGGAAAAATACACGGTGGCGACGTCAAACTCGCCGGCTTCGAACATGGCCAGCACTTTGTCGGCGATCCCGGTGGCGGCGTCGAAGCCGATCTGCTTGAGGCCGCGCAAGTCGACGCGATCGACGATCTGGCGACCATAGGAGCGGCGCAGATTGTCGGCGCCCTTGCGACCGACGGAAAGGATTTTCACGGTCTTGCCGGCGGCTAGCAGCCGTTGCGCGTCTTGCCGCGCCAGCTTGGCGATGTTCGAGTTGAAGCCACCGCACAACCCACGCTCGGCAGTCATGACGACGAGCAAATGTACGTCGTCCTTGCCGGTCCCGACCAACAGGCGGGGCGCGTTTTCCCTGTTGGCACGCCTGTTCAGATTGGCGAGCAGACGATCCATGCGCTCCGCATAGGGACGCGCGGCCGTCGCCGCCTCCTGGGCCCGGCGCAGCTTGGCGGCGGCCACCATTTGCATGGCCTTGGTGATCTTGCGCGTCGCCTTGACCGAGGCGATGCGATTGCGGAGGTCTTTGAGGCTTGGCATGGGAGGGTTCAGGTCGCGCTATACCGTGAAGGCTTTGGCAAACTTATCGAGCGCCTCAACTAAGGTCTTTTCGGTCTCGGGTTTCAATTCCTTGGCGGCGCGGATCTCCTCCAGAATGTTGGCATGTTGGTCGCGAACGGTCCGCAGCATTTCATGTTCGAACCGACCCACGCCTTCAACGGGAATGGGATCGAGATAACCGCGCGTACCGGCAAAAATGGAGACGACCTGCTCCTCGACCTTCATGGGAGAGAACTGCGGTTGTTTCAGAAGTTCCGTCAGACGTGCGCCGCGCGCCAAGAGCTTTTGGGTAACCGCATCAAGGTCGGAGCCGAACTGTGCAAACGCCGCCATTTCACGGTACTGCGCCAGTTCGCCCTTGATGCGACCGGCCACCTGTTTCATCGCCTTGATCTGGGCGGCCGAGCCAACCCGCGACACCGAGATGCCGACATTCACGGCCGGTCGGATACCCTGGTAGAAAAGGTCGGTCTCGAGAAAGATCTGCCCGTCGGTAATGGAGATAACATTGGTCGGGATATAGGCCGACACGTCGTTGGCCTGCGTCTCGATCACCGGCAGCGCCGTCAACGACCCCGCACCATGGCCTTCGTTGAGCTTTGCCGCACGCTCCAGAAGCCGGGAATGCAGGTAGAAGACGTCGCCGGGATAAGCCTCGCGGCCGGGCGGCCGCCGCAGCAGCAGGGACATTTGGCGGTAGGCGACGGCCTGCTTGGAAAGATCGTCATAGGCAATCACGGCGTGCATGCCATTATCGCGAAAAAACTCGCCAATGGTACAGCCGGCGAATGGCGCCAGAAATTGCATCGGTGCCGGGTCGGAGGCGGTTGCCGCCACCACCACGCAGTATTCGAGCGCGCCGCGCTCCTCCAACACCTTCACGAACTGGGCAACGGTGGAGCGCTTCTGGCCAACGGCCACGTAGACACAGTAAAGTTTGACCTTCTCGTCGCCGGTGGCATTCAGCGGCTTCTGGTTCAGGAAGGTGTCGAGAATGATGGCGGTCTTGCCGGTCTGACGGTCGCCGATGATGAGCTCGCGCTGTCCGCGGCCGATCGGGATCAAGGCATCGATCGCTTTCAGGCCGGTCGCCATCGGCTCGTGCACCGACTTGCGCGGCAGGATGCCCGGCGCCTTGACGTCGACCTGCATGCGCTTGTCGGCCTTGATCGGCCCTTTGCCGTCGATCGGATTGCCGAGCGCGTCGACCACGCGGCCGAGCAGACCCTTGCCAACCGGCACCTCGACGATGGCTCCCGTGCGCTTGACGGTGTCGCCCTCTTTGATGCCGCGATCATCACCGAAGAGCACAATTCCCACATTGTCGGCTTCCAGGTTGAGGGCCATGCCCCGGATGCCGCCGGGAAACTCGACCATCTCGCCGGCCTGAACCTTGTCTAGTCCATAGACACGGGCAATGCCGTCGCCGACCGACAGAACCTGACCGATTTCAGAAACCTCGGCCTCCTTGCCGAAGTTCTTGATCTGCTCCTTCAGGATCGAGGAGATCTCCGAGGCGCGAATGTCCATCAGCCGATACCTTTCATCGCAACTTTGAGATTGTTGAGTTTGGTGCGCAGTGAACTGTCGATCATCTTGCTTCCGACCTTGACGATCAGGCCGCCGAGCAGATTGGGATCGACGCGGGTGCGGATCTGAACATGCTTGCCGATCGAGGCCTTGAGGCTGTCGGACAGCACTTGCATCTGTTCTTGGGACAAGGGGTGGGCGGAGGCCACGTCGGCGCTAACCTCGCCCCGCTCACGCGCCAGCAGGGCCTGGAAGCCGCGCAGCATATCGCCGATGGCAAACAGCCGCCGGTTGCGCACGATCAACTTCACAAAGTTACCCGTGAACCCGGAAATGCCGACCTTGGCAAGAACGGCGTCCAGCGCACGCGCTTGCGCCGCGGCGGCAATGACCGGGCTGCGCACCAAGCGTACCAGATCGGGGCTAGCCTGGAGCAGGGCCTGAAAAGCGGCAACATCGCGCTCGACCTGCTCGAGCTGCTTTTGCTCTTTGGCTAACTCAAAAAGCGCAACGGCATAGCGTCCAGCCATGCTCGCCATCATGGGATCATCGGTGGCCAAGTGCGTGGTCTCGCCCCAAGAACTTTCAGAGAACAACCGTCGGCTGGCCGCGTCCGGCCTGGCCGCCCGGGCCAAAAGGCCAACGCCCTCGCTTGCGCGCCTGCGTGCGTGCGCCCCGCGCATAGCATGGGCCGCCTTTACCAGCAACCAGCCGCCGCTGCATCGAATGCCGCATCGGCGCGGGGCCTGCGCGGGCGCGCGCGCAGCCGCGACGGAGCCGAGCGCGCGCGACGTTATAGCGGGCACTGCCGGGGGGCGTCGGGAACACAATTGAGCTGACTGGTCCGCGACTTTGGGGGCACCACAGCCCACAACAGGAGAAGATAATGCTGAAATGGATCGGATGGCCAGTCGCTGCCGCGCTGGCCTTTGCGCCCCTCGGGGCGGCTGCGGCCCCGGCCGTGAGCCTCGCCGCGCCGGCGGTGAGCACCGCGCGCGGCACCGGTGTTGCTCGGGTGCAGTACCGCCGGGACCGTGGATTTGGCCGCGGGATCGGCGTCGGGCTCGGGATCGGCGTCTTGGGGGCGATCATCGCCAATGAGGCTTACCGCCCGCGCGCCGGCTACTACTATGACGATTATGCCTATGATGGCCCCTACGACGAGCCGGCCGACTTTGCCGGTGATCCGCGCAACCTGTGCGCGCAACGCTTCCGCTCCTTCGAGTGGAACACGGGGCTCTACACGGCCTATTCCGGCGAGAAACGGGTCTGCCCCTACCTGCGCTAAGCGCGAGCAAGTGGGTGCGTGCGGTATGGGGCCGGGCCATCCCTGCAGGGATGGCCCGACGTCTTTGGCCGGTAGTCAGAGAAAACTGTAAGGATCGATATCGACGATGAGGCGCACGTCGCTTGGCAGCTTGCGCAGACCGCCAAGCCAAAGACGGAGATAGCCTTGGATGTCGAGCTCACGCGGCGCCTTGACGAGCAGCCGCCAGCGATGACGTCCGCGGATGACGGCCAATGGCGCTTCGGCCGGCCCTAACACCTCGATCCGGCTCGCGGCGGGTGCACATTGGCCAAGATCGCGGGCCACCAGCGCCGCCAATTCCTTGTCGCGCGCGGAGACAATCAGGGCGGCGAGGCGGCCATAGGGTGGCAGCAGCGCCGATTGGCGCTGGCGTATCTCGCTTTCGAGGAAGGCATTGCGGTCGCCCGAGATAATTGCCTGCATCACCGGATGTTCCGGCAGATAGGTCTGGACCAGACCACGGCCGCAGGCGAGCACGCGCCCGGCGCGGCCCGTCACCTGGTGCAAAAGCTGAAAGGTACGCTCGGCGGCGCGCGGGTCAGCGGTGCCAAGCCCCAGATCGGCATCGACCACCCCAACGGTCGCCAATCGCGGGAAATGATGGCCCTTGGCCACCATCTGCGTGCCGATCACGATATCGATCGCACCGGACTCAATGGTGCGGATGATCTGGCGCATTTCCACGAGCGAGGGCACCAGATCGGAAGAGAGCAAGGCGACGCGTGCGCCTGCAAAGCGCTCGGCCACCTCCTCGGCGATGCGCTCCACTCCCGGTCCGCAGGCAACGAGGGAGTTCACATCGCCACACTTCGGACAGTTCTCCGGAATCGGCAGGGCGAAACCGCAATGGTGACAGTTGAGCCGATGCCGATAGCGATGTTCGACCAGCCAAGCGGTGCACTGGGGGCAGTCGAGACGGTGACCACAAGAACGACACAGCGTCAGCGGAGCATAGCCGCGCCGATTGAGGAACAAGAGCGCCTGTTGACCCTCCTTTAGCGTCTCCGTCACGGCGCTGACGAGGGAGGGGGCCAGCCACTTGTCCTTCGCGGGCGGCTCCTTGCGCATGTCGATCGTGACGATATCGGGCAACTTGGCACCGGCAAAGCGACCGGGCAGTTCGACGTAGCGATAGCGACCGGTGCGCGCGTTCACATGGCTTTCGATCGACGGCGTCGCCGAGGCAAGTACGACGGGAAATTTGCCGAGGCTTGCCCGCACGATCGCCATGTCCCGGGCCTGGTAGTGAACGCGGTCCTCCTGCTTGAAGCCCTGGTCGTGCTCTTCGTCGACGACTATTAGCCCGAGCTCCCGGTAGGGAAGGAAGAGGGCCGAGCGCGCGCCGACAACGACGCGGGCCTCGCCCGTGGCGGTCGCTCGCCATGCCCGCGCGCGCTCGGCCGCGGAAAGCGCCGAGTGCCATTCCACGGGCAGGCAGCCAAAGCGGTTAGCAAACCGATCCATGAATTGGCTGGTCAAGGCGATTTCCGGCAACATGATCAGCGCCTGGCTGCCAGTTCGCAGCGTCTGGGCCACCGCCTCGAAATAGACCTCGGTCTTGCCCGAACCCGTGACACCGTCGAGGAGGGTTACGGAGAAGCTTGCCGCGGCGGCCGCGGCGCCGACCGCCGCGACCGCGTGGGCCTGCGCGCCGGCAAAATCGACCTTCCCATGGGCGGGGTTGGGGAGCGGCATGCGGCGTTCGGGGATGGCGACTTCCACCAGCGTACCGGCCGCAATCAGGCCGTCGATGACGCCGGTCGAACACTGGGCTTCGCCCGCCAGCGCCGGTTTGGCGCGGACCAGACCATCGGCGAGAATGTCCAAGATGCGCTTGCGCGCAGGCGTAAGGCGCGGCGGGGCGGCGGCGGCGAGCCGCACGCCAAAGCGGGGCCGCGTTGGCTCGAACAGCGAGCTCGGTCCCATCATCATGCGCGCGACCATGCCGAGCGGGGTCAGCGTGTAGCGCGCAACCCATTCTGCAAAGCGCAGCGACAGGGTGGGCAAGGGCGGCACATCGGCCAGGACCTGGGTAATGCGCTTGAGCTTCCTGGCGGCCGCGGTCTTGCCGGCCGCCTCGCCGAGGGGGCGATCCCAGAGGAGCCCGATGCGTGTTTGTGGTCCGAATGGCACCACGACGAAGGCGCCTGGCTGGGCCTCCTCGTCGGCGGGCAAGAGATAGTCGTAGGTCTGGTCGAGCGCCACCGGCAACAGCACCGGCACAGCCGGGCCGCCAATGCCCCCGCCCGGTACGCCATCCTCAAATGGTGCGAGCAGACTTTCCAAACGGACTCTCGAGGACTAGAACGCCGAATCAGCTTCGCTGCAGTCAGGCACTTTAACGGCCCCTGCGGCAAGCCCAAGGCAACTGGGAGCACCGGCGCACCGTGAAATTCTTCGTCGACACCGCGGATGTGACTGAGATCAAGGAGTTGGCCGCCACCGGCCTGCTCGACGGGGTGACGACAAACCCCTCGCTGGTTGCCAAAGCCAAGCGCGACTTTAAGGCGATCATTGCCGAAATTTGTGCCGTCGTGGCGGGTCCCGTCAGCGCGGAAGTGGCCGCCACCGACCTGGAGGGAATGCTGCGCGAGGGTCGCGCGCTCGCCAAAATCGCCAAGAACGTGACGGTCAAGGTACCGCTCACGTGGGAAGGCCTCAAGGCCTGCCGTGCCTTGAGCGCGGATGGCACCATGGTCAATGTTACGCTGTGCTTTTCGGCCAATCAGGCGCTGCTAGCGGCCAAAGCCGGGGCCACCTTCATCTCACCGTTCATTGGCCGGCTCGACGACGCCGGTGCCGACGGCATGGACCTTGTGCGCGAGATTCGCAGCATCTATGACAACTACCCCGAGTTGAAAACGCAGGTGCTGGCCGCCTCGATCCGCAACGTCCTGCACGTGAGGCAAGCGGCCATGATCGGCGCCGACGCCGCAACCATGCCACCCGCCATCTTGCGTGCCCTTGTTCAGCACCCCCTCACCGATCGAGGCCTGGACCTGTTCCTGGCCGATTGGAAGAAGACCGGCCAGCAGATCGCTTGAGAGTTGCGCGGCGCTGCCCCCTCAGGTCCGCTCGGCAAGCTGGCCCTCGGACACCACGCGCTCGAAGGCTTCGGCGGTGCACTTGATACGATAGAGCAGATCCCTGCCATCGGTGGGCAGGACGCGCACGATCGTGCATTCGCGACTTGCCGCGGGCAACCCCATCCGCCCCGGTCTGAAATCGACGGTGGCACCCACCTTGAACTTATGGCCTGACATACGCCCACTCCAACTCGCACCCACAGTTCGCCCCGTCACATGCGGGAGCGCTCCCTGCCGCCGGCAGGGAGCGCTCTTAAGTTCAAATTCTCGCGAGGGCCCTATGCTTTCTGGATCTGACCCGCTTGCTTGCCGCGACCGCGCCGGTCGTCTTCGAGCACAAAAGTTACCCTGTCGCCCTCGTTGAGGGAGCGGATGCCAGCCTGCTCGAGCGCCGTGGCATGGACGAACACATCCTTGCCGCCATTCTCGGGCTGGATGAAACCATAACCCTTGGCCGTATTGAAAAATTTCACCGTACCAGTGACGCGCATGTGGGGATTTCCTTTCCCAAAGAAGCGTGGATTGGCCGGTTATGTTTAGGGCCGCACGCTCAGCCCTGATTCTCAGACGTGGGAAGGCAAACCGCCCTTTGGGCAAGCAGCAAAACCGCAATCTTGAGCACGTACCCTCACAGGGGTACACCGGCTGCGCCGGTATATGGGGCAGGATCGGGGCGGAAGCAAGGCTAATTGTCCCCAGCACGGGCGCCACCGGCAGGGCCAAGCGAACTGTTATAAGACCTGCCGGCGCGGCGAGCGCGCCCGCCTCAGGGTCGGCGCAAGGCCGCGTCCACCAGCACCGCCAAGCGCTCGGTCTCTTGAGCGGAAAACTGCAAGCGCACCGGCACGGGACGTGACTGGCGCCAGAGCTCTTCGAGGGCTCCAGCTTCTCCCCTCAGGCGCACCGCGTCCTTTTCGGTGGTCACAAGCGTTGCCGATGAGGAGCGCGCGGCCGCCAGCAGCCTCGCCGCCTCGGCCTCCGACGGGCGATGGTGATCGGGAAATGTCACGGGTTCGATGAGGTCGGCGCCCAGTCCGCGCAAGAGGGAAAAAAAGCGCTCCGGCGCGCCGATGCCGGCCCATGCCAAGACCTTGCGTTCTCTTAGCCAGTCGAGGGCGCACGCCGGTGTCGTGCTGGCGCGCAGGACGGGTCCGACAAACCGATGGCGCAGCCAATCGGCAACCTCGCCTGGCGCCAGCGCCGGCTCGTTGACCACCACGCCATCGGTCAGCTCCAGCTGCATATCGAGGGTGGCCCGCAGTGGTCCGGCCGGTATCACGCGGCCATTGCCAAGACCGCGTCGGCCATCGACGACGGCGAGCGTCAGATCCTTGGCGAGCGTCGGGTTTTGCAAGCCATCGTCCATCACGATAACCGTGACCGGATGTGGGCCACGGGCGATGGCTTCCGCGCCCAGGCGGCGATTCCGGGCCAGCAGGGTTGGCGCCACGCGCGCGAGCAGAAGGGCTTCATCGCCAACGTCGCGAGCGCGGTCGGTACCGGCATTCACCCAGTAGGGACCGGTGAGGCGCCCGCCGTAGCCGCGCGTGAGCGCGATGGGCTCATGCCCGGCGGCTTTGAGCCGTTCGCACAGGTAGATAGCGAGCGGTGTCTTACCGGTGCCGCCGGCCGTAAAGTTGCCGACGCAGATCACCGGAAAGCGCGCCCTGTGGGGGCGGCTTCGATAGTAGCGCGCTCGGGCCACCCAGCCAAAGATGGCACCCAGTGGTTGCAGAATTTTCGCAGCGGCGCCCGGGGCCTCGCGGTACCACCACGACGGCTCGTCAAGATGCACGCACCAGGCTTTCCTCGTTCGGCAGGTAGCGAAGCAGGGCGGCAATCGTGCGCGGCAAGGCGCCAGAAATTTTGGCGAGCGCGGCGTCGGCGCGTGCGCGCATGCTACCGAGTTCGGCCTGGTCGGTGATCAGTTGCCGGGCGGCGGTGGCGAGTTCTTCGGCGGAATGCACAACGATGGCGCCGCGATTGCGAATGAGGACATCATAGGCGTCGCCGAAATTCTGCCAGTAAGGTCCCGTCAACACGACGGCGCCTTGGCGCACGGCCTCGATCGGGTTCTGCCCGCCGCGGTTGACCAGGGAGCCGCCGATAAAAGCAACCGGCGCGAGCTTGTAGAGCGTGCCCAGTTCGCCGATCGTGTCGGCGACGTATGCCTCGCTGCTGCGATCCGGCAGAACTCCACGCGATCGCTGCGCCACCTGCAGGCCTCGCTCCTTCAGCATTTCCGTGATGGCTCCGCCGCGCTCCGGGTGCCGCGGGGCGATGATGGTGCACAGACCGGGCAGACTTTGCGCCAAGGCGCGGTGGGCTTCGGCCACCACCTGGTCCTCGCCATCGTGCGTGCTGGCCGCCATCAGCAGCGGACGGCCGGCGAAGGCCGCGCGCAGCCCCTCGAGCGCTGCGCTATCCACCAGCGGCGCCGGCGCATCGACTTTTAGATTGCCGACCGCCATCGTAGCGGGAGCCCCAAGCGCGCTGAAGCGGTTGGCCAGGCTTTCGTTTTGGGCAAGCACCAGCGCGAAGCGACCGAACAAAGGTTGCGCCAGCCCCGGCACGCGGCGCCATCTGCGAAAGGATCGTTTGGTCATGCGCGCGTTGATCAGGGCGAGCGGAACGCCGCGCGCGGCGCTCTCAATGATCAAGTTGGGCCAGATCTCCGACTCGGCAAAGACCGCCAGATCGGGCTTCCAATGCTCGAGAAAGCCATGCACGTATCGCCGCACGTCGAGCGGGGCATACTGATGGATCGTGCGGGGGCCAACGCGCTGTCGAGCGAGTTCGGCCGACGTCACGGTTCCAGTCGTGAGCAGAAACGACAGGCCCGGGCGCTCTGCCGCCAATGCCGAAATCAGCGGCAGCACCGCCATGGTTTCCCCGACGCTGGCCGCGTGAAACCAGGCAAGACGGCCCGGTGGCCGCGAAACGCTCGGGCAGCCGAGCCGTTCGGGACGCCGCACGCGGTCCTCCTTGCCGCTGCGTTCACGCAATCCCAACAGCAGCGGGGTTGCGGGGCGGGCCAAGGCGGTGGCGACGCGGTAGGCCCTGATCGAGATGCCTGGCCTGGTGCGGCTGGCGAGCGCGGCGCGCGGCGTGGCGCGCGTCGGGTCGGCGCCGGCGCGGGTGAAGGCAAGGGCTGTGGCCTGGTTGAGCGATGTCTCCACGGCCTGGCGATAGGTCTCGAGCTCCGCGGGATTGGCCTCGCGCGGCACGCGCACCATTGGTCCCACGGCAAAACCCAAGCCCGAAAAGGGAAGGTTGACCGTCATGCGGCTCCAGGTATTGAAGGCCAGATAGCGTGAGGTGGCGATGGCGACCGGCAGGATCGGGCGCCCGGATTGCCGCGCGACCATGACAATGCCCGGCCCGGCGCAGCGCGCCTTGCCACCGGGTACGTCGGCGGTCATGGCCACCGTGCGCCCGTCGCGGAGCGCTTGCACGGCCGCCATGAACGCATGCCCACCACCGCGGTCCCTGCCACGCGAGGCAGCGCCGGCGCCACGGATCAGCTGCATATCAAAGTGGCGCAGCGTTTCCGCCAACATCTCGGCATCGCGATGGCGCGCTAGCATGATATCGACGGGGATGAATGGCGGCTTGATGAGGGGGAGCAGCATAAACTGGCCATGCCACATCGCCACAATGCAGGGATGATTGTGGTAGTGCTGCTCCAGCGTCTCCGTCATGGCTTCGGTCTGCCAGGAGGTGCGGTGCACGAATTTGATATAGCGCGCCAACGTCGAGCCGATCCACGCCTCGACTAGGCTTGGCCCGCGCTGGGGCCGATGCTCGGGCTTGTGTTGGTCGTTCGCCATTGCGAGCGGCTTTACCCGATTGGTTGCCTCGACTGAAGGGAGTCGGCGTTTCTATAGCCCATCCATGCTTGTCGTCCATAGCCCTTTAATCCGACGCAATAAATTAGGGCGGTAGCTGTGCTCTCAGGCCGCTTCGATCGGTCGAGATTTGGCGCCCTGGCGATCGTCGAAAATCTGCGAGTGACACAGGCGCGCGTAGACCCCCTCGCGCGCCACCAGATCGGCATGTTTGCCGACCTCGACAATTTCCCCTGCCTCCATGACACAGATGATATCGGCGCGCTGAATGGTCGAGAGCCGATGCGCGATGATCAAGGCCGTGCGCTTCTCGGTGAAGCGCGCCAGGGCGTCGCCAACAAGCCGTTCCGATTCGCTGTCGAGCGCACTCGTCGCCTCGTCCAACAGCAGGATGGGCGCGTCCTTGAGAATTGCGCGCGCCAAGGCCAGCCGTTGCCGCTGTCCGCCCGACAGGCGCAACCCTCCGTCGCCGATCACCGTGTCATAGCCGCACGGCTGCGCCATGATGAAATCGTGGGCGGCAGCCGCTTTTGCGGCGGCGACGACGTCCTCTTGCGTGGCACCGAGACGGCCGAGCGCAATGTTGGCCCTGATGCTGTCGTCGAACAGGGTAACCTCTTGGCTGACGATCGCGACGCAACCGCGCAAGCTTGCCAACGTGACGTCTCGTACATCCTGCCCGTCGATCAAAATCCGACCCGACTGCACGTCGAACAGCCTGGCGACGAGATTGAGCACGGTGGATTTTCCCGAGCCGTTGCGACCGACGATCGCCGCCGTCTTGCCGCCCGGTACCAGCAAGGAGAATTGTTTCACCGCCGGGCTCAGCGGCGCCGATGGGTAGGCGAACCCCACCTTCTCGAAGACCACGGTCCCGGTCCTGATCGAGATTGGACGCGCGCCCTCTCGATCGACAACCGTCGGCCTTTCGTCGAGCAATTCATAGACACGCTCGACCGCGGCCAGACCTTCGGAAGTAGAATTGCTCAGAGAACCAAGCGACTTGATGGCCTGCGCCGTCAGCAGCAGGGCGGTGACATAGGCGACGAAGCTGCCAACCGTGCCGAGCCCGGAGGCGATGCGCCAGTAGGCAAATGCAATCGCCACCGCGATGGCAATGCCCGCCAAGGCTTCGAGAATGGACGCCACCCTGGCCCGCGCCCGCACCGCCTTCATACGCAGCTTGAACACCTGCTCGAAGCTCTCGTTCAGTCGGTCGGTGGCATAGCGCTCGAGCCGGAAGGCCTTGATGAGCCGCGCACCGGAGAACTTTTCGGTAAGTCGCGAGGTCATGCCCCCGAGCTCGGCTTGGGTGCGCCGGGCGACGGACCGCAGCCGCCGTCCAATATTGCGGACCGGCACGATGGCGATGGGGCAGGCGGCAAGCACGACCAGCGTCATCGCCCAATCGAGACTCATCATGACCGCAATCATCGCGATCACGGTCAGCGCATCTCTGACGAAGGCAACGAGCGAGATCTGGGCCGCCTGCTGAATGAAGGTCAGATCATTGGTGAGCCGCGACACGAGGTGTCCCGTGGTTTCGCGCCCAAATCGCGCAAAGTCGGCGTTGATCAGATGCGCGAAGGCCGCCTTCTGAATGTCGGTCACCATGCGCGTGACGATGCGAGCCGTCGTGATCTGGTGCAGATAAAGGAAGAGCCCGCGGCAGGCGGTGATGCCAATTACGGACGCCAGCACCGAAGGCAGCGCCAAGCTGCCGGGCTGCATCAGGGAATCGAATGCCGCCTTGATGATCAGCGGATAGCCCGCGGTCGCAGCCGCCAATCCCGCGGTGAACAACAGCGCCAGCACGATTTGGCGCCAACGCGGCCAAATCCAATCCGCAAGAAATCGCCGCAACAATCCGCGCTCGCGGGCATTGAGGGCCAACGACCTGGCCTTCCTGGCTCTAAGCTTTGAGGTGTTTCCCAAGGTGCTCCCAACTCGTTGCCGCGCGCCCTGGTAGATACCAGGTCGCCGCACAGCGCACCACCACAAGCCGCGGCAACACCTGTGGGTGATTGCCGCGCGGGCGGCGCGCTCAAGCTATGCTGGCGCCGGATCGAGCAAGCGGTGGATATGCACGATAAAGTAACGGATATGCGCATTGTCGACCGTGCGCTGAGCGGCCGCCCGCCAGGCTTTGTAGGCCTCCGCGTAGCTCGGATAGATGCCGACGATGTCGAGCCGATCGAGGTCTTTAAACTCCACATCCGCCAAAGTTTTGAGCTCGCCACCGAAGACGAGATGTAGCAGCTGCTTGGCAGCTCTCGGGGTGCTGTCAGTCGTCATCACCATGCGCCTCCTCGGCAAGCAACAGCCGTCCTTGGGCGCACCGCTTTACTGCGGCGCGGCCTTATCCCGCAGGTAACGCCCCATTAACGCTTTTGCTTAAGCGCTTCGGAAGCCTTTTATGCGAGCCTGATCCTACAAAGGCTGCTTGAGACGGCCGCTCAGGGGTTGACGGGACGCAAACGCGGTGTCGGCGGTGCAAACGCCGCTGACGCCGCAGTTCTGCCTTCAAAAGCGCATCCTGCCGCTCAAATCCAGGACCAGCCCGAGGCACAGGATCCAACCGACCAGCTGATTGGAGCGAAAGCGCTTGAGGCAGTTGGCGGCATCCTCCGTGACGAGCGTCGCAAGCTGCCAGGCGAACTGCACGCCCGCCAGCCCAAGGGCGAGAAAAAACGCCAGGCGGGCGCCCGCCAGCGCTCCCGCCACGGCCCACAAGATGATGGCGCCGGCATAAAGCAGCGCCACCCCGGGGCGCGTGGCATCGCCCAGTGTCAACGCGGTCGATCTCAGCCCGATCGCCAGGTCATCGTCCTTGTCTTGGTGGGCATAGATGGTGTCGTAGCCGACGGTCCACAGCACGCAGCCGGCGTAAAGCGTAAGCGGAGCCGTTGAGAGCCCGCCGGTGATCGCCGACCAGCCAACGAGAGCGCCCCATTTGAAGGTCAGGCCGAGCACGATCTGGGGCCAGTCGGTATAGCGTTTGGCAAACGGGTAGACGGCCACGAGCAGCAGGGATGTGGCGCCGAGCACGATGGTGAAACCGTTGAACTGGATGAGGACGAGCAAACCGATCAGGGCCAGCACGCCCAGAAACATTTGCGCCTCTGCCAAGCTCACCTGCCCGGAGGCGATCGGCCGCGCCGCGGTGCGCGCAACGCGAGCATCATAGTCGCGGTCGATAATGTCATTGTAGGTGCAGCCCGCCCCGCGCATGACAAAGGCGCCGACGAGAAAAAGGAACAGATAGAACGCATCGGGAGAGGCGTGACCGAGCGATCCTTCGGCGAGCAACTGCCCCCACCAGCAGGGAAACAACAGCAGCCAGGCGCCGATCGGGCGATCAAATCTGGCAAGCCGCAGGAACGCCCGGCAGCTCTTGGGTGCCAGCCGATCGACCCAATTGCCTTGCGGTGCGTCGGGGATGGCAGCGTCTGCCGGCGAGGGAGGAGGTTTGACGCTCATGGCCTGGCTGGAGATTTCCTTGCTTGGCGCTCTCGCTCACCTGGCCATTTGCATCGGCGCCGGTGCGCGACCGACTATAGCACCGGGGGTTGCCGATGGGCTCGCTTAGAGCTTGAGCACAGCCGGCAGCTCGGTTAGCGACGCGATGGTGTACTGCGGCCCACCTCCCTCAGCCGGCTTGGCTCCGGCGTGGATCTTTTGCACCCCGGGCCTATCGATCATGACCGTTGTCCATCCTCGCGCATTGGGGGCGACGAAATCCTTCGCAGGATTGTCACCGACATAGACGAAGCGGTCGTTGCCGCCACCGAGCGCCGCTTCCATGCGCTGGTAACTTTGCTGATGCGGCTTGGCGAAGGCTCGGCCGCCGAGGGCATCCGTATAGACAATTTCGCGGAAGTGGCTGGCAATTCCGAGGGCTTCCACCTTGCGCCGCTGCACGCCGTGCGTGCCGTCCGTGATCAGCCCGAGCTGCAACCGGCTGGGGAAATGCGAAAGCGCCCAGGAGGCGTCGTCGAATAGCGTCAGCGTCGGTGCGTGATTGCGGTAGGCTGTGATGAGGTCGGCGAGGTGCTCGGGCTCATGTTCGGGCAGATGCTGGCTCAGCGCGAGCCGAAACAACTGGCCGAGATGGCCCTGATCCAAAAGGCGCGTCATGTCCGCCGCCAGGCCCGTGAGACCCAGGTTGGACTGCGCCCAGCGCTCTGCCGCGGCAAATCCCGAAAGCGCAAACTGCCGCTCGGGGTAAAGCGTATCGTCGAGGTCGAAGACGAGGATGACGTTCAGCATTGCGATCGGCGCCGAGGAAACCGACTTTCGTAACAATGCCACACAGCGAGCGCGAACACGGTCGCGGCCATGGCCTGATGCGCGACGCCGAGCGCCGGGGAAACGTGGCTGAGGAGGGTCCAAATCCCAAGCCCCAGCTGCATCACCACGGCGAGCGCCAAGTAGCCGGCGGACCTGCGCTCCGCGCGCTGGCCCGTCGATCTTGACACCACGGCTGCGCGCCACAGTACCGCGACGAGGAGCGCATAGGCCACGACGCGGTGATTGAATTGCACGGTCATGGCATTCTCGACCAGGTTCAGATACCAGGGCTCGATCGCCCCAAGACCCGGCGGAATGATCCGGCCATCCATCAAGGGCCAGGTGTTATAGGCCTGGCCGGCCTTGAGGCCAGCCACCAGCGCGCCAAGCAGGATTTGCACAAACACAAGGATGCCGATGCCCGCCGCGGCATGTCGCGAAAGCATCGATCCTCCCCTTGCGGCATCCTCGCCGTCCCGCAAGGACAAGGCCGTCCACAGCACGGTGCCGAGGATGAGAACGGCAAGCCCTAAGTGCAGAGCCAGGCGGTAGTGGCTGACATCGATGCGCTCGGTGAGCCCGGAGCTAACCATGTACCAGCCGACCAGGCCTTGCAGGCCCCCGAGTGCAAAAATGCCGGCGAGCTTTAGGCCGAGACGGCGCGAGATGCATCCTCTCGCCAGGAAAACGAGAAACGGCAAGGCAAAGGCGATGCCGATCAGACGCCCAAGGTTGCGGTGAGCCCACTCCCACCAGAAAATCACCTTGAAGGCTGCCAGGCTCATGCCCTTGTTGGCATACTCATACTGGGGAATTTGCTGGTATTTGCGGAATGCCTCCTGCCAATCCCCCTCCGTCAGCGGCGGCAGTAGGCCGATGATCGGCTTCCATTCGGTGATCGACAGGCCCGAGCCCGTCAGCCGGGTGGCACCGCCCAGGCTGACCATGAGCAGCACCAAGGCCGCCACAGCGTAAAGCCATACGCGAACCGGTGCCAAACCATCGACCGGGCCAGCCACGGGCGGCGAAGAAGCATTTGCCATGGCCGCAGTCATAATTGGCTTTCATGGGCTTTGGCATGCGGCGCTTCGCCGGAGCGGCAAGGCGCTGACGTCTAGTGGAACGGTGCCGGCTGGGCCGCCGGCCGCTGCCTGCGGGTCGCGAATGCAAAGGGAGCTCCGTTCAGGAACACCTTAACATAGCGCGGATGCTGATAGTCTCCGTTGAGCGAGACGCGCGGCAGTGCTGTCAGCGCCGAGGCATGCCGGCGCTGGATGAGACCCTTGCGCGTGGTCACCCCGGTCCTCATAGCAAGCTCGCTTGCGAGCTGGAATTCGCGCTCCCCGGCGCTGCGCTCGTCCCCATAGGGATAGCTGAGGTGTCGGCAAGGCGCGCCGAGTTCGCGTTCGATGCGCACAAGGCTTTGCGCGATCTCGTCACGCGCTTCCGGCAGCGTAAGCTTCGCCAGCGCGAAGTGACGGCGGGTATGGGCGCCGATCGTGACGAGCGGATCGGCTGCCAGGCGGCGTATTTCGTCCCAGGTCATTACCAACGCGGCGCAAAGACCGCTCGGGTCGAAGCCCGTCGCCTGGCAAAGCTCGGCGACAAGGGCACGGGCATGGTCTTCCTTGATGCTGCGCAGCCGCCAATAAATGGCGTGAAACGCTGCGTCCTTTTCCGCGACGTTCGTTGTGCGCCAGCGCCGCTCTGAGCCGTCGATCCGCAGGCACAAGCTGTCGGCCCGCCCGATCGCCTTTTCCAGTGCCAGCCACCACAGATCGCCGCGACCGTCGGCGAAGTCCGTACAAATGTAGACGGCGAAGGGTAGGTTGTGGCGCTTGAAGATCGGGTAGGCGACTTCGAGATTGTCCCGGTAACCGTCGTCGAAGGTCAGGCATGCGAACGGGCGGCAATCTCCTTCGAGGAGGCGAAAATGCGCTTCATCGAGGGAGACGATTTCAAATCCTGAATCGCAGATCTGCGCAATGGCCAGCTCCAAGAACTGCGGCGTAACCCGCAGAATGCGGTTGGGCTCAAAAGCCGCGGGTGGTTCCGCGTGCACATGGTGCAAAGTAAAGATGGCCCCCACCCCACGGGTCAGCGGCGCCACCAGCCGGTCCGCTCCCGAAAAGTGGAGCGCGCTCAAGAGCCCCTTCAGCAGCGTGGTCGAACGCCGGCTCATTTGCACCGTCCTTCGCCAGCGTCGCGACCAGCTTGCCTCAGGGCGCCGCCGCCGCCATTGCGACGGCGTGCCGGCGGCCTCGCGTCGGTGCGTAGCGAATGAGATGCAGCTGCGCCGCATCGAAGCCAAGGAAGCTACCGTCGTGCTGGAAGCCTTCCTCGCCGCCGGCCACGACACCGGCGTCGATGTTGCCCTCGATGGTGGCGATCAACTCGCCGACCGCCTCGTTGGCCCCGGCGATCACGATGTGATCGTAGGCTTCGGCGAGTGCATCGAAGAGCATGTTGACCCTATCTTTGTCTTTGCTGACAGCCGCGCCATCCGCACACGCGCGCGCGACGATATGATGCGCGCTAGAGTTAGGAAGCCGCCCAACCGCCTCCTCCAGGCTAACGCGCCCTAACAGCACATCGGTGAAGCCAAGCGCGGGTGCGTGCCCGAATGTGCCGGCATGGCCGTCATCGTGTCCGCGCCAGTCGAGGAGAATGGCGTGCCGCCCCTGCTCGGCCAGGCGCCGGGCCAGATCGATGGCGGCATCCACGGCGCAGGTGGCCGCCGCCTCGCCCACAACTACGGTGCGAAACCCCGGTCGGCCCCGCGCCTCAGAGATGAGGTGGCGCGCGATCGAGGATAATGTGGGAAATGCCGGTGGCGCCGACCGCAAAGCCGGTCGGCGAGCGGCGGCAACAAGGGCGCGACGCGATGGTGCACGCCGAAGGCTCGGGCCGGCGCGCTTGACGGCACCGCTCCCTGGTTTCGGCCAATCGCGGAGCAACTCGCGTGTCAGCAAGAATGCCAGGCCGAGAAGCCCCGCTGCGAAGGCCGTCAGGGCGGCCAGCAGCAGCGGGCGCGCAGATACGGGTTCGCTGGACGGCCGGGCCCGCGAAATGATCTGCACCTCGACGGGAACAGCGCGTGCATCCGCCGTCGTGCGGGCGGCCTCCAGCTGGGCCTGCAAGCGCTCAAATTCCGCGCGCTTCGACTTGGCCAGACTTTCCAGCGCCCGCAATCTTACGTCGTCGGCGCCGGCGCCGACGACGCGCGATTTGGCTTCTTCGATGCGCTGGCGCACGCCCTCCTCACGCAAGGCGGTAACTTTGACCTCACGCTCGAGGCCTTCGACCACATTCCTGATTTCCGCTTTGATCTGCTCCTTGAGCCCGGCGAGATCGGCATTGAGCTGCTTCATGCGCGGGTGCGCGGGCAGCAACGTCGCCGACAGCTCGGCGAGTTGGCGCTCGAGGCGCACGCGCTGCTCCACCAACCTCGGCACCAGGGGGGATTTCTGCACGTCGGCGAGCGTCTCGCCGCCGCCGCGGGCGGTAACCTCGCGCGCCTCATCGGCACGCGCGCGTGCCTCCGCCTTGGCCGATGCCGTCTTGGTCAGCTCGGCCGTCAGTTCACTAAGCTGCTGCTCATTGAGTCCCGATCTGTCCCGACCCGCCTCAAAGATGTTGGCTTGGCCGCGGAAGCGCGTGACCTCGGCCTCAGCTGCCGCTACCTCAGCCGCGAGCTTGCCGATTTGCGGGCCGAGCTTGGCACGCGCATCCTCGGTCTCTTGCACGGCACGTAGCGCTAAATCGTCACGGTAGAGTTCGGCCGAGCGATTGGCGATTGCCGCCGCCAGCTCCGGTTCCTCCGCTTTGAACTCGATGATGATGCCGCGCGTGTCTTTGAGCTGGTAGACCCGCAGCGCTTCGGCAAAGACGCGCAGCACGCGCTCCTCGTCGCTTTGGTTGGCGCGCGCTGCGAATAGACCAATCGAGCGCCAGAGCCCGCCGAGCCCACCCTGGTCGATTCGGCTGTTGAACTCGGGCCGAGCCGCCAGATCGAATTGCTTGGCGAGCTTGAGCGCCAGGTCCGACGACTGCAGGGCACGCACGTGCGTCCCGATCGCCTCCTTATCCATGCGCACCGAGATCATCTCCGGGCTGACGGCATCGCGGCGCGACTCGAAGGGGTTGCCTAGTCCCTTTGAGACGATCTCGATTTGGGCCTGTGAAGCGTATTTGGGTGTGATCAGGGAGAGGAGCGGGAAGCTCGCCACACCCACCGTCACCGCGCCCAGCAGCAGCACACGCGCGTGCCCGCCGAGCGCCGCCATAATGGCGCGAAAGTCATGGGTGTCGGCTGAAGCCGGCGCATGTGAAGGCATGGGAAAAGGCCCGGTGCTAGAGCGGCGTGGAAAAAATGGCGCAGAGCATTAGACGCGCGGGCAGTAATGATTTCCTTAATCTTTCTCGTTAGGACACAGAAGCAAAGCACTTGTTAACTCGTCGGGTCTACAACAGGTCTCCGATCAATCCCAGCGGCTGACCAGCCCATGCCCTCATCGCTCCTTCGCATCGCCGGCGCCCTGTTTGCCCTCGCCCTGTGTGGTCTCCTGGTGGGGTGCGGCCAGCCCGCTCAACTCAACGGCTCGGCTGAGGTCTACACCCGCGTCAAGGGCTGGTCGGCGGACGTGGCACCGGATGAGACAAACGGCCCCTACCTCCTCGACTCCGGCGATCGCCTGCGGATCTTTGTCTACGCGCAGCCAAACCTATCGCGGCTCTACACCGTCGATCACCAAGGCCTGGTAGCCGTGCCGCTGATCGGCAACGTGCAAGCACGCGGGTACACGACGCACCGCCTAGCGCAATCCATCCGCAGTCGGCTCGCCGCCAAATACGTGAAAGAACCCTATGTCACCGTTGATGTCGTGCAGAACCGGCCGTTCTTCATCTTGGGCGAGGTCCGCAACGCCGGCCAGTATCCCTACGTGAGCGGAACAACCGTGCAAGCCGCGGTAGCAATTGCCGGCGGCTACGCCGACCGCGCCGACCAAGGCCGGGCGCGGATCACCCGCCAAGTCAACGGTGCCACCGAGAAAATGGATGTCCTCCCCGACGCCCCCATCCAGCCGGGCGACACCATCTACGTCTATGAACGCTGGCTGTGAAGACGCCGGGCGAGCCCACCCCGCCAGGCCATTGCGCATCCTGCACTGCCTGCGCGCACCGGTCGGTGGTCTCTTCCGCCACGTCTGCGATCTGACGGCGGAGCTGGCGCGTCGTGGCCATGCCGTTGCCGCCGTGTGCGACAACAGTCGAGGCGACCAGCTGACCGCCCGGCGCCTCGAGCGGCTCCAACAGCACCTGGCGCTCGGCCTTTTGAGACTGCCGATGAGCCGGCAGATCGGTGTCGCCGACCTGGCGGCGTACCGGGCCATTCGCCAGCTGGTGGACAAACTCCGGATCGACGTCATTCACGGGCATGGCGCCAAAGGCGGTGCCTATGCGCGGCTGGTCGCGCAATCGCGCAAACGGACCGGTCCAGCCATCGCCTGCCTTTACACGCCGCACGGCGGCAGCCTGCACTATCACCCCAAGAGCGCAGCCGGCCGCCTCTATATGGCGATCGAGCGCGGCCTGGCACGGGCAACCGACGCGGTCATTTTCGAAAGCGCCTACGCGGCGGCACGCTACGCGGCCCAGGTCGGCAACGTCGATTGCGCCATCCGCACCATACCCAACGGGCTGCGCGCCGAGGACTTCGAGCCCCTCGGGACGACGCCGACGGCCGCCGATTTCTTGTTTGTGGGCGAACTGCGTCATCTCAAGGGCGCCGATCTCCTGCTGGCGGCGGCGGCCCGCGTGCACGCCGTGCGTCCGATCCGTGCCGTCATCGTCGGCGACGGCCCCGACGCGGCGACCTATAAAGCGCAGGCTAGCACGCGGGGGCTCGACCAGGTCGTCAGCTTTGTCGGATCGTTGCCCGTCGCGGAGGCCTTCCGGCTCGGGCGTGTGCTGGTCGTGCCCTCGCGCGCCGAAAGCTTTCCATACATTGTGCTGGAAGCGGCCGCGGCGGGCCTGCCCATTCTCGCGACCGCGGTTGGCGGCATTCCAGAAATCGTGGCGACGACGGACACCCGCCTCACCGCGCCTGAGGATGTCACCGGATTGGCACAGGCCATGCTGGACGTGCTTGCGGATCCCGACGCGGCCCGCGCGCGTGCCGCGCGCTTGCGCGCGAGCGTGGCGCGGCGCTTGACGGTTGGCGGGATGACCGACGGCATCCTCGATCTTTACGCGACCTTCGCCGGCAGGACCTGAGGGACGCGCAAGGGCGGCGATTCGCCCGCTTGTCCCTGCGTGCCACGATGCACCTGTGGGCCTTGCCGCAACCAGCGCACTCGCGCCGACGTCGCGCATTAACGCTATTTTTGCCGATACGCCCGGTTGCAGGTGGCTGGCACGCACCATGCTTTAAAAATCCCTAAGCAGTCAAAAAGGGACAACGCTTAACGATGATCGGGCAAGATGGCGTCGTGGCCGCGCGCGCGCTTGAGGCACCTGCCTGGCCCAGGCGCCGGGCCGGCGCGCCCCAGCCGAAGGCCCCGCAGGCGCGAAATTCCTCACGGCGCGCGGCCTTTCACTCACCACGCCCGCCGCTGCGGGCGGTCGAATTCGCCAGGGCACCACGGATTTCGCCTCGGGTCTTTGTCGGCCTGGTAGGGATCGCCGAATTCGCGCTGCTGGCAGCGCTCGGATTTCTCATCGCCTACTGCTATGTCGCGGAGTTCTTGCGCCAGTACGTCGCGGCCCTCACCCTGACCGGCCTGGTAGCGGTCGGTCTGTTCCAGGCGCTCGGGCTTTATCGTATTGCCACGCTGGCGCGCATGGATCGCCAGCTGCCCCGCTTGCTGCTGGGTTGGTCGGCGACCCTTGCCGTTCTGCTGTGTGCGATCTTCTTCGTCAAGGCCGGTGCGGTGTTCTCGCGCGCCTGGCTGGCTCTCTGGTTCCTGACCGGCATCGCCGGTCTGTGCGCATTTCGGGCCGGAATTGGCGCGCTCACGCGGCGCGGCCTAGGCGCCGGCACCCTCAGCCGACGCGCCGCGATCTACGGAGCCGGCCAGCCCTGCGAAGGGCTGCTCAGCGCGCTCGACACGGGACCCGACAGCGATCTCAAAATTTGCGGCGTGTTCGACGACCGTGGCGAGCACCGCGCGCAAGAAAGCGTCGCCGGCTGCCCCAAGCTGGGCGACCTCCAGGCCTTGATCAGCTATTGCCGCAGCATGCACATCGACCTCCTGATCGTGGCGCTGCCGCTTTCGGCAGAACGGCGCGTGCTCGAAATCATCAAGAAGCTGTGGGTACTCCCCGTCGATATTCGCCTGGCGGGGCAAACCTCGACCCTGCGCTTTCGCCCGCGCGCCTATTCGTTCGTCGGCAACGTTCCCTTGCTCGATATCATCGACAAGCCGATTACGGACTGGAATGTCGTGATTAAGCGAGCGTTCGATATCATTGGCGCTGCCCTGGCAAGCATCGCCCTGGCACCGGTCATGGCGCTGGTCGCGCTCGCAATCAAGCTCGACAGTCCCGGACCGGTCCTGTTCCGCCAAAAACGCTACGGCTTCAACAACGAGCTAATCGAGGTTTTCAAGTTCCGCTCCATGTATGCGGACAAGGCCGACGCCGCCGCCCGGCAGCTGGTAAGCAAGCACGACGTGCGCGTGACGAAGGTCGGTCGTTTGATTCGCAAAACGAGCCTCGATGAACTGCCGCAGCTCTTCAATGTCCTGCGCGGCGAACTCTCCCTGGTAGGGCCGCGCCCGCATGCCCTGCAGGCCAAAGCCGCCAATGAACTCTACCACGACGTGGTTGACGGCTATTTCGCACGACACAAGGTCAAACCGGGCATTACCGGCTGGGCGCAAGTCAACGGTTGGCGCGGCGAGACCGATACGCCCGAGAAGATCCACAAGCGCGTCGAGCACGATCTATACTACATCGACAACTGGTCGGTGCTGCTTGATCTCTACATCCTGCTGCGCACGCCGCTGGCCTTGCTTTCGGCCAAGAACGCTTACTGAGCCACGATAACGAGGCGCACCATGACCAGCGCAACCGTGTGGCATACCAGCGGCGTCCCCTATCGCTTGCTGCTGGCCTTGACATGGTTGACGGTCGCCATGGGTGCGGTGGTGTTTCCCGAGCCGGCCCCCGCCGACCTCTTCATGCTCGTGCTGATTGTTCTGCTGCCGCTCGCCGGCTTGGTCCATGTCGAGCCCGCGCTCGGGCTGCTGCTGAGCATGATGCTCGTGGCCGGAGCAGCCGCCTTGCTGGGCGCCACCACGGCGTTCGAGATCGAGCTCGCCCTCGCCCATACGGGGATTTCCCTCTACCTCTACCTTGCCGCAATCGTCATTGCCGGCTTTATCGCCAAGCGGCCGGGAGCGCACGCCAGTTTGGTTCTCAACGCCTATCTTTGCGCCGCAATGGTTGCGGCCCTGGCGGGCAGCATTGGCTACTTCGATCTGCTACCCGGTGCCCGCGAAGTGATGACGCGCTACGGCCGCGCCACGGGCCTGTTCAAAGATCCCAACGTGTTTGGGCCGTTCTTAGTCCCGGCCCTGCTCTATGTCATGAGCCGGCTCGTAGAGGGCTCGATCCGTCGCGCCGTCTTGTGGCTCGCCGCCCTGCCGATCCTCGGCATTGGTATACTGCTGAGCTTTTCACGCGGAGCCTGGCTCTGCGCCGGCGTCGGCTTGCTGCTCTTTGTCGGCCTGCAATTTGTAACCGCGCGAACCGCCCGAGTGCGCCGCAGGCTCATGGGTTTGGTGGCGGCGGTGGCGTTGGGCGGGTCAGCGCTCGTGCTCGCCACTTTGCAGTTGGATGGGGTAGCCGACCTGTTTGCCGAGCGCGCGGCCTTGACCCAGGACTATGACGAAGGGCCCGACGGTCGGTTCGGCGGCCAGCAGAAGGCAGCCGGCCTGGTACTGGAGCACGTCTTGGGCATCGGCGCACAACAATTCGCTCCCTACTTTCATCACGAGGAGCCGCACAACACCTATCTTGCCCTATTTCTCAACGCCGGCTGGCTCGGCGGAGCGATGTTCCTTGCCATCATTGCCACTACGCTCTGGCACGGTCTGTGCCATGCCGTGCGCTGCCCGCGGCAGCAGCCAATTTTTCTTGCCGTCTATGCGGCCTTTGCCGGACACGCGGTCGAAGCGGCCGTAATCGATATCGACCATTGGCGCCACTTCTACCTATTGCTGGCCGTGGTCTGGGGCTTGCTGGCCGGCGCACGCGCGCCTCAACGCCCGGCGGCGTAGCCTTGCATGCCGCGCGCATTTGCGGCGGCCTTGCGTCGTCCCCCGTCTTGCGCGGCGGCGCTCAAGCGACCCTCCGACCAGTCGGGGCCGACCTCGACCTTGTGGCCGCGACGCTCGAGCTCCGTGATGGTGCTCTTCGGCAGCCGTGCTTCCACTACCAGGACGCCGGGGCGCGCGGTGCGCGGCCAGAACGACAAAGGAAAGTGTTCGATGTGCCAGGATGGCGCGTCGATTGCCTGCTGCAGGTTCATCTTCGGAGTGGCGCTGCTGGCGCTGGCATAGCGCAGGAACATTTGGCAGCTCCACTGGTCCTGCTGATCGCCACCGGGCGTGCCCCAGCTCATGTACGGCTTACCGTCGCGAAGCGCCAAGCCCACCGAGAGGGTCGAGCGCGGCCGTTTGCCTGGCGCCAGCGATCCCGGCAGCCCCTCCTCGAGCCAGAACATTTGCCCGCGCGAACCGAGGGGCCAACCAAGGTCCGCGATCACGGGCGATGATTGCAGCCAGCCTCCCGATGGCGTGGCGGTGAACATGTTGCCGGCCTTGTCGATGACATCGATATGCACGGTATCGCCGATGACTTTGCCGGCAGGGCTCACCTGCATGTCTGCGCCATGACCGGTATTGAGCTCAGCAAAGGTAGGCTCGCCCGCGCCCGCCGCCGCCGTGCGCGCTTCTTTGACGATCACCCGACCTGCAAATCCCTGAATTTTTCCAGGCCGCTGCTCCAGCGAAGCATCGTTGCCGATCAACCGGCGCCGCTCGCTGTTGTAGCCTTCCGACAGCAGCGTATCGAGGGGAACGTCGGCGAACTTGGGATCGCCGTAAAAGGCTTCACGATCAGCGTAAGCGAGCTTGGCGCACTCGACCCAAAGATGCACAAAATCGGGATCCGTCGCGGCGAGCTTGTCGACGTCAAAACCCTTGAGCAGCGCCAGCATTTGCAGGAGAACCGGCCCCTGTGTCCAAGCACCGGGCTTGAGAACGCGGTAGTTGCCATAGTCGAGGTGAACCGGCTCCTCCAGCGTCGGCAACCAAGTTGCCATATCGTGCGCGGTCAAAACCCCCTTGTGCCGTCGGCCACTGACGTCCATCACTTCGTTGTTGCGACAAAAGGCGTCGATGCTTTCGGCCACGAAGCCCTGGCTCCAGGCACGACGTGCCCGTCCAATTTCCTGCTCGCGGCTACCCCCTCCCGCTTCCGCCTCCCGCAAGATGCGCTCGTAGGTTTCAGCATGCTTGACATTTTTGAACAGCGAAGTCGGCCGAGGCACCTTGCCGTCCGGCAGATAGACTGCGGCTGATGTGGGCCAATGTTGGCGGAAGAGATCGGCGACGGTGGCGATGGTCGAGCAGCCGCGTTCCACCAGCGGGTAGCCGTTGCGCGCATAGCCGATCGCATACTCGAGCACGTCGCGCAGCCGCATGGTGCCGAAGTCGCGCAGAATCAACATGTAGGTCTCAAACGTGCCCGGCACGCAGGCGGGTAGCAGGCCGGTGCCCGGCACAATGTCGAGGCCCAGCTTGTCGCGAAAATGCGCGATGCTGGCGCCCGCCGGTGCAGGCCCCTGGCCGCACACGACGATTGCCCTGGCGCACCTGCTATCATAGAGCATCACGGGGACGTCACCACCGGGCCCGCACAGGTGCGGCTCCACGACCTGCAAGGCGAAGGCGGTCGCGACACCGGCGTCGAAGGCGTTGCCTCCGCGCTCCAGCACCGCCATGCCGACGGCGGTACCGATCCAGTGTGTGCTTGCGACCACGCCGAAGGTACCGTCGATCTCCGGTCGGGTGGTAAAGGGACCCGTATTGATGTTGGGGCTGGACATTACCAAAGCTCCGATCGCTCAGCATCGCCTGAAGTCAGCGGTGAGCGTAGGGTCCCCGATGGGTAAATTCAACCGGCGACGCGCATTGCCGCTAGCCTGATTTTGCATTACCCACCAGCTCGTTGATGCAGGCGTGCAAACCTTGTCGCCAATGCGGCAGACGCAGGCCGAATGTGTGCTCCAGTTTACGACAATCAAGACATGAATTGGCTGGACGCTGAGCCGCTGTCGGAAACTCAGCCGTCGCGATCGGCGACACCGGCACGGGCGTTATTCCGAGCGGGCCCGCGGCATTGACGATGGCGGTGGCAAATTCGTGCCAGCTGGTGTCGCCCGTTCCAGCGGCATGATAGATGCCCCACGGCGAGGACCGACCGCTCCCGATCACGGCTGCGATCGCCAGTATCGCCTCGGCGAGATGCGGTGCGTAAGTAGGATTACCGCGCTGGTCGGCAACCACGCGCAGCACCGGCCGCTCCTTGGCGAGGCGCAGCATTGTGCGGACAAAATTACTGCCGTGCGCGGCGTAGACCCAGGCCGTCCGCAGGATAATGTGGCGGGCATTTGCCCCCGCCACCGCCGCCTCACCCTCGAGCTTTGATCGCCCGTAGACGCCGGTCGGCCCGGTCGCATCGTCCTCGCCGTAGGCGCCAGCCTTTGTGCCAGCGAAGACATAGTCGGTCGAAAGCTGGATGATGGGACAACCCTCGGCCGCAGCCGCCGCGGCCAGCGCGCGAGCACCGTCACGATTTATCGCATAGGCCGTTGCCGCCTCGCGCTCGGCATTGTCGACCGCCGTATAGGCCGCGGCGTTGACGACGAGGTCGGGCTTCAGCTCGGCCACCGTGCGCGCCATCGCCTCGGGGTGCAAAAGATCAAAGCCTGGACGTCCTTGCGCCACGAGCGCATGCGTGCCCGTGCGGGCCGCGCATGCATGCAAGGCGCGCGCAACTTGGCCTTGGACGCCCGCGACCAGAATTTTCATGCACTTTTCCTTCACTGCGGGCGCGTGCCACGCACGCCCTCGTGTCCATCAGCAAGCGGACGGGCGCGTTGCCCGACCGCAAGGTTGGCGACGTCACGCGTTCCTGCGTCTGCGTGCAAGCGCAACGAGGGCCAAAATTTCGAACAGCATCTGCGCTCCGGCCTGCGCCGTATTGGTGGTGGCATCGTATTGCGGGGCCACCTCCACAACGTCGCCACCGACCACATCGAGAGTAGCGCATCCGCGCAGGAGTTCCATGGCTTCTCGGGTGCTGAGGCCGCCCGCCTCTGGGGTGCCGGTGCCCGGCGCAAATGCCGGATCGAGGCTGTCGACGTCGAAGGAGACATAGACCGGGCCGTCCCCGGCCACCTCGCGAATCCGTTGCACCGTGTGTTCGACGCCAAGCCGCATGAACTCCTCGGCGTGAACCACCGTCATGCCGCTGTCATAAGAAAACTCCCAAAGGAACTCCGCGCCGCCACGGATCCCGATCTGGATGGTGCGCTCGGGATCCAGGACGCCGGCCAACACCGCCTGCCGGAAGGGTCCGCCGTGGTGAAACTTTTGACCTTCGAAGGGCGGACCCGTATCGCAATGGGCATCAATGTGCACGAGGCCCAACGGCCGATCCCGCCCCAGAACATGCAGGATCGGCAGACTGATCGAGTGGTCGCCACCGACGCTGATTGGCGCCACCCGAGCCGCCGCCAGGGGCTCGAAGAAGCGCTCGATATCTTGGTGGCTGTCGCTCAGACTGTAGCGGCTGCGAAACGGCACATCGCCAACGTCGCCAACCTTGAACTCGGCAAGGGGTGCCAGGCGATGCACGTGGTGGTAGGGACCGAGCCGTTCGATCCCGCGCACGGCACGCGGCCCCAACCGCGCGCCGCTTCGGTTGGTGACGCCCAGATCCATCGGCACGCCAACCAAGGCCACCTCGAGCCCAGCGAAGTCCGGCGCGGCCGGGGCGTCGAGCCGCAGTGGTGCTCCAAGAAAGGTCGATACTCCTTCATAGGGTTTGGGTCGCCGGTCCGTACCGGCGAAGATCATATCGGCGACCCGTTTGAACTCCGGGTTCCGAACGGCACCCGGGGCCTGCGAGGCATACTGGGCGCGCAACTTCGTGAGTTTCCTTCGGTCCATGCCAAACTCGTCGCTTCGCTCGCCATGGCGCCAATTAGGTGGCCCACGCCCCACACGCTTCCAGCCCGGTCGGGCCGCGCCAGTCTTAGCTCTTGTCATTCATGCTTTCTGTACTTTTCGCAGCCTTTGTGCACAACAGAGCCTTCCCGTCGAGGCACCGCGCGCCCGCGCTGGCGCGGGGCGACCATAACGCTGGACGCCGCGCTCGCAGCGGTTCAGCCGATGACATGCTCCACTTGCTCAAAGCTATCGGTGCGTGGCGGCGATTTGAGCACGCCGGCCAACTCACCCCATACGGCTTGCAGGCGCGCGACCGCTTTTTTCGCGGCATTTTCACTCTCATAGACCGCCACCACCACACCGTGGCCGTCGCCGCGCCAGGCAACATAGATGTCGGCAACGCCTGGAAGGTTTTTGGCGATGGGTACAATCTTCGCGATTTTGGCCGATAGCTTGGACACATTGGAGGGGTCGACCTCAAATGTCGTAATGCGAACGTACATCGTGGCCTTCCTCCTTTATGATCCCGCGCCCCTGAGCCGGTGGCAAATTCGGCGCCAGGGCCGGCGGTCCGACGCCAGCGAAGCGCTTGACCATGCCAACTACCTCGGCATCAAATGGCTTACAAGAACGTTGCTGTTTGCAGGAGATGAACGATGAGAACCCGCATAGCAATGGCCTGCCTGGCGCTGGTCGTAGGCCAGCCGTCCTTGGCCGTTGCCGAGGCGCCCAAAAAGGGCGGAACGCTCACCTATGCGGTGACGGCGGAGGCACCCACAACGGACTGTCATGCCACCACGACTTACGCCGCCATCCATGTACTCGCGCCCCACTATTCGCTGCTCCTTAGAGTCGATGCGGACAACTATCCGAAACTGAAGCCAGATGTGGCGGAGAGTTGGAGCGTCTCGTCGGATGGCTTGACCTATACCTTCAAGGTTCGTCCAAACGTTGTTTTCCATGACGGCAGCCCGCTGACCTCGAAGGATGTCAAGGCCACTTTCGACCGGCTGCGCGCGCCTCCGGCCGGCATCATTTCCATTCGCCAAGCCTTGTTTGCCGATATCGTCAGTATCGAGACACCGAACCCGAGCACCGTGGTCATGAAGCTGAAGGCACCGGATGCCTCCTTGCTCGATACGTTGGCCCTCCCCTACAATTGCATCTATAGCGCAGAGCGATTGGCCCAAGATGCAAACTATCCGGCCAAAACCGTGATGGGCAGCGGACCATTCGTTTTCGTCGAGCATGTCAACGGATCGCACTGGATCGGCAAACGCTTCGATCGCTATTGGGACGGCAACAAGCCTTACCTCGACGGTTTCCGCGCCATCTTTATCAAATCCCAAGCCGTAGTAACGGCCTTGCAAGGTGGCCAGATCCAGGCGGAATTCCGCAGCATTTCACCTGGCGAACGCACGCAACTCCTCAACAGCCTCAAGGAGCGTATTACGGTTCAGGAATCGCCATGGGTGTGCAAGATCGACTTGCTCTTCAACACGCAATCGAAACCGTTCGACAACCCAAAGATTCGCCAGGCGCTATCCCTAGCGGTCGACCGCTGGCAAGCTGCCGACGCGCTCTCGAAGATCACGATCGTCAAGCCGGTTGGCGGCCCGCTCTTGCCAGGGTCTCCCCTTGCCCTCAGCAACGAAGAGCTGGCCAGCCTGCCGGGTTATGGACGGGACATCGAAAAATCGAGAGCCGAGGCCAAGCACCTCCTAACCGAAGCCGGCGCCCAAGACCTCAAATTCAAGCTGATCAATCGCAACGTCAATCACCCCTTTACGCCGGTCGGCGTCTTTATGGTCGACCAATTCCGGCGAATCGGCGTCACGGCGGAGCACGCACAGCTTGATGTTTCCCAGCAGAAGGCGGCGATTGCAAACGGCGACTATCAGGTGGCAATCGATGCATTCTGTGCCGACACGGACGATGCCGGCCCGTTGCTATTACCCTATCTTTCCAAGGAACGTTCGCCGCGCAACATGACGCGTAATAGCAATCCGCAGCTTGATGCCGTCTATGACCAATTCAAAGGCGCAATCGACGAGGCTGCGCGCCTGCAGCTGGCGAAGGAGATGCAGCGTAAGGTCATAACGGATGCCAACAGCATTCCGGTGATTTGGTACAGCCGGATCGTGGCGCACGTGTCGAACATGAAGGGCTGGAAGATCATTCCGTCGCATTTTGCCAATCAGGATCTCGGCGACATCTGGCTCGAGTAGCCGATTCGCGCTTGCTGGTGCGTGCTCCTGCTTCAGCTGGGCTTGCCGCCGTCCCCAGCGCCGCAGGGCTGTGGCGCTTGCCGGGCGCGGTCATGCTTGCTAGATAGCTCGGGAGTAAGGTGTCTCGCGCCTACTGGGGAATAGTTTAATGGTAGAACAGCGGACTCTGACTCCGCTAGTCTAGGTTCGAATCCTAGTTCCCCAGCCAACAAAATCAAAAACATACGGCAATCCCGCTCAGGGACCGATCCCCTTTGCGGGAGCAAGTCGTAAGGGCCCCCCGCAAGACGACCATCTCTGGCCAGCGGCCATCTTGCTCGCACACCTTGTCGGCAGCCACGATCAACCGAGACAGCTCGGCCGCCGCCGATCATTTCAACCCCGGGCATCCGCACACCCAGATCATCATCGCTGGGCACGGCGAGCGCGGTCGGGACTCGTGATGGCGCGCCAGTACAGTCTAGCCACGGTATCCGCCATCGGGCGCACGATCTCGTCACCCCGGAGTTGGGCTCAAAGCAGCAGTTTGAGCGAATGATCAAGCTCATCAACGAGATGAAGGCGGAGCGGTTCACATCGCTCGATCGCGGCATGCTCAGGGACGCCAAGGAGAATGTAGTGATCGTGTCGGCCAGGCTCGATGGTCAGCGCGGGCTTTCCGAGGCCCGTACCGAAGGCGCGCAATTCAGCTTGCGAGTTGGCCGGCTGCGGCGGTTGGAGCAAATGGGATTGGCTGAGGAGAAAAGAACCGGCGTCTGGGCCATAAATCCCGGCTCGAAATACGGTTGGCAGGCGGAAGCCCTGGGCTCATGGACCTCGGAGGCGCGCTTGCGACGGCCTCAGCACGCCGATCACGATGATTGCAACTCCGCGATGCCTGCAGGATGCGCACACCTCGCCGCGGCCGGCGAACAGGTCAGTGCTTGACCAGCATCGTTACCACGGCGACGATGCCGATCGTGGTTGCAGTCCCCTGGGCGAGCGATGCCAAGACCCACGTTCTACTCGGTACCGGGCACGACCGCAACGAGCGGCGGACTGGCGGGTCGCCGCGCTTGCGGCCACCATATTGGTTGCCGAGGTCATCGGTGGCCACATCTACGGATCGACGGCGCTCGTCGCCGCGTCGGCTCCTTGAGCTTTTCAAGGGCGGCTGGACCTGATGGGTCGCCGATCTTTCGAAAGCGGAATACATGGCCGGCCAAGGATCTTTCATGGTTCTTGCGGATGGCTGCATCGCCGCACCCCCGCATACTGGCTTGCCGGTCGTTCAGGACATTCGCATCGCGACGCGGCCGAGGTGGAGCACATGCCTTCCGCTCTTCACCTTTAACGGGCCGGTTCTAATCGATGCGTCGTGAACCTGGCGTAGCTTGCAATTGCCCGCTCCGTCTCGCGCGAGATGCTACATGGTGAAGGCCGCGCTCCGTCGCCGGGTCGATGAGGTCATTGACCTCGCCGGCTCCAACCATTGCCGGTAGTGGGGTGTTTCGGATGCGGTCATCGATCCAACGGATTGGATCGCGTTCGATGAACAGAAAAAGCAATCTGCAGCGCAGCCTTCGACGGACGGGCGTGTATCTCTGGCCGGTCGGATGCACTGCCGTGCTCACTGCTTCCTGCCAATCGTCCGGCGTCTTGGGTCCGAAAGGGCCGGTTGCGGCGGCGGAGCGGCTGCTCCTCATCAACTCCACCGCGATCATGCTCGTGGTTGTGGTTCCAGTGATACTGGCGACCTTGGCGTTCGCCTGGTGGTACAGGTCGTCCAATCCGCGCGCCGTCCGCAGTTCGGAGCTTGCCTATGAAGGCCGCATTGAGTTCATCACTTGGTCAATCCCAGCGCTGACGGTAGTCCTTCTCGGCGGGGTCATCTGGATCGGCTCGCATCAGCTGGACCCGCGCGCGCCAATTTCCGCGAAAGCCGCCCCTCTGCGGGTGGATGTCGTTTCGCTCGATTGGAAATGGCTGTTCATCTACCCCGATCAGGGCATTGCCGCCGTCAATCAGCTGACCATCCCCGCCGAAACCCCGGTCTCGTTTCGGTTGACCTCGGCGACGGTGATGAACTCCTTCTTCGTGCCGCAGCTCGGCAGCCAGATCTACACCATGGGCGGCATGACCACGCACCTCAACCTGCTCGCGAGCGAGCCGGGCCAATTTCCCGGGTTCTCGGCAAATTTCAGCGGCGACGGCTTTTCCCGCATGCGGTTCCTCTTGAAGGCGGTGCCGGGCAGTGATTTCGAGGCCTGGGTTGCGCAGGTGCGGGGCACCGGGGCTGCGCTCGATGAAGCCGGCATTGCCGACCTGGCAAAGCCGGGCACGGCCCCGCCGACGACATATCGCTCCGTCACGCCCAAGCTGTTTGAGCGCATCATCGACCAGACGGCGGCGGGTTCTCCAAAGGCCGCCGTCGGTCCTCCGGTGCCACAGAAGGTACGCTGAGATGCTGGGCAAGCTGAGCTGGTCGGCGATTCCCTTCAGCGAGCCGCTGCCACTGATCAGCACCGCGGTTGTTGCCATTGTCATTCTGGTCGCGCTCGGGATTGTCACGGTCAAGGGCTGGTGGCCCTATCTGTGGCGCGAGTGGTTGACTAGCGTCGACCACAAGCGCATCGGCGTCATGTACGTGACTTTGGGTCTCGTCATGCTGCTGCGCGGCTTTGCCGATGCGCTCATGATGCGCTCGCAGCAGGCCCTCGCCGTCGGCACGGCACAGGGATACCTGCCACCCGAGCACTACAACCAGATCTTCTCCGCGCACGGCACGATCATGATCTTCTTCGTGGCGATGCCGCTCGTGATCGGGCTGATGAACTTTGTCGTTCCGTTACAGCTCGGCGTCCGCGACGTGGCCTTTCCCGTGCTCAACTCGGTCAGCTTCTGGCTCACCGCAGCGGGCGCGCTCCTGGTCAACGTGTCACTCGTCATCGGCAACTTCGCGCGCACCGGTTGGATGGGCTATCCGCCACTGTCCGGGCTCCAGTTTTCCCCCGATGTCGGCGTCGACTACTACCTCTGGTCACTGCAGATCTCAGGGATAGGCACGCTGCTCACCGGCATCAATTTCGTCACCACAATCCTCAAGTTGCGCGCACCGGGCATGACCTATTTCCACATGCCGGTGTTCTGCTGGACCGCGTTGGCAGCAAACCTGCTGATCGTGGCGGCGTTTCCGATACTGACCGCGACGTTCCTGATGCTGCTGCTCGACCGCTACCTCGGCATGCATTTCTTCACCAACGAGGCCGGCGGCAACCAGATGATGTATGTCAACTTGTTCTGGGCGTGGGGCCATCCCGAGGTCTACATCCTGATCCTGCCAGCGTTCGGGATCTTCTCGGAGGTAGCTGCGACCTATTCCGGCAAGGCGCTGTTCAGCTACCGCTCGATGGTTTTGGCCACCCTGGCAATCTGCATCCTCTCTTTCATGGTCTGGCTGCATCATTTCTTCACCATGGGGGCTGGTGCCAACGTCAACGCTTTCTTCGGCATCATGTCGGCCATCATCGCCGTGCCGACCGGCGTCAAGGTCTTCAACTGGCTGTTCACCATGTTTCGTGGGCGGATCGTATTCAGCACGCCCATGCTGTTCCTCGTCGGCTTTATTGTCACGTTCGTTATCGGCGGCCTGACCGGCGTTTTGCTGGCGGTCCCGCCGGTCGACTTCATGCTCCACAACAGCGCCTTCCTGGTCGCCCATTTTCACAACGTCATCATCGGCGGCGTTCTGTTCGGTGTGCTGGCCGGCTACAATCACTGGTTCCCGAAGGCATTCGGATTCACCCTCGACGAGCGGTTGGGCAAGGCCAGCTTTTGGTGCTGGCTCGTCGGCTTCTACCTCGCCTTCGTGCCGCTCTATGTCCTGGGCCTAATGGGAATGACCCGACGCCTCCAGCACATCGCCGATCCGAGTTGGCGGCCCTGGCTGCTGGTCGCCGGCGCCGGTGCCATCGTCATCTTCTGCGGCATTCTCTGCCAGATCGCACAACTCTACGTCAGCATCCGGACGCGCGAGCAGCGCCGCGACGTGACGGGCGATCCTTGGAACGGCCGAACCCTTGAGTGGGCAACCCCGTCACCGCCGCCGGCCTACAACTTTGCCGTGCTGCCCAGAGTCGAGACCATCGACGCCTTCTGGGAGATGAAACGCAAAGGGCGGCGCCCGGTCGAGGCAGTCTATGAAGCCATCCACATGCCGCGCAACAGCCCTACCGGCTTCATCACCGCCTTCTTTGCGGTCGTCACCGGATTTGCGCTGATCTGGCACATCTGGTGGATCGTGATCCTTGGCCTCCTCGCCGCCGCGGCCACGATCTTGGTGTTCGGCTGGAGCGACGAGCGCGAGCGCGAAATCCCGGCCGTTGAAATCGCGCGAGCGGAGCGGACCCGAGTGAACCTTGGGGGCGCTGCATGACGACAGTGACGATCGAGGCAGCTTCAAACAGACCCGCACACCAGCGCGACAGCGGGCCGGCCCCTACGCGCATCGTCGTCGCCTATGGGTTCTGGATCTTCATCCTCAGCGACATCGTCATGTTTTCGGCGCTGTTCGCCGCCTACGCGGTCCTCGCAGGCAATACCGCCGGCGGGCCGACCGGCGCCGACCTGTTCAACGTGCGCAATGTCTTCCTCATGACCATGTGTTTGCTGGTATCGAGCTATACATGCGGGCTCGGGGCGCTCTCCGCCGAACAGCGCAAACCAGAACGCTTCTTGATTTTCGCCGCCCCCACGTTTGTGCTCGGCGCGGCCTTTCTTTTCCTCGAGGTCTCCGAATTCGTCGGCATGATAGACAAGGGTGCCGGGCCCTCGCGCAGCGCCTTTCTGTCCGCCTTCTTCACTTTGGTCGGCATGCACGGCGCGCACGTCAGCGCCGGCCTCATCTGGCTCATCTACATGGTGGCTCAGGTCGTCGCCAAGGGCTTGCGTGCCGCCGTGCTGCGACGCCTGTTGTGCTTCAGCCTCTTCTGGCACGCGCTCGATATCGTCTGGATCGGGGTGATGACGCTGGTTTACCTGATCGGGGTGCAGTGATGGATGGTGATGATCGCCTGCTTGACGATCGGACCCCGGGTGTCGAAGAGCACGAGTCGACCGCCAGCGTTCTATCGTATACGGTGGGACTCGGACTCGCGATCTTGGCGACGATCGCCTCATTCATCGTGGCACAGACCAGTCTGTTGTGGCCCCCCGGCATACCGGTCGGTCTGATCGTGCTCGCCTTGGCGCAGATCGGCGTCCACCTCGTCTTCTTTCTGCATTTGGGCAGCGGGCCCGATCAAACGAACAACATCCTGGCCCTCGCATTTGGCGTACTGATCGTCTTTCTCGTCATCGGCGGCTCCATCTGGATCATCGCCCACCTGAACGCCAACCTGATGCCGATGCCTATGCATTGATCGGGACAGCTAGCCCTAACCCTACCGGGGACGAGCGCTGACCGGTACAGAGCCTCCTTGTCGATCGGCTTTGCAAGTAATCCAATGGCTGCGCACACCGGCGCCAAGTTTTCTAGCACGCTGCCGCGCCGCCAGCATGGAGCTGCAGCGTTGACCACCTGCAGGTGATCAACGCTTTAACGCTAATCAATCCTTCGCTACCGTTTGACAAGCCAGTCTAAGGTCTGTCGTTTTCGCGATGCCGATCATGCGGGGCAACCATCATTCTTGCCTGATCTGCGCATGCCGGCGCCGCGCACTAGCAATCGTCAAATCAGTCCTAGCGCGATCAACGCCTCGCGAGCACGCCGATCGAGCCATTGATCAGAAAGTACCAATGTCACGACCAAACGTGGGAGCCAGCCGCCAAAGGATCGACCGGGCCACCGCCGCACTCAGCGACTGACCCAGACCGTCATGCCTGGCTCGAAGGCGCTCGTGTCGCCTTGCGGGTCAAGTCGCAGGCGCAGGGTGTTGCGGTCGTGGTCGCCGACCGCGCGCTCGGCCTGCCAGGTTGCGAACGATCCGAGCGGCACAAGCTCGGTGACGATCGCGGGAAAGTCGCCTGCGCCCGCTCGTGAGACGTCGACTTTCTCGCCGACGGTGAGGCCTTGCAGGGTGTCTTCCCGCACGTTGAACGACAGCCACTGTTTGCCGGCCTGCGCGATCACCAGCACTGGTTGACCGGCGCGGATGTTCTCGCCGACCTCAGTGACGATCACGCTAACGACACCGTCGGCCGGCGCGTGTAGGAAGGTCTTCTCCAGCCGCCGCTCGAGCACGGCGAGCGCGGAGGCCGCCGCCTTGACTTGCGCATCCGCGATGGTGCGTTGCTCTTGGGTAGGGCCGGCAACGGCGGCGGCATGATTGGCTTCGGCTTCGGTGACATCGGCGCGCGCCGTCGCGACGTCGTTCTGCGCCTGGTCTAGGCTCTGCTGCGAAGTGATGTCGTTGCGTGCCAGCTGGGATGCGCGGGTGAGCTGCTGCTGCGCGTAGTCCAACCGCGACTTCGCCTTGGCAATCGCGGCTGCCTGCGAGGCGATCTCTTCCGCGCGCACGCCGGCATAGACGTGATCTCGGTCCGCCACGCCGGCGGCCAGCGCCGCACGCGCCTGCTCGACCGATGCGGACAATTCGAGCGCTGACAGCTCGGCCACGACGTCGCCGGCGCGCACGGGGTCACCTTTGTGCACCTTAATGGTCGCAAGCTGGCCGTCGACCTCGGGCGCCACCCGGATCTCGGTCGTGCGTACGACGCCAACGATGGGCGCCGCCGCGTCGGAGCGCCACAGCGCATATCCGGCGGCGCCAGCCACGAGGAGAACCACGCCGACCGCGATAATGGTTGTGGGCCCGCTAGCCATGTGCCTGTCTCCGCTTGATCAGGAACACGGATATCACCGCGAGTGTGAAATAGATGGCCGCGAGGATCCAAAGGCCACGCCAATCGCGCGCCACCTCCCACAGGTTGGCGCCCAGCTGGTCGATGCGGACCATGCCGTCGATGGCGAAATCGGAGGGAAATATGTAGCCCGCGGCAAGGACGTGTTCGGGGATCGCTTCGCGCGGCCAGGAAAATCCGGTTAGGAACAGCTGCGGCAGGCTGGTGCCGAGAAAGATGAGGGTCGGGGTCTCCGGGTGCTTGAACCAGGAGCCGACCGCCTGGCCCATGAAGCTGGTCGCAAGAACGAAGATCGACGCCAGCGCGAACAACTGGGGGGGCTGGCCCAGCGCGGAAAAACCGTAGAGGCGCGGCAGCACGATGAAGTAGAGCGCAAGCGCGGGCAGGAAGATCGTCAGGTGGGCAATTCCGCGTCCGAGTACGGTCGCGAATGCGCCGCCGCTCGCTTGCGTCAGGGCAACGACGGTCAGCATGGCTGACCCGATCAGCAGCATCTGCTGCAGAATCAGCACGAAGGCCGCCGGCACGATGTAGCTGGCATAACCGCCGACAGGATTGAAGATCGGCTGCAGCAGGACGTCGGCAGGGCTCGCGGATGCGAGCGTCGCCTTGACCAGGCTGCCGTCGCTGCGCGCGCCGCCGGCCGCAAGCTCGGACGACAACGTACTGATCGCCACTGCGATGCCGCTGGCCGTTGTCCGGAAAATGAACATGTAGGTGGCATCGGCATAGATCGGAACGTGCACGGTGCTTCCCTTGAGCACGTCGCGTTCGGCGCCGGGCGGGATACCGACGACGGCGAAGGCGTCGCCGCGGTCGAGCGCGGCACGGGCATCGACCAGCGTGTCGGCGCGCAACGCCACCTTGACCGCACCGCTCGCATCCAGTGTCTGAACGATCCTGCGACTGAGTTCGCTCTGATCGGCGTCGACCACTGCGATCGGGATCTTGCGCAGGATCTGGTTGAGGTAGGGCTGCGGGTAATAGAAGCCGTAGACGATCGGCCCCAGCACTAGCAGCAAGAAAGCGCCGCGCATGGTGAGCACGCGCCGCCACTCCCCGACAAAGGCGCCGCCGATGCCGCGCGGCGTGCCGGAATCCGAAGCCGGCTCCGGCGCCAGCGCGCTGGCGGCGGGGCGCCGCGCCAGCGAGCGCAAGCGTAGCAACGCGAGCAGCGAATAGAGCACGGCCAACGCGGCCAGCGCGGCGAACGGCCGCGCGGACTCGTAGAGCGGCAATCCCCGCGCCGCTTGCCCCAGCAACACCGCCATGTACCAGCGCAGTGGCAGCATCGCGCCCCACGCGTAGGCGAAGGCATTCATGCCGAGCACCGGAAATCCGACGCCGGCATAGCCGAACGCGGGCGAGACCACGATGCCGGTCAGGCCGAGCCCGACCGCGAGGTCGCCGACGATGAGTTGCAGCAGCGCACCCAGCGCCAGATAGCCGATGATCAGCAGCGAGCCCGCTGCCACCATCATCGGTACGTCGCCTCTGAATGAGATCCCGAGCAGTCCTTCCAGGATCAGGACCACGGTCAGCATCATAACGAAGAAGATTGCGAACAGGGGCGCGAGCTTGCCCGTTAACGCCACGATCGGATTGCCGCCCGCACAGGCGAGCCAGGCTCGCATGCTACGGCGGCGAAACTCGGAGCCCACCGCGTAACCGGCGCTGATCGCGATGATCACGTGGATCACGACCGGCAGTAGAGCGCGTAGCAGGAACTGGGCATAGTTCTTCTGCGGATTGACCAGCACGATCGTTTCCGCGACCAGCGCGCCGATCCGGGGTGGTTTCGGCGCCGCGCGGACCGCCGCGCGCTTGGCAGCCGCCGCGAGGCTTTCGCTCAGCCCCGACGAGGCGACGCCTGCGGCTGTCAGGTACTGCTGGTTATAGAAGGCGACGACCTGGGGGCGACGCTCGGCCTTCAGATCGCGTTCAAAATCGGCCGGCACGTAGACGGCGCCGATGGCCTCGCCGGAGCGTATCGCGCGCACTGCCGATGCGAGGTCGCCCGCGCGCTCGACGATGCTCAGACCTGGGGACGCCGCGACCTGCTCCACGAATGCGCGCGAGGTCTCGGATCGATCCTGGTCGACGACGACCACCCCCATACCACGGATCACGGGATGACTGAACACGGCGGTCAGCACTACGAACGCGAACAGCGGCACGCCAAAGATCAAGATCGCCGCCGCGCGATCGTGCAACAGCCATTGCCATTCGCGCTTGGCGACCAGCAGGAACCCGGGTCTGGGCGCTGCCGTCATCCGCGCGTGCCCCACTCCATGTACGCGCTCATGCCGGGGCGCAGCTCCGGCACCCTGTCCACTGGATAGGCTCGAACCGAGAACGTCCGCAGGTCGAAATCGCCGGTGGCACGGGTGGCGCGCCAGCTCGCAAATTCGCCCTTGGTCGCGATCAGTTTGACCTCCACAACAATGCTGCGGTCGGCCAGAGCGGGAATGCGCACGCCGAAGCGGTCGCCGACCTTCAGCGTCTTGACCAGGTCCTCACGCAGGTCGAAGTGGATCCATAGGTCGCTGAGATCGATTAGGGTCACCAACGGGACGCCGGGTGACACGTATTCGCCCGGCTCGACGTTGCGCTGGTAGACCTGCGCGGCCACCGGCGCGTAGACCACCATCTGATCGATGATCGACTGGACCGCCTTGATGTCGGCGAGCGCCTTCCCGACATTCGCCGCCGCGATCTGGCGCTCCTCGGCGGTATAGCCGTTGACCGCTTGTTCGTGCGCCGAGCGCGCTTGATCGACCGCGCGCTGGCTTTCAAGTAGGGCATCGGTCGCCTGGTCGAGCCGAGCAATCGGGGCGTTGCCGTGCTCGGCCAGCTGGCTGACGCGGTCATGCGTCTTCTGCGCCAATACGACGGCCGCCTGTGCGCGCTCGAGCGCGGCCTTGCGTGCGGCGATGACCTCGGCCCGCGTGCCGGCGTTGATATTGGCGAGTTGCGCCTCGGCCACGATCCTGGCGGCCTGCGTCTGATCGCTCTTGGCGATCGTCTCGGGGTTGTCGATGCGAACGAGGACCGCGCCGGCGGCGATGTCCTGACCGCGGGCGACCGAAATCTCCCTTACCCTCCCATCGACACGGGCTGCAATGTCTAACCGCGTCGCGTCCACTTCGCCCTGCACCAGCAGCGGCTGGGGCCGTAGCAAATACCAGATCGACAATCCGGCGACCGCAGCGGCCGCGACGGCAACGATGATCGCTGGCACCCGGCTGGGCGCAGGGGGGCGGCCGTTCGGCTTCTCGTGCGGGGCTTGCCTCGGCGCGTCAGGCATCGGCATGTCAATCTGAGGTCGCTTGTCCATCTGATCCGCTGCGGCGGCCACCTGGCTGGTTGTCGGTCACAAGCATAGTGGTGTTGTGGCCGGAGAGCTTTGGCGCGATGGCGAACTGGCGTGAGGCCACGAATGGTGTCGTCGGTCGACTCGACGTGGGCGCCGCAGTCCCAATGGAAGAAAGAAACCAGCTTCACGCCGAGCGCGCTGTCGACCGTTTGCACCTTGGTTTGCACCGTATGAAGTTTTAGGCACCGGCAACGCCATGTCCGACCATCGTGTGCGCATCGACGATCTCGTCGAATTGCTTTTCGCGCCCATACCCTGACTCAAGCAATCCGACCACCGCATGCGCGAGCGCTGCGAGCACGAAGAGGCTGGTCAGCAACGCCGGCACTTGGCGACGCGAGCCACGTGGCAGCGGTCATTTGATCTGAGGTGGCGAGCCGTAGCATCGAGGCAACGAAAGAGAGGCCGAGCGGAATTAGGGCGAGCGCGGCCCTGCGCTGCAGCCGCCACTCCTGCGGCCCATCACGGGCGCTGCCCAAATGGCGCCCGCGCCGGAGCACGGATGCGTCACGCAGCACCTTCGCATTCGACAGAGGACGAGTTTGTGCCATCGGGATCTCCTAGGCCAGAAGCACGCAAAGAAAGGCGAGCGCGGTCAGGACGACAGTCGCGGCGAGCATCGCGTGGCCATTGCAATAGGCGTCCCGGATCTCGCAGCCATAGCCGGCATCCCAAGCGAGATGCCGGAGGCCGATGTACAGCTGATAGAAGAAGGCAACCGACCAACCGAACGGCAACAGCACGCCAATCGGCGAGGTGATGAACGTGCGTGTTGCCGCGAACACCTGGCCACCGGCGGCCACTGCGATCCGCCACCACGCCAGCAGGATGGAGCCCAGAGCCAGCGCAATCCCAGTCAATCGGTGCAGGATCGACAGGAGCAAGGTGAGCTGAAAGCGGTACCACTTCGGAAACATGAAGGGCGACAACGCGCGTGCGCAGCTCACAGCTTATCCCCTGCCACTGCTCTCACCTTGCCCCAACGCGCCCAGCCCCATCGCGGGCGGCGAAAGCCACTTGGTAGTGAAGGACCGGAAGATGACGCGGAAGAAGACGCGAGGAACCGAAGCGGCGTCAGGAGGAGCGCGGTGAGTTTCATTGCAGCCCTCCGCATCAGCGCCAAAGGTTGGAGCGGGCGAGGTCGACGATTTCGTCGGTCCTGCCGTTCATCACGGCTTTGAGCATGTAGAGAGAGAAGCCCTTGGCCATTTCCAGCGTTATGGCGGGCGGCATCGCGAGCTCGGTCCGGTTCACGACCGCGTCGATGAGAACCGGGCCGTCATGGGCAAACGCGGCCTCTATTCCGTCGTCGACCTCGCCCGCGTCTTGCAACCGGATCCCGCGAATACCGACGGCCTCGGCCATGGCAGCGAAATTAGGATTCTCGAGGTCGGTCCCGCATTCGAGAAAACCCGTGGATTTCTGTTCGAGTTCGACGAAACCGAGCGTACTGTTGTTGAACACGATGACCTTCACAGGCAGCTTGAGCTGAGTGAGGCTGATAAAATCCCCCATCAGCATGGTGAAGCCGCCGTCACCCGACAGCGAAACCACCTGCCGACCCGGAAACGCCTTCTGCGCCCCAATGGCCTGAGCCATGGCATTGGCCATCGAGCCGTGCCAGAACGATCCGAGCAGCCGTCGCTTGCCGTTCATCGCGAGGTAGCGGGCTGCCCACACGGTGGGGAGGCCGACGTCACAGGTGAAGATCGCGTCCTGGGCCGCGCGGTCGCTAATCGCCTTCGCGATCTGCTGCGGGTGGATGAGCTGCTTGCCCGGGGAGCCTTTGGCGAGCTCGTCCAGATCCTTGCGCGCCTTGGTATAGTGGCGCTGCGCCTGCGCCAGATGCGTGTCGTCGCCTTTCTGCTCGAGGAGCGGAAGCAAGGCCTGAAGCGTTGCTCGGACGTCACCGACAAGGGCAAGGTCAACCGAGGCGCGACGACCGAGGTGCTCCGGCCGGAGGTCGACCTGGGCAATGCGCACGCCGCCTCCCTGCGGATAAAACTGCCGATAGGGGAAATCGGTCCCGAGCATCAGGAGCACGTCGCAATCGAGCATCGCATAGTACCCGGACGAGAATCCGATCAAGCCGGTCATGCCCACGTCGTAAGGGTTGTCCCACTCGACATGCTCCTTGCCGCGCATGGCGTGCACCATCGGCGCCTTGAGCCGTTTGCCGATTGCCAAGAGCTCATCGTGCGCCCCTGCACATCCGGACCCGCATAGAATGGTCACTCGGCTCTCGCCCTTCAGCAGAGTTGCAAGGCGCTCGAGATCGGATCGTGCCGGCATCATCACCGGCTGCGGCGGCAGCAAACCTGCGAGTTTGGGGGGTGGCGCATCCGAGGCCGGCTGCAGGGCAACGTCGCCCGGGATTACCACGACCGATACGCCCCGCCTACCGACCGCTTCACGGATTGCGACCTCGAGCGTGCGCGGCATCTGATTGGAGCTAGACACGAACTCGCAATAGTGGCTGCATTCCTTGAACAGGATCTGCGGATGCGTTTCCTGGAAGTAGCCGGCCCCGATCTCGGCCGAGGGAATTTGTGCCGCGATGGCAAGCACAGGCACGCGCGAACGATGGCAGTCGAACAGGCCATTGATGAGATGCAAGTTGCCGGGCCCGCAACTGCCGGCGCAGACAGCTAGTTCACTTGTGAGATGCGCCTCGGCCCCCGCGGCAAAGGCCGCGACCTCCTCGTGCCTCACATGTACCCATTCGATCGCGCCTTGGCGCCGGAGCGCGTCGGTTAACCCATTCAGGCTATCGCCCACAATGCCATATATGCGTTTGACACCCGCTGCGGCGATGGTTTCAGCGAATTGATCGGCAACGGTCTTGGCCATGCCGCACTGTCTTTCTCCCGCTCGAGTTGACTTGACTGGTCCCAGAAGGCCAAAGTCTCAGACTCTCCGGGCAACCGCACATGCGGACACCCCTCTTCCGGAGCCATCATCGAGTCTTCCGGAGTGTTCTTCGGATCAGTGCCCGATCCTGTGGCGAGGCCTCGCCGCGGAATTCCAGACGGTCAACTGCGGTCGTGAATAGAGCCCTGGGTGGTTACCGTGTACGCAATGTCAGCGTGTGAGCAATCGGCATAAATCCGGGTCTAAAGGACATCAAACCCTGAGCGGCACCCCGAAGACGAGGCGGCAGAGCTACACGGTGTGCAGCGCCATCGCCCGGAACTTAGGGTTTGCAATAGGCGCCGAGACACTTCCTCCGCATGCCCGGAAGACCAGGGACTTGCGGGCGGCTCTCAAGGATCTGCTCGGGGCTCAGGCCCTGCGGTGAGCGAGGCGGTGGACGCCGGGAGCGAGGCCACGGCTGAGGCAGACATCCTCCACCTGAGCCTGATGGACATCAAGGAGCCGTGTGTCACCAAGTTCAAGCACTTGACTGTCCGTCGTCCAATCTGTGCTGCTCTTTTATCAATATCGACGTCGCGGGGTTTGTCCGGGCACATGGTGCGTGCTGCCTTTGTCGCCAGCACGATGTCAGGAGGCACGCCGTCGGTCCTGTTTGGCGCAGCAATACAAAACCTGCGAGGCCGAGAGATACCTCCACCTGAGCGTCAACTTAGTCGGCTATCCGAGGAACAACCGAAGCCCCGGGACACGTCGGTGGGGTAGTCTGCGCGGCCGAAGGTGACGCAGCCAGTCCGCCTCCCGCAACCAAGTCAGCTGCTCACTCGATGACCCGACAAGCACCCGATCCTCTCGTTTTGACCACACAACTTGACCCCTTCTGCTCCCGATGTTCAAACCCGGATCCCAGTCTGGTGCCGCGCGGTCCCTCATGACGTTTTTTGCCAGTCCTTTGATCAGGCGTACGCTCTCTATGATGGTGCTCGGCACCGTCGCCCTCCTCGCCATCGTTGGCGTATCGCTTTGGTTATCGTCGCGCGCCAATACACATGCAGTGGAGGTCGCCAAGGCCAGGGAAGTTCGGGCGGCCGTGGCCGATCTCCTTTCGCTGCTGCAGGACATGGAAATTGGCCAGCGAGGGTACCTACTCAGCCGCGATGACAGGTATCTGGAACCCTACGAGGATGCGAGCCGCAAAGTTCCGGTCACGCTTGAGCGCATCAAAGCCCTTGTGGGCGAAGCCAAGGCTTCCATCTTTCAACGGTTGTCCGTTTTGACGGATGACAAGGTGAAGGAGTTGGCCGAAACCATTGCCCTCGAGAAAGCCGGGCAATCTAACGCAGCCCTCAAGATCGTCATCACTGACCGAGGCAAAGCCTATATGGATCAGTTGAGGGCTATTCTCAGCGATTTGATCATGGACTCGGACCGCCTCGTGGATCTACGGCTCGACGAAATGCGGTCGACCACAACTGCCTTGAATTGGGTAACGATCACTGCCGGTCTGCTGATCTTGGCAGCTACGGGGGTCGCCGGCTGGACCGTGGCTCGATATACGAAGGAGCTGTTTGCCGCCCAGGCCAAGGTCGAGGAAGCCAATGCCAACCTCGAAGAGCGGGTCAAACAGCGCACCTCCGATCTTACACGCGCCAACGAGGAGATCCAGCGCTTCGCTTACGTTGTCAGCCACGATCTGCGAGCACCGCTCGTCAACATCCTCGGCTTCACGAGTGAGATGGAGACCTCGCTGAAAAGTCTCCAACGCTACATGGGCCAATCCTCGGACGCCCCGTCGGAGGCTACCATCCTCGCAGATGCGAAGGTCGCCGCTGAAACCGATATACCGGAGGCCCTGGGCTTCATCCGCGCGTCAACCTCGAAGATGGACAAGCTCATCAACGCCATTTTACAGTTGTCGCGCCAGGGGCGGCGCGAGCTCAACCCTGAAAGCATCGATCTCGGCGCTCTCATCCGCGCGACCTCGGCGAGCATTCAGCATCAGTTTGCCGAAACAGGCGGCGAGTTTGAAGTGCACGGTGTCTTGCCGACGATTTACGCCGACCGGTTGGCGCTTGAGCAGATCTTCGGCAACCTGATTGACAATGCCATCAAGTACGGCGTGGCGGACAGGCCTCCCCGGATCGAGGTGTCTGGCGTGGAGCGGCGCGGTTGGGTCACGATCAGGATCACCGACAACGGACGCGGCATCGCACGCGAGGACCATGACCGTATCTTCGACCTCTTCCGCCGGGCGGGGGTGCAGGACAAAGGGGGAGAAGGGATCGGCCTCGCGCATGTACAGTCACTGGTCCGCCGCCTGGGCGGCGAAATCGCGCTCGAGTCGGTGCTTGGTAAGGGCGCCACATTCACGGTAATACTGCCCAAAACCTACACAGCTGCAACAATCTAGGTCTCAACACATGCCTTCTTCACGCCCCGGTCAATCAGTCACGATTGTCATGATCGAAGACGATGAAGGCCACGCGCGCCTTATCGAGAAGAATGTCCGGCGGGCCGGCGTCTACAACGACATCGTGCCCTTCGTGAATGGCATGGATGCCCTCGCCTACCTGTTCGGTCCCGATGGGACGGGCAAGGCCGGGCACGAGCCCATGCTGATTCTGCTCGATCTCAACTTGCCCGACACCACGGGGCTGGAAATTCTCGCAAAGCTCAAGGCAAACGAGCACCTCAAGAAGTTCCCCGTCATCATCCTCACCACTACCGACGATCAGCGCGAGATCCAGAAGTGCTATGATCTCGGCGCCAACGTCTACATCACCAAACCCGTCGACTACGAGGCTTTTTCCAATGCCATCCGGCAGCTGGGCCTCTTTCTCTCAGTCATACAGGTTCCGGCGGCCACATAGGCATGACCGAGCCGCACCGCATCCTTTACATCGATGATGATGAGGGCCTAGGCCGCCTGATGGCTCGGGCGCTGGCGTTGCATGGCATGAAGGTCCAGCATGTGAAGACCGGTCAGGACGGCATCAGCCTCCTCAATTCGCAGGCGTTTGACGCTGTTGCTCTTGATCACGATCTAGGCCCCGAAACGGGCCTTGGCGTGCTGGTTGCGATTCGGTCGTTGGCCAATCCACCGCCCGTGATCTATGTGACCGGATCGGATGACGTCCGTGTTGCCGTCGCCGCCCTCAAGAGCGGCGCCGTCGACTACGTTTGGAAGGACGTGCAGGGCCACTATCGAGAGCTTCTCGTCCAATCGATTGCCTCTGCGATCGGGCAGGAGCGCATCAAGAAAGAGAAGGCACTGGCCGAGGAGGAAGCCCGCGAAGGTAGGGAGCGCGCCGAAACGCTTCTGCGGGAAGTCAATCACCGTGTGGCGAACTCGCTGGCGCTGGTCGCCTCCTTCGCGGGACTTCAAGCGAACGCGCTCAAGGATGATGAGGCCAAGCGTGCGCTTTCGGAAATGCGAGGTCGCATTACCGCCATCGCCAGCATTCACCGGCGCCTCTATACGTCCGCCGATGTCCGCTTCGTGGACATGGATGCCTACATTGAAAGCCTAGCCTCAGACCTTCGCGTGGCCCTCAACAACGAAGCCGGGCGCCACTCCATCCATCTTGATGTGAAGAGCGGTGTGCGTGTGCCGACCGACAAGGCAGTCTCCGTGGGGGTCCTCATCACTGAATTGGTCACTAATGCGTACAAGTATGCCTATCCGGGTGATGTGGCCGGAGACATAAGGATTCGGCTCGAACCCGCGGGCCGCAACAGTTATCGGCTCGTGGTCGAGGACGACGGTGTCGGCTGGACCGGGGCTGGTGAACCGAAAGGAACGGGGCTCGGCTCCCGCATCATCCACGCCATGGCATCGGGCCTGAGATCATTGGTGACGTATGACCCCTCCCATGAGGGCACGAGGGCGGTAATGGAGTTTGAGATCCAAGGCGACGAAAATCTGCAGGGTGGATGAGGTGAGCCCAAATCTCACGCAGGCGATCATCGTCTCCCTATCGTTGAATTTGGGCCCGCTATGCGGGCCTCACGGGCTCGCCCGACGAAAGTGAAGCGCGGCTAAGTCGGGTTGTGTGCAGATGCTACGGGGCGAGCGGCGATGACATCACGTCATCGGCAGATTATTAACCGAGAGATGACTCCAAACCAGCTGCCGGGCGAAGGGACTCTCCCGCTCCGGCAATGCTCGGGTGCGGCTGGGAATGATCCGGTTTCCGCCCTGCCCACGGTTCGCGTAAGAAGATGATCTCCGCATTGGCACGCAAGCTGCTCATCGCCCTGTGGCACTTCGCACGCGATGGCGTGCTGCCCCAGGGCGTCGTCCTTCGTCCCGCACGGTGCGAGTTTCAAACCACTTGGCCAAGGTGCTCTCATTCTGGATCTTAGGGAAGCGCCACGCGAGCTGTTTGCAGCTTGCGACGGCTCACCGATGACGGTTCGAGGTGGCGGTGTCCCGGCGAGAACCACGGCTTTGATGCCGTTGTGCAGAATGGGTCCGCCGCCTTGGAGCTCGCTGGAGCTCGAAATAATTGGATGGGCCCGCGGGGCAGCCTTGACGAAAATCACCCCATACAAGGTTCAGCATGAGGAGCCTCCACGCGCGCCGACGACAGGCGTCCGAGAAGCGCCAAGGCACGAAATCGCGGGAGACGGATCGGCTGCGGTGCAGCGGCTATGGGGGATTAGCCTCGAGAGGCATGGTCACGGTGGTCGATCTTGTGCGGAGCAATTGGCTGGGGCGGACTGGTGGGAGAGCAGGCGGGGTGTTTGGAGGGCCGGAAAGAGGGTTGAGACAAAGGTCGACAAACATATCCGTCAGCCCAACGGTTTCGACGACATTCGCCGCTTTCAGCTGCGCGCGCCGCGGCTAGCGGACGCGGGCCGAAGCCCAGGGTGTACAAACCGTTCACCATGATGATGCGCTTGGGCGTCCGTAGTCGTCTCGGGGACGCGACGAGAACGAATGACAGCACACGCTTTCGGCTTTCAAGAGAAGCGATCCCATGCGGCTTGGCGGGAGATGCCGAGCGCTTGTCCGATTACAGCCCAGGGGACCCCGCGCTTTCGCAACACAGCGACGGTGTTGTGCAGTCCGGTTCCAGCATTCTCGACTACGGCGGCTTCGATCTTCAACCAGCCAAAGAGTCTTTCGGTTGACATAAACTCCAGTTCTTCGAGGCTCTGCACGGCGGGGCGGACACGCCGCTCCGGCGCATCGGGCGGCACCGCGATGATGCGGTTGCACTCACCGACGCATACATTGCAGATGAACACACTCGGCCCGGCGATGAGCTTTTGAACCGTGTGCTGAGTCTTTCCGCAAAACGAGCAGTAAAGCGTCGGGTTCAGACCTTTGCGTCGAGACTGTGCTGGTTGACGCAGTCGCGACGCAGCCTGCCTGATCTGTTTGATTGTCATGCTTCGTCCACTTGTCAAGGTCGCCTTGACAGGACGTACGCGTTGAACGGACTTTCGTCAAGGTCACCTTGACAACCCTTGCTGAACACATGCGCGCCCGGATTGAGGACCGAGCGTATTCAGGGGGTAGAGGTTTGGACCCAACTACCGGATATCCAGGGTACAAGAGAGTGCGCCGGGAGACCGCGTTTCGCGCGATAGAACGCCGAACTTAATGTTTACACGTTGCCGGCATAAATGGCGGTACGGAGAAGTGACCGGCAATTATCGTATACTGGCGTTCCGAAGTTACGACTCGGCTGGGAGGAGCTACCCATGCTGGCTTTTCTATTGGGTGTGGTGCTGGGAGCAATCATCGCGTTCCTTGGCCCCTCCTTGTTGCCGCAACAATTTCGGAATCCTTTCGTGGACAGTGCACTGCGCATAATCGGCGTCTTGGCAATCTTGTTCGCAATCGCGTCGACCTCGTTCGTGCGTGTACCCGACGGCAACCTGGGGCAACTCTTCCGCGTCTACGGCGGGGGATCGCTCACGGAAGGCCGCATCGTCGCCGTGCACGGCGAGAACGGTCCACAAGCCAAGATCCTGACGCCGGGCTTTCATCCCTGGTTCCTAGTCAACGTTCTCTACGACGTCGACATCAGCAAACCCGAGGTTAGCATCCCGAAGGGTAAGGTCGGCATCTTGACAGCGAAGGACGGAATGTCCCTACGGGCCGGCCAGGCCTTTGCCGACCCGTTTCCAGCGAGCTTCGGCTACAAGATGTTGGACGCGGAGGTGTTCCTGCTCAACGGCGGCCAGCGCGGCCCGCAATTGAGCGTGCTAACGCCTGGCAAGTATCGCCTCAACCGCTACCTGTGGGACATTACGGAAGTCGATGCAAGAGAGGTCAAGGCTGGCTTTGTTGGCGTCATAAAGTCCAACGTACATGCCGATATCGACCTCGGGACCCTGAAGGCAGACAAGCCGGGCAAGTGTGACCCTCTGTCATTTGGCAGGCCGGACGAGAAGGGGCGACTTGACGCCCCGGTGGTCCCTGTCGGTTGTGTTGGGGTGTGGGACAAGTCTCTGCAGCCGGGGCAATACTATTTCAACCCGGAGGCATTTGCCCTCACCGAGATCGACACGCGTGCCCAAGTGTGGACCTATGCCGGTGGCTATCGCCGGGCGAACATTTCGCTCACGGTCGACGCCAAGGGCGACATCGTCCAGAACCGCACTGAAGTGGAAGTGGCCAAGGACAAAGACAACGCAGACGTGGCGGTGTTCGTGAAGATGGAAGGCTGGGACGTGCCGCTCGAACTGCGCGTTGTCGCGCAGGTGTCGCCAGCGGAAGCGTCGTGCGTGGTAGCGGGTGTCGGCACTCTAAGGCAGGTAGAGGATCGCGTACTCACGCCCTCCATCCGCGCCATCACCCGCGACGTGGCAGGCGGCAGCTACGAGATCACTGAGGCCAGGGTTGATGAGAACGGCAAGCCCATCCTGGACAAGGACGGTAAGCCGATCTTCATCACGGTCAACCGGCCGACCAAGGTGCTTGACCTCATTAACCAGCGCCCACTGATCGAGGGCGAGATCGAGCGCCGCATCCGTCCCGAGGCGCAGAAGTCCTGCGTCACTATCCGCGAAGTCCGTCTAGGTGAACCGGCGATCCCACCGGAGCTGCTGGTTGCTGTCCGTCGCGAGCAGTTGGCGACGCAACTGGCGCGCGCCTTCATCCAGGAGAGAGCGGCCCAGGAGAAGCGCGTCGACTCCGAAAAGGCCAAGGCGACGGCCGATCAGCAATCCAAGTTGGTCGAGTCGGAGATCAACGTGCAGCGGTCGGTCCAGAATGCCCAAGCTGCGCGAAACGAAGGACAGGGCGAGCGCGACAAGCTTTCGTTGATCTCCGAGGGTCAACAAAAACAGGTGGGCGTGCTAGGGCCGGAGTCGACGGTCAAGCTGCGCCAATTCGAGCTGATGCTCGACACCATCGCTAAATTTGCCAACGCGCACCCAGAGGTGTTTACGGCGGCGCTGGCGAATGCGCAAAAGTTCGTCCCCAACGTGCAGGTCGGCTCCGGCGGCGATGGGGTGGCGGGTATGCTGATGGCGATCCTCGGGCAGAATCTCGCCGGCGCCCCGACGCCGGGCATTGTCGGGCCGGGTTCCCCAGTCCAGCCACCAGGTCGACCCTGACCCAGTGTAGGCCGGGCCCTGAAGATCGGCATCGACGGTAGCACGATAGATATGTTGTGCCAGCATTTCCCGCACTGAATGTGATTTCTCTTAGTGACCACAAGGAGCTTGCGCCGCGGGTCTGTCTCGTGTCGGGGATTGATCTCGCCGACCACAGATACCGCCTTTTCGCCAGCCGGGCCGAACCTAGATGACACCGCGTTAATGGATAGGTGACCATCAGGTCCGGCAGACGCCCGTGCTCAACGCGTTCCCGCAGGAGTGGGTTCGTTCTTTTGGCACCGGGCTCGCGACTGCGGTTGAGTGGCTTCAGGCACGCTTGTCGCGATCCGATCATCATGAGTCTCAACAAACAAGCCCGCAACGCCAACGGCCGCGCTTCTCGAACAGCATCGATCGTTTCGTCCCTACAATCCAAGAAATAGTTGCGTGGACGCTTTCGAAGGTCGGCGTTGGCTTCTGGCAACTGAGACATTGCTCGACCCCGCTTTTTCGTCGCAGCTGAGGCAGTCGGTGGCAGCGGAGTCTTAGGCCGGTCCGCCGATGCTTTTCCTGGCGCGCAGCCCCGCGATCTCTATTTCAGAGAAGCCGGCTTCCGCCAGCACCTCGTCGGTATGCGCGCCAAGCTCCGGCGATGGATGGCGCAAGCGCGCTGGCGAGTCCGAGAGTTTTACCGGAAACCCGACCATGCGCACTATGCCGCGCGGACCCTGGTCGACCTCGATCACCATCTCCTGCGCCCTTACTTGGGGGTCTTCAAACACCTCGGCGACCGAGAGTACCTTTCCGCATGGGACGCCAGCGGCGTTGAGCCGTTCGATCCAATGTTCCTGCGTGTTGGTCGACAGGCATCGGTTAATGACGGCATTGAGCTTAGCTCGCGCCGCGCGCCGCTGCTCCGTCGTCTTCATGTCGGGCCGCTCGAGGAGGTCGGAGAGGCCCAGCTCTTTCATGAACCGCGACAGGATCTCGGGTGTCGCCGGCGCAACGGCAATGTCGCCGTCTTTTGCCTGAAAGAGCCCGTAGGGCGATGCGATCGGGTGGTCGTTCCCGTTGCGTCGCGGCGACCGGCCGGTCGAGAGGTATTCCGATCCAAGATAGGCCAGCATCGATACCATGCCGTTGACCATCGCCGCCTCAACGCGCTGTCCGCGCCCCGTGAGCTCGCGCGCGCGGATCGCATTGACGACGCCGAACGCGCAATAGAGCCCGGCGACGAGATCCGTGATCGGGGCACCGGCCCGCATCGGCCCGCCATCCTTCTCGCCAGTTGTCGCCATGAATCCCGAGATCGCTTGTGCGATGAAGTCAAATGACGGGCGGTCCGCATAAGGGCCCGTCGAGCCGTAGCCGTTGATCGAGGCCACGATCAGCCTCGGGTTGATCTCCTTGAGCCTGGGCTCGGTGAAGCCCATCTCGGCGAGCACACCCGGCCGGAAGTTCTCGGCCAGCACGTCGGCCGTCTCGAGCAACCTTGCAAGCAAGGCTCTACCCTCGTCCTTGCGCAGATCCAGCACCACCGAGCGTTTATTCCGATTGAAGCTCGCAAAATACCAGGAAAGACCATTCACCAACTCGCCCTGGCCACGGACTGTGTCGCCCTGCGGCGTCTCCACCTTGATGACGTCGGCGCCCATGTCGGCAAGCAGCATGGTCGCGAATGGACCGGAGAGAACGCGCGTCAGGTCGATCACGCGGATGCCGGTGAGGGGTTGGACGTTCACGGGCATTGGTCTTGTGGCTGATGTGGCGCCATAGCGGGTAGCGACATCTCCTTCAAACACTTGTCGAGTAGGTCCGATCCGAGCCGTGGCGGCTGACTCGGACCGGCCTTTGATGTCGAATAACGTGTGGCTCGACAAGTAGCCCTGGTGCCCAAAACCTTTCTCGTCCGCCGCAGCACACTCGGATCGCCCGGTCTGGGGCCCGCTGAGGCGGTTGGCGAGCTCGCTGCACTCTCGATTTTGACCCTGAGGTGATAGCTTTCCATGCCCGGGATGCTCGCGCAATCGCACTTGCCTCAAGTCTGCTTGAGTACTTCAGCCGCTTCGGCCGCCGCGCCCGTCACGATCGTGCTCCTGCCACCAGCTCGGCCAGTGCCTCGGCCAGTGCCAGTTAAGCTCGCTTCAGGCTTCGTTCGAGAAAGTCGCGGATCAGGGGCACCATTTCGTCGGCCTTGTCCTCCAGGGCAAAATGGCCAGTGTCCAAAAGGTGAAACTCGACGTTCGGTAGGTCGCGCTTGTAAGGATGAGCGCCATCGATGGGCGCGAGCTAAGAGCAGAGCGCCTCAAGCCCCCTCAACGCCGCGGTCGCAAGTAGTTTGGCGCGTTCCGGCTTGACGCGGAGCAACTGGGGCCCGGTCGCGATCTCCTGCTCCAGCCCTGAAACGCTTCACGCTCAGCCGATTTCGTGTGACAAGCACCTGTCCTGTTCGCAGGCGGTCTTTACGTCGGCTCCAAAGGGATGACTCTACGATTTGATCCGATGTTCCACAGCCAACATGTGCCGCCTACGTGACCCGTCAAGCAGGTCGGGCGATTATCTCTTCTCCATACGGCTGGGCGCGATCCGGAGGAGGCCAAGATAACCAACGAGATGAACCTACGCGACAAGCTGCGCAAAATCGAGGCCCTCTTCGCAGGTGCGGCTACGCCCGGAGAGCGACAGGCGGCCGGCGCGGCCGCCGAACGGATCCGGCTACAGTTGGCGGCGGCCGCAAGCACAGAGCCCGAAATCGAGATGCGCTTCAGCATCCCAAACCCGTGGTCGCGCCGCCTGTTCATCGCGCTCTGCCGCCGCTACGGCTTGAAGCCGTTCCGATACGCGCGCATGAAGCGACAGACTGTCGTCATCAAGGCACCGCGTACCTTCCTCGAGCATACGCTGTGGCCCCAGTTCGTGGAGATTGACACGGCGCTGACATCGTATCTGGACGACGTCACCGACAAGGTGATCCGTGAGGAAGTGCACGGCGAAACCAGCGACGCCGAGGAGATCGCCGAGCCAAGAGCCATCGCGGGCTGAACAAGGGGCGACGGTCACAATACCGGCACTGGCCCCAAAGGACCCGTGCCGGCCCATCCGCCAGTTCACTGCGACAGCGGCTCGGCTTCCTCTCGAGCCTGTGTGAAAACGCAGGCTGATGAGCGAAGCATGGCATGACCGCAATTCGAAGCGATGGAGCGGAGCAACCACCGCGGCAGCTCACGCAGTCTGGTCAGCCCGTCAACGTCAATTGTGACACAGGCTCTCTGCGTATCGGACTACGGTGCCGCCTAGGAGCTATGTGAGGGTTCCCTCCTTTGGTTTTGCGGAAGTCCTTTTCGATGCAAATCACAATGATTGCAGGCCGCCGGTTTGAACCAACTCCCGCGAAAGCGGCGGGGGAGATTTCGCGGGGATCGGTACTGCTCGGTTGAACAGAGCGTGCAACTGACATCCTACTAACCTATTGAAACTACAAGGCTTAAATCTGAAGCGGGCTGCGCGGACCAACAAGGCGGAAGAGCCGGGACAGAATTGGGGCTCATTTAAGGGCTGATCATCTGGCGCCTTGTGGCACCGAAGAGGTGCCCCGCGGCCCCTGCGTCCGTGGAAGTGGTTGCCGCTCCCTGATTAATACCTTGGCGAAAAACGCCGCCCCACTCGCGATCCATTCGCTTGCCACTTTGATGGGTCACGGTACGGACGCTCGTCCCACATGAGCGTAATCGGCGACGTGGGTCGGAAGATTTTGCCACCGGTCGTCGTTGTAGATGCTACCGAGCAGCACCCTCCTCGTATGGTTGCCGAAGCGACCACAAAGCTTGCTCAAGTGGTCCCAAGCCGGGCCTCGACCATCTCAAGATCGTGACCGCCCAGCCGGTCAAGACACCACCAAGTAGAGGAAACCAACATGAACCTAAAGCGGATCACGAGGACCGTCGCCATCATCACCGCCGCTGCGATCGCGCCGCCGCTGCACGCTCAGGAAAACCTCATAGAATTGTCCGCCGCGGAAGCGGCGAAACGGATCCGCGCCGGAAAACTGAAGAGCGAGGACTTGGTGAGGGCGCTGGCGGATCAGATGGAGAACAAAAAGGATCTTGACGCCTTCATTTCTTACGACCGCGAGGCGGCGATCAAGGCCGCGCAGGCGGCGGACGCCGCCGCTGCCAAGCAGGCGTTCAAGGGCCCGCTGCACGGCGTTCCGATCGTGGTGAAGGACAACATCCACGTCGCGGGCTTCCCGAACACCGCTGGGACGCTCGCGCTCAAAGATTTCCGGCCGATGTCGCACGCGCCGATAGTGGCAAAGCTCATCGGCGCCGGCGCAATCGTTCTTGGTAAAAACAACATGCACGAACTGGCCTTCGGCATCACCAACAATAACGGTGCGTTCGGTCCGGCGCGCAATCCCTACGATCCCAAACGCATCCCGGGTGGCTCCTCGGGAGGGACCGGCGTCGCGATCGCCGCTCGGATGGCCGCGGCGGGACTCGGCTCAGACACTGGAGGCTCGGTGCGCATTCCAGCGGCACTGAACGGCATCGCCGGGCTGCGTCCTACGCTGAAGCGCTATTCGCAGGAAGGCATCACGCCGATTGCGCACACGCGGGACACGGCTGGCCCCATGGCGCGCAGGGTGGAAGACTTGGTGCTGCTCGACGACGTGATCACGGGCGCGAGGGACAAGGTGACCGCAGCGAATCTCAAAGGCCTCCGCATCGGCGTGCACAGGGCTTACTACTTCGATGGCGTGGACGCGGAGACAGAAAAACTCACGCTCGCCGCGATCGACAAGCTCAAGGCTGCGGGCGCCGAGATCGTGGAAGTGGACATGCCGGGACTGAAGGACCTGGATGACAAGGTAAGCTTCCCGGTGGCGCTCTTCGAGGCGAACGTGGATCTGGCAAAGTACCTGAAGAAGTTTGGCATACCAATCGACGTGAAAGGCGTCGCCGCCCAAATCAAAAGCCCGGACGTGAAAGGCGTGTTCGACGGCATGGTGGTGCCGGGGGCGGAAAAAGCAATTCCGCCGGAGGCATACAACGCGGCGCTTGCCACGCGGCCGAGGTTGCAGAAGCTATTTGCTGACACCTTTAAGCAGAACCGGATCGCCGCGATCGCTTTCGCCATGACGCCGCTTCCCGCGGTGCCGATCGGCGACGACGAGAAGACCAAGCTCAATGGTCAGGACGTGCCGACCTTCCCGACCTTCATCCGAAACGCCGATCCGGGGTCGAACGCGGGCATCCCAGGAATTACGATTCCGATCGCGCGCACGCAAGCCGGGCTGCCGATCGGGCTTGGGCTCGACGGCCCGGCAGGCAGCGACCGCAAATTGCTTTCGATCGGGCTTGCACTGGAGAAGCTCTTCGGCCAGCTGCCGGCACCGTAGCCCACCGCCAAGGACACCTGCGAGAAAGCGCACTGACATTGAAACCTTGGGGCTGTGAGGGCACCGTCCAGTATCGGGGAAACTCTCGGCACCCCGCATACGCTCGGCTGGCGAAGCGCTCCTGCCGCAGCGGCGGTCCGCCGTCAGACCCCTCTGGCCAGCATTCATTCTTCTCTGTTCGGAGAATGACGAACCTCTGAGCCGGGTGGATCGATGGGAGAGACGGCCCGCCAGAGTAGAGCATCTGCAGTCGCGCTGCGTGCGAGCGAGGGGATGGCCTAGTCCGTTCGCCGTCGGCCAATTCCTGACGCAATGCGCGGGCGAGAGTGCCGGCCAATCCGACATTCTCGACACCCAGGGAATCTGGTTGCGAAGAGAATTTTCGCGCTCACAATGTTGCTTTTGGAATCAACGAATTGGTTTTGCCCGTGTTTGCTGCGCGGCGGACGAGGCTTGTGATCTTGCGGCGGGCGATCCCGACGAGATAGGAGCACCCGCCAAGATGGTTTTACTACCGATCCCGCGCAGCGCTGCCATATCCGCACCATCAAGCCGTGTATGGCTGTGCAAACCGTATCGGGCCTGGCGGGGGGGCGGATGTTGCCAGTAGGCAAAAATGAACTCCGGGGGCGATGTTGCGACCGGCAACCTTGAGAGTCTGGCGTTGGATCGTAGCGGTCAGTGCCGTCGCTCTCTATTCTGGTGCTTCGTTACTTCTGACCGGCACCTTGGTGCCGTGGGCAAACCTCGCTGATCTCGCCACACTAGTGCGGCCAGCCCCCACCCCGGCGTTGCTTGCACTTCGTCGCAGTCTGTCTCAGCTCGCCGGTCGGACCAACCTCGCACCCGCCTATGCCGGGGATCTTGCGGCCGCGACCACATTCTACAACGCACATAATGGGCCGCTGCTTTGGGTTACGGAGAGCGGGGTTTCGGAACGGGGCAATTCCGTCATTGCCGAGCTTCGCAAAGCCGACGATTGGGGGCTGCGCGCCCGAGATTTCGCCGTGCCGCAACTGCCCGCCGGAGCCATCTCCGTCGAGGCAACGGCCGCAGCCGAGATTGAGCTGACCTTTGCGGTACTTAAATACGCGCGTTTCGCGCGCGGTGGACGGTTCAACGATCCATCGAGCCTTTCAAAGCTGCTGGATTACACACCGCCCGTGCGCCGACCCAAGGACGTTCTTACTGACATCGCCGCCAGCGCTGCCCCGGACGCTTACTTGCGATCGCTACATCCCCAACACGAGCAGTTCGAAGGGTTGCGCCAGCTGCTCTTGAAGCTGCGCGGGCGCGGCGACGGGGAGATCGCCTACGGCGGGAAAGGACAGACCGCTCCGCCTCAACTCGTCCGTTCCGAGACGCCGGGATCGGACGCGACCTCAAGCGCGGAACTTGGGCGCGAGAGTGCCGATCAGACCCTCCGATTGGGCCGCATCCTCGTCAACATGGAGCGCTGGCGCTGGCTACCAGCGAACCTCGGCGAGTACTACGTTTGGAACAACGTCCCGGAGTTTCTCACGCGAGTCGTTAAGAAGGGCGAGACCATCCACTCCGACAAAGTCGTCGCGGGTCAGCCCGACTGGGCCACGCCTGCGTTCTCGGCAAACATGAAGATGATCGTCTTTCATCCAAGCTGGGGCGTCCCCGACGGAATAAAGAGGAAGGAGCTGTTGCCTCTCTTGCTTAACAGCTCGCGAGGCGACTTGCTCGGACTCTTCACCGGCGCACAATCAAGCCGGGCCGTACTCGAGCAACACAAGCTGCAAGTCTACTACCAAGGCCGTCCGATCGATCCCAATCAAGTGGACTGGAGCAGCGCCAACATCGGCGCGTATGAATTCCGCCAGCCCCCGGGGCCAACGAACGTGCTCGGGGCGATCAAGTTCATGTTCCCCAACAAGCACGACGTCTACATGCATGACACGCCGGAGCGCGATCTCTTTGCAAGATCGTTCCGCGGTCTGAGCCACGGCTGCATGCGCGTGGCTGATCCGCGCCGACTTGCAGAGGTCCTGCTCGCTCAAGACAAGGGCTGGTCAGAGCAGCAGGTGGGAAGCCTGTTGAACGGCGGAACCCGCGAGGTGGAGCTCACCACTCGCATCCCCGTACACGTGACGTACTTCACGGCAATGGTCGACGGCCAAGGGAACTTGCGGACCTTCGGTGATCTCTACGGTCTCGATACGCGCATGGGCGCAAGCCTCTTCGGCGGCAAGGTCCAGTTTGTCACACCGCGCTACGACGATGAGATAAGGGCGATGCGAGCAAGGCAGAGGCCAGCCTCTTCCGGGGCACCAACCCGTTCAACCCTTGTCGACGCGATCTCAAACATTTTCTCACCCTGATGCCGCGCGGCGGCGAGCGATGTCGAATGACACCCGACAGCTTAAGATCGCCCGCTGCTACTCACACGACTTGAAGTGCTCAATGAATGTCGCTCTCAGGGCTTCGTATTCGGAGACCGACGTGCCAGCAAGGGCTTCGCTCCGATCAGGCGCGATGTCGAGATAGATTACCGCGGCTGCGAATTGACTGTCGGTCAAGTCAACTCGCTCACCCCCAACGCGAATGTAGAAGCGGTCTCCCTCGGGCAGGGGTGTCTTCAAGATTTCGCCGCCGAAGAGCTCATTGAGCAGCAAGGCCGTGACGTTGCACTGGCCGCGAGCCGGGTTGAGAGGGCTCCACTGTCCGCTGGTTTTCAGCGACCAAGAGTATGACAATGCAGTCGCTGTGCTCTCTCTCTCTCTGCGATGGAACGAACGGATGCAACAGGTGTGCGAGCACAGCACCCCAATAGTGTGCCGGTCGCACGCGTGCTGGCGCGGCGCATCGGGTAGCTCGGACGGACCCGCCACGCTTGCCGGGCGAATGCATTGACATTTTTCGTAACTGTTGCCTAGTTGCGGCGTATCGGAGCTTCGAGACGATGTCGTGCTAACACAAATCTATGAAGTCTCGGACCCCGTCGAGGCCTGCGCTATATCGCGCCTTGGCGTTGATCACGTCGGTGTGCTCGTCGGCGATGATCAGTTCCCGCGTGAACAACCACTAGGCGCGGCCGAAAGGATCGCAGCCGCGATTCTTCCACCAGCAAAGTTCTCGGCGCTGTTTTTAACCCACGATGTAAACCTCATCGAGACGTGGGCCCGCAAATTGCGGCCTTACATCGTGCATCTGGGGGCTGCGCCTGAACTCCTGATCCCGCCACAGGTGCTCAAACTTAAACAGACCCTCGCGGGCCTCCTCATCATGAGAAGCGTCCCTGTGTCAGGCGAAGAGAGCATTGAGCTGGCCAAAACCTACGATCGAATTGCGGATTTCTTGCTACTTGACAGCTACAAGCCCTCAGATCGCCAGATCGGAGCGCTTGGTATCACCCACGACTGGAGTATTAGTCGTCGCATCGTCGAGTCAGTGCGCATTCCGGTTATATTGGCTGGTGGTCTTGGACCCGAGAACGTCGCCGATGCCATACGCCAAGTCCGCCCGGCGGGTGTCGACTCAAAGACCAAAACCGATCGCAGCGGATCGCACGCCAAGGACCTTGAAATGGTGCGTCGGTTCCACGCAGCCGCGCAAGCGGCCTGTCGGTCCCAGGTGTCCTAACTCAACATCCGCAATGACCATTTGCGGCGCGCAGCGGTCGGAAGCTGCAGCGCCGTGGCGCGGCTCGCATTTTTCTCGCGATCTGCCACCCCGGCCCGCCGGAGCACTTGGGCAACGTTGCGTCCCTGGCCGCGACGCGATCCGTGATCGAGTTCGCCAAAACGAACCCAAGTCAACGCAGGTTGGCAATCGGGACCTTGATCTCGTACTCGAAACCCCTTGGGGCGAAGGAGATGCGCGGATTTTCGATCAACGCTACCCGCATCACCTCGCTGCCAAAGCCAAGCGCCGCCGGCGGTTCAACTGCAGGTCCCCCACGTTCCTTCCAAGAGAAAAGCAAGGTGGCTTCGTCTTCGACCAGCCAACGAACATCGACATGACCTTCCGGTACCGACAACGATCCGTATTTTGTGGCATTTGTCGCGAGCTCGTGCACGACGATGGCGAACATCTGCGCGAAAGCGGTGCCGGCCAAAAGAGGGGGCCCGCTAATGCTGACGCGTCCGCCAAAAGGGCTCAACTCGGCTTGCACGATCTCGCCGATCGACGCTCCGCCACCCGGCCCGGCGGCAATGAATTCCTGGGCACGCGCCAGTGCTTGCAGGCGGCCTGAGATGGTGGCGTTGACCGTCTGCACATCCTTACTGTTGCGAAGCGTATTGCTGACGATCGACTGCACGACCGCGAGGAGGTTCTTCGCGCGATGCTGAAGTTCTCGGATCAGAAGCAACTGCCGCGCCTCTGCGTCCTTCCTCTCGGTCACGTCGCGGGAGATCGAATGAACGGCAATCGGTTTGCCGCTGTTGTCATAAATCAGTTTCGAATCGATCTCGAGGGCAAGGGCTCGGCCATCCTTGCTGGCGATTTGCATCTCGTATCGGGTTGCGCCTTCGTCCTGCAGCTCACGTAGCAACGCGGCCGCATCAATCGGCGCCGCGCCGCGCGGCGCGAGCTGGTCGAGCGACCGGCCAATCAGCTCTTCCGGTGCATAACCAAGAACACGTTCGACCGCCGGATTGATCGAGGTCAACCGCCCATCGAGGTCCAGAGTGGCGACAATATCGTTAGCATTGTCGATAAGATTGCGATAGCGCTGCTCGCTTTCCAGAAGGGCGGCCTCGACCGCCTTTCGCTCGGCAATATCCACCGACGCCGTTAGCAGGCATTGTTCCTGACCGAGCTCCAAGACATCCGCACTCAACAAGACGGTGCGGGCGTCATGTTTGCCGCGCAGGGTCACTTCGAGGTTTTTGACGACCCCCTTTTCCGCCAACAACCTGCGCACCGCGCCGAAATCCTGCTCGTTCACGTAGACGCCGAGCTCGCGCGCGGTGCGCCCGATCATCTCCTCGCGAGAATAGCCTGCCTGCGCCAACAGGGCTGCATTCACGTCGATGTAGCGTCCCTCTTGCAGCGTGCTGATGCTCATGGCGATTGGCGCAAGCTGGAACACGCGGAGAAAGCGCGCCTCCGCGGCGCGAAGCGTCTCCTCGAAACGTTTGCGCTCGGTAATATCAATGTCGACGCCGCTGTAGCGGACGGCCTCGCCCCGGTCGTTGCGAACGACCCGTCCTCGCCCCAGGATCCAACGGACCTGGCCATTCTTGAGAATTCGGTATTCGCTCTCATAGTAGTCGGTGCGGTTCTTGAGGGACTGCTGGAATCCGTCGATGACGTTTGCGCGGTCGTCCGGATGGCGTAGGGCACGCATCACATCGATCGGCACTTGTTCGATGGCCGGATCCAAGCCCATCAGGCGGAAGAACTGCGGCCGACCCCGCACCATGCCCGTCGCCAGATCCACGTCCCACACGCCAATACCGGCAGACGCCTCGGCGAGTTCCAGGAACTCAGCGCCTTCCCACCGAACAGCGTTGGGAGACACGTTCCTCATCTCGGCCGTTCTCCTTTTGCCCAGGATGCCTGGAAGGATTGTACATGCTTTTACCCGCCCTTGGGTGGGGCCACGGTGGGTCGCCAAGCACCGAGCCAGCCTCACCCCGGCTCGGGCCTGGCTTGTTGGCTGCGGCCGAACGGCAATAGCGCGATGAGCCCGCCCGGTAGAGCGGTAATTTGCTGCCTTTGCAGCAAGAACACCACCGCAGCGAGCCGCGACGACAGCAAGCCGGCCCACAACCGACCCCTCAAAAGGACGTTAACGGTGGCCGACCTGCGACAAGGGGTCGATCGACGGGGAGCCCGACGACCGGCCTGGCGCGTCGCATCGGGGCGACTGCATGCGTCCGGCGGTGGCGGCGCATAACAAGCGCTCGAAAAATGTGCACCGTTGCCCTCACGGCCGCTCGTGCGCAAGCGAAAGCTCTGTTGCGCATCGACACCCAGGCGCGTCTTTGCTTGCCCGTCGAAAGCCTTCCCGCAGGTATCGCTGGGGATCGTGATTGCCAACGGACCTCGACAGCAAGCCGATCGCTGCTCTGATCTGCGCACTGGGCGACCAAACCAGGGGAGGCCACCCGTGGGTTCTGTTCCCGCAGAGGCAAGGACCACCACCGCGGTGCCCGCCTCCATGCCTTGGCGGTTCTCGAGGAACCAAAACGCCACCTCTCCCGTTGAGGTCTGCGACGGGGTCGGTCGATGATCATCCATCCGTTTCGAGACGAAAGTGACAGTGAGATCTTTGCTTTGTCGGTTGACCCGACGGGGACCACACCGCATACAGAGTGGATCTTTTGGAAGCCATCGACACCTTGAAATTTCCGGCGCAGTGGGAAATCGATGATTTCCAGGACGTTCTCGATCATCTGACGGCGGACGGGTTTTACATATTCCAAGGCGAGCTGCTCGATTCGTCGAGTTTGATGGCACAGCCCCCTGCACCCGAGTGCTGAACCAGGGGCACGGGACGCCATCTGGTTGGCGCGCCGCCTCGCCGCTGTTGCCTGATGGCGCGATAAAGCTCAACCGCGTTGGCGGCGCTGCGAACGCGCTCAAGCACGCCTTTGTCGCGAAGCTTGTGAGCCGCAAGCGCATGGAGCCGCTCGAGCTGGGAAAAAGCGGGTAACAGCAGCATGACACGATGTCCACGGGCTCGCTGTCGATGGACTGATAGTCGAGCGGTTGTTCAAGCCGAAGGGCTTTTTATTCGCCCAGTCACGCTTGCGGAATCGACACGCCATTTCCAATACCCGTAGAACCGAGCTCATCGCGGCTTTGGATGTGTCGACTACGGAGTTTTAAGACAGTTTGAGCACGCTAGCGGCACGCACAGCGAGCGCCCGCAGCAAGTCTGCCTTGTCGCGAGCCGCAAAATCGACGACTACATCGGACGCGCGAGCAGATCCTATATCTGCATGCCACGGACCCAACCCAGGAAAGATTCACCCGCCGCGCTCACAAAAAGCGCAACGATCTCTAGTCGGGGGCGCGCAAGCGATAACCGACGCCGATCTCCGTCATAATGGTCTGCGGCCGTTCCGGATCGGCCTCGATCTTACGGCGGAGTTGCCGCACGTAGACCCGCAGATATTGCGAATCGGTTGGTTCGTTCCAAAGCTCCTTGAGGAGAAACCTGTGCGTGAGCACTTTGCCCGCGTGCTGTACCAACAGGCGAAGCAGGTCATATTCCTTGGGGGAAAGCTTAACCTCCTTGTCGCCCAACTTGACGACGCGACGAACAAGATCGACGCTCAGATTGCCGACCCGGAATAGCTGCCTTTCACCGTGCACTTGCAGCTGGTGGCGCAGCGCGGCGCGGATGCGCGCGAATAATTCATCCAAACCAAAAGGCTTGGTGACATAGTCATCGGCGCCCAGATCCAGCGCCGCAACCTTGCCGGCCTCATCGCCGCGACTGGAAAGCACGATAACGGGTACGTCCGAGCGACCGGCTCGGATCTGACCGAGCAATTGCAACCCATCGATGTCGGGCAAACCCAGGTCGAGGATCACCAGCGCCGGCTTCTTTGCCAGTTGCTCGAGGGCAGACTTGGCATCGGCTGCCTCCAAGACCTCGTAGCCCTGCGAGGCGAGCCCCACGCGCAGCAGCTTGCGGATCGGCGGCTCATCATCGACGACGAGAATTCTGGCCGAGCTTGTCACGCGGACGCCGATCCTTCCTCGATCGGCGGAACCGGAAGCTCGATAGTAAACATCGCTCCCGAGCGATCGCTGCGGTTTGCCGCGCTAATGCTGCCCCCGAGGGCTTCGACGAAGCCCCGCGAAATCGCCAAGCCAAGCCCTGTGCCCGCGCGCACCTGGTCACCTTTCTGCGCCCGATAGAATTTTTCGAAAATGCGCTCCGAGTCCGTGGCCGGGATGCCATCGCCTTCATCGAGAACCTGGAGCTTGACGCTACCTTGCTGCCGCCAACCCCGAATGCGAATGGTCGTTTCCGCCGGTGCATATTTGGCGGCATTGTCGAGCAGATTAAAGAGTACTTGCTCGAACAACACCGCATCGACTTTTAGCATTGGCAGATCCGGGCCAAGCTCGACCTCCAGACGATGCTTGAGGAGAATCTTGCTGGCCCGTTCCAAGGCGCTGCCGACGATCTCGCCGACGTCATGCAGGGCGGCGTTCGGCACGACCGCACCCGACTCGAGCTTGGTCATATCGAGTAGGTTGGCGATAAATCGATTCAATCGCTCCGACTCATCGATGATGGTCGTCAGCAGCTCGGCCTTGGCGTCGTCGCTGAAGGACCTGGAATGATCGCGCAAGGCGCCTGCCGAACCCAGGACCGCGGCGAGCGGGGTCTTAAGGTCGTGCGAGATCGAGGTTAACAGCGCCGAGCGTAGCCTGTCGGTCTCGGCCGTGCGCTTAACCCGATCAATGTCCTCAACCAAGTGCACGCGTTCGATTGCCAGCGCACCCTGATCGCTGAGAGCCTCCAGCAGCCGACGCTGGTCGGCGCGTAAAAGAGCGCCAGCTTCCTCGCGACAAATGCCGAGAATGCCAATCTGCCCACGCCCCGTGCGCATGGGCATGAACAACCATTTTGCCCCCGGAAGCGCCTCCGAATCGCGGCCAGCCTGGCGGTTCTTCTCCCACGCCCATTTGGCCGCAGCAAGATCGGCCTCGTCCAGTCTGTCTTCCGGCGGGTAGCCCGCCTTGAGTTCGATGGTACCATTTTCGGGCAGCAGCAGCACCACTCGCACCTTGAGCATCGAGGCGATTTGATAAGCCGTGGCCCACAGCACGTCATCGAGAGTGCCCGCGCCGGCGAGTTTGCGGCTGAAGGCATACAGCGATTCGACGGTGCGAACCCGTTCCTGCGCGGTGACCTTCTGCAGCCAACCGCGCGCAGCCAGATTGGAAACGATCACCGCCAGGATGCTGAAAAGAACGAAGGCAGCAACATTGGTAGGGTCGGTGATCGTGAAGGCGTACACTGGGGGCAAAAAGAAGAAGTTATAGCTGAGCGAGGCTGCAACGGTCGCGACCAGTGACGGCCACAATCCGTAGCGCACAGCAACACTGACAATGGCGGTTAAAAAGATCAGGTCGACATTTTCTAGCCCGAAGGCGGGCCGCACAAGCTTGCCAACGGCCAGTGCTACCGCAACCGCCAGCAACGCAATGATGTAGGGCAACGGATCGAAGGATCCCGCATTGGCGGCCGTCGCGGCCTTGACTGTTGCCGCCTCGGCGGCAATTTCCTCCCCGGCGATCACGTGAACGCCGATGTTTCCGGCCTGTCGAACGAGATCGTGCACCACCGACCCATGCAGCATTTCGAACCAACGAGGACGGCTGGATTTACCGATGATGATGTGGGTGGTGTTGTTCTTGCGCGCGAAGTCGAGCACATCTTCGGCGATGCGCCGGCCGGTCGCCGGGAGCGTGATCGCCTCCGCCTCCAGGCGCTCGGCGAGACGAAGCGTATGGGCAATGCGGTCGCGTTCTGCTTCCGTTAGATGCGGAGCGCGCCTGGTTTCCACATGCAGCGCTGTCCAGGGTGCGTGCAGCCGATCGGCAAGGCGCCTGGCATAGCGCACCAGGCCGGCAGAGCGTGGGTCTTCGCTGACGCAAACGAGAATCCGATCGCCCGCTGCCCAAGGGCCCGAGATCGCCCGCGCCCGCATGTGTTCTAGCAGTTGCTCGTCGACCCGCTCGGCGGTTCGCCGCAGGGCCAGCTCACGTAAGGCCGTGAGATTGGCGGCGGAAAAATAGTTCTTGAGCGCTCGCTCCGCCTGCCTGGGGATGTAGACCTTGCCTTCTTTGAGGCGCTGAATCAGGTCGTCGGGTGTCAGGTCGACAAGCTCGACGGCATCGGCGCGATCAAGAATTGAGTCGGGTATCGTCTCGCGCACGCGCACGTGGGTAATCTGCGCCACTACGTCGTTGAGGCTTTCGATATGTTGGATGTTTACCGTCGTGTAGACGTCGATGCCGGCATCGAGCAGTTCTTCCACGTCTTGGTAACGCTTGACATGGCGACTGCCCGGGATGTTGCTATGCGCCAGCTCGTCAACGACGATCAGGTCCGGTCGTCGTTTCAGCGCGACGTCGATATCGAATTCGTTGAGAATGCGGTTGATGTAGACGGTTGGTCTACGTGGGATGACCTCGAGCCCGTCGAGCAGGACTTCAGTCTCCTTCCGACCATGCGTCTCAACGACGCCAACGACGACGTCCACGCCCTCCTTCAACTTGGCGCGCGCGGACAGCAGCATTTCGTAGGTCTTGCCAACGCCGGGCGCCGCGCCGACAAAAATCTTGAGACGGCCGCGACGCTTCTGATCTTCGCGCTGCGCCTGAGCAAGCAGAGCTTCGGGCGAGGGACGTTGTTTTGCTGCGCTGCGCTGTTCCGCCATTGCCAATCACTTCATCAGGGGCCAGATCAGAGGCCAGCACCCACCCAACCCCCGGCCAAGCGGTCGCACGCCCGGTTAAGGTTGAGCACAGTCACGCGCGGCTCGCCGATCAGGCCCAGCATACGCCCGTCGGTTGGTTGACCAGGTCGCGGATGCGATCCTCCGGCATATTGCGCGACTTGCCCACGCCTGCCACCTGGAACAGAGCCGCCTTTGGGGAGATGTCGGGATCCAGGCCGCTGCCCGACGTGGTCACAGGTTCAATGGGAATGCTAACCGTGGGATCTTCCGCCTTCAACTTCTCCATATCGGCTTTGACGATCAGGGCCTTGTTTGTGGGAGCAAGATTGGCTCCCGCCCAATCGGCGGCATTGTAGGGCGCACCGAGGTTTTTGCTTGGGTCTCTGGGATCGGGTTTCGCGCAAGGCCGCCGGTGAAAGTAGTTGGCACAGGTGAAGAGCTGAGCTGCCCGATCGGCTCCGAACCGACAACATTGCCGTCCTTGATGATCAGGCTGCCGTTGGCCTGAAATGGAAATAAGACTTGTGCCACGCCCGTGATTGCCACGGGATGAAGGAGCCCGGTGATTGGGGTCAGGGGCGAAGAGGAGAATATCGCCCGGCGGAGTTCGTTGACCATTGTTGTGTTCCTTATGCCAGATACAGGGCTGTGACTACCAGATCGATGGCCTTGATGCCGGCAAACGGCACAACAATACCGCCGAGGCCGTAGACGAGAGGGTTTCGCCGTAACAACGGGGGACTGATCGGACCGTGGGCCTCGCCCCTTAGCGCAAGCGGGATCACGCTACTCAAGCCTATGATGATCAGCGCGTTGATGATGATGGCCGACAAGGGCTCTGCGCGTCATGAGCAGCTGCTTGCCGATTGCAACGACCTCGATGATCGGATTAAAGCTGCCCGGGCGGCCAAGGGAATGAACCGATCGCGGCCGCAAACATGTCGATCGGCCCATAAAAATCGAGATGGACGCAAAGGTCGCAGCCTAGGAATTCCGTTTAAAAATTGCCCCTGGCCGGGACACGCTGCAAAAAATGCGCGCCGGTGCGCCAATGGCCGAGGCGTGTCGCAGCACCGGGATCGCGACATTGATCACGACATTGCGCGCCTGCGCTAGCGCAAGGCTTCTACGTCGTTCCGATGCCAGCGGACCCGATTCCATATGGAATGCAACCCTCACACCTCCAATCTGTTTGCTGGGCCGTCACTAAGGGCGGCCCCCCGCACAAGGAGGATCCGATCGTGTTCTCGCGGGCTCTTGGCGCTAGACAAGCAGGCCGGTGCGACCGACCGTACAGGCTGCAGCGCGCCGACCCGGCAGTGGGGTTTCTGCTTATCGGTGGCCGCAATCAGTGGTGTCACCATCGTGGCGGGCAGAAGCCCGCATTGGCCCGCTGCCATCGTCACCGATTGTTCAATGCCTACAAGACCGAGCGACCATCCTGCGCCGACGACCTTGTCCTTCGACCGGCGACACCACCCTTCAAGGGTGCCAACGCGCCGCCCGACGCCCTGGAATTGCAACACTGAAGCGGATCGGGAGGTAAACGCACCGCGACACTCGCCAATGCGTGTGGCGTCTGTCGCAGGGGAAGAACGTCGGCACCGGATCACGGTTATCCCCGACAAAGCCTTGCTGCACACGCGCCCGAACTTTGCACGCTGCCAGATGGGACCAGATGGGGTAAGCGTTGTGTTTGGCGGTAAGATGGGCAACGGAGGGCAAGCAGCAGGGCCACACGGAAGACCGCTTTGCGACTGAGGGAGTGTCACAGACGTGTCCGATCCTGGCGAGGGGGGAAGAGCCTGGGATCGGGTGTGGCCCTGCGCTAACCCGCACCGATGGGGCCTTGTGTACGGTCCCGAACCTCGCCAATCCATCGGGATAAATGTCGATCTCGCGACGGAAGACTACGGATCATTCACACGGCGACACCGTGCGGGCCAGGAGCAAAGGTACCGACCTGGCATAGGCAAGGCCGCGCAGGGCCTGGGCTGCCGCCGGCGCTGGGGCGCCCTGTCAACCGTGCTGACCCGGATTCCTGGTCCGTTAGTGTGCCAAGGGATCAGGGCGCAGTTGGAAGTGGACGACGCGCGGCTTACTGCCCTTGCCACCTTCCATCAGCCAAGGCGCCCGATCGCCGCTCGTCGTCCACAGTCCTCGACCCTTCCAGCCGGCACTGGGATCGTCGATGCGCCCATCAAAGCCTTTGGCGTAAAAGCCCAACGGATACGGCACCCGCAACACGATCATGCTGCCATCCTTGAAGGCGATCAGACCATCATTGAGATTTCCCGTCGACATTGGCACGTCCTCGCCGAGGCCAAAGGTGTTGTGCTGATCTACCCACGAATAGTAGCTCGCCTCCGCACTGTTCTCGCCAATGCCCAGGAAGCCCGGGCCCGGATACTGGTAGAACGACCACCCCTCCTCACAATGCCCACCCGTTGCGGTTGGCCCGTTCAGCGGACCCTTGCACTTGCGCCGGTCAAAGCTACCGATATGGCCGCTTCCCAACGACACCCAAATGACGCCCTGTTTGTCGATGTCACCGCCGCGCGGAGCGAAGCCGGGTGCCGGAACGTAGTAGATTTCGGCCAGCGCCGTCGCGGGCGGGTTGGCCCCAGGGTCTAGTCGCAGCACGGCGCCGCGGCCTGCGAACACGCCGACCGTATACCAGACGGAGCCGTCAACGGGGCTCGGCATCACCGCGTAGGGGCCCGAGCCGGCCGTGATGCGTGTATCTTTGGCCGCGTCGATCGGCTGGCCAGGCTCGGTGTAGTCGTCGCGTTTGCCGTTACCATTGCTGTCGAGCACGAAGGCGGTCCAACCCTGCGACGCCGCCGCGTCACCGGTCTCATCAAATCGCTTGCTGTTGAACCAGCCCGCGACTTGCCCGCTACCACTGGTCCAGATCGTGTCGTCACGATCGTAGCCGAACTGCAGGTGGTGCGACCCGAAGCAGGTATCGACAAAGCTGTATTTCAACGTCTTGGGGTCGAGAATGGCAAGTTGGCGCAGATTCTTCTCGATTGGGAACAGCTTGGCCGACGGGTGGCTGGATCCTTGCTTGCAAAAGTCGGGATTGATGGGGCCGCGGATTGCCGCCGCCAGCCAGACGCGGCCCTTCTTGTCGAACATCGCGTTGTGGTTATTCACCTTCGAGTTCCACAGCTTCTCCTCACCCCAATAGGGTGAGGGCTGCATCGGCTTCTCGATTGCGGCATGCCCGGGTCCCAGCGCTTCTGGGGTTTCCTCGTCGCGCACCGGCGCCTTGAAGACGCTGACCGTGTGCGTGTTGGGATCGAGGATCGGCAGGAGATCGGTAGCGTATTCCGGCGAGCCGAACAGCGGACCGTTGGCATTGACGGTGGGATAGCGGCGGTCCGAGGCGATGAGATCGTGGAGATAGGTCTTCGGGTCGGCCCATTCCCAGCTCGTCACCACGATATTGCGCTCGACCCCTTGCGGGCGCGGCGGCTTGCTGTGTGGCAGCTCGCCCTTGGCGATCCGATCCGTCCAATCCCCAAAATACCGGAACGGTACCCCGCCCAGATAGCCGGCGAGCGGGCTCACCATCAGTGGTGCCGCCTGTCCCGACTGCACCCGCCGCAGCCATGCTTCTTCGCCCGATTTGAACGTCCCGAGCGTGGCAGGAAGCGTGCGCGTCGATAGCTGTCCCAATTGATGACAACCCACGCAAGCCCGGTTCTTCACCACCGCCAACCATTCGCTTTGGGTGATCCGTTCGGGGATGTCGCTCGTGCCACCGAACGCGCTCGCGTCGGGAATCTTCAGCATCGAATACCAGTAGATGGCGGGATAAACGCGCGCGGCCTCCGCGTCGTCACGCGCCGGCACCGCGCTCAGGTTGAGAACCTGGCCAGGTTCGCCGTTCACCTTTGGCGCATCGGCGAGCCCATAGCCGCGCACCCAAACTTGGTATCTGGCCTTTGGCAAGTCAGGGACAACATAGCGCCCCGCATCGTCGGTCACGACAATCCTGGCGAACTTTGTCGGCAAATCATTGGTCTCGGCGATGACCCAGACGCCCGCTTCCGGACCGTTCGGTCCCCGCACGACGCCGCCAATGTCGTCGCCATCGATCACGACCTGGCCGCTGCTAGCCTGCTGTGCCTGCACGGCGGCTGCGGTGCCAAGGCCAAGCGCAAAGGCGATGGCCGAGCGGCCAAGGAAAAGGGCGCCGATACCCCTCATGTTGTGCTCCTGCGCAGCTCGCGATAGCCGAGACAGCCCACAGTCAGCCGCGGGCATCAAGCACGCCGCGCACGCCCACGGTCGCCGTCATTTCACTGTGCGTCGTCGAACGGGTCATTCCTGCCACGACGCAAGAACGGGCCAGCCGACCTCCTCTGCGTCCTCTGCGTCATTGCCGTTGGTGACCGCCCTGGCGGCGGCGGACTATTCGTAAGGCGCAGCCTATAGGAGATGCCGTCAGGCGGCCAGTGCGGGCTCTTCAGGAAAAATCGGCACCGCTCGGCCTGCGCCGGACGCGCACGGGGCCACCTTACCGTTGCCGCGACGCCGGCCGCCAGACCGCAATTCCGGCGAAGACGTCTTGGCGTGACGGACCCCGGCTCGTTGCAGCGACGGCAGCCCCCCTCTCCCGGTGGTTGGCCGCGGTGCGCCTCACTCTGGCGACTTTCGGACTTTGGCAATCGCGCTGAAGCCTCCTACAATACCGGCATGATCGACGGGGCCATGAATTTCTTCTCCTTGTTGCTGCTTGGCCTCTTCCTCGGGATGCGGCATGCAACGGATCCCGATCACATTGTCGCAATCGCGACCATCGTCAGCCGGCAGCGCACCATGCGCGGCTCCATGCTGATCGGCGCGGCCTGGGGCGTCGGGCACAGCATTACGGTGATGGTCGTCGGCGGTGCGATCATTCTGTTTGGCGTCGTCATTCCGCCCTGGCTTGGCCTTTCCATGGAATTTGCCGTTGGGCTGATGCTGGTGCTGCTGGGCATCCTCACACTGACCGGACTGGGAGGCGGCCGCGGAGGACAAGCGCACGACCACGTCCACACGCACGGGGACTACGTGCATCGCCATCGGCATGGTCATGCCCCCGAATCCCACGGCCACGCCGACGATAAGACGCCCTTGGCCGCGCTCGACCGCAGCTGGCTCGGCGGCTTGCCGCTCTACCAGTGGCTGCGCCCTTTTGCGGTCGGCCTGGTGCACGGCCTCGCCGGATCGGCCGCCATCGCCTTGCTGGTCGTGACTGTCATCCGCGACCCAATTCTCGCCGTGGCCTACCTATTTTTGTTCGGCGTCGGCACGGTCGGCGGCATGATGTTGATCACCCTGTTGCTGGTGGCGCCCTTCGCGCTCACGTCGGTAAACCTACCACGGTTCAACTGGCAGCTTGGCGTCGCATCGGGCCTCATTAGCTTCGCCTTCGGACTGTTTCTCATCTACGACATCGGCTTCGCCGAGGGGGGCCTGTTTAGCGACAATCCGATTTGGCAGCCGCACTGACGCCGGTCGGGCATTTGCCCCGGCGGGGCGCGAGGTGGCGCAGGCAGAGGGCCGGGCCGGGCGGCGACACTGCGGAGGCGATTTTCGCTCGGGGCAAAATCCACATGTTGACCGGCGCGCGATCGCGGGCGTAACGTTCCTTGACCGCCCGACAACCCGCTCGCCCGGGAGAGACCCATCCGTACGATCGGCGTCCCAGGCCCTCGGCCAATCCTGCTGACGAGCACCGTTGTGGTCCTCGCCGGCCTAGTGGTGCTTGGCTGGCGACATGAGCTGCGCTCGGGTGCGAGCCCGTCGGCGCCGCCGATTGCCTCGCAAAGATCGGAGCCGCGGGCGCTCTCCGCCGAAGAGGAGAGTTACGCGGCGGCGCTGTGGGAAATCCACCGCGAGGTGACGCCATCGGCGGTGGCCATGAGCTTCGCGGGCATCATCCATGAAACGGGCAGCCACGATAAAGGGCAACTCGAGCGGAAGATCTCGCCGGTGGCGACGTTCTTCTTAGACGCGGAAACGCGGGTTCGCGCCTTGAGTGTGCCGCCAGCCTTGTCGCACGTGCACAATCAATACGTCGAAGCAATGGTCTTCTACCGCAAAGCCAGCAATGACATGCTCGCGTACGCCAAGGACGGCGAACGTCAGCATCTGATCGACGCCCATGACATGAGCATCACCGCCTCGCAAGCGATACTGCGCGCGGGCGAGGTACTGTGGCCAGGGCAGTACAAACCACACTGACCGATCAACAGCCTGCCGGAGAACGAACTTCGCAGACCTTACGCCCCATCTGAAATCCTTGATTGAGGGAGGAAGCCAATGACGAGGCTTGGACGGAAACTGCAGCTATTTACGTCGTTCCTCGCAGCATCGGCGGTGCTTGCGGTCCTTGGCGCGGCCGTTGCGCAGGCGCAAGCGCCGATCTGTTCGGTTTGGTTGATCGAGAGCAGCCGCTTCATGAAAGTGCCGTTCGGCGCCTTCATGCCGGACCGTGCCTTCGTGCCCGGCAGCACCAATCCAAGCAACAATATTCCAACCGTCGACCTGCCGGTTAACATCGGCGTGATCAAGTGCGGCAGCGAGCTGATCTTGTACGATACCGGCTGGAAGCAGCAGGACTACCTGAAGATGACCGGGTCGGAGCATTGGGCTCCGATCGGCGAGCAGCTCAAGGTCCTGGGCTTCAATGCCGCCGACGTCACCAAGGTGGTTATCGGCCATGCCCACTGGGATCACGCCGGCCAGCTGTCCGACCTCCCCAATGCCGTGCTCTACGTCCAGAAGCAGGAGCTGGCCGCGATCGAGTGGGCCTTGAACTACCCCGAAAAGCACATCAGGGCGATCAACTCCGATCCGGGCGGCTGCAACCGGACGCCGGCGTGTGGCTACATGCCGCTGACAATGGAGGAGGTCTACGGCAAAGTGCTCAAGGGCAAGGCCGTGGTCGTCGATGGCGAGTTGCAAATCGCCCCCGGCGTGGTGATCCATCCGGCTTACCGGGCCCACACCGCGGGCTCGCAGCTACTCGAGGTACCGACCAGCATCGGCAAACTGGTGTTCGGCTCCGACGCCTTCTCGTCCTACGAGGCGATCCGCGACTGGATGGTGGCCAACGTGCAACAGACCGACTCGGTCCAGCAATTCCTCGCCTACGAGCGCTGTTACAAGATCACCGGTGGCTATGAGAACTGCATCGCCGCCCATGAGCCTTTGAGCTACACGGAAAAATACCCAATCACGAAAAACTCGTGGGTCGCCTTGAACGGTGGGCGCATGGCGGAAATCGCCTTGGCGCCCGGCGAAAAGTCGCGCAAGCCCTGAGGCGAGGAGCGCGAGATGAAATGGGGCGGCGCGGGTCTCGGACCCCCGCCGCACCCTTGTGGGATGCGGGTCCGTGAGTTGAGCGGTTTTGCGCATCGGATCCTGTTCCAAGTCTTATTGCTGACATTGGCGGCCGTCGGCGCTCAGGCGCATGATCCGAGCGCCTACGGTGGCGTGTTTCGATCGCGCAATCTTGGCGGCACCTGGCTCAGCGCCGATACTGGCCTGTTCCTCAATGCGGCCCTGGTTGTGGCCATCAATCCGAAAAACCAAGCTCACCTGCTCGCCGGCACCGATCTCGGCGTGCTCGCCTCGCGCAACGGCGGCCTCACTTGGGCGCCGGAAGCCCGCGATCTCATGTTCGGCGCCGTGTTCGCCATCACATTTCTCAACGACGGCGACGGCGCGATCTGCGCCGCGCAAAGCGGGGTGTTCCGGCTATATGGTGGTCGTTGGGCGACGGCGGATGTGCCGGAAGCCGCCGTGCCGGCCAGAGCCATCATGCCAGGTGCGTCAGCCAATCGCGTCTACCTGCTCGGCCGCCAGCATCTGTTTATCAGCAGGGACGGCGGAGAAACCTTCGTGACCGCGCCGGCCGCCTCGCAAACGAGCGCCATCAGCGCGCTCACCATCGCCCGCTCCGAGCCCGAAGTCCTCCTCGCCGTGATCGACGGCCAGGTCATGGCGAGCGAGGATGGCGGCCGGCAGTGGCGCACCCGCGGACTGGGGCGCCAGGGCGATCCGGTAGATCAGGTTGCGGCCGATCCCAATGTACCGCAGCGCGTGTGGGCCGCACAGGCGGGGCGAATCTACGTGAGTGACGATCTGGGCGCGGCCTGGCGCACGGTCGGAGGCCCCCTGCCCGAACCCGCCACCAGCGTGCGCGGAATCGCCGCCAATGCCGAGGCGACCGTCCTGCTCGTCAGCAGCAACCGCGGTCTTTACCGCAGCGAGAACGCCGGCGAGACCTGGATGCCCAAGGAGGACAATCTTCCGATCCATCTCGAGGCCGGTCCGTTGGCACGCGATCCGGGGGATGCTGGCCTCATCTACGCCGTATTTTCGCTCATGCCCTATGCGGAGGTCTGGCGTCTTGCCAGCGAAGGCGGCAACCTCTTGCGACGCCTTGACCCCATCAGCCTCGCTGGTGGCGTCGCCTTCTGGCTGCTGATTTTGCTGGCCGGCGGCTGGCTGGCACAACGCTTGGGGCGCCGGCGCGGTGCCACAACGGATGATCGCACGTGACGGATGCCACAGCGCCCCCGCCTGCACGCCGGCGCCGGCGGGCCAGCATTGCCGCCATCGGCCTCGCCCTGTTGGCCGGTATCGGCGTCTACGCGCTGCGAACCGCGGCGCCGACGGCACGATTTGTCGAATACCCGCTGCCCAATCCGCAGGATGCGCCGGTCGCGATCGCCGCCGCCGCCGATGGCACCATCTGGTTTACGATTGACCGCGCCGATGCCATTGGCCGATTGCGCGGCGGACGCATGGAGCAACTGCCGATACCGGGCCGCAACTTCGAGCCCCTCGGCCTGGCGATCGCCGCCGACGGCAGCGCCTGGTACACGGACAGCGCAGCCGGCGCAGTCGTGCGCATCGCAACCTCGGGTGAGGCCTCAAAGTTTCCGCTCGAGGGCGCGATCACGCGATTGGGGCGGCTGGCCATGGCCCCGGATGGCTCGGCCTGGTTTGCCGATGCCACCGGATACGGCATCACCCAGCTGCAGAATGGAGCCTTCACGCGCCACGAAAGTGCCACGGCCGACGACGGACCCTACGGCGTGGCGGTGAGCGCGGACGGAATCGTGTGGGCGAGCCTGCAGCGAAGCAGCAAGCTGATGCGCATCGCCCCGGGCGCGGCGACGGCGACGATCGAGCTACCACGGCGCGGTGCGAACCCGACCGATGTGGCCGTGGGCACCGACGGCTCGGTTTGGTTCCTACAATTCCGCGCCAATCGACTGGGGCAGTTGAAGGAGGGCAAGTTTTTCGAGTTTGAGGTCGACGGACAAAACGTCGGCCTCAGTGGATTGGCGGTTGCAGCCGACGGGGCAGTTTGGTTCGGCATGGTGCGCAGCTCGAGCCTTGGACGCCTGCGCGACGGCAAGGTTGCCACCTTCAAACTCCCCCGCGACAAGGCCCGTCCCTACAGCGTCGCCGTCGATCCGGATGGCAACGTCTGGTATGCCGACATCAGCGGCTACGTCGGGATGTTACCGGCAGGCGATGCGCGGGCTCCCTAAGGTGCACACGCCGGCCTAGCCCGGTAGCAGCGCGATATCGTAGGCGGCCCTAAGGGTCAAAACGACCCCCATGCCGAGGATGAGCAGAGTCGTCAGGATCTGTACACGCACCATCCAGATACTGTCGAGCCATTGCATAATCCGTTGACCGATTTTGGCCGCAATGATGCCGACCACAACCAGCGTCGCAGCGAAGCCGAGGCTGAACACGAGTACGGTGGTCAGACCGAGCAACACCTTGCCACTCGCAAGCGCCGCCAACAGCAGGGCCAGCGCGGCCGGATCGGGCAGCAGCCCCCCGGCGATGCCAAGCGCCAACAGGACGGACAGTTTGGGGCGGTCTGCGGTCACGAGATCCAGCCGATGCGCATGGGCGGTTCCCCAACCGTGGCTGTGCCAAGTCTGCATCCCGGCAGCTGCGTGGTCGTGCGCGTGCGGATGCGTCCCTGATTCTGCGTGGGCGTGATCATGCTCGTCGCCGCCGGCAGCACCGGGCTCGCCCATGGCAACGGCTAGGAGGTCGCGTTGTGTGAACAGCATCCACAGTCCCAGCGCGACGACCAAAATCCCCACACCCAATGCCAGATAGGCCTCGATGCGCTGCGGGCGCAACCAGCCGAAGCCGAGTGAGGCGAGCACACCCACCAAGAGGATGCCGCTGGTGTGCGAAAGCGTGACAAACACGCCGAGGATGAGCGCATCGATCGGCTTGCCGCGGGCGCCGACGATATAGGCCGCGGCAATCGTCTTGCCATGGCCCGGCGTCGCCGCGTGCGCAGCACCGGCCCAAAAGCTGGAAATTACGAAAAACAGGATCTCGCGCATGGGCCTCCCGGTCGATCGCAACGGCGTGCGCCCAATAGCCAAAAAGCCTTTTCGTTAGGGCTCGCCGACCAACGCTGCACAAATTGGCCGGGCCAGGCAAGACCCGGCTCCCTCACTGCGCTCGGACCTCAAGGCTCTCCCGAGGCCCCGCCGACCTTTGCCGACCATGCAAGTTCACCGCGGCGCAGCACCCGCTCGGGCTGGCGGGGCGCACAGGCGGCCGCTGCCGTTGCGATTGCGCCCGGCTTTGCTCAGCCATTTCAAGCCGCCGCGAAGCGATGCTGCGCGGCTGTCTCAAGCGCTGACCACCAGCGCCCCGCCCGGTCCGGGCGCCGCAGCCGCAGTTGTCACGGCCATGTGAGCGTCACGGGGCGAGAAAGGATGCTAGTGTCCCGTCCGCCTGGAGCTCGTGGCCTTTCACCGGAGAACGCATCGCCGTGCCCTGCAAATCTTGCTCGATCCTTCTGCTCCTTGGCCTCGTCCTGGGCGCCACCGCTACGGCAGTGCCGGCGGGCCCCATGGCCGGCGCGCGGATGGCGAACGAAGCCGCCAATCAACCTGATGCGCGCCTTGAAAGGGTGGCGGCTCGGCGGTGCTGGTGGCAGCAGGGTCGACGCCATTGCCGTGGCCGCGCTGCCGCCCGTCAGACGAGCGATTATTATGTGCGCGACGCCGATCAGCTGCCCTATGGCACGTCGCGCTGGTGGGAGGAGATGTTGCGCGAGAACCGTGCCGGCAACCCCGGTGGAGGAGGCAAGAACTAATCGCGCGGATCGGTCGGCGGCCAGGACGCCCTTCACAGCACCGCCGCGGCAATGACGCGTAGGGCTTCCGAGCTGGCACCCCCCAGTAACATGGTACCAATCCGGTGCTCCTTGGCGCCGTCCTGCCACGCCAGCAGCCGCTCCCTGATGCGGTCTGGCGGACCAACCAACGCCGTCTCGTCGATCAGGCTGTCGGGCACCGCCGCGGCCGCTTCCTGCCGGCGACCGGCGAGGAAAGCCTCCTGGATCTTGCTAGCAGCGTCCTCGTATCCCATCCGCTTGACGAGGTCGTTATAGAAATTCTTGCTGCGCGCGCCCATGCCGCCGATGTAGAGCGCCATTTCCGGTCTGATCTTGTCGCGGCAGGCTGCAAGGTCGCTGCCCATAGCCACGCGCACGAACGGCGAAATGTCAAAATCGGCGAGCGAGGTGCCGCGACCGGCGGCGGCCATACCAGCGAGCACGTGCTCACCGACAAGGCTCGTGCGCTCCGGGCTCATGAAAATCGGCTGTACGCCGTCGGCGACCTCGCCGGCCGTCTTAAGACCTGCCGGAGAAATGGCCGCTGTGTAGATCTTCAAGTTCGGGTTGGGATGCAGGATGCTCCTCAGCGGTTTGCCCAAGCCCGTCGCCGCCGCTCCGGCGTAGGGGATCTGGTAGTGCTCGCCGTCATGCTGCAGCGGGGCTTCACGCGCGAACACCTTGCGCACTACGGCCACGTATTCGCGCGTGCGCGTCAGCGGCTTGCCATAGGGCATGCCATGCCATCCCTCGATCACCTGTGGCCCAGAAGGGCCGATCCCGAGCAGAAAGCGGTTCTGGGACATGGCCTGCAGCGTTGCGGCCGTCATGGCGGCGCAGGTCGGCGTCCGCGCCGACATCTGCATGATCCCGGTACCGGCCTTAATCTTCGTGGTGCGCGCGAGTACCCAGGTAATCGGCGTCACCGCGTCGCTCCCGTAGGACTCACCGGCCCACACCGAATCGTAGCCGAGGCGCTCGGCCTCGAGCACTTGATCCATGCTGGGACCGCCGGCCTCGCCGGCATAGCGCAGCAATATTCCAAGTTTCATGCGCCTACTCCTCCAGCCATCGCAAACGATCTCAACAGCCTATTTCTGCCGCTGCGCCCGTTTGAGCGCCGCGGCAAAGGCGCTCTCCTCCGGCGCCCGCGCCGAGGTCGACGCGGAGCCCTTGGCCTTCGTCGCGGCGGCATTGGCCGGACTTGGCGATGGCTCGATGACGCCAGATTTCATTGTCAGCCCAATGCGCTTGCGCGCGACATCGACGCTTCTCACGCGCACCTTGACGACATCGCCGGCCTTCACGACCTCGCGCGGATCTTTCACAAAGCGGTCCGAAAGTTCGGAGATGTGCACCAATCCGTCTTGGTGCACGCCCACATCCACGAACGCACCAAAGGCAGTAACGTTGGTGACGACGCCCTCGAGCCGCATGCCCGGTTTGAGATCCGAAATCTTCTCGACACCCTCGGTAAAGGTCGCGGTTTTAAACTCCGGGCGCGGATCGCGCCCCGGCTTTTCCAGCTCCTTCAGCACGTCGCTGACGGTTGGGATCCCGAAATCGGCGTCGGCGAACGCGGCAGGCTTGAGCGATTTCAAAAATACACCGTCACCGATCAGGGAGTTGAGCCCGCGCTTGGTCGCCGCGGCGATCCTTTCCACCAGCGGATAAGCCTCCGGGTGTACCGCCGAGGCATCCAACGGGTTCTTACCGTTCATGATGCGTAGAAAGCCGGCGGCCTGTTCAAAGGCTTTGGGCCCAAGCCGCGACACCTTCCTGAGGGAGGTTCGCGTTTTAAAGGCACCATGTTCGTCGCGGAAAGCGACAATGTTCACGGCCAGGGTCTGATTGAGACCCGATACGCGCGCCAGCAATGGCACCGACGCCGTGTTGACGTCGACGCCGACCGAGTTGACGCAATCCTCAACCACGGCGTCGAGCGAACGGGCGAGCAGCGTTTGATCGACGTCGTGCTGGTATTGGCCAACGCCGATTGCTCTGGGCTCGATCTTGACCAATTCCGCCAAAGGGTCCTGCAGGCGCCGGGCGATCGACACGGCACCGCGAAGGCTGACATCGAGATCAGAAAATTCCTTGGCCGCAAGCTCCGAGGCCGAATACACCGAAGCGCCCGCTTCGGACACCATCACCTTGCTCGGCTTTGAATTGGGCAATTTGGCAATCAACTCGGTCGCGAGTTTGTCCGTCTCGCGGCTCGCCGTGCCGTTGCCGACGCTGAGGAGCTGCACCTTGTGCTGCACGCACAGCGCCGCCAGCGCGGCCAGCGCGCCGCGCCAGTCGTTCTTCGGCTCGTGTGGATAAACCGTGTCGGTCGCAACCAGCCTGCCCGTGGCATCCACGACCGCGACCTTTACCCCGGTGCGAAATCCGGGGTCGAGCCCCATGGTGACGCGCGCCCCGGCCGGTGCCGCGAGCAACAGGTCCTTAAGATTCTTAGCGAAGACTTGGATAGCCTCCCCGTCCGCGCGCTCCTTGAGCCGGCCCATGAGATCGTTTTGCAGGGAAGCCGCGAGCCGGGACCGCCACGCCAGACGCACGGTCTCGAGCAACCAGGCGTCGGCGGGCCTGCCCCGGTCGGCGATGCCGAACGCCAGTCGGATCCTGCCTTCGGCTGGATGCATCTCATTGGCATCGTGGGGCATGTCGAGATGCAAAGTCAGGATGTCTTCGCGAAAGCCGCGCAGCAGAGCCAGGGCACGGTGCGATGGCAGGTCCTTGATCTTCTGGTTGAAAGCGAAATAGTCAGAAAACTTGGCGCCTTCCACATCCTTGCCCTTCGCCACCTTTGCCGCGAGCACACCTTGCTGCCACTGCCATTCGCGCAGATCGCCCACAAGTTTTGCGGTCTCCCCGATGCGCTCGAGCAGAATTTGGCGCGCGCCGTCGAGCGCAGCCCTCGCATCCGCCACGCCCTTGGCGGCAGCAACGAAGTCGCCCGCCTCGGCCATGGGATCAAGGGCCGGATTGTGCAGCAGCCGATCGGCAAGAGGCTCAAGCCCGGCCGCGCGCGCGATCTGCGCCTTGCTGCGCCGCTTGGGCTTGTAGGGCGCATAGAGGTCCTCGAGCTCGACTTTCGCCTCGGCGGCGTTGATCAGCCGCGCCAGCTCCGGCGTCAGCTTGCCTTGCTCCTCGATCGACCTCAACACCGTGAGGCGCCGATCCTCCAACTCGTTGAGATAGCCGAGCCGCGATTCAAGCGCACGCAACTGGGTATCGTCGAGGCCGCCGGTCTTCTCTTTGCGATAGCGTGCGATGAAGGGCACCGTGGCCCCGTCGCCCAGCAATGCCGCGGCGGCAACGACCTGGCCCACGGCAACACCAAGTTCGGCGGCGATTTTCTGGTTGATTCTCTCCATGGCGCTCCTTTGCCTTTCGCCTGTCGCCAAGCCTGACCTCCGCCGTCAGCGCTCGGAACGGTCGCTGCCTGACCCTGCTTGGCCGGCCTCAAAGTTTGGCACGCGATCGAACCAAGGTTGCGCCGTCTCGAGCTGGGCGGCGAGTTGCAGCAACGTGCTCTCTTCGCCGTAGCGACCGGCAAAATGCACGCCCACCGGCAAACCATCCCCCGTCCAGTGAAGCGGCACGCTCATCGCCGGCGTTCCAGTGGCGTTGTGAACCGGCGTAACACCCAGGTACTCGGTGACCCGTTCGGTGAATGCCGCCACGTCACCGTTCATGTCGAAATGGCCGAGGCGCGGCGGCGGCGCGGCCACCACCGTCGATAGAATCACATCATAGGTGGTGAGAAATGCCGCCATCTTTCGCCCCGCCGTGTGTATCGCCGCGATCGCCTCGGCATACTCGACACCCGTGACCTTGGCCCCACGCCTGTAGACGGCCCAGGTCGCAGCCTCAACATCGTCTGGGTTTGGCTCACGCTGAAGCACTTTCCAACGCCAGCCGAGGGCACGCGCGGTGTTGGCGGCGGCGATCGTCGAAGTCTGTTGTCGCAGCGCCACCAGGTCGATTGAGGGATCGGCCTCCTCGACGACATGGCCCAGGTTCTGGCACAGTTTGGCGGCGCCGTCGATGGCGCGCAGGCACTCGGCATGGGGTTTAACGCGGCGATGGTCCGTGCGCATCAACGCAATTTTTAGTCGGCGCGGCGGCCGGTCGATTGCTTCCACAAATGTGCCGGCGGGCGACGGCGCCGTGTAAGGGTCACCTGGCTCGTAGCCGGCCGTGCAATCCAGCATCAGGGCGCAATCGCGGACGCTGCGGCTCAGCACGTGGCCGACCGACATGCCACCCCAACCTTCGCCCGCATCCGGCGCCAACGAGACGCGGCCGCGTGAGGGCTTGAGCCCAAACAGGCCGCACTGGGCGGCCGGGATGCGGATCGAGCCACCGCCGTCGGTCGCGTGGGCCACCGGCAGGATACCAGCGCTCACCGCGGCCGCCGCGCCACCCGAGGAGCCACCCGCCGAGTGCGCGAGATTCCAAGGGTTTTTGCAAGCACCGTAAAGACGCGGTTCGGTATTGGGGCTCAAGCCAAATTCGGGGCTTGAGCTGCGGCCCATGAACACGAGACCCGCTTGTTTGCAGCGCCTCACGTAGGCACTGTCGTGGTCGGCGACAAAGCCAGCATAGATCCGGCTGCCGTAAGTCGCTGGTTCGCCGGTTTCGAAAAAACCCAGATCCTTGATGAGATAGGGCACACCCGTGAGCGGCCCCTTCGGCAACCCGGCCGCGACCGCCCGGTGCGCCTGCGCGTACTGCTGGTGAACGATGGCATTGATGGCCGGATTGACTTGCTCGGCCCGGGCAATCGCCACTTCGAGCACCGCTTTGGCGCTGAGTTCACCTTTGGCGATAAGCCGCGCAAGCGCGGTTGCATCCTGCTTGCGGTATTCGTCAAATCGCATGGCTTAGCCTCCCTCGCGCTCCATTCCTTCGCCGCCAGCGTGCAACCTGTCGAGAGGTTCGGCAAGACGCCTAACAGGCCGTCAGGCCGATGGCGACAGGCGTTGCTCGCGCTCGTCAGCCGCGTGAACGGCGGGATCGCGATCTTTCGCCTCCCCCAAGCCGCCGCCGCCCGGCGTCATGACCACCAGCCGCTCGCCAGCGTCTACCAGCTGCGTGCCTTTACCATTCAGTTTACGCCCCCCTTTGATCGCGACGGCGCCGGGGGCGCCGGGCTTGCCCCCGGCGCGGCCGCGCGGCGGAAAATCGATACGATCGAAGGCCGCCAGCAGCTCGAATGGCTGACCGATACCGCTTTCGATTTCGATGATCTGGCCGAGACCTCCCCGCGTGCGCCCGGCCCCTCCCGAACCTGGCCGCAGCTCCTTCTTCCAGAAAATCAACGGCGTGATGGCTTCGGCGATCTCGATGGGCGTGCCCTTGACGCCGGAGGGGTAAGCCGTGGCCGATAGGCCGTCCGCCCGCGGCCGCGCTCCCGTTCCGCCGTTGGAGGTGATCGCCATGCTGAATGCATAGTTACCACCGCGCCGACCCGGCAGGGGCCCGCGTACGATCAAGTTCCACAGACACGACGTGCCCTCGGCCGGTACGCGATCGGGAATGGCCTGGGCCAGACAGCCGAACACGACGTCGGGTAGCATCTGGCCGATTACGTGCCGGATACACACGGCAGCAGGTTTGGCGGCGTTGAGGATCGTCCCCGGCGGTGCCGATACGGTCAGGGGCGACAGCGATCCGGCATTGTTCGGGATTTTGCTGGCGACGATGCAGCCAAGCCCGAACACGGTGTAGGCCGTGGTGTAGGCGAGCGGGACATTGATGCCCCGGCGCGCCTGCGCATCGGTGCCGGCATAATCGACGTGAATACCCTCAGGCTTGATCGTGGTCGTGGCGCGCAACGTGATCGGACCGTCGAAGCCGTCGGTGGTCATACTGTTGGACCAGCTACCCTTCGGCAGGCCCGCGATTTCCGCCAACACGGCTTGACGGCTTTTGGCGCAAATGTGCTCGGCCAACAGGTCGAGCGTTTCAAGCTCGAACTCCTCCATCATTTCAACCAGGCGCGTGCAGCCCACGTCGTTGCACGCGGCCAGCGAGTAGACATCACCCACCGTGTCGATCGGTTGGCGCGTATTGGCACGCACCATCGCCATCAGGGTGTCGTTGATCCTGCCTTCGTCGAGGAGCTTGAGGAAGGGAATGTAGAGCCCTTCCATGAACACGTCGGTGCCGTCCGGTCCGAAGCCAATGCCGCCGATATCCATCAGATGCGAGGTGCAGCAGAAAAGGCCAACCAACCGCCCGCGATAGAAGCATGGCGTCGTGATGACGAAGTCGTTGAGATGGCCGGTGCCCAGCCAAGGATCGTTGGTAATATAGGCATCGCCCGGCCTCATGTTCTGCAGGCCGAAATGAGCAATGAAATGCTTGACCGATTCCGCCATTGAATTGACGTGACCAGGCGTGCCGGTGACGGCCTGTGCCAGCATGCGGCCGCGCGCGTCGAAAAGGCCGGCCGATAGGTCGCCAGCCTCGCGTACGATGGAAGAAAAGGCGGTACGCAGCAGGGTTTGCGCCTGCTCCTCGACCACCGCGACCAGACGGTTCCACATGATCTGCAAGTCGATGTCGTTCGGTTGCTTGCGCATGGACAGGCTCCTTAGTCCAGCTTCGGCCGCGCCGACAGGATCAGAGCTTCACCGGCGTCGACGACGACATCGAAGCTGGGCGAAACATAAGTCGACGTCCCCTCCTCGACGATCAACGCTGGTCCCTCGAGGTGGGTACCCGGCAACAGCGCTTTGCGATCGAACACCGCCACAACCTGTCTTCGACCCAATCGCGCGTCGAAAATCGAGCGCTCGCCCGCCGGCGGCGGCGCCGCTCGGGGTGGCGCGGAGGCGAGGCGCGCCGGCGCTTCGCTCTCGGTGCTGGCGAGCACCATCCAGCTCATGATTTCGATTTCCGCATCAGGGATGTGACGCGCAAATAGGCGGCCATACTCGCGCTCGAACGCCTGCCGAAACGTCACAACGTCGGCCGGCAGCAGGCGGCGATCGGGCAGGGCAACCATGATCTCGTGGCCCTGCCCCGCGTAGCGCATGAAGGCCGAGCGCCGCAGCCCAATCGGCCGCTCGCCCGCGGCGGCGCGGCAATGCGCGCTCGCATCCTGCACCAAGCCCTCGACGATGGCGTCGGCAGCGTCCGCGTCGAATTCGGACAGCAGCATGTGGCGTGAGCGCACCAGCTCGTAGGCCGCCGGCGCCGCAAGAAAGCCGAGCGCTGAACCAACCCCGGCATCCGGCGGCACGATAATGCGGCTGATGCCAAGTTTCTCCGCAATCCGGCTCGCATGCAGGGGGGCGGCGCCGCCGAAGGCCACCAGCGTGCGTTCGCCGATGGCGACGCCGCGCTCGATCGCATGTACGCGCGCGGCATTCGCCATGTTCTCATCGACGATTTCGCTGACGCCCACCGCGGCCTGTTCGCTGGTCTTGCCAGCAAGCTTGTTGCCTACGCCGTTGAGCAGGGCGGCCTCCGCCCGACCGGCGTCGATCTCGATCTTGCCGCCGGCGAAGCGTACCGGATCGATCTTACCGATGGCGAGATCGGCGTCGGTGACCGTCGCCTCGCTACCACCACGGCCGTAGCAAGCAGGCCCTGGCTCGGCACCCGCGCTGTCGGGGCCGACCAGAATCCGCTGCAGGGTGTCCACGCGCGCAATCGAACCCCCACCGGCACCGATCTCGACCATTTCAATGACGGGGATGCGCACAGGCATGCCGCTGCCCTTCTTGAAGCGCGATTGGCGATCGAGCTCAAAGGTTCGCGCCTTAAGCGGTTCGCCATCATCGATGAGGCAGATTTTGGCGGTCGTGCCGCCCATATCGAAAGACACAATGCGGTGCTCGCCGCGCTCGAGCGCCAGCTGTCCGGCCAGAATCGCGCCACCGGCGGGGCCCGATTCGACGAGGCGCACCGGAAAGCGAGCGGCCGTCTCCAGGCTGGCGAGGTTGCCGCCCGAAGTCATCAAATGAATCGGATGGACATAGCCGAGCTCGGCCATCGTCTCCTTGAGGCGGCGAAGATAGCCAGACATCAAGGGCTGCACGTAGGCATTGGCGATTGCCGTCGAGCTGCGTTCGTATTCGCGCGCTTCGGGGCAGGCTTGTGATGACAGCGTCACCGCCAGGCGAGGGGTGATTTCGGCCAAAATTTCGCCGACCCGCAGCTCGTGGGCGGGATTGGCGTAGGCGTGGATGAAGGCCACGGCCACCGCGTCGATGCCGAGCTCGCCCAAGTGCCCGGCAACCGCGCGCACGGCCTGCTCATCGAGGGGCAGCCGAACGCGGCCGCGCACATCGATGCGCTCCGGAATCGTGAAGCGCAGTTCACGCGGCACCAGTGGCACCGGCTTCACGATATTGATGTCATACTGATCGAACCGGCCCTCGTCCGCGATCTCGATGACGTCGCGGAATCCCTCCGTCGTCAGCAATGCGGTCTTGGCACCCTTGCGCTCTATGATGGCGTTGGTCGCGAGCGTCGTGCCGTGAACGAACACGGCGATATCGCTGAAGGCGAGCCCAGCACTCGCCAAGATGTCGCGCACGCCCGCAATGACGGCCTGCTCGGGGGCACGCGGCGTGGTCAGCAGCTTGCTGACCAGGCGCCGCTTGCCGATAAGCAGGACGATATCCGTGAAAGTGCCGCCGATATCGACGGCCAGCCGAGCAGCCACTGAGGTCTGACGCATAGTGATTTCCGCTCACGATCGGCGTGCATCAGAGCGCAAGCGGGCAACCCTCGCAAGGGGCGGCAACGTCTTGACGCTTGCCCGCCATCTTTCTCGCTAACGCCGGCAATAGTCGCATTCGTCGCGCTCAATCGGCCGTCCAGCCCCCGTCGACCACAAGTGCCGAACCGGTCATTAGCGCGGAGGCGTCGGAGGCCAAGAAGAGAATGGCGCCCATCAGATCGTCGACCGTGCCCAGCCGTCCGAGCTTGATCTTGGAGACGACCTCGTCGCGAAACGCGCTGTTTTGAAAGAACGGGCGCGTCAAAGGTGTGTCGAGAAAGGTCGGTCCGAGCGAGTTGACGCGGATGTTGTGTGGGGCAAGTTCGACGGCCATGGCCTTAGTGAACCCCTCCATGGCGTGCTTGGAGGCGCAGTATACGGTACGGTTGGCGGCTCCGACGTGACCCATCTGCGATGACACGTTGATGATCGAGCCGGGTTGTGCCGTCTCGATCAAGCGACGCACCACGGCTTGCGCGACAAAGTAGGCCGCCCGCACGTTAAGCGCCATGATGGCATCGAAGTCGTCGATCGTCACGTCAACCAGGGGCTTGGGACGATTGGTGCCCGCATTGTTGAGCAGAATGCCAAAGGGCGCCGTTGCCGCCATCGCCCGCTGCATGGCGGCAAGATCGGTGACATCGAGAAGCAGCGCATCGGCGGCCTGGCCGCGCGCGCGGATTGCCGCCGCCGCCGCCTCAATCTCCGATTGCGTGCGCGCGGCGAGGGTAACGTGCGCCCCCGCCTCGGCCAGCACGAAGGCAGCGGCTAAGCCGATGCCCCGGCCGGCACCCGTCACGAGCGCGCGCTTGCCGTCGAGGCGAAAGGAAGGACGCGCCGGCACCTGCATAGCTTACTCCGCCGCCGCCGCGTAGGGCACGTTCCTGCCGCCATAGCGGCGGACACGCACATTGGCCTGTTCCGCATGGCCAAAGAAACCTTCGAGCACGCACAGGCGCGAACACACCTCGCCGACCTCGGCGGAGGCCTGATCGGTCAACACCTTCTGATAGGTGCAGGTCTTGAGGAATTTGCCGACCCACAGCCCGCCGGTATAGCGAGCGGCTCTGCGCGTGGGTAGTGTATGGTTGGTGCCGATCACCTTGTCGCCGTAGGCGACGTTGGTGCGCGGACCCAGGAACAGTGCGCCGTAGTTCTGCATGTTCTGCAGAAAGTAGTCGGGATCCCGCGTCATGACCTGCACGTGCTCGGAGGCGATGCGGTCGGCCTCGCCCAGCATCTGCGCCAAGTCATCGCAGACGATCACCTCACCCATGTCGGCCCAGGCCCGAGATGCGGCATCGGCGGTGGGGAGGATCTTGAGCAGCCGTTCGATCTCAGTCATGGTGGCACGCGCCAACGTTTCCGAGTTGGTGAGTAGCACCGCGGGCGAGGTGGGCCCGTGCTCGGCCTGACCCAACAGATCAGTGGCGCAGATTTCGGCATCGACGCTCTCATCGGCGATAATCAGCGTCTCGGTCGGGCCAGCGAGCAGATCGATACCGACGCGGCCGAACAGTTGTCGCTTGGCCTCCGCGACATAGGCATTGCCCGGGCCGACGATCATGTCGACAGGGGCAATGGCGTCGCAACCCAACGCCATCGCGGCAACCGCCTGCACGCCGCCCAAGACGTAGATCTCGTCGGCACCGCCGAAATGCATGGCCGCGACGATCGCGCCATTTGGCCCGCCCCTGTGCGGCGGGGCACAGGCGACGATGCGTTTCACCCCGGCCACGCGGGCCGTGACAATCGACATATGTGCAGAGGCGACCATCGGATAACGCCCGCCGGGAACGTAGCACCCGATCGAACTCACAGGGATGTGTTTGTGGCCGAGGATGACGCCGGGCAAGGTCTCAACCTCGAGATCCTGCAAGGTGGCGCGCTGCTTTTCGGCAAAGTTGCGCACCTGCGCCTGGGCGAATTTGATATCGTCGAGATCTCGCCGGGGCACCGCAGCTATGGCGCCCTCGATCTCGGCTGGGCTCAATTTGAAGGCTGGGGGTGACCAGCCATCGAACGTCTTGGAAAACTCGCGCACGGCCACGTCGCGGCGGGCTTCTACATCGGCAAGGATGGCTTCGACGCTCGCGCGCACCTGGGCGTCGGCCGCCTTTACGCTTCCTGCATCCATCCCGCGCTTCAGGTAGCGAACCATGACGCCCTCCTTGTCGGTTCATCGTCACCCCCGGGCAGCCCATCTGGCGCGTCCAGCATCGAGGCGCGACCGGGGTAACGGCTCTAAGGGCAGATGCCTAGCGCCATTTGCGGCACTTTGCACGACCTGTGTCGGTCGGGAACCTCTCCTAGCCGCAAGTGGGTGGCATGCGCGTGCGCCAAACTCGCGGAGCGGCACGCAACACCATCCTGTCAACGGCCAAAGGCGGCGCGGATCGGGTGACGCCCACGCGACCGGCGGCACCCCCATGAAGGGCCTGTGGTCGCCACCAGATTGCGATAAGATATCGGTTTTTCGAGAGCGAGCAACGTCGTGAACGACAACAGGGCCGACACGCCGGACACGGGCGGCGCCCTTGCGCAGCTGGAACGGGCGGAACTTCGCTACGTTCTGGAGCGGCTGTCGTTCGTGTTGTCTGCCACCGGGCTCGGGGTGTGGGAGCGCGATCTGGCGACCAATCGGGTCACGTGGTCGGAGACGATGTATCGCCTTTATGGGCGTACCTCCGAGCACTTTACCGGGTCGCCCGATCAGGTCTTGAGCTTTGTCCACCCCGAAGACCGCGCGCGGTTTCGCAGCGCCTATCAAGCCGCCATAGGCGGCGCAACCGATTCGTTCGAGCAGGAATATAGGATCGTGCGCTCGGACGGCGAAGTGAGATGGGTGCAGCGCCGCGGCCAGGTACGACGGGGCGCGGATGGCGTCGCTCGCTCGGTCCTCGGCGTGGCCATGGACATCACCGAGCGCAAGCTAGCGGAGGCCCTGAACGCGCGCTTGGCCGCCAGCGTGGCTGCAGCCGACGACGCGATTTTCAGCCTTTCGCCGGACGGAACGATCTTGTCCTGGAACCCGGCGGGCACGCGCATGTTTGGCTACGCCGCCAAAGAAATCATCGGTCAATCGGTGCGCATCCTGTACCCGGCGGGGGCGGACGCGGAATTCCAAGCGCGCTATGCACAAGTACGCCGCGGCGAGCATGTCCGAACCGAGGCCAGACGCATCCGCAAGGATGGTACATCGCTCAATGCCTCGATCACGCTTGCGCCGATCCTAAGCAGCGACGGCCGGGTCGCCGGCGTGTCGGCCGTGGTTCGCGATATCAGCGAGCGTAAACGCACGGAAGAGAAGCTGGTGGAAACCCTGGCGTTGCTGCTGCAAACCAGCAATCAGCGCAAACTCGCCCTCGTAGCCGGTCGCATGGCAACGTTCGAACTCGACCTCGAACGTGGGTCAATCACCTGTTCGGAAGAGATTTATGACCAGCTTGGCATCGGTCGCGACACGCCCATCCTCCACCTGCGAGATCTTGAGCCCTACGTTGATCCCGACGATCGCACGCGCCTGCGCCAACGCTGGAGCAAGCCAGAGGCAGAGGGCGCCATTTACGAGGATGAATTCAGGATAGTTCGTCCGAATGGCGACAAGCGTTGGCTATTGCTGCGCGCGCAAGCCTTCAACGACAGACATAGGCCATCGCACGTCCATGGCGTCAGCATGGATATCACCGAGCGCAAGGAGCACGAGGCCCACATCCGCTTTCTAATGTCGGAAATCTCCCACCGCTCGAAGAACCTGCTAGCGGTTGTGCAGGCCATCGCCGCGCAGACGGCTCGGGCCAGCAGCTCGTCAGCCGACTTCGCCGCGGATTTCAGTGCGCGCCTGAAGAGCCTGGCCTCCTCGGTCGATTTGTTGGTGCAGCAGGAGTGGCGCGGCGTATCGATGAAAGAGCTGGTGCATTCCCAACTTGGACACTACGGCGACACCAGCAACCGCGTCGAAATCAGGGGACCCAACGTCTTGCTGACCCCATTGTCTGCGCAGTACCTCGGCATGGCCCTGCATGAATTGTCGACGAATGCCGTCAAGTATGGTGCCTTGTCGGGTGCCGAAGGCCGAATCATGATTGCCTGGCAGTTGCGCAAGGTTCGTGACAAACGGCATTTCCAGATGACCTGGGTTGAACGGGGCGGCCCACCAGCGGCGCCACCCCAACACAAGGGCTTTGGCCACCTCGTCATCGAACGCATGGTGGCGGAGGCTTTGCAGGGCAAGGTGAAGCTGCAATTTGCTCCGGCGGGCCTATCCTGGGCCCTCGATGCGGACGCGGCCTCCATGCTGAGGGCCCTCTGAGCCGCTGCAGGGCGGCCGCGGCCGCCACTGGGCTTTTTTGGGGGCCTCTCCCCCGCTTCGCCCTGGTCGGGCGCCATCATGTCTCAAGGCTGCCATCAAGGCTGCGCCTTGAAAACACCGCGCGAAACGTTGATCATGCTGGGCCTGCAGACAGGGAGGCGCCATTGAGCGAAGTCGAACCCATACAGTTTAGCCCGCGCGCCAGTGCGGGCCTCGCAAGCAAGCCCACCTCTCTGCAGACCCCGCAGTCGTTACTCACGACCTTCGATCGCCGCGAACTCAACGAAATTCTGGCGCTTTACGGGCGCAAGGTCGCAGCCGGCGAGTGGCGCGATTACGCCATCGACTTCGATCGCGACAAGGCGGTGTTTTCGGTGTTTCGCCGAGCCAGCGAAATACCGCTCTATCGCATCGAGAAGCAGCCGCGGCTGGCGCGCCGGCAGGGTGCCTATAGCATCGTCACCGCGACCGGATTGGTGCTCAAACGCGGACATGAGTTGCAACGCGTGTTGGGTGCCTTGGAAAAGACCGTGCGGCTGGCAAGTTATTGACGGGCCAAGGCTGGCCGCAAGCCCGAGGGGCTTGCGCGTCGTCGGGGGCACGGGGGTCAAGCGGTCTGGCCCGGCCGCCCCGAGCCCGCGCTGCACCAGCCAGTGGCGAGGTGATCCAGCGGCCTCCGGAGCCTCGGGGACGGTGCGGCCAACGCGAACGCGCGCCGGCCCCTGGAAACGGGTTGCGATCGCCGGGGCTGAACACCGCCCGCCGCAGACGCACCCTGCCCCCGTTTAGCCCCCGTTGCGGGGGTGTTGGCCTCGGTTTAGGGGCGTGCCCTTTCCGTTGGTGGGGTTCGGTCGCCCGCGCCGAGCGGCATCTGCATCAAGACGCTGTCGAGCCAGCGCCCGTGCTTGTAGCCCACCGAATGGATGGTGCCGCAGAAGGTAAAGCCCATTCGCCGATGTAGCGCAATCGAGCGGTGTTGTGCCGAATCGCCGATGACGGCCACCATCAACCGGAATCCCTCCTGCACGCAGGCATCGATTAGTCCGCCGAGCAGAAGCTGGCCGACGCCTTTGCCCTGGGCGCCGGGGGCGACATAGACCGAGTCTTCGACCGTAAAGCGGTAGGCGCGGCGTGGCCGGTAGGCATTGGCATAGGCATAGCCCAGCACCTGCCCCTCAAGCTCGGCCACGAAATAGGGGTAGCCGGCCTCGGTAATGGCCTTGAAACGCCGCAGCATTTCCGCCTCGTCGGGCGGCTCGAGCTCGAAGCTCGCCGTCCCAGCCGCCACGGCGGGACCATAGATGCCGCAGATCGCTGGGACGTCGGCAGTTAGCGCCGGGCGCAGATGGGGTTTGGTCATGGGGCAGGGCAAGCATTCGGGGGCAGGGCAAGCATTTGGGGCGGCCGTCATCCTGCCGGCGGCCCGCAAGTCATGCCTGAGGCGCTGCGAAAATGCAAAGGGCCCCGCTTGCGGCAGGGCCCTCGCTGATAAAGCCAATGCGCGCGGCTTATTCGCGATTGCCGAACAGCTGCAGCATCATCACGAACATGTTGATGAAGTCCAAGTAGAGGTTGAGCGCACCCATGATCGCGGCCTTGCTCGCGGCTGCCACGTTGCCGGCCACCTCGTAGTAGCCATCCTTGATGCGCTGGGTGTCGTAGGCGGTGAGGCCCGCAAACACCAACACGCCGATGACGGAGATGGCAAACTGCAGGGCACTCGACTGCAAGAACAGGTTGACGAGGCCCGCCACGACAATGCCGATCACGCCCATGATCAGGAATGAGCCCCAACCGGACAGGTCGCGCCGGGTGGTGTAGCCATAAACGCTAAGCCCGCCGAACGCGGCTGCCGTGACGAAAAACACCCGTGTGATCGACTGCCCCGTATAGACCAGGAAGATCGAGGACAGGGACACGCCCATGGCCGCCGCGAACAGCCAAAAGGCGATCTGAGCTGCGCCGACGCTCATCTGGTAGATGCGGAACGAGAGGAAAAACACGAATGCCAGCGGCGCCAGCATGACCACCCACTTCAGCGGCGAAGCGTAGATCGCATACCCGAGCGGCGTCAGGTACATGCCCCGATGCAGTGCCAGGCTCGCCCCCGTCGCCGACTGGGCGGCGAGCGCAGGATCCGTGGTGATGGCGTATGAGAATATGATGTAGGCGACGATGCCAGTTACGGCGATGCCGGCCGCCATGTAGTTATAGACCTGCAGCATGTAGGCGCGCAGGCCCTCGTCAACCGCAACCCCGGTGCGCGCGGCGGTGGCCTGCGCATACCTGTTGTCGTATTGGGCCATAGGATCCTTCCCTTCAACTTTAGGCGAACCCTTGGTTCGCATCTAGATTATGGCGACGGGACCTGCTGCTTGCAAGGACCGGCGCCACAAATGCGATCTTGAACATGGGTAACCTCAGCCGCCCGGGCAAGAGCGGCCTAGTCCGCCCGCAGGTAGGGAATGGTCGGCGCCCGCAGCACGCGCCACGTGCCAAAGCCGCCGAAGGCGGCCACCAGAACCGTCGCCAGCAGCATGGCTTCCAGCGCCGCTCCCAAGGAGAAGGTAAATTCCAGCTCCATCACCCGCGTAACCGCCAGCCAGGCAGCCGCGGTGCCGATCAGGAAGGAAATGAACGATGTTAACAAAGCCAGAATGACATACTCGACAAGATGCGACAGGAGAATGCGCCGACGCGTTGCACCCAAGGCCTTGAGAATGGCCGCCTGCTGAATGCGGCGGCGCTGTGCCGTCGCCAAAGCGCCCGCCAAGACCAGGGCGCCGGCGATCAGGGTGACACTGCCGGCCGAGCGCACGGCCACCATGACGCGCGCGAAAATGACGCCAAAGGCATCAATGGCATCCTTGACCCGGATCGCCGTGGAGGCCGGAAAGGCGCGGCCGATCGCCTGGGCCAATTTGGCCTCCGCGGCGAGCGGGGCGTCCTTTGGCAGTGTGACGGTGGCAAGCAAATTGTGCGGCGCTCCTTTGAGGGTGTTGGGCGAGAAGACCAGCACGAAGTTCAAGGACAGGCTTTCCCACTTCACCTCACGTAAGTTGGCCACGCGCGCCGTGACGTTGCGGCCAAGCACGTTGACGGTCACGGTATCGCCGATCTTGAGGCCAAGCCCGTTGGCGATCTCGGCCTCCAAGGAGACCAATGGTTCGCCGGCATAGTCGGCCGGCCACCATTGTCCGGCGACGAGCTTGGAGCCGGCAGGGACCGTCTCGGAGTAGCTCAGACCGCGATCGCCATTGAGCACCCATTGCGCTTCCGGCGCCGCCTTGACTTGCTCGGCCGGACGTCCGGCGATCTGCATGATCCGACCGCGCAGCATGGGCGCTTGCTCAACGTGCGCCTCGGGTACCTCACGCCCCACTAGCTTGTGGAAGGCGTCGCTTTCCTCGCGCTTAAGGTCGAGAATGAAGTAGTTGGGGCTGCTGTCGGGCAACCGTTCGGTCAGCTCGGCAATCACGGAGCGGTCGACGAGGGCGACCGTCACCAACAGCGAGAGGCCGGCACCCAGCGACATCACCACCGACCGCGTCAACCCGCCAGGGGCGCCGAGGTTGCCGATGGCCAGCGCCAGCTCCGGTTGCCGCGGGCGTTTCATACCCCTTGCCACCCGTGTGACCAGGGCGCCAAGACCGCCAAAGATGGCAAAGACCACGATCACGCCGAGGCAGGAATAGAAGGCCAACAACCTCGCCTCGGAGCTAAAGATGGCAAAGGCGGCCAAGAGCGCCCCGACACACGCCGTCATGGCAACAATGCGCCAACGCGGCAGCACCGACTCGGGCGCCGCCTCGTCGCGAAAGAGCACCGCCGCGGGCACCTGCTCGGCGCGCCCGAGCGGCCACAGACTAAACAGCAATGAGACCAGCAGTCCGTAGGCGGCCGCCGTCAGCAGGCTGCGGCCCGTCAGCGCGATATCCGCCTTGATCGGCAAGGCGTCTCCCAGTGCGGCGGTTAGGCCGAGTGGAATCAGCATGCCAAGCAGGCTACCCGAGACGATGCCGATGGCGGTGATAAACAGCACCTGCAAAAGGTGCACGCCGAAGATAATGCGGCGGCCGGCGCCGAGGCTTTTGAAGGCGGCGATGACCTTGCGGCGACGGTCGAGGTAGGTGGCCACCGCATTGGCGACGCCGACACCGCCGACGAGCAGTGCAGCCAAGCCGACGAGTGTGAGGAACTGTCGCAGTCGTTCGAGTGTGCGCGACACCTGGGGCGAAGGATCGCGACGGTCGCGAATGCTGAAGCCCGCCTCGGGCAGGGCCTCTTTGACGGCGCCGCGAAAGGCCGCGAGCCGATCGGCAACGCCAGCTCCATCCGGGGCGAGTTTGAGCGCGTAGCGCCAGCTCACCAGACTGCCGGGATCGACGAGACCGCTGTTGCGCAAGGTGTCGAGTGAGACCAGCACGCGTGGGCCGACGCTGAGCCGCTCGGTGATGCGATCCGGTTCCGTCACGATACTGGCGCGGATTGGCACCTCGAGGCGGCCGATCGACAGGCTATCGCCGACCTTGAGGCCGAGGCGATCGAGGAGGATGGGATCAACGGCGGCGCCGACATCGTTGCGAACGGCCTCCGTAAGGGAGAGCCCCCCCGCCAGGGCGACACTGCCGACCAAGGGATAGTCGCCGTCGACCCCCTTGAGCTCAATCAGCGCCTGCTCCGCGCCGTCGGTGCGACGCGCCATGGCCCGCATGGTTGCGCTCTCGCTGACGCGGCCCTGCTGCCAGAGCCAATCCCGCTCCCGACCTTCCGCCTGGCGATGCGGACGCGCCAGGGCCACCTCGCCACCCAACAGCGCTTCCCCCTGCCGCTCAAAGCTCGAGCGCAGAGCGTCAGCCAGCGCGCCGACACCGGTGATGACCGCGACCCCGAGGGCAACGCAGGCGATGAAAATATAAAAGCCCCTGAGGCCGTTGCGCTGCTCGCGCAACGCCAAACTCAGCAGCAGGGGTAGGCGTCGGCCGGCGGCGTGGGCCTTCAGCTCGGAGACGGCGACCGTCATGCCGATACGAGCTCCGCCCCGGAAATTGAGCCATCGTGCATTTGCACGACCCGGCCGCACCGCCGCGCCAGGCCGGGATCGTGGGTGACGAGCAGCAGCGTCGATTGCCGACGCCGCTGCAGCTCGAACAGGAGATCGACCACATGCGCACCGGTTTTGCCGTCGAGATTGCCGGTTGGCTCGTCGGCGAGAATGATCTGCGGCCGCGGGCTCAACGCGCGCGCAATCGCCACGCGTTGCTGTTCGCCACCCGACAGCTGGGCGGGAAAATGATCGGCACGTTGCGCTAGGCCGACTTCGGTCAACATCTCGCGCGCGCGCTCGAAAGCATCGGGCTTGCCAGCAAATTCGAGAGGTAGAGCCACATTCTCGAGTGCCGTCATGGTGGGCACCAGATGGAAAGCTTGGAAGACGATGCCGATGTTTGCCCCACGCACGGCTGCCAGCCGATCCTCGTCGAGGCGAGAAAAGTCGTGTCCCGCCACTACCACCCTACCGGAGGTGGCGCGCTCGAGGCCGGCCACCACCATCAATAAGGAGGTCTTACCCGAACCGCTTGGGCCGACGATGGCGACCGCCTCGGCACCAGCGATTTCAAGCGCGACCTCCTTCAAAATCGCTACCGGGCCGGCGCGGCTCGGCAACGTCAGGTTCACGTCGCTCAGAGAAATCAAGTTTTTAGACACGATAATGCGAACTCCATAACCCAAGGCCTTGTCGCGAGCTTGGCGAATTTCTACGTCACTCTGAGCGCGAATGGGGATCATGCGATGCCGACCATGCCATCGAATGCGAGGCTGTTGAACATGGTGCTTCGCGTTCTCCTCTGCAATTGGCTGCTCGCGGCGTTGCCGCTCGAGGCTGCGGCAGCCTCGACGAGACCAACACGCATCGTCGTGCTTGGCGATAGCCTGGTGGCCGGCTTCCAGCTCAAGGCTTCCGACGCCTTCCCCGCCCAGCTCGAACGCGCGCTCAAGGCGCGCGGGCATAGCGTGGAAATTATCAATGCAGGCGTTTCGGGCGATACCACGGCAGGCGGGCTCGAGCGCCTCACGTGGGCTATTCCCGATGCCACCGATGCCGTGATCTTGGAGCTTGGCGCCAACGATGCGCTACGCGGGCTCGATCCGGCGCTGGCAAAAGCAAACCTGGAAAAGATCATCCTCGCCCTGAAAGCCGGCGGCGTGGAGGTCCTGCTCGCTGGCATGCTTGCCCCGCGCAATCTCGGCGGCGCTTACAGTTCAGCTTTCGACGCCATCTACCCGGAGCTTGCCAAGCGGCACGGGCTGCTTCTTTATCCGTTTTTTCTCGACGGTGTCGCCTTTGAGGGTAAGTTCAATCTCGGCGATGGAATTCACCCCAACGGCAGCGGCGTTGCGGAAATCACGCGCCGGATCTTGCCGTTGGTCGAGCAGCTGCTCGACCGGGTGCGCAACAAGCGAGCCGCAGCACCAAAGGGCTAACGATGCCACGCCTGTTCACCGCGCTCGAGCTGCCGGAAGCGGTCCGCCTGCACCTGTCGCTCATCCGGGCCCCAATCACCGGCGCCAAGTGGGTCGAGGCCGAGAACATGCACATCACCTTACGCTTCGCCGGGGATATTGATGAGCGCACCGCCGATGATTTTGCCAATCGCCTGCGCGACATTAAAGCCGAACCTTTGGCGATAACAATTGCCGGGGTCGGCGCCTTTGCCGGCCGCGAGGCGCGCGTGCTCTGGGCTGGCGTGGACGGAGGCGCGGCCCTGGAGCATCTGCATCGTGCCAACGAGCGGGCCGCGCGCGCGGCTGGCCTCGAGCGTGATCCCCACGCCTTCAAGCCGCACGTGACGCTCGCCCGGGCCCGCGGGGTGCGGCCCCGCCTCGCCGCGCGTTTTCTCGAGGAAAACGGCGACCTGCAGCTGCTGCCCTTCGTGGCACCGCGCTTCGTTCTCATGTCGGCGCGGCCAGGCTCGGGCGGCCCGCCCTACGCCGTTGAGGAAGCCTATCCATTCGCTGAGCCCGCGCGCATGGGCGCCGGCTAGAGGAGCAAAGCATGGCCAAGACACTCGACGATGCGACACGCCACGGCATGGCCCAGCGCTTGCCGCGCTGGCAAACGGTGCAGGGCCGCGACGCTATCCGCCGCAGTTTCGTGTTCAAGGATTTCAATGAGGCCTTCGGCTTCATGGCACGGATCGCCTTGTTGGCTGAGCAAATGAACCACCATCCCGAGTGGACCAATGTGTGGAATAAAGTCGAGGTGACCCTTTCGACCCACGATGCCGGCGGGCTAACCGAACTCGATTTGAAACTCGCCGAGGCGATGGATCGCATCGCCGCCTGAGGTGAGCGGTTCAGCGCTGCCCATTGGGCGCATCCGAGCGCGATGGCAGCCGCTCCCGCCGGCTCGAGACCGAGCCCTGCGGCGGCTGATGGAGGTCGCGAACAATCGGTGCCGGTCTTTGCAACGCCGGTAAGGCAGCTGGATCGGCGAGAGGGTCGATACCCTCGGGCGAGCGCGGCTCAAGCGCGCCGGGAGTTGGCTCTTTGCCGTGGCCGTCGGCTGCGGCGGCGCCCAGCGCGCGCCCGGCAGCGAGCGGGCGGGCCGTCGGCGATAAGGCTGGCGGACGGCAAAGGCAACCCGTCACCAAGGTCTTGCGATACTTGAAGGCGGTCGGCAGCGCGCTGTAGGCGCGGCCGGTCAGGTCCATCATGGTCTCGACGCTGCCGCCCGGATTGAGGTGATAAAAGAGGCGTGCCTCCACGCCGCAGCTCGCCTGACACTGCTCGGCATCGCGCGCAAGACCACCTTCGGGGGTCGCGAAGCTGATGGGGAAATAAAACCCATCGCACAGACGCACGCACAAGGTCCGGTAGGTGCCGATGATGGAGCTGGCACCCGGGGCGGCGTCGGGCCGATAGCCTGGATAGGCATAGGGACTAAAGGCGTCGGGCAGGACGCCACCGGGGCCATGGGAGGGAGCGCTGCGGAATGCCCCGCCGAACGGGCTGGGGCGAAAATACTGCGCCTCGACGGCAGGGCTTGCGGCCGCAAGCGGCAGCAGTAGACTTGCCACGACAACGCGCGAGCCCATACCCAGGCGCTCCTTGGAGCGAGCCCAATGCTCGGCTTCGCCGCAATTGGCCCAGGCCATGCGGCCCAAGCGGTTTATGCGCGGCTTTTGTCAATTTTCTTTGAATTTTTGAGCGCCCGCCGCCCGTGGGCGGCCTCGCTCAACGCGGCGCCATGCGCAAGGCGCCGTCGAGCCGGATGCACTCGCCGTTCAGCATGGCATTTTCGCAGATGTGCACGGCCAGCGCCGCGTATTCGCCCGGATCGCCCAGGCGCGAGGGAAACGGTACGGACGCGGCCAGCGACTGCTGCGCCTCCGGCGATAGGCCGGCAAACATCGGCGTCAGAAACAGCCCGGGCATGATGGTAACGACGCGGATACCATCGCGAGAAAGGTCACGCGCCACCGGCAGCGTCATGGCGGCGACGCCGCCTTTGGAGGCCGAATAGGCCACTTGGCCGATCTGCCCGTCCTGGGCCGCCACCGAGGAGGTGCAAATCATGACGCCCCGCTCGCCGTCAGCATTGAGGGGGTTGGCTGCCTGCATGCCTATGGCCGACTTTGACAGCATCAAAAAGGTGCCGATCAGATTGACCTGGACGACCTTCGTGAAGCTGGCAAGATCGTGCGGCTCGATCGCGTTTGTCTCCTTGATGCGACGGGAGATGCGCTTGGCAATGCCAATGCCGGCGCAGTTGACGAGGATGCGCTCCTGCCCGTGCGCGGCGCGTGCGGCCGTGAGCGCGGCACTGACACTGCCCTCGCTGGTGACGTCGCAGGTGGCGAAGAGGCCGCCCAGCTCTTTGGCGATCATTGCTCCCGCTTCAGCGTTAAGGTCGAGGATGGCGACCTTGACGCCCTTAGCCGCCAGCGCCCGGGCGGTGGCGGCTCCCAAACCCGATGCGCCTCCGGTGACGACGGCGGGGGTGCTTTGGTCGAGCCGCATTGCGCTTTGCTCCTTTTTGATGATCAAGACTGAGGATCACGAGGTCCGGGCCTGCGCCTGTTCAGACCACATCCATTGCATCAGCACCCCAATCGCTGCAAGGACAAAGGCGATGGCATGCGGATAGGCAAGCGGCAGGCCCGCTAAGCCGAGGATGGCCGCGATCAGCTCGGGAAACACGAGTAGAATTCCCGCGGCAAACAACAAAGCGGCATCAAGCAGCGTGCACTTGCGCAACAGGCAGCCCTGGAAGGCGAAGCCGAGCACGGCGATGCCGGCCAGGGTTTCCAGGGTCACAACGGCAATGTCGACCCAACTGCCGCCCTTCGGCCAGCGTCGCGAGCAGGCCAACACTCATGGGATCGCAAACGAACAGGAAGGGCACCAGAAAGGCCGG